>VFQN01005609.1_pt1 | contig 15117 bp, 15 predicted proteins | sample 3512371 | NCBI WGS metagenome assembly VFQN01 (sample SAMN10412370, study PRJNA504923) | tailings metagenome | isolation source: Replicate 2 from Balatoc abandoned mine | place: Philippines: Itogon, Benguet | collected 2017-08-28
AACGGCGCCGACCGCTGGGGCGGGGCCTTTGTCTTTTACAACGGTCTGGACTCGTTGGCGGTGCAGGGCAGAAGCTCGGTACGTCGGAACACAGCAGGCTCCTCTGGTGGCGCCGTCGCAGTGTACACCGCTGGGATGGGTGAGCTGTTACTCACGGACGGCAGTGACGTTTCTTACAACACAGCAGTCAATGATGGTGGGGCCTTGGTGTGCGATGGGCCCCTGAAGCGGGTGCTGCTGGACAGTAACAGCTCGCTCTCGTTCAACAGTGTGAGTGCCAACAACAGCATGGGCGGGGCGGTCCGCGTGCGGGGCAATGTGGAGGCACTCGTGCTTCAAGGCGGCAGCGTGCTTGCCAACAACAGCGCGGACGTGTGGGGCGGCGCGATCCTTGTGGCTCGCGGCAGCCTTCAGCGCGTGGTCGTGAACGGCTCGACAGTCTACGGCAACCGTGCGGGCTACGGCGGCGCTGTGCATGTGGACAACGACACCGTATCAGTCACCATCACCGCTGGCGCCAACGTGTCCCATAACACAGCCACCCCTGGCATCGGCCGGCAAGGGGGTGTCGGGGGCGCGTTCCATGCGATTGGGCGCGTTGGCAGCATCACCGTTGAGCAGCAGAGCACCGTCGAGCAAAACTACGCCGCCAGCTGGGGCGGCGCGTTCGCCTGCTGGGGCGTGCTGGATTCCTTGGCGGTGCTGGGCGGTGGTGCACTCCGTCGTAACGCAGCGGGCGCTTATGGAGGCGCAGTAGGAGTGTACAAGGGCGAATTCGCGAACCTGGTACTTGCCGGCGGCGCAGATGTGTCGCACAACAGTGCGTTCGACCGTGGCGGTGCGGTTTGGTGCCGCGGCTCGCTTGGGAGGATGCTGCTGGATGGCAATAGCTCGCTCTCGTTCAACAGCGTGAGCAGCAACAACGGCACCGGCGGTGCGGTCAGCGTGGAAGGCAACGTGGAGTCCGTGGTGCTCCAGGGCGGTAGCGTGCTGGCGAACAACAGCGCACTTTGGTTTGGCGGGGCCATTGCTGTCGAAGGTGAAACCGCTCGCTTTGTGGTTAACGCCTCAACGGTCTTTGGCAACCGTGGCTCACTAGGAGGTGCGCTACATCTGAACACGGTTACCTCGTCTGTCCAAATCGTTGGCGGCGCCAACGTGTCGCACAACACAGCGGTCGACGGCATTGGAGAGTGGAGGGGCGGGGGAGGCGGCGTGCTCCATGCCAACAATGTCAGCAGCATTATCGTTGACCAGGGCAGTGCTGTCGAGCACAACTTTGCCAACTCAAGTGGAGGGGCCTTCTCTTGTATGTACCTGCGGTCTTGTGTCGTGCAAGGCAACGGGTCCCTTAGCTACAACACGGCCGGCAATTGCGGCGGCGGTCTGGCAGTTATGGCAGTTGTGCGTGATAACTCCAGCAGCATAATGCTGTCCGGCGCCCTGGTGCGGAACAACAGTGCGGGCGATACTGGTGGGGCGTTCTGCATGAATTTTCATAGCGTCCAGTTTGTGGTGGATAATGCCACATTTGTGGTGGGCAACCGTGCCAGGGAGGGGGGCGTCCTGTACACAATGACAGGCATACCTTTCCTTCATATAACAGGCCGCAGCACTGTTTCGCACAATGCTGCTGGTGTTGGTGGTGATTGGGGCATTGGGGGCGTCGTTTGCAGCAGCTCGGGAAGCAGTGGCGATGTGATAGTAGACGGGAACAGTCGCGTAGAGCACAACACGGCTGCCTCGTTGGGTGGTGCCCTGTACTTTCTTGAGCTCGCGTCCCTAACGGTTCGGGGAAACGCTTCCCTGGCGTATAACAACGCGCTGTCAAGCATGTACACGTACCATGGCGGTGGTGCTGTGTATACTAATGGAAACCTGGGGAGGATCTCCGTTATATCGTCACTTGTGTTGAACAACAGCGGGGGCGTCTTGGGTGGAGCCATCCATGCGGGCAAGAACGTCAGCACCCTTCACATCGTGGAAAGCAGGGTGCAAGGCAACGTTGCCAGTGCTGGCGGTGTAATACGTGTGGGCGGTGACCTGGACGAGGTTGTTATTGTGGCAAGCACGGTGACGCACAACAGCGCCAAGAGGCGCGAGGTGATGGGCGTTGTTCAGGGTGGGACCGGGGCTGTCATTGAGTGCGGCGGGTCCATGAAGAACCTGAGCTTTACTCGTGCGAGTAACGTGTCGTACAACGAGGCAGAGCAAGGTGGGGGCGCGATCAATGTTGGGGGCGGGCTGGGATTGTTGACTTGCGACGCTGGCACGTTGCTGTCGTACAACAAGGTGACCGGCGAGGACAGCTTTGGTGGCGCAGTCGCAGTAGGGGGCAACATGACAAGAATAGCCGTTGCGGCTTGCGAGCTGCTGGGGAACAGCGCCAAGGGCCTTGGAGGGGCGGTCCGTGCTGGTGCGGTGGCAAAGCTAATCATTGAGAGCGGAAGCCGTGTGGCTCGTAATTCCGCACGTTCTGGTGGTGCCTTCTACGTGGAAAGGGAGATGACGTTTGTTGGCATCACGGCAAGCAGCATTGTTGATAACGTGGCAGGATGGCGTGGAGTTGGGGCTAGCAGCGGAGAGCAGGGTGGTAGTGGAGGCTTTCTGCACACTGCTGCCATCCTGGACACACTGGCTGTTGCTCAAAGCTCAAACATCACTGGCAACATTGCCGCATATGACGGTGGGGTAGTAAACATCGGCGGTCCGCTGGGGGGGCTTACTGTGACGAAGGGAAGCACCGTGTCTTTCAACAGGGCCCTTGGCGGGCGGGGTGGTGTGGTAGCTGTACGGTCGCATGCGGGTGCCGTGGTTGTTGCAGATGAGTCCGTGGTGCTTGGTAACACGGCTGGCGGGGACGGTGGTGTTGCCTCGGTGCTTGGCTCCGTAGAGAGGCTGTCGGTATCTGATCGTAGCGTTGTGGAGCGCAACGTAGCTACCTTGGGTGACGGTGGTGTGCTGTCGTGTGAGCAGGGCCTGCCGTACGTCTCCATAAGCAACGGCAGCAGCTTGTCGCAGAACCGTGCTGGTCTCAACGGTGGCGCCATCCGGTCAGGGCACTACTGGTACTGGCGTGTCGAAACGCAACCGGCCGTGCTGGAAGTGGAACGCTCAAGCGTAGCTGGCAACACGGCGGGCCGCAGTGGGGGCGTGTGGTCCCACGTGGGCGACGTTGCAGCGGCCTCGTTCGGCGCGTCTGCCGTGTCTGGAAACGCTGCAGTGCTGGGGCGTGGCGGCGCCCTTGATCTACGCGGCAGTGTGTACCGTGTCGTGCTGAGGAACAGCACCTCTGTGTTGGGAAACCGTGCGGGCACCATGGGTGGCTTCCTGTCGGTGTCGCCTCCGGACATCCTGACCGGGGCTGTGCTGCATGACCTTACCGTGCGGGACGGGAGCTCCGTGGTGGGCAACACCGCGGGGCAGCTGGGCGGAGCAGTGGCGGCGCCGCTTGTCGCGTCGGTTATGCTCACTGGCGGCAGCACGCTGAGCAACAACAGCGCCACTGGCGGAGCTGGAGGCGCTATTGCGGAGCAGGCGGCAGTGGTGAGTTCTTACGTGCTCTGGCTCTTCACACTTTGGCCTACCACAATGAGTGGATGTAGGGTGCACCTGGCTATCGTGCCTGCACAACGCAGGGCTTGTGAGCTGAGGACTTGAACTGTGTACAGGCGCAACCGCTCTATGCGCCAGCTGCCTGTGACCACAGCGCGCAGAAACGGTATTATTGACTTGTGCACCTTCTTGCATCCCCTGCCTGCACAGGACGCCTCTTCCTCGATGGCGCTGGCATGTCGCCTGATGCCTACATTCTCGTCTTGGACCATCGAAGATGGTGCAACGGTGGTGGGCAACACGGCCGGCGGTTCAATGACGGGCATGGGGGGTGCCCTTCTGGTGTCCACACTTGGGCGTTGCGACGAACACGGGCGGCCTCAGCCGCGGCTCTCCTCTTGGCGGCTGGCGCTCGACGGCACAGCTGTGACGGACAACACGGCTGACGGGGCCGGCGGGGCGGTTGCAGTGCGGGGGCCTTCCGGCCCAGATGCCAATGGCTGGCCAAGACGGAACGTGGCAGTGTTAGCCAAGCGTTGCAGCGTCACAGGCAACAGCGCGTTGCGACCGGCGGGCCTTGGCTCAGATGGCTCGAGCGGCATGGGCGGTGCGTTCCTCATGTGGGGCGTCCAGCAGCGGGCCATGTCCGCAGCTCCCAACACTACCATTACCACCTTGGATCCCAGCGCCGGCGCACTGGGACCAGCAGCATGCCGTCTGTTCTTGGGGCAGGGATCTGTGGTCCGCGGCAACGCGGCGAGCAGCCATGGCGGGGCGGCGGCGCTGGGCGGGTGCAGCCTGCGTGCCGATGCAGTTGAGTTCGTTAACAACACGGCAGGCGGCGGCGGCGGCGCCGTGGCGGTGCTCCCTAGCAGCGAGGTCAGCCTGCCCAACCTCAGGCAGTCACTCACTGCCTCAAGACGGGACGCTGTCCGGTAAGAGACGCATGCATAACGGTAACAGTACAATGGTGCTTAGGGCAATTCGCACCGCAGGCCTGCACGTAAGCTGTCCCAGGTTGGCTCCGATACATGGGTCTCTGCTGTGTTTGATGCCGGCTTCGTCTACAAAATGATCCGTTTCCGAGCGCTGTCACGCTCTCTAACGCTTCGCCCCCAACACTGCATGCTCATTGCTCCATTCCTGCAGGTCTGATGGCGACGTGCCCCACCACCCCCGGCTACACAGCGTTGCGAGGTACGGTGTGCGGCTGTGCGCAGGGTGACAACCAGCCGCAACCAGCCCATTTAACGAAGCCCTAGCGGTACTAATCCGTACCCCGCTAGCGCTACTAGGGTGGGTAGCTAGTGCGGCATGCACTTACGCTGTCTTGGGGCGCAAGCAGCGTGGGAGCAAGAGCACAAGTGTACCGTATATGCCGAGCAATGCTTGCATGCCTAGTAGATAATTACCTTAGTGCCCTACCTGCGTCGCTCTGTGCCCTAGGCGCGGACATCTCTGCCTCCGCCAACCTGTCGCCCTACTCGTTGTACGGCACGACGGGGGAGCTGGCGGCGGCGTGCGACGCGGACCCCGCCTGCCTGGCCTTCAGCAGCAACGGCTTTGCGGGCCGCCTCAAGGGCGCCTCCTTCCTGGCAGGCACCACCGGCCTGCTTGACACAGAGGGACCAGCGGTAGCAAACCTGTGTGTATACCTCAAGCACTCGGGTGAGCAGTGTGTACGGCTGTTTGGTGTGCACGGTACCTGAGAGGGCAAAATGACGTTGAGCATGTTGCCGGAGCTCATGCCGCCGCACCAGGTGTACCAACCCAGCTCTTACACCCCACCTGCCTCAAGCGATTAATGAAGTGAATTCAGCAGCGGGGGCGGCTCCGTACCTGCTGGTGCTTTATCCACGCTCCCAACTGCAGTTCTGTCCATGCCGTGTGTCTGTCACGTTTCCCCGGTATGCCCAGGAGCCAACACGACCTCCTGTCCACTACTGGCCGGCTTCATTGTCCTTCCCGGCATGGTGCGTGGGTTAAGGGCGTGCTTCAAAAACGGGACCCCTTCCTCTCACTGAGACCTGGGTCCTCCCTAGCTACCGGTAGTGTGCTCCTGGCCAATGACGCTGAGCACTGCCCGTACTCTGATGGCACAGTTGGTTAGCAAACTATGTTGACAAGAGCTTGTGCTTGTTCCCCACTGACACAAGTAATTATATCTATCCTTCAATTGTTAATCGCAGGACCACCCCGGGGACGACATCAGCGCCAGCGGTCGCAGTGAGGGAGAGGACACATACTCTGTTGCTTCCGCATGCGCCCTGGACGTCACGTGCCAAGGGTTCACCTCCCAAAGCGGATTGAAGTCCCGCGCGCTGCCGACGGTGCCCTCGAGCGACACTGGCACGTGCCTCTACGCCAAACAGCCTGGTAAGTACGGCTGCAATTTGGAAGGTGGCTTGGCGGCAGTGCTGCGTCGCGCATTGCTGGTTTCAGTGACGTGCCGGTCTTGCACAAGATGGCATGCTATGTCGCTCACAAAGTAGCTGCTGCGCTTGCAAGACGGTAACCATGCGCAAGCCTGCCTGTCCCCGCTCGCCAAACGTCCCCGTGGCAGGCGCCTGCCCCCATGTGGAGGGCTTCGCGGCGTTCTGGGGTGTGGACGTGGCCCTGGACAGTACTCAACGCCAAACGCCAACGGCCACGTTGGATGTCGCGGGGCTCGCGCAACGCTGCACCCCGGGTTCCCAATGCTCCTGGTTCTCATCCGACGGTGCGCAGGCGCCGCTGTGGCTTTCTTATGTGGCGGCAGAACGCACCGTCTCCTTTTGATGTCATCCAGCATGGGCAGTTGCGGCAAATTCGTGCTCACTAAGACATGGATGGCTGTGCTCTGTAAGTGGCTGTCAAATTAGAACATGCAATATTGCCCATGGGCGCCAACCTGCATGCGCCACCTCGCGTAATGCGCGTCATGCCTGCAGGACGGGTTGCGTCCGGCGACGGGCCCCTTACCTACAACACCCTTACCTGCCTGTACCTCGCGTTTGGTGGAGGTGAGTGCTGCTGTACGCTGAGCGTCCGTGGCTAGCCATGTCTTGGCACTCGATCGCCTGGGACCTCCAGTAGAGCCTTAGGTATACTACGTACGTTAGTGTAGGACCCAAGCAGACACAAGCTTGTTTGCCGTACTCACCTGGTGCCCATCACCCTACACGGTCTGCCATCGCAGGCGTCCAGCTGGATCACGCGAAACCACACGGGGCACCCCCCTTGTTGCCTCCTGCGTCGCTGACTCCACCTGGTGGGTAGGCAGCGCGCGCTTGCGATAGCCGCATAAACCCTGCTCGTGAAGCATTGAGTGGAAGGTGTCGTTCCCTTGCTGTCAGTGACCCCTGTAACCCGGAAATGCCCGTTGCCCGCAGGGCCCGAGCACTCCTACCTTGAACCACATCCCTGGTTGAACACCAGCTCCAGCTCGTTTCATGGGAACCGCGCACTAAATGGATCCGGCGGCGCAGTGTTGTTTGTCAAGCTAGCGGCCCTACAACCCCTTGGCCCAACCCAGCCAACGACTGCAGACCTTGCCAGCTCAGCACAGCCTTCCGAGGGCACATGGCACACAGCCGCCGTGGTACATAACTGCTCGTTCCACGCAAACACTGCTTCCTACGGAGGTGGTGCTGGCATGCTAGCAGTGAACAGCCAGACAGGCGACAACAGCAGCAGCGGTGGCGGCGGCAGCAGCGGCGGCGGCCCTAGCGGCTGGGGCAGCCGCTTCGTCCTGTCGTATTGCAACTTCACCATGAACACGGCTTTGGAGGCGGACGGCGGCGCACTCTTATTGTCAGCGCGCGAGGCATCGCAGAACGACACCGCGCTTCAGGTTGACGCTCTTGGCGTGCTGTTGGCAGCTAACCGTGCGGCAACAGGCGGCGGTGGCGTCAGCGTGTCCGGGCCTGTGTCCTTGTCGTTGAGGAGCAGTGCGGTACAAGGGAATGTCGCCTCAGGCGGCGCAGGCGGCGGAGTGGCGGCCCGGGGCTGCCTGGAGCTGTCGCTGGAGCAAAGCACCGTCAGCAACAACAGCGCTTTCGAGGGCTCTGGGGGCGGGGTGTTTGCAGGCAACTGCGCACGTGTGCTGCTGCACGACGTGCTCGTGGAGGGCAACGCAGCCCTGGCGGGCGGCGGCCTGCACCTGTCATCAGATGGGCCGATGGGCCGGGCTGTCACTGATGGCGCGGGCGGCCCTGCGGGGCTGCTGCACGTGCACACCGCTGCTGAGCTGGTGCAGGTGCTGGTCACAGGGAACACGGCAGCCCAGGAGCTGGGCTACGGTAACGGTACGGCAGCTGCAATGCAGGGCCGCGGCGGCGGCCTGTACGTGTCTGGGGCGGTGGGCGTCGCCATGGTTGGCGTGGACTTCGGTGGCGGCAACACAGGGCTTTTAGGTTTCAGCCTGGCAACAACCCAGACATGCCTACAACAGCCTGGGCGGCAGGGCGCAGGCGGCAACGCGCAGGGCTCTACGCCGCCGGCTGGGCTGGTGGGAGTCGTCAACGGGACACGTCGGGTGAGTGTTACACGGGGCCACCGGTACCGGTAGGCCAAACCACCTGTACTCAGCTGTATGCACGGGTGGATGCACTCAGCAGCAAGAAAATGAACAGGGACACCAAGCTCATTCTCAGCACATCAAGCGTACCAAGCTCAGTCTTAGCATAGCGGTATGGATTATGGCCCTCGACTACTGGCGGGGGGAGAGGGCAATAAGTCAACATACCACTGCGCTGCTGTGCAGGCTTTGAGGGATCTGGCCGGCGGCGGCTCCACTGCACACGCTGCACTCTCCAGCCAGCTACTGGACGCCCTGGAAAGCGTCATGGGCAGTGGCCTGTGCTACCCCTTAGCGCTGCTAGGCGGGACGCGCCTTGCACATCCAGGCCACGCGCCGAACCAAACCGAACAGGTGCGCTGGCTTCGGTGCAAAGCAAGATGCCTGGAGATGAGCACATGTATTGAACCCCTGCTACCCTCTCCCACATCGTCTTGCTGCCTGCCATACTGATTAGAGGCTGCTTTGGTATTTTACTGCTAAGTGCCATGGTATCCGGTATGGCTGGCGGTTCAGTCATGAAACCGCCACAACAGAACTTGATCAACATGCGTACTGTGCTGGTGGCTGTAGGCCCGCTACGAGATTTGGACCGAGGACCTGCTCCATTCCGCAATCCTTGCCGACTGCTCAAGTCAAGGCTTTGGGGTCGTCGCTCAAGCGCTCCGTGACTTCGCTGCCAGCAAGGGGCAGGCCACGGTTAACCCCTCCACCGCGTTCAGCAACAGCGGGCACGACACTTCGTCGGCGTATGCGCAGTACCTCTTGCTACGGCAGGCTCTGTCGCAGTGCCTTCCGGGTGATGCTTCAAGGGACACCGGCCTGGAGGGTGCCACTCGCATCCTGTCCCAGCGGCCAGCAGCCATGCGGTTGCGGAGCAGCAGGCAGCCCCTCGCCGTCCCCCCGGGCCTTGGGGTCAACGCTGACAGCGCCAACGCTGACAACAGCAGCAGCTGGATGCCCGGTAGTGCGGATGGGTTCTCTTATGTCCTCCTGCAAGACGGCATCGGTGGTGGCCCTGCGCCGCCGACACAGCTTAAGCTGCGGGCGGGGGCGGCATTTGACATATCCGTACAGCTGTACGACATCGTGGGCCTGCCTGTCACAGCCGGTACGTACGGGCAGGGTGATCCGGTGTCGTCCTCCACCATCTCAGCGGCATAAGGCGTGCACTCTTTGCGTTCATGCACTGCGCGTTAGGCGCCAAGCTGGCTCGCATGACGGTTATCACACATGCACACGCATCGGGTTCAACATGCCTCCAGCCTGGCCCGACCGCTGTGGGCACTGTAGTTGTGCAGGAAAGCTGCAATATGCATGTTAATCATTTTGGCCCCTCGCTTTGCCACCCTGCTGTAGACTTGGCAACGGTAGACATCACCCTGGCGATTTGGCCCGGGCCCAGGCCTATTACTGGTGCAGCGGCAGCGGTGACCTTGCCTGGTGCCCGCGCGCCGACTGGCGCCGTCCCCGCGACCTCCAACTCCAGCCTAGAAGTCGCAGGCCCCAACACCGCTCCCCCATCCGCCCCCTGGCTATCCAGTCCCTCTCTTGCCCGCCTGGACCCCGGCCTTATCGCGGGACGCAGCCTCACGCAGCGTGTGCAGGGGGGCACCGCCACGTGGAGCCAGGTGGCCGTGCGAGGGTGGCCGGGACAGTACCACCTGCTTTTCACGGCGACAGCAAGCGGGCCGCTGGCAGCGTTGGCGCAGGTGGGCAGCCTGAACACATGGCCTGCGAATAAGCTGTACACGGTGATTCCAACTCGTAGCACTTTGTTATACGGCATGCTTTGCTGCAACGTACGTATGTGCCTGTAAGTAGGTTGCCTGCAGCCCTGCGCGCACGGCCATGAAACGCAAGGTCCGCTGTGTGCTGCTACATGCAAACTCGTGTGGTTGGTATGAGGTCCTTAGCTCACGCGTGGCTGATGTGCTTGAACCGTACGTCCGCAGGTGGAGAGCTTGGCAGTAACCGTGGAGTTACTGCCATGCGCTGTGGGCGAGGTGTTGGAATCAAGTTCCACCATCCAAGGCGCCCTGCCCTCGTGGACCAGCTGCCAGCCGTGCGGGCAGGACCAGCTGGGGCTGTGGCGTGACACGCGGCCTCTGCTGCATTCAGATGGGGCCTTTGGAAACGCAAGTACGAGCGTGGATGACCTCCAGGCTGCCATCGCCAGAAGCGTTGACCAGGTGCTCAGCCGCACTGGTGGCCGGGCCAGCAGCACCACCTCTGACAGCGCTGATGCCCCGGTGTGCCGCATATGCCCCCCGGCGGCGCAGTGCCCCGGCGGGGCGGTGGTGGTCCCTCAGCCGGGCTGGTGGCACAGCGCCGCTAATTCCACCAAGATGCACCGATGCCCCTACGCGCCAGCCTGCGGCAAGGTTCCCACGGGGGAGCAGTCATCCCTTTGGCAGGAGCGGCAGCGAGAGTATGTGATGCAACAGCAACGTACGACAGCGACTACCGTGGACGCCATTGTACCCATTACCGCTATTGGCGGTGACGCGCGTTCATCAGCCCTGGCCTGGTGCCAGGCCCACTGGTACGCCAGTGGCTGGCACCCTGGGGCGGCTGTCGTGGCCTCAGCGCCAGGCCTTGCGCGCGGCTTGCCTGCGTCGGCCGCTGCCAGCGGGAAGGCCAGCGTGGAAGCCACGGATCCAACTCAGACGATCACGATCAATGGCACAGCGGCAGCCAGTCCTTGTCTACTGTGGCTCGACGAGTCTCTGACACCTGGCCTGGACCCGGCTGCCTTTGCCGCCGTGTCGTACACGCAGCTGCAGTGCGCGCCCAGCTACACGGGCATTCTGTGCGCCGCCTGCCAGCCGGGGTACTACAGCGGATCGCGCTTCCAGTGCAGCAGCTGCCCCTCCGTGCACCGCGTGGCGTGGCTGGCGGTGCTAGCCTTCCTGGGCGGGCTGGTCGTGGTGTCGGTCACAGCGTACCTGACGTTGTATAATGACTACACCGCCGCCGCCGCGGAAAGCACGGCGGGGGCTGAGGAGCTCCTGAAGGTGCGTGGCAGCATTTGAGGTCCTGTTTTTGTTTTCATAGTGCAGGCAGCGCGAAGCAACCAGGTGTTGCTTCTTTCATGCTGTTCATGTTGGTCTGTCGATTCAGCGCGCAGGCCTCACCTGTTCCGCCCCTGCCTTCTCCCGCGCCCTACACTCCAACCCTACCAGGCCCTTATCCTTCACATCCAGTACCTCGTCATCGTCACCCGCCCGCCCGTGGACTACCCTCAAACCGTAACCGCCGTGGCGGCAGTGCTCAGCGCGCTGACGTGGGCTGGGGACTGGTGGGGTTTCTCCCCCGCCTGTCTGCTGCCCAACCAGGACAGCGCGGGGCAGGCGAAGCTGGCCCTTGCGGCGGGCATTCTGGTGCCGTGCGCCGTGCTGCTGGCTAGTCTGGCGCTGTGGGCCGTCAGGTGCGGTGCTTGCGTGAGCGGTCCCAGCACTGCCTTATCATTTTGATTCGACAAGTCCTGCGCCGAGACAACGAACCCATTCCCAGGGCACACGGTGCCGCAACGGCGTATGTTATACCTTGCCGGATGGGCTTCGTGAGTCGCTAGCCGTGTGCTGGTGCAAAGCAATTCCACTTGAGCTGGACGTTTTTTCGGCCGAAAGAGCGGCGCCTTATAAACAGGCACGGTGTCCTGTGTGCATGCCGCTGCAGGTACTTATGCTTCCGCAAGCCGCAGGACCCACCCGGGCTGCCTAAAGTGGACAGCCATGCCACGAAAAGCAGCAGCCTCACCGCTGCCGCCACTGTTGCTAGCGGCCACGTTGTCACCATTTTTGCGTCAGGACGCGCTGACAGCCAGGCCAGTCCAACTGCCGGCGCGAGCCAGCCTCAGAGCCTGGACAGCAGGGCCTGTGGGAGCGGCGCCTCGGCCCCTGCAGTCCTCGCGCCGCAGGCGTCCTGTCCCTCGAGCCCAGTCGCTAGCTTGCAACGTAACAGCACGACCAATACAGCGAGCAGCGCTCTACTACACCTGCCGCTGCCCTCCACAAGTGTTGGAAGCACATCACAGAGCCCGTCGGCGGCAGAGCATGCAGGGGAGGCCCCCAGAGAGCAGGGCGATGGGGGCCACTCTGGCACAGCCCCGTCGCCTGCAGGGTCAGTGACTGCGGCTCCCAGTGCGCGCCTGCTGCGTCAGCAGAGCGCACCGGTGGTCAGCGCTTTCGCGACAGAGGCAGCGCACTCGGGTTCAATGGCGAGCCAGCAGCAGCTAGCCCATGACTCGCCGCAGCCGATTACTGAGGCCAACGAGGAACGCAACACGTCATCGAGGTTGTCAAAGGCCATGCTGTCCACTGCCATGAGATCCAAAGCCATGCGCCTGCGCAGCGCAACCTCTGTCGCCCTGTCTACAGCCGGCCGGCAGCTGTCCCGTCTTATCCCCGCCCCCAAGCCCAACTCGGCACTGGCACACGCGGACTGCTCCCTGTCGCTGGCGGCCCAGCTGGCAATCGTCACGTGGGTGGCGGTTTTTGTACTGTACCCCAGCTGGGTGCAGACCACGCTCGGCATTTTCGCCTGCTACGTCATCGACGACGGCAAGGGGCTATACGGCGAGAACCAGAAGGTAAGCACTCACTCGCTGCTGGTGGCGTGCCTGCGCCGTGCGTGGTACATGGGCGCACATGCACGTGCACCTGCGAAGCGCCACGCACGTCTAGTTAGTACCATGCTGCCTCGTACGCAGCATGCACACACACGTGTCGTACAGGCCACGTGGCCGTACGGCTACTGGGTGCGGTCTTGCTAGACGCACTGTCAATGACTATGCGGAGTTTACCGTTCTCTGATTGTAGGCCACGTGGCGTTACGGCTACTGGGTGCGCGACATGGCCCAGCAGTGCTACAGCGGGGTGCACCTGGCGGCCTACGTGCCCGTGGGCGTGGTGGCCGTGGTCGTCTTCTGCCTGGCCCCGCCGCTGGTGTCCTTCCTGGTGCTGTGGCACGTGCGGCGCAGGGGCGGCTTTGCCAGGGGCGCCCCCGACCCCCTGCAGCACGACCCGCACACGCTGCAGGTGTACGGCTTCCTGTACACCCGGTACAGGTGGGGCAACTGCACAACGCACACTGTGGAATGGGGATGTGCAAACGTGGGCCCCTGGCAACTTGGTTGACCCTCTCGTCTCCTAACTGCTGGTGGTCAAGGAGCCTTCAGGCTAATCCATACCGACGTCTACCTTTTACCGTACATGCTGCCCTCGTGCCCTGTCACTGCTGTGCCTGCAGGCCCCGGTACTGGTGGTGGGAGAGCGTGCTGCAGCTGCAGACGCTAGCCCTGGTGGCTGCCGAGGTCTTTGGCCGCGCGCTGCCAGTGATGCGCCAGGCCCTGCTGCTGCTGTGCGTGCTGCTGAGCACGGCGGTGGTCAACATGGCGTGTGCGCCCGTGCGGTCCCGGCTGCTGGTGGTGCTGGAATTCATGTCGTTCAGCGTGCTGGCGGTCACCATTACGCTGGGGCTGTACCTCCTTGGGGACGAGCCGCTGGACGCCGTGCCTGCGGTGAGCAGAGGGCCGGTCTAGGTACCGTACCACGGGTGCCTGGCGGTACACTTAGGTTAACTCGTGCGTGCCAACATGAACGCTGAACGGGCACGTTGCGCGAGTGCTTGCTTCCAGCGACACCTCTCCACCTGCAGGTTGCTTGCTTTACACCACCCCTTACACCGCCCCTTACACCGCCCCAATTATAAAGCCAGCGTTCACGCACCCAGCAGCTCTGAAGTGTGTCCTCCCGGTCTTGCCTGCCTACATGGGACCTCCGCCATGCAGGACGTAATAGGGGCGCTCATCCTGACCGTTAACGCGGCCATGTTGGCAGCCTTTGCGCTGCTGCTGGGCAGGAGGCTGTGGCCGGCGGTCCGCAAGCTAGCTGGGAGGTGCATTCCGGCACGGTGGCGGGGGGGCACCGGTTGGCTGCTCGCTGACGCAAAGCAGTCGGCGCCTGGGGCGACGGCGTGAGCGGTCTTGGGGTGTGGAATGGCATGTAGCGAGCAGCGCACCTCCGGCTTGCTGTTAGTATTTACGGTACTGTGTGGAGTAATGCCAAATGGTTGTCCATGGTATATGCATGCCAGTTGTAATGGGACAGTAAAGGCTTCCGCTTTGTCTTCGGTGTACATGGGGGCCGTATGCATGCTTCACACAGGAAGCCTGGAAGCAAGGCAGCCAGTGTATTAGGTACAAGGCACGATGCAACGCATGACCATTATTACCGGTTGGGCAGACGTAATTGAGTGCATTTTGATCAGTCTAAATCCAAGACATGCCGTAATTGAGTGCATGTTGTCTTCCATTGTGGGAATTACAGCAAGTTCAATTCGGATTTCCATAAAATTGGACGGCACGAGAGGGTGCGGCTGACGCTCTTGCAGCATGAAGTTGAGGGCGGTCCAGACTGGCCTTTAGCAGTGTACCTACCTACGTACGGCATTGTTCGTACAGTCCCTTGCACAGAAGCCCGGGAAGAGAAAGAGTGGGCTAGATCGGCCTCTGACATCGTGTAGGCGTTAATGTTGATGAGGAGGGAGCGGATCGATAACGCGGCGTGGGAGATTGGCTTTCCCTTGGGCTTTCCCCTCCGGACCACCGACGCTAGTTTCCTCTTCTCCGCACCCACGGCATGTAACGCCGGGTACGTACGTACTGCAAATGTAATAAGTGTAACAAAGCACAGGTTTGTCTTCCCAGGTAGGACCCGCTTCCTTGGTCGGCCGGTAGGAGTGCCACGTGCTCACGAGTCAAGGTAAGGAACTTAAGATACGAGTAAGGTAAGGAATTTGGGCGTTAGAATTGGCTTAGTCCCGATTCTCCCGGGAATCCGACCCGGGTTCGATTCCTACCTCGGGCGAGATTCCAGTCCTCGTCCGCCTGTGTGGTCTGCCCGGACCCACAGGGAAGGCGTGCCGGTGGCAGGTGCCTGCCAGTGGATGATGAACCGTCGGGCATCAGCTGGTGGATGACTCCCATTCCCCTGTTCAGG
>VFQN01005627.1_pt1 | contig 15116 bp, 13 predicted proteins | sample 3512371 | NCBI WGS metagenome assembly VFQN01 (sample SAMN10412370, study PRJNA504923) | tailings metagenome | isolation source: Replicate 2 from Balatoc abandoned mine | place: Philippines: Itogon, Benguet | collected 2017-08-28
GGGGGGGGGGGGGGGGCACACGGGGGGGGGGGGGGGGGGGGGGGGGGGGGGGGGGAAGGGAACGGGGTGTGGGCAGCGGGCGAGGGCAGCGGATAGGGTTTTCCCAGGAGGTGAGGGCGGGGAGCAAGGGTCACATGCGACAGTGTTGTGGTGGTTGTGGTTGGCGAGGAGGGAGGAGGTGGTAGGCGAAGTGCGCAAGGCAGAGGTGCGGTATGGGAGGGGGGACAAAAGGATGGGGAGCGGGGGGGGGTGGGGTGGGGGAGGAGGCACGGCGCGTGCTGGGCGTTACAGGCGGCGCGGTGGTGTTGACTTACACAGAGCCCTCCTTCATCTTGTCAACCTCGTTCAGGGCGGGCGGCCGCACGCGCAGCACCACATCCGCCGACAGCGCAGAGCTGTTGTCCACCACCGTTGCGCCAGCTGCGATGTAGTCGGCATCCTGTCGAAGTGCGACACGATGAACAAGTGCAGTCGCTTCGTAGCATACTATGTTGGTGAGCATGGGGTTCGGAAGCGTGCAAGCTGAGGCAGCCCGTCGCAGTTCACAGATACTTCCAGGGTGTCCGACTCAGCGCGGCGACCTTCCGAAGGGAAAGCGGACAGAAGCCTGGCAATCCGCTCACCGTGAACTGCGCGTTCTCGCCGGCGCCCTTCTCAACAACAACGGACTTGAAGCCCTGCTTGATAAGGCCTGCTACGGCAGCGGGGCTGAGGGCGACACGCCGCTCGCCAGGTGCGCTCTCGCGGGGGACGCCTGCAAGCGGCACACGTGACACAGTCAATTATAGGCCGGTCACGCTGTACATTGATTGCATGCATCAAAAGCACAGCGAGACGTGTGTTCCCGGTCAGCGTCACGCCGCGAGTCCACACCGCCCAACACGCGCTTCCGGCAGTCGGGCTTTCCCGCGCCACTTGGCCGCACATCCAGACAAGTTGCATGCACTTACCGACAACCAGGTTGGAGTAAGGGATAGGTCCCTTCGTGGGCTTGTCGGGCACACTGCTTATCTCCCGGTCAAGGGCGATGGCGTTAGGAAGGCGAAAGCCCCCGCGCTGAAGAAGATGAGGCAAGGCACATCTGCGGTATTGCAGCAGAGGGCCATCGCGCTTCAATTAACAGGAGGGACAAGGACAGGAGAGCCTTTCGACCCAGCAGCATTGCACCTCCGAAAGGAAGTGATCTGGCGCGGCGCCAGCATGCACTGTGCCAATTATAGCGGCACAATCGCTCTGTACATTCAACACTGCAAGCGGTGGCGGCGCACAGGACAGTCGCGGCGCTGCCCCGTCTGTGCCGGAAAAAGCGTCCGACGACCGTTGCTCACCTTCTGGTGGCGCGCTGGGCCTGCCAGGCAAGAGGCTGACGCATCGACAGCATCCTGAGCATTAACATTTGGAACGTGGTGGGTTAGAGTGACTGGAACACCCCCAGCGAAGGCGTTGGAATGGCTCCAAGCTTGTCGGAGCGCAGGGCTCGACGTGCAAGCTCCAACCTGATGGGAGAGAGAGAAGACTTGTGGGCGGACCCCCGAGGAGGGGCAAAGGGCGCGCAGCAGGCCGACAGCACCACTCGACTGTTAGTTGCCTCTGTGCTTAGGTAAGTCGCGCTGCTCACCCTTGTGTTCCTGCAATACCTTAGCAATCTTATAAGTTAAACCCGAACCTTTGGTATGTGGCAGGAAAGGCCGCTTTTCGCCTTTAGATATTTCCGGGACTGTGTACGGCGCATGAATTGAATGTCCGCACCTGCAGAGCAGCGAGTCAGCCACTAACAACCATGTATACAAGCCTTTTAGACAGGTAATTGAGTTAGGAGTTCGACCCTTTGATGTCTGTTCCTATACTTCGAGCCCTGTATTCACTGTTCAGCAAGTGCCGGAATACTAATCTACGTATGCATGAAGCAATGTCGATAAGTTGTCGACCAGCCAACTTTCGCGTTGTTGTGGCATCCTTCCGGAACAGGAGGGCTCCCCTGTTCCGAGATGCACACACTGCGCCAGGGCAATGCGCTGTCACCACTCAAATCAGTGCCAAATCGCGAGCGTCCCTGCGTTCCAGCGCGGGACGACCCTGCACTACTTTGCATACATTTATGGGTGGCCCATGAGGTCCAGCACGGGCTATTATCCCCCAGGTACCAGCGCTTACCAACCTTCCACACTCGGGTCGCTTGTTGGAGGATGGTCAATGGTCGCTGACTGGTGGCCAGTTGCGGAGTAGCTTCAGCACCGTACTTAGCTTACACACGCTTGTGCACCGCAGACTGTCTGAACGGTCCCGTACGACGCGTCGAGGGGAAGCGGGGGCACAGGGCCCGAATGGTGCAACGAGGTGCAGCGCGAGGTACCACTTCAGACCCCGGTGCAGCCCCCCTACCGAACGTCAAGCCACCACCTCCCTGACCGCACCCACAGTACCCACAGTACCTAGCCAGGCACCCTTAACCCCCCCTCCGGCGCCCGCTCGCCATGCGTCCGTAGCGGTCTGCACCGGAAGGGCTATGCAAGCCACGTCCGCCGCCATGCAGCACAGCAAGTGTCAGTTGCCTACCAGGTACCAGCTGTACATAACGCAAGGCACACACCAATACGCATACCGTAGCTACCACGCACTCCACTCAGTGTGCTACCATACAATGCAATTCCTGCCCACTCGCTGCCTTCTCCTAGCCCTGAACACCACGCACAGCTCAAGCAACTGCTGCCCAGCGCTCTGCACACACTTGCAACGGCAGCTCCACATGTGCGTCACTCAGCGTCGAGCCACTGCGCCAGGGCCCGCGCCGCCCCACTGCCCCTCAGCTCCCTCCGCTGCTCCGCTGCCTCCTCCCGCGCCGCCTTGGCCCGCAGCCGGGCGTCCTGCGAGTGGGGGCCGGGGGCGGGGATGGAGGGCTTGGGGATCAGCAGGGCCGGGGGAGGTGTTGCCGCCAGCGCCAGGGATGCTCACCAGGGTGTGCTCACGCAAGTGCCATGCTCCTTACTAATTGGTGTACTGCGTCACACGAGGCTGGTCGCACAGCCCCCCTGCCGTACAGTGATGCCATGTGACAGCAGCGATTGCCAAGGGCAGGTGCAGGGTGGAGAGGTCGCACACGTTGCTTCGGCACTGTGCAGTGTCCCACAGTGTCATAACTGTCATCAATTGTTGCCCACATAACCGGCGCAACCACACGCTCTAGCGCCCACCTGTTCAACGTACGCCAGCCGGAACCGCTCCGCAATATGCAGCTCCTCCTGCTGGGCCCCGCCCCCGGCCCTGCCCCGCTGCCGCCTCTCCCCCTCCTCCCATTCTCCCCACGCCGTGTCCGCCACCTGCACGGCCAGGCAGTCATCCAGCTGCGGCCGCGGCGGCGGCGGCGCCTCCGGCGGCGGCCTGACACGTGTCGGCAGCGGCAGGAAGGGGCACATGGCACGTGGCGGCGTGCCGGCCGACGGCACCAGGGGGTTGGCGGCGGCCGGGACAGCGTGCAAGTCTGGTTGTGGATTAGCCTGGGCTGGGTCCGGGCCACCGTGCTGTTGCTCTTGTCGCACCCGAACCATCGGGGCCAGCGGGCCGCCCTCGTCCTGTCTCCCCTCCTCTGCCTGCTGGTGTCGCCGCAAGTGAGGAGCGGTGTACCGCCCCCGCCCCTGTTCATCGCCTGCTCCCCCGCCGCCGGCCTCAGCCCTCCCTGCCCCCTGCCGCCCGCCGCCGTCATGTCGCCACGTGGCACCGCCCGCCGCGCCGATCGAGCCTCCTTGACACCCCTGCTGCTGCGGCTGCTGCTGCTGCTGAGTTTGCTGTGCATGGTACTGCCCCTGGTGTTGCTGTACCTGCTGTGTATCGTGTTGCTGCTGGTGTGGTAGCGGTGACGGCGGCGGCGGCAGCAGGGCGGGCAGCTCCTCCGCCAGCTCGACGCGTGGGCTCACGGCACGCAGCACGTGTCGGGCCAGCGGCGGCGCGGCGGGCCACACCAGCACCGCCAGCCGCTGCAACCCACGAGCCTCGCCGCCGCCAGGCAGGGCCTCGCCCTGCTGCACACACTCTGAGGAGGAGGAAAGCCACCCGAGCGGAGCAAGGACTTAGTGTTGCGCTTGGTACACGTGGGACATGGCAGCATGACGGTACTGCGATGGTGCCAGGACCCGTAATAACGGTGTGTATAGATGCACTTTGGCGGCATTGCGTCTGGGCCAATGGCTGCACAGTCGGGCATCGGCGCTGAACGGCTCAACTCATGTTGACCACACCTGCAGCCTCCTCCCAGCTGTCAAACTGCGGCTCCTCCTCCCCGTGCTCCGGAACCCGTACGTGGGGCAGGATCTCGGGCAGCACCTTGAGGGGGCACGCCACAAGGACGCAGCAATCGAGGCGCAAAAGCGTTTCACGCATGCGCTCGGCGTCCTTGGAATTAGCAGGAACGTGACGGCGCACCCTTTCACTGCTGTCGTTGCGCAGTCTGCAGCTGCACGCTGCGCACTGCCACGCCTATCGCTCCATATCCCATGGCACCGCACCCTTTCACTGGTGTTGGTCGCTAGTTTCCTGCTTCAATGCTCAACCACGCCCAGTGCACCAACGCCCCAAGGCCGCCTTGTGTTGCACACATGCGCGTGCTACAACGCCGCCACCACCGTCCCCACCTCCAGAACCGCTTCCTCCTGCCCCTTGTGCCCCCCCACCGCCAGCAGCTCCAGGCGGGGGCAGGCGGAGGGCAGCAGCCGCAGCGTGGAGGCGGTGAGGCAGGCGGGCGCGGGCAGCCCCCGGAGGTCCAGGCAGCGCAGCGCGGGCGCGTGCAGCATGGCCTGCGGAGGACAACGTGCGCCACGTGGGGGGGCGGGGAGGCATGTCTCGCGTCACCGTGACGCGCAGCGCGCAGCATTACACTGTGCAGGACACAAGAAGCGTTGGGGACCTGCAGCAGGGCCTCAGGCGAGCACGTGGGGCCATGGGCACGGGGTCGGACTGGCACAGCGGGCTGCACAACGGATCCTGACAGCAAGGGGCTGCAGCCTTGACGCAGTTGAAGGGTGTCTGTGCATGGAGCCACGCCTCGTAGCTGTCGCCGCCACAGCGCCTCTGTGCTCGCCTTGCTAAGACAAACGCACACCGCACACCGCACACCGCACACCACCCTCGCACAAAGTGCAACCCAGCGCGCAGCGCCCACCTGCCGAATGGCCCGCTCCGTCAACCGCACCGGCCCCGGCCCATGCTCACGCCCATGCCCCGGTCCCAGGGCACCTGGGCAGCCCTGATGCTGCCGCTGCTGCTGCTGCTCCTGCTGCTGCAGCGGCGGTGACAGGTCCAGCAGCGTGCTCCCCTCGTCAACAAGGGCCAGCAGCACGCGGTTGGTCAGCACGCCGCGCCGCCTGGCACGTGTGACGCGTGGCACGTGCCAGAGAAAACGTGTCAGGTTGCAGGTCAGCATACGCGCTTTGGCTTTATATGCAAGGTCTCAAACTGCCTTTATTGTGGGTCTGAGTGCCGGTCGACTAGGCGCCAGCCGCGGGGCATGCACTGCAGCCGCACAACGGGGGGCAGCGCCCGACCGGCTCTCGCACAAAGGGACTCCACCTTGCCCCCTGGAACACATGCCGTGCCCCACCTTGCCACGCACAGCAGGCACGCCTTGACGTCCGACGGCAGCAGGGCCACGTGTGCCCCCAGCTGCCCCACCACCTCCTCCACGTGCCTGCCTAGGAACCCAAGGCACAGCGCACGCAACGTAGGCACCGCACGGACCGGGCCCGGCCCTGGCCCTTGTGCGGATGCTGGTGCTAGGCTTGGTGCCGTGCCTAATACTTGTGCCTGCCCCCCGGCGGTGTGTGCCCTGGGCGGCAGCAGTGCGACGGCCTGGCCCTGGGGGATCAGGGGCTGCAGGATGCGGGACACGATCTGTGCTGCGCGTGAGGAGCAGTTTCCGCTGGGAGTGCTGGTGCTAGTGACTGTGCTGGTGCTGGTTTTGTTGCTGGTGGGTGTGGAGCCGGTGTGGGGGACGGAGGAGGAGGCTGGGGCGTCGCGGGCACGGCTGAGGCTCCCTGCGGGTGCGGCCAGGGGCGCAGCGGCACACGTATTAGGGCGACGGGGCAACGTCATGCCCTGTAGGGCAAACTCCCAGACGGCCCAATACACTATAGCTGCAGCTTTTAGGGATACAGCGGGCCAAGTGCGGCTTGTATGTGCTGCGATGGACGCCACACCTGGGCCGAAGCCCTGCGCCTCCGCGCCTCGCCAGTCGTGCGGGTCGTCCACAGTATTTCGCTGCATCTTCAGCCGCGTTCGCAATCCTTATAGAGTGATAATGGAAGTCATCGCCTTTCGTGTCGCGGTCTCTGTGTGGCAGTCGATGTGGACTTTGTAACCTCCTCAAACGCATCCAAGGGAGATACAGGTAGTATTTGTTATACGTACATGTGCAAAAGCAGCGCCTATAATGCATCATAAGGGACCAGCGCAACGTGCACGACTCGGCGACAGTGCAAGGGAGAGTCCCTCGCCGCTGCTCGCCGCAACAGGTGCATGTACCCGCAAGCATAGGTGGAGGCGCGACACCAAGCCAGGGCGCAGTGGAAAGCAAGTCGGTTAGGATCAACCAGCATGCATTCCTTGTGCATGCTGTGACGCAGCAGTGAAGGTTGGGAGGATCAGGGGAGCTGTTTCCAACGTATGGACCCTTCAAGTCGTTGGCCTGCGTCGCCCTACTCCGTACCGACCGGTACCGTTTCAGGGGGGGCCCTACAATGTGCATGGATAGCAACGGAAGAAAGCCACATAAAGCTTCCCCAGGCCTAAGGGAGCGCGGAGCGGTAAGGGCAAGCGCGCGTCTGCGTGGCATTCTCTGCTGGTGGCATCCTCCCGCCCCCACAAAAGCGAACCCCAACGGCCGCCCAATGCAGTTTTCCAGTTGATGGATGGGCGGGAAGTACTGCATAAGGGTCAGAGCACCTGACGTCCTGACCAGCACGGGTAAAAGGGGTTGCCGCCCAGCGCGTGACCTCACCAGGTATCGGCAACCAAGGCACAACCCCGAGAGGAAAGCACAGCTCCCCACGCCTGCTAATGCACGCCGAAGCAAAGCAACTTATTGCGCGCTTGGACTCTGTGTCCGTACAGCTGCCAGGCCAACTCAGCGGCAGTACTTCGGTCATTAGCGCCGCCGTACCAACAACTGCAACGGTCTCCTCAACAACGCGGCCAGAAAGGCTCTACCTGCATCCCCAATTCCCGTTTCCTGCGCGACAAATATGCAACATACAGCTTTCATATACTTGACAGTGGGTCCCTGCTGCCATGCAATGCCTAAACACGCTAGACGCTACGCACATGCACACACGCACTGCTTCCAGTGCTGGGACTGACCTGGACAGCTGGACTGACTTTACGGCAACTTGAAGCATGGTCGAAGACATAGCAGGCAACACAAGCCTGCCAGCCGCTGCTTCCCAAACTCTCATGGCGACCCTCTGGTGCTTTTCAGGACAACGGACAGCAACTCAATGTTCAACTCCGCAGTACTCCACAAGAAAGACTGTGTCTTCTTCTGGGCCCCCGCTTCCTCGCTGTGGCACAGTGGCAGCCCCCGCCCGCCTCTCTTAACTAGCAGCAAAACCAAGTACCGCGTTGTGCTACATGCATTCGGGGAACGTGCTTGCAAAAAGGGCATCCGGGGCAACATACGTACGACAAGCCAGGGCTACGGCAAGTGCCGTACTCCTGGAGGTATGGCCGGTGGACCCACGGACAACCACGTGCCGTGCCTCTGCATAAACACAACACCCAAAGTGCTACATGCGCTATTTTACAAACAGACAAACGGCTACCACATCCACAACGCGGCCAGGCTGCACCCACTAACCCAATCCCAACCAACATGGTCCCACCCTCATCATCGTTATCCATCCCAAACCCTTCCTCCTACCCACCACCCATAAGCCTCCATCACCCGGCCTTCCCATCTCGGCCAACCTCTACCTCCACAACCGGCACCGCCACACCGCTCTCCTCATCCACCATCATCACTACACCCCTCTGCCTCCCCTCCCCCGCCGCCTCGCCCCCTGCCCCTTGCCCGCCCGCCGCCCCCACCGCCGCCGCCACCCTCTCCCGTACCTCCTCCTCGTCATCCGGCTCCTCGCTCCCCACGTCATGCTCGTACACCTCCAGTACGGGCAGCGCGTTCAGCCGAGTGTACGGCACGTACCGCCGCCGGCAGCACAGCCGCCACACCACCACCGACCCGAAGCCCGCCACCACAAAGCCCAGCTGCGCCGCCAGCAGCAAGTAGATGATGTACAGTCCCAGCGACCGGGCAGCACCCGCCCTGCAGGCCTGCCCCACATCCACACAGAACGTGAAGCTGCGGCCAGGAGCGGTGCCGTTGCCGCCGCCGCCGCCGCCACCGCCGCCGGCTGCCGGAGCGTCGCCGTCGTCACGCAGCCGGTTGCTTCTCCCCGCTGCCGCAGACGCCGCGGACGCCGTCCACAGCAGCAGCCCCAGCTCCCCGTCGGCGAGCAGCCTCCTCCGCATCTGCCGCTGCGCCTCGTGTATCAGCTGCTGCTGCCCCTGCTGCTTTCCTTGCTGCAGGTCAACCGCCACAAGGCAGCAGCGCTGCCCGCTGCACGCGTCCACGTACGCCACGCCGTCCCGTACGTCGTACGGCAGGGAGCCGTGCAGCCTCGCCGCACCTAACCCAGGGCCGCCTCCTTCCTCCGCTGCGTCAGCACCCACACCAAAACCAGCGCCAGCTGTGCCCTGCTGCTGCAGCTCGAATCGCTCCTGCTGCAGCTGCACGGCAGAGGCGCGCACGGCGTCCTGCGCCGTACCGGTGGCGGGCGGACCGTACGACGGCGGCAGGGACACGTTGACCTGCAGGGCTCCTGTACTGCCGTTGATGCCGTACAGCCTGGAGTCCAGGGGCGGCGTGGCGGCGGAGCGCACCACCACCAGGCCGTCGCGCTGGTCCACCAGGTCCCACGACTGGGGGAAAGAGAGGGGTTACGCGTACAACGCGAGAGCGGGAGAGGGCAAGAGGAAAGGAGGGGTAGGTAACCTGTTGAGTGGGGACAGGTAGGAGGGTGGTGGCAAGTGCGATTGTGTCGTTAAAAGGGTATGGAGCAGGCGCGTGTGCGTAGGGCACATTGTGGAGGGCAGGCTTGAGGATTACCGTAGAAGGCACAGCTGCGAGGTGCGAAACCGTGCGTGTCGCCCCTTTTCCCTTGCTGCTTACACAGCCTACAGCCCGCCCTGGTTACAGGCCTCACCTTGACCTCCTCGCCTGGAGGCAGCTCAAACGCCCACACCCTGCGGCAGGAGGGGTAATGTTGGTTGGGCGTGTGAACACTACCGTGCGGCACCTCCACCCAGCCAACTCGAAACCCTGCCCAAGCAAATAGCCTGCGCACACAGCCAATGCCACGGCCCAGCTTAACACACGTGTCCACCACACGCTACCCAGCATCCGGCGCCTCGACGCAGTCACGTTATCCCTGACCATGTACACTTGGGGTACGGCAACAGCAGGCGGCCATGCGGTTAACCCACGAACAGGACAGGTGCCCCCAGGCACGCCTGCGCCCCTCCACCCACCTCTTGCCGCTGCCCCTGTCCACGCCGTGCACCGCCGCCTGTGTGGCCAGCACCAGCGTCTCGCCCGCCAGCAGCGGCAGCAGGCCACCGCGCCCCCTGCCTGCCCCACTGTCGCCGCCGCCGCCGGCAGGGAAGCTGCTGTTGTCGTGCAGCGGCGTCTTCCACACCGGCTCGCCGGTTTCCGCAGACACCGCGAATGCGCACAGCTGCTCGCCCTTGCCCTTGGCCAACCCGCCTCGGCTTCCCTGCTGCTCCTGCCGCTGGTGCAAAAGCTCCGCGGATGCTGCCGCTTGCACCGCATCACCGCTGCCGCCCCAGCTGCCATGCTCCGAAGTGCCCTCAGGACCGCCATCACCACCGCCACCACCACCCCCTTCCCCACCATCATGGTAATGGTCGTGATCGTGATCGTGATCATGGTCGCGATCCGAGTTTACTCTTCCATCCCCGCCCTCTCCCGGCTCCCCCCCGCCCGCCCCCTTGCCCTCGTCCCCGCACGGACACCCAAAGTACAGCCGCTTGTGCTCCACGATCGCGCCAGAGCAGCTGCTGCCAGCATCCGTTGACGAGTCCACCCCCCGCCAGATCACCTTGCCGCTGGCCAGGTCAACCGCCTCCACCTCGCTAACCGTAAAGCTGTACGACATGACGATCGCCGTACGCTCGTCCGACAGCAGTACGGCACAGCCGGTCGCGCAGGCCTTGATCCACAGCATCGCGCCCGTACGGGCATTCAGGCAGTACAGCGTCTGCGTGAGGTCCGCGTCCGGCGCGCCGCGCAAGATCATATAATCTGCCGTCCCGAGCGCGATTGTCGGCGCGCCGGCGGGCAGCGGCCCCGTTGACCAGCGTACGGTACCCTGCGAAGCGTTGACCGCGTCCAAGAATCCCGCCACGCCGCCGTCCGCTACGTTGACCGTACGGCTGGACACGAATGCCGTACCGGGATGCTGCGGTACGAGGGCTAGATCCGTGGTTTCGGCGCCGTCGTCGCCGTCCTTGGACACGTGCAGCTCCCACGCCAACCGCCCGCTGTCCTCCCACACGCCGTACAGGCGGTTGCCGGGCCGCCGGGACGCGACCAGCACCAGCCATGGCGGCGGGCCGCCGCCGGCGGCCGCCGGCGCGGGGCCGGCGGCGGGTGCACCCGGCTCCGGGGCCGCCGCTGAGTCCCCTGTCCCTCCTGTTGCTCCTGTTGCTGCTGCTGCTGATGGCACTGCTATCCTGGCGGTCAGGGTGTTGCTAGAGCGGCCGTGCGGCTGTGAGGCAGCAGCGACGGTGGCTAGAGCCCGCTGCTGTGACAGGCGCGCAGGCCCTGTGGTGCCGCTTGGCGCCCTCAACCCGGAGCCATAGAGAGATTCGGCGCTGCCGCCGCCGCCGCCGCCGCCTCCACCGTCGTTGCCGCTGCCCAGTTTGTCGTCGTCCGCGTCAGCGTTGGCTGCGGGGGCGGTTGCCTCCAGGGGCAGCCGCAGCCCGGCGCCGTGGGGCAGCCCCAGCGGCCGGACCCAAGGCAGCCATGAGCGCGGGGGAAAGGTCCACTGCAAGGGAGGCCGGATGGGAGGGCAGGTGGGGAAGGTAGGAGGGGTTTAGGGGCGCGTGGGGTGGAGAAGAGGTTGGGGTCGAGGGAGGGTCCATGGAGGTGAAAGCTGGTGATGCGGCTGTCAGCTATCGTTGGAAGGCGGGGGCAGTGGTTGGGGTGGCATGGCGGCGGCTCTATCAAACGCGGTCACAGCGATTGGTGGGAATGGGATTGGTCGGTGTCGGGCCTTCCAATGTGTCGCTGTGTCAGCTCATGGCCCTCAGCTGCCTCCGGGAATGCGGGCCTGATGCGCGGCACTCGGCTGTTCCGTCGATTTGCCATGTGAGTGGTAGCGCAGTATCGTGGCCCGTGATACAGTACTGTGTGGTACGGGAGCGGAGCTGAGAGCAGTCGGTGCATGCTGCAGCACAACAGGGGTAATGCTCACAGGGCTTGTGCGTCCTCTCATTACCTTGGTCTTGCCGTTGGTCAGGGAAGTGGCCCTCAATAGCACCCCCTGCCGCGCAACGCTGTAGGCGTGCCTGCTGCCGAGCACCGTTGACCAGGCCTCATCAGCATCCCCTTCGTGCCTCCATATTATGGCACCGGTGGTGCGGTTAAAGACGTATGTATTGGTGCAGGCTGGGTTTTGAGGCTCCCGCCACGAAGCGGATGCGGATGTGGCGCCACCCCGCACCACCTGCCATAGCAGACGCTGGCCGCTAAGGGCCGTTATAATAGAGCTAAGTGATACATCGTCGCCGTTCGGCTCCCTGTGCTCCTTGTCTGTCACGTAACCTTGCGCCAGGGTCGCCTGGGCGATTACTGCGCCAAGCACCACAAGGCACCCGAGACTGATGTAGCTAGTCCTGCCTCCTAAATTCATCTCTATCGCAAGACCCATTACATTGTATTGGCCTTAGGCTGGCATCTGTGGTTTACGTATGCTCGATTGACGCAGGTTTGCTCTCTTGCACTGCATGAAGTGCTCAGGACAGACAGAGCCAGAGTAAGACGGTCACATAGTTGCAGAGCACGGCTTGCGGTGTAGGCCTGAGGGCAATCGGCAACATACCAACCGGCACGTGGATCGCAACCCCACAACCACCGCATCTTGCAACTAGACACTCCCACGTGCTCGTGGTCAGGCAGCATCTTTGCGTTCGCGTTACAGGTTCGCGCAGCCGTTGCTCGAAATGCAGCCTGTGCGTCACGTCTGCACGCATGACTAAAAGATTCCCTGCATGTCTCAAAAGCTGCGAAAGTCGTGCGTGAAGGGGTGTGCGGGCTACCCCTGAAACGAAGGCATGCAGTTTTGCAGCCTCCAAACCAGTCCACGAGTAGCGGCCTTCACTTCTGTGTTTCCTGTGCTTGCTGACAAGGAGTTTGGCCGTGGAGCGCGCAGTGTGACAGCAACCAGCAGCAGCCCACTGCGCCTGACTGCACGGTGGGCCCGTGGCCGGCCGGGGGGGTGGCCCACAAACTTTGGCCCCCATCCTGACACCCTGCTTGAAGAGAAGGTCCCCTGGAGACTCTGGTATCGCCAGGCACGCCGGAAGCCCCTCCCAAGGATTGCAGTCATGGCGCACGGCTGCGTATGGGCACGCACTCGCTCCTACCCTGTTCGTGATGACCTGCAAACGGCTCCGCTGTCGCCGCCGCTGCAGCGCAAACTGGCCGTCTGGCCTCCGCAGCCTGCCTCATTCCACAGTCAGAGTTCCAGCCATGCCACATTGCCGCTGCAACGCGCAGCTTCACCGCAGCACCGGTGTCGTGCCGAGTCAACCTGCCCACCCCTGTAACCTACCCCTGCCCTGCACAGCCCCCTCCTCCTCGAAGGCCCTCGCCCCCAGGCAGCGTCCCTGCTACGGCGCAACCTCGTGCCCCGCCACTCAACATGTGACGCCCACAACAACCTAGCTTGCTAGCTGTTGTCACGTAGCGCGCTAGCAACTGCCTTACGTGGCGTACCCCTGGACCCCTGCCCTGCCTGCACCCTCCTGCACAGCTGGACCCCGACACATTATGTCCGGAATACGAGCTCCGTCTGCTCACAGTTGTTGCTCTGACTGTCAGTGCTCAAAACGGTCTCGTCAACACCTTTCACCCAACCTGTCGCACTGCGACCCCCAGCGCATGCGAGTCCAGGCGGCGACCCACACGCGACCCAACAGCCTGCATGCAACCAGTTCAACCGCATATCGTAACCCACCACAATACGCACCCCATGTCAGGGCCGAACCACACACCCCATGACCTACGCTACCATGCCGAAGCCCTATGCATCAGTCCGGCGCCCTGCCGTTTGGCCGCGTCTGGCAGTGCAGCCACTCAGTATCCCCTGTCCTCTATGCACCCCCGCTGCAATGCAACCCCACCCCACCAGCACCCCTCACCTCCGCACCTCTCCCCCGCGCTTACCCACCACCAACGCCACCAGCAGCCCCCACAACCACGCCAGCAGCCGCGACAGGAACCCCACCCCCGCAACAGCCCCCACCCCCGCCCCCGCCCTCGCTCTCCCCGCCCCCTGCCCCGCCCCCGCCTCCTGCCCCTGCGCCCCCTCCACAATCGGCTCAATCTCCTCCGCGCCCCACTTCTCCCCTCCTTGCCGTGGCAGCGCCCCCCGCGGCACATCCCCGCTCCCTTGCCCGGACACCCCTGCCCCCTGCCCCGCGCTGCCGCTCGCACCGCCCCCCGCTGCTGCTGGCCCCCCTGCTGCCGCTGCTGCTGTTGTGTCCGGCTGTGGCTTGAATCGGCCCTTGAACAGGGCCGCCTCTGCCTGCCTCTCTCGGCGCATGGTGGCCCGCACGGCGTGCATCTCGGCGATGATGGCCTTGTCGGTGGGGTCCCTGTGAGCAGCAGAGGGCATGGGCAGTGGGCAACGCGTTGGCAGGTATACACCAAACTGGGTCGGACATCATCAAACTGAGCTATGTTCACGTGGTGATGGCCTTGTAGGTGGGGTCCCTGGGGGTGGGGGCCACGGCCTGGGAGTGAGCCGTGGCCTCAAAGAAGAGTCAACTGGAAGTGCAGGAAACGTGGTAAGGCGCATTTCCCCCCGCCAGCCAAGCATACTCGGGGCTTACTAATAATAATCTTACGGGGCGAAACGGCACCACATTGTTGGCCATCTTGTTTCCCCTACCTCTTGTTTGCCGCCTCCAGGTCCTCCATGGCCTCCTCCGTGCGCCCCAGCGCGTGCCGCGCCTTGCCCCGCCGGAACAGCGCCTTGACGTTGTCGCGGTCCATGCTGAGCACCTGGGACAGGGGCACGGAAGTGTGTGTTGAGGGTGTGTGTTAGCGTGGGAGGTGCTGTCGGCGTGACACTGGCGCAGCACATCGGCGTTGCCGCTGTCCGTGTGGAGCATCTGCGACGTGCACCAGGCCGCGTGTGTGTTAGGCTTTGTGTCACGACAATGCTAGCCTGCCCCGACGCTGCTGGGAACTAACGATGGTGTCCGCCTCACCAAAAAACAATCGCTCAGCGCGTGAGTGTGCCTGCCTCCGCATGCGCTCATCCACATCCCTGTTTCCTCCCACTTTCACCCTTTCGCTCTATCGCTCAGCTTACCTCCCCGCTCCCGCACCCGCTTCCGCACCCGCGCTGCCCCCACCACCCACCTGCGTTTTACGCGTACCCCACCTGCGAGCAGTTGTACACCGCCGTGTTGAAGTCCCCCGTCTTGATCTGCGTGGCCGCCATGTTGAGGTGCACGCGCAGCTTGACGGCCTCCGCCTGGTCAAAGTAGCGCCCCTCCAGCTGGTACATGAAGTCCTCGTCCAGGTAGCTCAGGGCCTGGGGGAGGGGGAGTGTGTATTAGCGGAGTGTGTGTGTTAGCGGAGGAGCAGCCCTCACGCTGGTACATGAAGTCCTCGTCCAGGTAGCTCAGGGCCTGGGGGAGGGGGAATGTGTGGTAGGATTGGGTGCATGTGTATTAGCGGAGGAGCGCCCCTCCAGCTGGTACATGGAGTCCTCGTCCAGGTAGCTCAGGGCCTGGGGGAGGGGGAATGTGTGGTAGGATTG
>VFQN01005628.1_pt1 | contig 15113 bp, 16 predicted proteins | sample 3512371 | NCBI WGS metagenome assembly VFQN01 (sample SAMN10412370, study PRJNA504923) | tailings metagenome | isolation source: Replicate 2 from Balatoc abandoned mine | place: Philippines: Itogon, Benguet | collected 2017-08-28
CCCCGCCGACTGGCGCAAGTTCCGCGAGGGGCAGGGGCCCGAGCCGGGGTGAGCGCAGCCTCCTAGTCGAGCTCCTCGGCGGCGCGCAGCGCGGCGCGCGCCGCCGAGGCCGCCCCGGCCGCCTCCTCGGCGGCGCGCTCCTGCCGCGCGGCCTCGTCGTCGGCCGCGGCCGCCGCGTCCTGCGCCGCCGTCAGCGCCTCCTCGGCCTCCTGAAGCGCGTGCGCGGCGGCGTCGCGGCGCGAGCGCGCATCCTCCACGGCTGCGTGCGCGGACTCGGCCCGACGGGCCGCCGCGGCCCGGAGCGCCGCCGCCGCGCGCTCGGCGTCGGCCGCGGCCCGTGAGCGCCGCCGCGCCTCCTCGACCGCACGCCGGCGCTCACGCCGCTCGCGCGCCGAGGCGAGGTCGTCGGTGGCCGGGGCCGCCGTGGTCGCGGCGGCCGGCGCGGCCGGCGCGGCCGGGGGCGCGGGGCGCGGGACCCCGGACCCGTCCAGCGCGAAGAGCCCGTCGGCCGCCCCCGGCGCCGGGTCGGCGCTGAGGCGCCCGCGGCGCAGGTCCTCGCGGGTCGCCTCCGAGCGCGCGGCGGCGCGGATCGCGGCGCGGATCGCCGGGTCGGCCGAGAGCGCGGCGACCGCCTCGGCCTCGCGCCTGCCGGCGTCCTCCAGATCCGCGGCCTCGGCGCGGGCGGCCATCAGGTCGGCCTGCGCCGAGGCCAGGGCCTCCTGGGCGCCGATGGCGGCGTCCATGGCGGCGGCGTCCTCGCGCGCCAGGCGGTTCAGCTCGGCGGCGAGACGGGTGGGGCGCCGCAGGGCGGCGACCCGGGCGGCGGCGTCCCGGTCGCCGGCGGCGCGCAGCTCCCTGACGAGGGCGTCCCGCGCGGCGGTGAACTCCCCCGGGGGCCCCGCGAACAGCGCGTCGAGCCTGCCCTCCAGCCCGGTCATGCCGCCCATGATGGCGTGCCGGGCGGACCGGCGCCGCCGGCGCGGGTCAAGTGGATCGCGCGCCGGCCGATATCCGCAGTGTCGCCGTCCGCATCCTCCCGGGAGACCCGATGCCCACCGTCCTCATCGCCGATGACGCCGCCTTCATGCGCATGATGATCAAGAACATCCTCACCGAGGGCGGTTACGAGGTCGTCGGCGAGGCCGAGAACGGTGCCGTGGCGGTCGCCAAGCACCGCGAGCTGCGGCCCGACCTGACGACCATGGACATCACCATGCCGGAGATGGACGGGCTGTCGGCGCTCAAGGAGATCCGCGGCGCGGACCCCTCGGCGCGGGTGGTCATGTGCTCGGCCATGGGCCAGCAGTCGATGGTGATCGAGTCGATCCAGGCGGGCGCGCGCGACTTCATCGTCAAGCCCTTCCAGCCCGACCGGGTCCTCGAGGCCGTCCAGAAGGCCCTGGCCTAGCCGGGCCGGGGCGGGAGGCGCCGCGATGGGCGCCCGGCCGGTGAGGGTGCTCGTGTGCGACGACTCGCCGCTGATGCGGAGGGTGCTCCGCGACCTGCTGACCGACGGCGGCCTCGAGGTGGTGGGGGAGGCCCGCGACGGCGTCGAGCTCCCCGACCGGGTCCGCGACCTCGCGCCCGACGTCGTGACCCTCGACGTGGAGATGCCCCGCCGCGACGGCCTCTCCGCCCTGCGCGAGCTGATGCGCGCGCGGCCGACTCCCGTCGTGATGGTGTCGACGCTCACCTCGGCCGGCAGCGCCGCGAGCGTCGCCGCGCTGGCCGCCGGCGCGGTCGACGTGGTGGCGAAGCCCGCCCAGCGGCTCGACGCGGGCGCGTGGGGGCCGGCGCGCGACGAGCTGGTGGGCAAGGTGCGAAACGCCGCGACCGCCCGCACCGCCGCCCTCGGCCGCGCCCCGCGGCCCGCGCCGCCCGGCGCCCGCCTGGCGGCCCGCGCCGCGGCGGCCGGCGGCCGCCTGGTGGTGGTCGCCACCTCGACCGGGGGGCCGCGGGCCCTCGAGGCGCTGGTGCCGCGGCTGCCGGCGCCGCTCGGCGCGGGCGTCCTGGTCGTGCAGCACATGCCGCCGGGCTTCACCCGCCCGCTGGCCGGGCGCCTCGACGCCGCGGGGCCGCTCGCGGTGCGCGAGGCGTCCGACGGCGAGCGCATCCGGCCCGACTCCGTGCTGCTGGCCCCCGGCGGGCGGCACCTGGAGGTCACGGCGGCGGAGCGCGTGCGACTGTCGGACGCCCCGCCGGTGGGGGCGCTGCGCCCACGGGCCGACATCACGCTGGCGTCGGCCGCGCGCCACTTCGGCGAGCGCGTGCTGGCGGTCGTGCTGACGGGGATGGGCGACGACGGCACCGAGGGCGCGCGCGCCGTGCGCGAGGCCGGCGGGACCGTGATCGCGGAGGACGAGGCGACCTGCGTGGTGTGGGGGATGCCCCGCGCCGTGGTCCGCGCCGGGCTGCATGACGCGGTCGTCCCGCTCGACGCGATGCCGCTCGCCATCGCGGAGATGGTCGGCGCTCCCCGGGCGGGGGCGGGGAGGGCGGCGGCGTGAGCACCGCACCCGGAGGCGCGCCGGCGCGCGGCGCGGACGACTACGAGCGCTTCTGCGGCGGCATCCGCACGCTCCTGTCGATCGACCTGGAGTCCTACCGGCGGGCGCAGATGGAGCGCCGCCTGCGCTCCTTCGCGCGGCGGGTCGGGGCGGGCGACCTGGACGGCTACCTCGCGCAGCTGCGGCGCGACGTCGCCGCGCGCGAGGCCTTCCTCGACCACATGACCATCAACGTCTCGGAGCTCTTCCGGAACCCGGACCGGTTCGGCGAGCTGGAGCGCGAGGTGCTGCCGGACCTCCTGCGCACCGCCGGGCGCGGCGGGCTGCGCGTGTGGAGCGCCGGGTGCTCGTACGGGGCCGAGCCCTACACGCTGGGCGTCCTGCTCCGCGAGGTCGCTCCCGCGGGGGCCCATGAGATCCTCGCGACCGACCTCGACGAGCGCATGCTGGCGCGGGCGCGCGAGGGCCGGTTCGCCGAGGCCGACATGCGCGCCGTGACCCCGTCCCGGCGGGCCGCCTGGTTCGAGCCCGACGGCGAGGGCGGCGTGCGCGCCCGCGACGAGCTGCGGCGGATGATGCGGGTCCGCCGCCTCGACCTGCTGGCCGACCGCTTCCCCGAGCGGCAGGACCTGATCCTCTGCCGCAACGTGGTCATCTACTTCACCGACGAGGCGAAGGACCGGCTGTACCGGCGCTTCCTCGCGGCGCTGCGCCCGGGCGGGGTTCTCTTCGTCGGCGCCACCGAGCGCGTCTCCCGGCCCGAGGAGATGGGCTGGGAGAAGACCGGGATGTTCTTCTACCGCCGGCCGGGGCCGGCGCCCGCGGGAGGCTAGACCGCGACGGCGGAGGGGGCGGCCGCGGCCGCCCGGCGCGCGTTGCGGTGCGCCCACCAGCACGCCGTGCCGATCAGGTCGGCCAGCTCCTGCACGAGGAACAGGCGGGTCGACTGGAGGATCTGGACGTCGAGGGCGCCGGCCTGCACGTTGACCGTCGCGGTCAGGGCGAGCTCCCCCACGGCCGGCAGGTCCTTGCCGACGCCGGTGCCCGGCCGGAGGCCCCCGCGGTTCAGGTGGACCGAACCGACCCCGTCCGTGGTGCCGAGGGCGGCGTCCACGGCCACGACCAGCGGTCGCGCGGGGTGCTCCATCAGCCGCTGCATCCGCTCCCGGAGGTTCAGCGCGTGGAGCGGCTCCTCGAGCGTCCCGACGATCCCGGCGGGGTCGTACCCCAGCCGCAGCAGGCGCTGGCCCACGAGCGGGCCGAGGGCGTCGCCGGTCGAGCGGTCGGTCCCGATGCAGGCGAACGCGACCGGCCGCAGGCCGGCCCCCCGGGCTCCCAGCTCGCGCTCCAGCGCGAGCGCCAGGGTGGCGAGCGCCGCCGGGTCCTCGCGCCGCACCTCGCAGAGTGCCGTCACCTCAATTCCCCCCGCCGCGGGCCGATATTGCGGGACGGAGCGTACGGCCGCCACGACCCCGGCTTCCCACCCGTCCGGGTAGACGCCGTCGGACGTGCGGTTGATGACGCCCCCCCTTTCGGACCGGCGGGCCGACATCACCGGGAGACGCGGCGTGGACACCTCTGAGTACCTCGGGCTCTTCCTCGACGAGAGCGGCGAGAGCCTGCAGGCCCTCAACGCCTCGCTGCTCGACATGGAGCGCCGTCCCGGCGACCCCGAGCCGCTCACGGTCATCTTCCGCGTCGCGCACTCCCTCAAGGGGATGAGCGCGACCATGGGGTTCGACGCGATGGCGCGCCTGACCCACCGCATGGAGGAGGTCCTCGCGGCCCTGCGCGACGGCGGCGCCCCCGTGACCCCGGCCGTGTCGGACGCGCTGTTCGCGTGCCTCGACACGCTCCAGGAGATGGTCGACCGCGTCGCCGCGGGCGACTCGCGCGAGGTCGACGCCTCGGCCGTGATGGAGCGCCTGGACGGGGTGCTGGCCGGCGGGGCGCCCGTCCTGGCCGCCGCGCAGGCGGCCGCGACCGCGGTGGCCCCGCCGCCCGCCCTCACCGACCACGACCGCATGGTGGTGGCCGGCGCCCGCGAGCACGGCCTGACCGTGATGCGCGTGGCGCTCTCGTTCGACGAGGGCTGCCGCCTGCTCGCCGCGCGGGCCTTCATGGTGGCGCAGGAGCTCGAGGCCCTCGGCGACCTGGTGCGCAGCGAGCCGCCCGCCGACGAGCTCGAGGCCGGCGAGGTCGGCGACGACGGCGTCGTCTTCTGGGTCGCCACCTCGGCGGCACCGCAGGAGCTGCGGGACGCCGCGCTCGGCGTGAGCGAGGTCGCGGCCTGCGAGGTGTCGCCGGTCGAGGACGACGACCAGGGGGCCGCGGACGCCGCCCCGCCCTCGCGCGCCCCGGCGGCGCAGGAGGGCCGGCCGGCGGGCCGCGCGCCCTCGACGATCCGCGTCGGCACCGACCGGCTCGACGCGCTGATGAACCTGATGGGCGAGATGGTCATCCAGCGCACGCGCCTGGTGCAGATCGCCCGCGAGCACGACCTGGGCGACCTGCGCGGGGCCGTCGAGGAGATGACCCGGGTCACCGACGACCTGCAGGGCCTCATCATGCAGGTGCGCATGATGCCCGTGGACGCGGTCTTCATGCGCTTCCCGCGCATGGTCCGCGACCTGGCCAACACGCTCGGCAAGCAGATCGAGCTGGTCGTCTCGGGCGAGGACACCGAGCTCGACCGGACGATCATCGACGGCCTCGGCGACCCCCTCGTCCACATGCTGCGCAACGCGGTCGACCACGGCCTCGAGAGCCCCGGCGAGCGCGCGGCGGCGGGCAAGGACCCCGTCGGGCGCGTCCACCTGTCCGCGCGCCACGCCGGCAACCACGTGGTCATCGAGGTGCGCGACGACGGACGGGGCATGGACCCGGCCGCCCTGCGCGCCTCGGCCGTGCGCAAGGGGCTGATGTCCGAGGCCGAGGCCTCGCTGCTCGGTGACGAGCAGGCCCTCGACCTGGTCTTCCTGCCCGGGTTCTCGACGGCGGCGGCCACCACCGACGTCTCCGGCCGCGGCGTCGGCATGGACGCGGTCCGCACCGCGATCGCAGCCCTGGACGGCGAGGTCTCGATCACGAGCGCCCCCGGCGTCGGCAGCACCTTCACCATCCGCATCCCGCTCACCCTGGCCATCATCCAGGCGCTGCTCGTGACGGCGGGCGACGGCGCCGCCGGCTCCCCCGCGCAGGTCTACGCGGTACCGCTCGAGGCGATCGAGGAGACCGTCATCGTGGGGCGCGGCGAGGCGCGGCCGGTCAACGGGCGCCCCTGCCTGGTGCTGCGCGACCGGATCGTCCCGCTGGTGTGGCTGGGCGGCGGGGAGGACGGCGACGGCGAGCGGCTTCACGTGGTGGTGGTGACGCTCGGCGCCGCGCGCCTCGGGCTCGTGGTCGAGCGGCTGGTGGGCAAGCAGGAGGTCGTGATCAAGCACCTGCCCGACTTCCTCGGTGAGGTGCCCGGCGTCGCGGGCGCGACGATCCTCGGCGACGGCTCCGTCGCGCTGATCGTGGACGTCGCGGCCGTGGCGGCCTCGGCGGGCATCACGGGGTGAGCGCCGGGACCGGTCGCCGGCCGGGGCGCGCGGTGACCGGTCCGACGGTCGGCATCGGCGGCCTCGTCGTCAGCGACGACCCCGGCGTCACGATCGCGGCGCTCGGCCTGGGGTCGTGCATCGGGGTGGTGATGGCCGACCCGCGCGCCCGGGTGGCGGGCCTGGCCCACGTGATGCTGCCCCACTCGGGGAGCGGCGGCGGATCCGGGCCGCCCGGCCGGTACGCCGACACCGCCGTGCCGGCGCTCCTGGAGGCGGTGCGCGGCCTCGGCGCCGAGCCCCCGCGCCTGGTGTGCGCGATCGCCGGCGGCGCCCAGATGCTCGCCGCCGGGCCCGACGGGGGCGTCCTGCGCATCGGCGAGCGCAACGTGCGGGCGGTGCGCGACGCGCTGCTGGCCGCCGGCCTCGGCGTGCGCGGTGCCGACACGGGCGGCGTGGTGGGCCGCTCGCTGCGGGTCGAGGTGGGGTCGGGCAGCGTGACCGTGTGCCCCATCGGGGGGCGGCCCAGCCCGCTCTGACCGCGGGCCCCGCGACGCCGGATGGCGGCGGCGCTCAACCTCCGGCCCCTTTCTGACGAAGAGAGGGCGTGGCGGGCCCGCGGCCCGCCGGAACGGATCGCCGCGCGCCGGATGCTCGCGGGTCACGAGTCACGGACGGCCCGCTCGGGACCACGACGCCGTATGGCCTCCTCGGCTGGCGACAAGACGGAGAAGGCGACACCGCGCCGGCGCGACGAATCGCGCAAGCGCGGTCAGGTCGCGCGCTCCCGGGAGATCAACACCGGCCTCGGCCTGCTCGCCACCTTCGCGATGCTCGCCTTCATGGGCGGGTGGATGCTCCAGGGGCTGGCGGCCGTGATGAGCGGGTCCCTCTCCGGCGCGGGCACCACCGGCACGATCGACCCCTCCGACGGCTGGCGGATCATGACCGAGGCCGGCTGGGACTCCCTGCGCCTGACGGCGCCCTTCGCGATCGCCGGCGTGATCGTGGGCGTGATCGCCTCGGCGATCCAGGTGAAGCCGGGCATCACCCCCGAGGTCCTGAAGCCGCGCTTCTCGGTGATCAACCCGATCTCCGGCGTGAAGCGCCTCTTCTCGGTCCGCTCGGCGGTGAGCCTGGTGAAGGACCTCGTCAAGGTCGGGGTGACCGGCGTCGTCGCCTTCCTCGTCCTCCGCGGCGGCATCCCCGACCTGGTCGGCCTCCTCGGGGCGAGCCCGGGCAGGGCGATCGTGGTGATCGGCTCCCTGGTCATGCGCATCGGGTGGGCGATCGTCGCCGTCTACGTGGTGATCGCGATCGCCGACCTGCTCTTCGAGCGCTGGCAGCACGAGCGCGACCTGCGCATGACCAAGGACGAGGTCCGACGCGAGATGAAGGAGCAGGACGTCAACCCCGAGGTCAAGGGCCAGCTCAAGCGCCGCCAGCGCGAGATGGCCGTGCGCCGCATGATGACCGCCGTCCCCGACGCGGACGTGGTCATCACCAACCCGACCCACTTCGCGGTCGCCCTGCGCTACGCACGCGCCCTGCCCGCCCCGCAGGTCGTCGCCAAGGGCGCCGACAACGTGGCCTTCCGGATCATCTCCCTCGCCCGCGAGAGCGGCGTCACCGTCGTCCAGGACCCGCCGCTCGCGCGGAGCCTGTTCGCCAACGCCGAGGTGGGCCAGTACATCCCGGCCGACGCGTTCGGCGCCGTCGCCGAGATCCTCGCCCACGTCTACCGCGCCACCGGGCGCGAGCCGGCCGCCGCATGAGCACCGCCGCCGTCGCCGCGCCGCCCGGCCGCAAGGGCGGGGTCCTCGACAAGCTGCTCCACAACAGCGACATCGCGATCGCCGTGGTGGTGGTCGGGATCGTCGTGATGATGATCATCCCGCTGCCGCCGTGGCTGCTGGACATCCTGCTCACGGCCAACATCTCGGCCGCCCTGGCGATCGTCCTCGCCACGCTCTACACCACCGAGCCGCTCCAGTTCTCGGTGTTCCCGTCGCTGCTGCTCGTCGCGACCCTCTTCCGGCTCGGCCTGAACATCTCGGGCACGCGCCTGATCCTGCTCGACGGCCACGCCGGCGAGGTCATCGAGGCGTTCGGCGCCTTCGTGGTCGGCGGCAATGTCGTCGTCGGGCTGATCGTGTTCTCGATCCTCGTCGTGATCCAGTTCGTGGTCATCACCAACGGCGCCGGGCGCGTGGCCGAGGTGGCCGCCCGCTTCACCCTCGACGCCATGCCCGGCAAGCAGATGGCCATCGACGCCGACCTGAACGCCGGCGTCATCACCGACGAGGAGGCCAAGGAGCGCCGCGAGGCCATCGCCAAGGAGGCGGACTTCTACGGCGCGATGGACGGCGCCTCCAAGTTCGTCAAGGGCGACGCGATCGCGGCCGTCCTGATCGTGGCGATCAACCTGGTCGGCGGCCTCTCGGTCGGGGTCTTCCAGCAGGGGATGAGCTTCTCCGAGGCGATCCACCACTTCTCGCTGCTGACCGTCGGCGAGGGCCTGGTCAACCAGATCCCCGCGCTGCTGATCTCGGTGGCGACGGGCATCATCGTCACGCGCTCGGTGGGGGAGGGGAACCTCGGGCACGACCTCACCAAGCAGCTCGTGCGCCAGCCGCGGGCCCTGTTCCTCGCGGGCGGCGTCGCGATGGCGATGGGCATCGTCCCGGGCATGCCGACGCTGCCGTTCTTCGTGATCGGCGGCTGCGTGATCGGCCTGGCGATGCTGCTGCGCCGCGGTCTCGCCGACGAGGAGGCCGCCAAGGCCGCCGACGAGGCGACCGCCGTCGCGACCCGCCCGGCGGAGCCCGAGAACGTCGCCGCGCTGCTGCCGCTCGACCCGCTCGAGCTCGAGATCGGCTACGGCCTGGTGCCGCTGGTCGACGCCGACGAGGGCGGCGACCTGCTCGGCCGGGTGGCGATGGTGCGCCGCCAGATGGCCACCGAGCTCGGCCTCTCGCTCGCCCCGATCCGCATCCGCGACAACATCCAGCTCGGGTCCCACGACTACGCCGTCAAGATCCGCGGCGTCGAGGTGGCGCGCTGGTCGCTGATGCCCGGCCAGCTGCTCGCGATGAACCCCGGCACCGCCGACCTGCCGCTCGACGGCGTCCCCACCACCGAGCCCTCCTTCGGCCTGCCGGCCGTGTGGATCGGCGAGCCGCAGCGCGAGCAGGCCGAGATCTCCGGCTACACGGTGGTCGACCACACCTCGCTGGTCGTGACCCACCTCAGCGAGGTCATCCGCCGCAACGCCGCCGAGCTGCTCGGCCGCCAGGACGTGCGGGCCCTGCTCGACGGCCTCAAGGAGCGCCTGCCCGCGCCGGTCGAGGAGCTCGTCCCCGACCTGATGACCGTCGGCGAGGTGCAGCGCGTGCTGCAGACCCTCCTGGCCGAGGCCGTGCCGGTCCGCGACCTGGTGACGATCCTGGAGACGCTCGGCGACAAGGCCAAGCTGACCAAGGACGTGCCGATCCTCGCCGAGTACTGCCGCCAGGCGCTCGCGCGGGCCATCTGCGGCCGCTTCGTGGACGAGACCGGGACGCTCCGCGCGATCACCCTCGACCCCGAGGCCGACCGCGAGGTCGCCGAGTCGGTCGCCCGCACCGACGACGGCACCGCCGTGACCATGGACCCGGCGCGCGCCGCCGCCCTCATCGAGACCCTGAAGGGGCAGGTCGAGACCGCGCAGGCCATGGGCATCGCGCCGATCGTCCTGTGCTCGGGCGCCACCCGGCGCCACCTCAAGGCGCTCACCGAGCACCAGATCCCCACCCTGACCGTCCTCTCGTACCACGAGATCCTGCCCTCCGTGCGGATCGAGCCCGTCGGGCTCGCCGCCCTGGTCTAGCCGACCCCTCCCGAGGAGACCCCCGCCGTGCAGATCAAGCAGTTCTCCGGAGCCACCATCGACGAGGTGCTCGCCAAGGTCCGCGAGGAGCTCGGCGAGGAGGCGGTGATCCTGCAGACCAAGCGGGTCGTGACCGGTGGCATCGGCGGCTTCTTCGGCCGTGAGGGCGTCGAGGTCACCGCTGCGGAGGGCCTTCCCGCCGGCGAGGGCGAGCGGGCCAACCGCGAGGCCGCGGCGTCGGTCGCGGCCCCCCCGGCCGGCGTCGACGTCACCGACGAGGAGGCCGATGCGCCCGAGGCCTTCGTGCCGACGCCCTTCGGCCGCCACCTGGACTCGCGCCTCGAGGCCGCGATCGAGGCCGAGGCGGGTGCTCCGGCCCCTGCCACCCCGGCCGCGGCGTACGCCCGGGCGACCGCCCCGTTCGCCCCGGGCGAGCGCGAGCGCACCGAGGCGATCATCCAGGCCGCCCGCGCGGCGGTGCGCGACGCGCACGAGGCTGCCGTCGAGCCGGAGATCCCGGCCGCCGACGAGGAGCTCGCGCCGATGCCGGCCCCCGTCGCCGGGTGGACCGAGCCGCCGCCGCCGTCGCCCCGGCGCGCCGGGCGCACGGCCGGGGGCACCCTCGACGGCGTGCGCGGCGAGCTGGTGCGCGCGGGCGTCGACCCGCGCTACCTCGACCCCTTCATCGACGGATTCGCCCGCTCGTCGGCTCCGTTCCTCGGCCCGCGCGACGACGTGCGCGAGGCGATGCGCGAGTATCTCGCCGCGCGGCTGCCGGTGGTCCGCGACTGGAAGGCCCGCCCGGCGGGCCACACCGTGGCCTTCGTGGGGCAGAGCGGCGTGGGCAAGACGAGCGCGGCCGCGAGCCTGGCCGGGCGCTTCCGCGCGGCGGGCCTGACCGTGGCCCTGATCGCCGCCGGCGAGGGCCCCCACGACGCGCTCGAGGGGCACGCCCGCCGGATGGACGTCCAGCTCTTCCGGGCCCCCGACGGCGAGACGCTCGGGCGCCTGCGCTCCACCCTGGTCGACCGTGACCTGGTGGTGGTCGACACCGCCGGGCGCTCGGCCCAGCAGCTCGGTGAGATCGAGGACCTGGCCGCCCTGCTCGCCCCGGCCGCGGCCGAGGAGGTCGTGCTCACCCTGCCGCTCGCGACCCCGCTCGCCGACCTGGGCGACGTGCAGCGGCGGTTCCGCATGGTGGGCGTCAACCGGATCGGCATCACCAAGCTCGACGAGACCCGGCACCTCGGCAACCTCGTCAACGTGCCGCTGCGGATGACCAAGCCGCTCGCCTACCTGTCCGACGGCACCACCGTGCCGGGCTCGCTGGCCCCCGCCGACGCCCGCCGGGTGGCGGAGATGATCCTGCCGTGACCTCCGCCGTCCCGGCCGGCGACACCGCGCCCCTGCCCGGGCGCGGGGAGCGGGTGATGCTCGACGGCCTGCCCGGGGGACCGTGGCCGACCGTCGTCGACGGCTGCTCGGACGCCGGGCTCGCCGTGGCGCCGCCACGCCTCGGGGGGCGGCCGGTGCCGCTGCCGCTGCGCCGCCGGTTCGTGCTGGCGTACACCCACCGCGAGATCCCGTGCGAGGTCGACGCCGAGCTGGTGGCCGGGCCCGCGCCGGGCGCGTCCGATCCCTACGTCGCGCGCACCCACGGCAGCCCGCGCCGCCTGCAGCGCCGGCGCGCCGTGCGCGTGCCGATCCACCTGATCGCCCTCGCGAGCGTGGACGACGACGCCGGGGAGGCGATGGTCGGCGCCGTCACCGAGAACCTGTCCGCCGGCGGCGCGCTGCTGCGGGCGGCACGGCCGCTCGAGACCGGGACCCCCCTCACGGTGCGCATCATGTGCGGCGGCGACACGGGCCCGCTCGAGCTCGAGGGCCGGGTCGTGCGCTGCGACCGCACCCCCGGCGAGCAGCGCCCCTGGCGCATCGGGCTCGCCTTCGCCGACCCGGAGCCCGCCGACGAGGAGCGCCTGGTGCGGTTCGTCTTCGAGCGCCAGCGCGAGCTGCGCGCGCGCGAGACGGGCATGGCCTGATGGGCAAGGCCGCGAAGGGGGCCGAGGCCGCGTCCGAGAGCCCGATGGCGCTCTGGATGGGGCGCGCCCGCGCGGTGGGTGCCCTGGTGGGCTTCGCGATCGCCTTCTGGGTGTGCCGGGGCCAGGGGTTCCCGCTGGCCGACGCCGTGCTGCGCGGCCTGGTGGGCGCCGTCGCGATGTCGCTGGTCGCATGGTGGTCGGCGCTGATCGTCATCCAGGCGCTGATGCGCTCGGCGGCGGCGCAGGCCAACCGCGAGGCTCTCGCCGCGGCGCAGGCCGAGGCGGCGGCGGCAGAGGCGGCCGAGGCCGCCTTCGCCCGGCGCGGCGCGCCCGGGGATGAGGCCGCGTGACGCCCGTCGGCGAACCGGCCCCGCTGCCGCCCGCCGCCCACGCCGCGACGGCCCACGCCGCGGCAACGGCGCGGCGCCCGGCCGCCGACGCGGCGCCGGGCCACGGCGGCGCGGGCGCGCACGGCGGGCCCGGCGCGGAGCTCCCGGCATCCCGGCCGCCGTCCGGCGCACCCGATCCGAGCGGCCGCTCGGGCACCCTCGTCGATGTCTTCGCGTAGCGAGGCCGCCCACCGGCCGGGGTTCCTCGTGGTCCGCGCCGAGGACGACGGCGCCTACGTGGGCGGCCTGATGGTCACCGACGTCTCGGGCCTGCCGGTCGACTTCCGGTACACCGACCCCATCACGCCGACGCGGCTGCAGCGCGCCCTCTACGGAGGGGTGCTCGACCGCTATCTGCGCACCGAGGTGCTCCTCGGGACGCTGCTCGCCGCGCTGGACGCCCCGCCGTCGCTGCTGCTGGTCGACGACCCCGAGCTGCTCGACGAGCCGATCGACCTCTGCCCGGTCGCACACGTCGCCCGCTCGGGCGTCGAGCGACTCGGGGCCCCCGGCGCCCGCAGCGCCCAGGAGTCCGGGTCCTTCCTGCTCCAGGCCGCCGAGGCCGGCCATCCGCTGCGCGTCACCCTGCCCGCCGGCGCGTCCGACGCCGACGTCGTCGCCGACGTCCTGGTGGCCCTCGCCCGCCGCATGGATCCGCTCGAGCCGGCCGAGCGCGTGCGCGAGGCCCTCGCGGTGATCGTGGCCGGGGAGGCCGCGGCCTGACCCCGCCGGCCGGGCGGCGCTCGCCCCTCGAGGAGGTGCGCCGCGCGCTCGCCGGAATCGGCGGGCGCGCCACGGCCCATGCCCTGCCGGCGCCGTCGGCCGCCGTCCACGCGCCCGGCCCCCCGCGCCCGCGCGCGTCCGCGGTTCCCCCGCCCCGCGCGCGGGCGCGGGCCGCCCCGGCCCTCGGTGCCGTGGCCGGGCGCGCCGGGGGGCCGATCCCCACCCCCGGGGTCCGTGCGCCGGCGCTGCCCGCGCCCCCGCCCGCCCGCGCGGTGGCGCCGGTCCCGGCGCCGCGGGAGGCGCGCGGGGTGGATCTCCTCGCCGCGATCGCCGTGGGCGACCCCGTGCGCCCGGTCACGGCGGCGCGGCGCGCCGGGCGCGCCGCCGGCGCCGCCCTGGCGACGGTGCGCCACGAGCGGGTGCCCTGGGCCCACCTGTCGCGGGCGCGCCTCGGCGCCGCCTGGGAGGCCGCCCAGCGCGCGCACGGCGCCGCGCCGGGATCGCTCAGCCTGGTCGGGGTCTACGGCCCGCTCCCGCTGGCCGCCGTGACCGGCGTGGCGCTCGAGCCCGACGGCCGCATCGCCGTCGCGCTCGCGCCCCTGCGGTCGGCCGCCGCGCCGGGCGACGTCGCCCTCGCGCGCTCCGAGCCGGGGGGTCGGCTGCTGCGCTGCGACCTGCCGTACCCGGATGATCGGCGGGACCGCCGCCGCACGCGCTAGCATCGCCCGGCTGCGAGGGCCACGAGACGGGGGACGCATGCGCGGAGTACGGACGGTGACGGGTCTCGCGATCCTCTGCGCCCTCGGAGCGGCGCTGCCGGCGCTGGCCGGCGCACAGGCCCCCGTCGATCCCGCGGCGCCGGCACCGGCACCCGCACCCGCCCTGCCGCCCGGCGTGATCGCCCCGGGGGTCAGCATCGCCGGCGTGGCGGTCGGCGGCCTGCCGACGGCGGACGCCCGGGCGGCCGTCATCGCCCAGCACGTCGCGCCGCGCCGCGCGCCCCTGGCGGTCACGTTCCGGGGCCGCAACCTGGCCGTCAACCCGGTCCAGGCGGGCTACGTCGCCAACGTCGATTACGCCCTCCAGGTCGCGCTCCTCTACGGCCGGCGCCTCCCGGTGCCCGCCACGGGCGTGGTCGTGCCGCTGCGCGAGACGGTCAACGCCAAGAAGCTGCGCGCCATCATCACCGCGCGCGCGGCCCGGTACGACCTGCCGGCCCGCGACGCCGTCCTCACCTTCCGCGGCATCACGCCGGTCGTGCGCAAGCCGCGCGCCGGCGTCGTCATCGACGTCCCCGCCGCCACCCGCGCCGTCTCGTCGGCGATCCTCACCCGCGATCGCGCCCGCTACGCGCTCCCCTCCCAGCGCGTGCGTCCCGCCGTCACCTCTGTCGGCCCCGCCCTGATCGTCGAGCGCGACAAGTTCCGGGTCACCGTCTGGCGCGCCGGCAAGCGCACGGTGTTCCCGATCGCCGTCGGCACCCCGAGCCACCCGACGCCGGCGGGCAACTTCCGGATCGTCTCCAAGCAGCGCAACCCCACCTGGTTCCCGCCGAACTCGCCGTGGGCCGAGGGCCTCGGCCCGGTCCCGCCCGGCACCGGCAACCCGCTCGGCACGCGCTGGATGGGCACCTCGGCCCCCGCGATCGGCTTCCACGGGACCCCCGTGCCGTCCTCGATCGGCACCCGCGCCTCGTACGGCTGCATTCGGATGTACATCCGCGACGCCGAGCGCATGTTCGAGATGATCGACGTGGGGACGCCGGTCATCATTCGGTGAGTTGACCGACGACGCGTGACCGTCGGGGGCGTGGCGCGGTGTCGATCGTGGGTTTGCCCGGCCGGGGCGTGGGCGAGGTGCCCTGTTGACACCTGATCGTCGGTGTCGGGGCGGGTGGGGTGGTCGAGGTGCGCTGTCGACACCTGATCGTCGGTGCGTCCGGCCGGCGGCGCGCGTCGGTCGTGCGGCTTAACGCATTCGGTTCGCTCTAGCTGTCGTGCCCACAGAGGTTCCGAACGCGGCTGATGGGAGCCTGGCCGCCG
>VFQN01005629.1_pt1 | contig 15109 bp, 23 predicted proteins | sample 3512371 | NCBI WGS metagenome assembly VFQN01 (sample SAMN10412370, study PRJNA504923) | tailings metagenome | isolation source: Replicate 2 from Balatoc abandoned mine | place: Philippines: Itogon, Benguet | collected 2017-08-28
TGGTGTAATTACGGTCCAGGCCCGGCGGACCGGCGTAAAAGCGTAAAATTACGGCGTAACGTAATTACGGTGCTCATTTTGGCCATTTACGGTCACAAACCGTCAGAACCCCTGCCGCCCCAGCCCCAACCGGCCCTTCCACAAGCATTTCACGCCGCCAAACTGCGCAACAACAACTCCAGGGTGTACATATTGTTATTATCTCAAATATGAAAAGTATTTAGCTTTAGAAGCGGCTGTCCTGCAGGCAGCCCGTGCTCAGCTGCTCAACACACCGTTACCCTTCGCGTTCGCCCACCACCAGCTCTGCCGCTAACACACTGTTACCGTTAGTGCTCTCCCAGAACCAGCTCTGCAATCATGACCCGGTTCACACCGTTACCTTCAGGGCTTCAACACAACTATTTCTGTCGCTCACACACCGCCACCCTTAGCGTTCGCCCGCAACCAGCTCTGCCGCTAACACACCGTCACCCATGCATAGCACTCGCAGCGGCAGCGAGTCCAGCCACTCGAGGAAGGCGTCCCAGTCCTGCTGCCTTACCCGCTCCTTTGAGCGCATGAGAACACGGTAGTTCAAGTATATGTACACGAGCATGGCCACGCGGCCAGTGAGCGTCCGCGCACGCTTGTCGCTCCAGACAAACTTGAACACGCTGTTGCTGCGCTCGGCCCGCTGCCGTGGCTGGCAGCCTGGCACCGTGTACAGCACACCCGCAAAGCGCTGCAGCACTGGCGGAAGCGGTTCTGGCCATGCAAATATGTTACAGTTATACTATTATACATATACTGTACGATCCATGTAAGCATATCGCGTTTTGGGCCGTATTTGGAGGACCGTAATCGATTACGGTGCATGTGGGCCCCAGCCCACCGTCAGCTGACTGCGTAATTACGGTTTACGGTTACGTCAATTACGGTCCAAAATCCACATTACGCCGTAAATTCCCACCCCTAGTTCCTACGCGATCGGTGCCTCTGGGAGGCGCTTATCATGTTATCCGCACCTGGTCCTTCCGGTATTTGAAGGTGTTCTTGGCCAGCTCGTCCCGCACGCCGCTTAGCTCGTTGACAGCCCAGAGGTCATTGTGCACCTGCGACATGGAACGCAGTGCGTGGGTGCGACAACCATGGACGAGTCACACCACCAGGCCGCCTTTGATCGTCCTTATGCCACACGCACGCGCTATGTGACGAATACACCACATACCGCACAAGAACGACACGGCTTCCCGTATGAGTGTGCCTGTAAACGCCTGCTCCCCTCCCTCCTGCCCCTCCTGTGGGTGTTGGCGACACTGGCATCAAGCGACGGCCCCCGAAGCCACCCACCGCGGTGAGCGCCCCGTTGCACGAGATCACGGCCTGGGAGATCTTGTTGAGAGTTATGTCCATCTGCTGCTGCCCCAGCACGGCCAGGAAGTCGTCCAGCTGGGTGTCGGCTAGCGCCCGCTCCAGCTCCTTCACCGTGGCGTTGGTGTGGCGTTCGGGCACCTGCTTGCCCTCCTGTGCCGCCTCCGGCTCCCGCGCCGCCTCCAGCGCCCGCGCCGCCTCCAGCGCCCGCACCGCCTCCAGCTCCAGCGCCGCCTCCAGCTCTCGCGCCGCCTCCAGCTCCCGCAACACGGACAGCCCCAGCAGAGGGAAGGAGTAGAACACCTGGATGCGCTGCACCAGCTTCGGCACTTGCTCCAGCAGGCTGCTGCAGGGGCACAGCGATGGAGGGCAACAGGAATAGGCCAGCAGAGGGCGGAGGAACGGTTGAAGCGGTTGAAGCACTGACGTTCAGGAGCGCCAGCCCATGCCACGGCACGCTGGGGCTTTGAGACAGGAAGGCAGGTGCTGGCATGCTCAGGCTCTGAGCAGGGCCCCTGCTTATGCTGCTACCATGTCCGCGCTGTGTCCCGTGCCCAAGGCGGATAGAAGGAAAGCCCAGTGCCGCTACTCACGCGATGTCATCGCTGTCACCCTTGGACTCGTCGTCGGGCCGCATGTGCCTCCGGACGTAGGTGGTGAGGAGGTCGACCAGGGCGACGCGCGTTTCGTTCAGCGCGCTGTTGCACTCGGTGTCCAGGATGCCGCTGGCGCTCTTGCCATACGCGAGCATGTACGGCAGGTTGACGCAGTTGCCACCGCGTTGGCGCCGGCGCCCCTGGCCCTTATTCTCCCTGCAGTGCGTCGAGGGACCAATGTGGCAGACGGACGAGCGTTCAGGGCCTGAGTGAATGCTGTCGCTCAGTGCCATGCCTCAGCAGGCTGGGAATGCTGTACCTGTGCAGCCGTCACGCAACCCCCTCCTTTAACCCATACGGCCTTCCACGACCCATGGTTATGGTACGATGCGATCGTCGCATGCAAGTCTCAAGGGGTGATGCAAGGAAACGGTTTAGGCCTGCTAATATCAACAGCTACGCAGTTTGTAACATCCAAACGCACAAGCCGCATTCATACGGCCGAACGCACCTGTACAGCATGAAGCTGAGCGCGGGCAGGCGTGCGCCGGGGTCGGGGTCCATGTGGGCCCGGAACCACTTGGCCATGAAGGGGCTGCCCAGCAGGTGCTCCTGGGTGGGGCCCATGGTGCCCAGGTTCCGCTCCATGAGCATCAGCACGTTCTGCAGCCGCTCCTCCAGGTCACGCAGCAGCACCAGGCGCCGCGGGTTGGCGTCGTCGAAGCCGATGGGGTCGATGATCTGCGAACAGGTGAAGCGGACAACATGAAACAGGGCGCAGCCATGCGCAGTTGGTAGTCGCCTTTGCAGGACCAGGCTTGGGGGCGGTTGGCAGCACATTTGCTGGCAGGGGCACGGACGCAACATGTGCGCCGTGGCGCTCCCTGGCGTGCTTGCTGCACGGTGTAGAGGGCCCTGGTGTGCGAGTACATGATTACGTCGCTGGCGCTTGCACGGCGTTCTAGTGTTATCGCATTTGCAAGCTGAGCTCACCGACAGGTCGAGGACCGAGAAGAGCTCGTTGGGCACGAACAGTTGCACGTGCCGGGTGCAGACCATGAGCGCCTCGCGGACCTCCCGCAGGCGCTCGGGGGACTCCCTTGACGCCTCCAGCAGCAGGCCCCAGGGGCCCGAGCCGCTCCTGTCTTGCTCGTGCAGGTCCTGAAGGCGACGATGGGGCCAACAGTTTGGTCGGTGCAACCATCAAACATGTAGCAGCAGATGACAAGATGATGACACGGACAAAGCCGGTGTCACCACATGACACCGACCAGGTGCCGTTCAAGGAGATACTATGCAGTGTTTTGCAGCTGGTGCTGCAACTTCTGTGTCGGGTGCTGCTGGAGCTTACTGATTGCACTGTGGGCCAGTCGCTGCATGCATGCCCCAACACCTTTACCCAGCCGTGCTATTCAACCTGTGGCACACGCATGCCGCTTGTTGTTAGGATTACCGGTATGCATATGGCAGCCATGTTCCCGTGAATCTTGTCTCATCAGCTGACGTTCCCACCTGCAGCAGCTGTTCCTGCTCCGGCATCAAGTCCCACGCCGCGGTGGTGCCCGGCGGCACAAGGAGCATCACCACGTCTCCCACAAACGCCAGCTCAGTGACCGTGTCTGGCGCCTGGCCGCGCTGCAGCTCGGGGGTGTTGATGCGTGAGCGGACCACAAAGACCTGCCCCGCCACGCTGCTGTACGCCTGCCGGATCGGCGGCTCGTAGGTGCCGGGCCTGGCCTTGCGTTCCTCGATCTCGTGGTGCACGTCCGTGCCGGGAGGGGTGAGCAGCGACCACACGCTGGCAAGGTGCCGCGCCGCCGGGCTTTGTTTGTCGATGTTGTTGCTGCACGGGATCAAGGGGCATTGTGATGTACGCTTTAGGTAGGGTAGCAACGATGCCGCCTTGCGGAGATGGCAGGTAATGGAACGTGGAAATGATTCCGTGTGGGATGCCGTGCGGGATCGTGTGTTAGCGGCTTGTGTCCAGAGCACCCATGTGTCGTGTTGGCACCCGTATCAGCATACCCTTTCGCTATGATTCCTACCTTCCCTCGATAATATCCATATGGTGCGTGAGCTGGTCCACCAACGCCTCGAGCGACTCCATCACCACCAGCACCTGGGAGTGGCAGGCAACTGGGAGCTGATGCTAGCTTGCATGGGGGCACATTGGTTTGTGCCAACCCGCACAACGTCCGATGCCACGCAACAAAACATGGTTAACCATGTGAGTATAGCCGCAGCCAGGGAGGGGTCTGCTCTGCAGCTGCACGTGTCGCACCTGGAACTCCGCCGCCGCCCCGCTGGTGACGACGGGGGCGTTGCTGCCGACGCTGCCACGGTTGCCCTCGTGGAACAGCACGCCCAATGCCGCCTCCTCGTACCCAGGAAAGAGCTTGTAGCTCCTGGCCAGGGATAGGCTTTGCTGCACCTGCAGCATGATAGCCGGGCCTGTTAACTGTGCTGCTGACACAAAATGTGCACGAGGGCTGCTTCCGTGCGCGGTTGTACGGCCCACCCAGCGTGATACACAGGGAGAGGCATGCCCGCAAATTGGCTAGGATATCCGTTGTCAGCGCCACCAACCCACTGCATTCATTCACTTACCCACTCGAGTCGCGCCTTGAACTCGGGTGTGTCTGGACAGTAGCGCTCGGGTCGTTGTAGCGCATGGTACCGCGTCTCCACCCCGTTCCCCAGTTGCGGCCTGCGTCCGTAGTGAGGGACACAACCTGTATGCTGGACGAGTTCTTACAGATAAAGAGCAATAGCAGTTTATCATGTTGCAGCGGGGGAAAAGGGTGTGCAGGGTAGCCCTGGAGCATCCGGCTCGTACATGGGTCGTTGCACTGCCGGAGGGGAAAACCCCTTGCCGTGTAGAGCAGACTTGTGTAGCTTACAAAAGTGTTCCGATTGTTTGATGGGGACTTTCAGCAAGTTTCTCGCAGGGGTCTCAAGATGGCCAGTCTATTGGTGAACGTGGCTGCGTGGGGCCACCTCCGCACCTCAACGACTCCAGCGTCTTGACGGCCTCGAGCTGCTCCCACCCCACGAAGACAGGATCCAGAGTCTCAGGAAGCATCATCAGGATGAGACCCTCGATCAGGTAGGTCTTGCCCGTGCCGGATGGCGCAATGATGGCCACGGAAGTCTGAGGACATGAGTGTTGGGCTGGGGATTAGCAGTGAATGGTGCTGGGTGCTGGGTGAGGATAACACTTGAAAGATTCATCGGCGTGGTTGATTGGGCCCATACAGTAAGCTAGCACACACATCAGCTCCGGGCCGTACCCCAAACCGTAGGGGTTTGTTGCCTGCCGGCGTTTCCATCCCTGCCGTGCACGTGGCTGGGGGCACTGCACTGCACTCACCTGCTCATCTGCCGAAGCCCTTCCCGGCTGCTGCCGTAGATACCAATTGAGGGCGTGTAAGCAACAGGTAAAAGGGACGGTTCCTTCTCAGCGACACGACCAGCGACTAGCGACCAGCGAGGATGACCAAAGGAGAGTGACAGTCCTGCTTCAGCAACATGTACCTTAAGCTCCACGGCAGAGAGCTGGATACCAACTTCATTTTGTAGGAACTTCGCGATGTCAGGCGGAAATTGCGCTATCAATTGTCGCGCCCGGGCTGTGACCCGAGCGCTTATCGACGTCAGGCCAGCCATAGCGGAACGGAACTGCTTAGAGTATGCTATAATCAGCTCATAACTATGGCCTCTCCGACACGCTCAGAGTCTCTATATGCACTTCTGAACGGGGCCTCCGGGGTTGCCTCCGGGGTGCCTCCGCGGCACCCTTCCCTGGCCGCCATGGCGTGCACTCCGCAGTCCTTTTTTCTGTACGTTGTGTCCGCAACGTAGTATTGTGATATCCAAGCTTCCAAGTAACCTTTCCAGCCTGGTTAGGCATTGGGTACAACTGGCCTGGCTGCGAGCGCCCTGGAAAGGGAATGGATTTGACCGTTGCGAATTCGGTTAGCTTGGATCCAAGCGCAGTGAGAACAATTGCTTTAAGACTACATTTACATAGAATTTATACTGTTAAGTGTCTGGCACTAGCTATCGCGTGCGATAGCCCTTCCCGGCAACTTGGGACTTAGGGACTTAGTGTGCGGGCCGAGTTTGTGCCAGCATCCACTTCTGTAGCTATAAAGTTAGCATAGGCTACGTTGTCGCCAAATAGTACGCGTAACAAGTGCCCAAATGGCCCTGCAGCGTCGCGGGGCCACAGCGACAGGGTCGCCCAGTGCCTTGGTGGCCCTTTGCGCTGCGGCTGGCTTATGTCTCATGTTCATCGCTCTCATTTACACGGCTATGATACTGGGTCGGGCAGCTGACCCGGTTGCGGAGGCAGCGGCAGACATGTCGCCGCTGATGACCCGTTTGCGGGACGCTGCCGCTGCACTGGAGGACACTCGTAAGGTCAAAACCTACGACCAGTCGTTGGCTGAGGTGCAAGACCCTCGCCCTGGCCTCTTCACACTGGACGATCTACAGTTCCACGGCAAGGACAAGGTCGCACAGGTCCTGATCACCAGGCTACCTGACTTGATAGCTGGGGAGCGGGCACGTGGCTTCTGTCACCTGGAGATCAAGGCAAGTGTTTAGCTGGCTGCTGAGCAATGCGGCATTATACGTAGAGATCAGGCTAGGTCTACCTGACTACGTACACCTTGGCCTATGCCGCATGCATGGCCGCCTGCGCAGCAAGCCCCTAGCTACGTACCAGCCCAGCCATACCAGCTTGAAGGCCCTCAAGCTGGGCCCAGCTTGAAGGCCGTGTGCTATGGCCTTACAGCAGTTGACGCGCCTTTCAGCAAGCCTTGCCTTTTTTTGTCTGTCCTATACGTGCACGTCTTGCCTTGCCCCTGCAGGCTCAGGTTAAAGTCGATGCAGCTGAGGCAGTTCAGATGTTAAATACCACAAGACGGACGGTGCTAAGCGCCCAGGTGCAGTGTGACTTTGCTGCGGATGATAGCAAATCGAAAGCTAAGCGTGCTGAGGATAAGCGTGACGCCGTTTCAGTCGCCCAGGCTGCCAAGGCCGCCAAGGCAGCCGGGGGGGTGGTGCCAAGGATAACGCGTGCGGTTTTGGGTGAGAGCAAGAAGGTTGGGTGCACCATGCGGTTCTCTATCAACGTCAAGCTCTTTTCTCCGTACATTGCCACAATCAAGTTACAGGAGAAGCAACATTGTGGTCATGGGCCGGCCCTAGTTGCAGAGCTGGGTGAAGAGGGTGGGGCTTCTTGTGACCACTCACCTGCTGCCGCACGCCTAAGTGGTTACACGAAGCTGTCCACGGAGGTCCTCGAGGCTATACAAAGCATGATTTACAACGACATCTCTGACGCACAAATCATCCAGCGCATTCAGAGGGAAATGATAGAGGCCTACCAGCAGCCAGGTGATGACCGTGATGCGGCGGTTGGGCGCATAAAGGTAGCAGGACGAATGAGGGATTTTTGCGTGTCTGCTCACGACGTTGATAATGCCCGCCGTAACTTGGATCAGCTGAAATGGTGCCGTGACCGTGCGAATGATGCGAAGTCGTTGCACTTGTGGGTTGAGATGAACCAGGACAAGGTGGTGTACTATCAGCGGCAGATTGAGGGTCGGCAGCCTTTCGTTCTATGCTTCAACACACCGTGGATGCAGCAGCAGCTGCAGAAGTACGGGCACAAGGCCCCACTGCTTATGGACTCGACCTTCTCGACCAACAACCGCAAGGTTAGCAGGGTGGGCACGGCACTCCGTCAATAGCTAGTCGTGTGGTGAGGTGGCATGGCCTCGCTTGCTTGCTTTGCCTATGTACCGTACGGGTGCGTGCGGTATTGCTGACACGGGTACCAAAGCGGACTCGACAGAACGAGTGCTGTCAATACAGGTGCGTGCTTGGCAGCAGAAGTTTCGTTGCTTGGGTACGTAGCGAACAGGTACTTAACGACGTGCGTGTTCCCTGGACCCCACCGACCCTGCCTTTTGTGTGCATTTGCTTGCGTGTCCCCTTTCCTGCTCCTACAGTTTGCGTTGACTACTGTTATGGTGCTGGACCAGCACCGCAACGGCATACCGGTGGCATGGGCGCTTCACGAGCGCAGTACGGAGGTGGACTTTGCGTGCTGGTTAGTCAAGCTCAAGGAGAGGACGCGTGCAGCCCAGGCTGACTGGTGCCCAAGCTGTGTGATGGTGGACGACTGCGATGCTGAGCTTAACGCCCTAAAGTGAGCGAGTACCTGTAATCCGCCCATGCTTACCTTGATCTCGTAAAACTGTATGTCATCAGTATGAGTCCTAGATGGTGATCCCGTGTTACACTGTGGGCAACAGCCGGGGGTCCAAGATGGTGTTAACACACGCACGTTAGCTGCTTGCTTGTTCCTACCTACCTGCCGCACCGCTGTATGTACCGTACCCTCAGAAACTCTTGCCGTACTTCTTCATCAAGGTGCCTGTATACCCTGGCTGCAGGTCTGTATTTGATGGTGACATTGCGTCCGGTGACCTGCACCTGGCCTTGTGCCACTTCCATGTTCGCCGGGCCATGCTCAAGAACCTGCTGGCCAAGGTTAGCGACCAAGGCGTTCGTGTAGCCATCTGGCAAGACATCAACACACTCATGTACTCTCTGCCTCCTACTGGCGTGCGACATGAGCTCTGGGCAGCGTCACTTGTCTACAACTTCGTTATGAAGTGGGCGGCCAAGCAACCTGCCTTTGTGGACTACTTCAAGGCAGAGTGGCAGCAGAAGCTCAGTAAGTTACCCAGCCACCCTACCGTACGAGTATGTGTGCCTGGTTAGGTTGTTGTACACTATCGTGTTGGTAGGAGGCAGTGCCGCTTCGCGTATAAGAGACATGCAGGCCCTACCGTGTTGATGCTATGTACGTGCATACTTGTATGTGTCCGCCTGGCTTTAGCTATATACCTCATTGTAGCAATAGCGCCACCTAATGATCAGAATGTTTAAAACCTTCCCGCTGCCACCACCACTCCTGACTCCGCATTCCTTCCCCCACCCCGCCCCACACCCCTTCCAACACGGTGCAGTCATGTGGATGTCGGCCTGCAGAAAGTTCAACATGGCTGGCCAGACCACTACCAACGCCGTGGAGAGCTACCACAACATCCTCAAGCACTGTTACCTGGACGAGAAGGAACGGTAGGTCCGCAACTGAGCAGGCTGTGCGTGCCCAGCGGCGCGGGCCCCAGTATCACTTGCTATTGAAGCTACCCCTGTGCGTACGTGCGTGGCAGTCCGGACCGCGACTTACCCGCTTATATATGTACGGACAAAGGTCATTACGATTGTACTACCTAACTGCATCTCCTATGTTCGCACTTTCGTTTCCACAGGCTCAGTAGCAGACGGATTGACTGGCTGGTTTCTTTCCTGGTGGAGCGTGTGGAGTGGCATTACTGGACGCAGTGCCAAGCTAAGGAGGCTGGCTACAAGCGCAACACTGCAATCCTTAGGAGTGCAGTTGATGCCATCGCTAAGGCCAATGGCATTAACGATAGCCTCGTCTTTAGCCACGACAGCATACCGGATGCCTACGTTGTGGGAAGCACCAACCGTGCCGGCCAGTTCGCCCTTGTCTTGGATGCCTCGTCTGACAGTGCTCATTGCAGCTGTTACCACGCGGTCCAGGGCAACATCTGCAAACACCTTGCCAAGGTGCGCTTGACCAAGTGCGGCTGGACTGCGGATGAGGTCCGCCTCTACTATGTGTCTTACCGTGAGCCAGGTGCGTATGGGTTAACTGCCTGGCCCGGGCGGGTAGGATACATAGTGCCGGAGGTGCATGCAGTGTTGGTAGACGGAGGCGCACACCGCAGGGGATCATACATGTTCTGGTGTGTACAAGTAGGAATACATGTTGTTGTGTTTGTATACGGACTGAACTCTTGTCGTCTATGTCCACACCCTGACCGCAGTCGCTTCTTGGAAGGCAGCAAGGGCAAAGGCTGAGGCCAAGGGCATGAGTGGCGGGGCACCCGCAACAGCTCAGCTGCCTGCACTGTCTCCCGCTCCTGGCCCTGCGCACCTGCCCGCCCTCGCCCAGCCACCAGACCGCCCGCCCACCGTCGTCCCACCCATGCCAGCCCCCACCCCGGTCCCACCGTTCACCGCCCCCACCGCCACCCAGCCGCTCCCTGCCCACGCCGTCGCCCAGGCCCCACCCAACCTTACCGTTACCCACCAGCTCGCTGCCCCGGCCCCGGTCCCACCGTTCACCGCCCCCACCGCCACCCAGCCGCTCCCTGCCCACGCCGTCGCCCAGGCCCCACCCAACCTTACCGTTACCCACCAGCTCGCTGCCCCGGCCCCGGTCCCACCGTTCACCGCCCCCACCGCCACCCAGCCGCTCCCTGCCCACGCCGTCGCCCAGGCCCCACCCAACCTTACCGTTACCCACCAGCTCGCTGCCCCGGCCCCGGTCCCACCGTTCACCGCCCCCACCGCCACCCAGCCGCTCCCTGCCCACGCCGTCGCCCAGGCAGCCTTGCCTTGGCGCGCATGGCCTTGAACTGGGGGTGGGGAAGCACACGTATGAGCCACGGCGAGTCAGCCAGCAGTTGGGGCATGCCCAGACGTAAGCCACTACGTGCATAGACATCACAACACGTGGCTGCGTGGCAAAAGCTGCACATTACCCATGACTATGATTGTATACAAGATTGGTAACAGGCAACAAAGCAGAGACTGCTGTGCTACGTAGGTAGCACAGGTGCATGTGTCCCGCTGCAGATACAGGCACACAGTACCAGTAGTTGGGATGACTCACCAGGTCCATGGACGACGCCGGGGAGTCCTTGGACATGCACCGCGTGGTAGGGCCTTCCCTGGGGGCGGGAGCCGGCTTGACACCGATGAGCACGACCGAGGGGGAGGTCTCGCCCAGCACAACGACGGAAGGCGAGTCCACCTTGGTGGCGGGGGCCCTCTGCACCACAGCAGGGGCACTTGCCCGGCGCTCTGCATAAAGCATTGGAGCAAGAGGTGACAAGATGCTGTGAGTAGTAGGTACGGGTAAGGGGCATTGCACAGTTACGGATAAGGGGCATTGCACAGGTACGGGTAAGGGGCGTTGCATAGGTACTGGTCAGGGGTGCAACGGGCACGGGAAGGAACATGGGCGCTTCGTCCTGGCTAAGGTATGCGTGCGCACGGGAGCTACCTTCTCTGCCAAAACCCTACCTACCCTGCTTCCGGGACGCCTTGCCAGGCGACTTGCGGGTCGGCATCTTGGGCGAGCCCTGCAGCGTTGAATGACCGAAAATTAGGATCAAAAGCACCCTTGTCAAGTCAAGCCTTTTGTGGCAAAGGGCTTGGCGCCAACGTCGAAACGTCAACCCTTACCTGGGACCTGCGCGACGCCTCCTGCTTGACGGCCTTCTTCTTGGGCGACTCCTCCATAGGAGACGCCTGCATTTGCAAATGCAAATTGGGCTTGAAACGACAGGAAACCAAGCAGGCACGGTTGCGCGCCAACGCGCGCCGGGGGTAGGCCTCAACCACCGGAAGTGCAACATACCTTGCTCTTGGGCGTGCCCTTGGAAGGCGAAGACTTGGAAGGGCTGCTGTAAGAGTTGTAGTAACGCATTTTCTTGTCGGTGGACAGACGCGGGCGACGAAGGAAGGGGGTAGGGAAGCAGAACGTCTCCAGGGCAGTACCAGCGTTGCGCTATGTGCCGCGGTATGTGGGCACTGTGGCATGAGCTTCTATATGTACCGATCTTTCACGTACGGCATTGCCAGGCCAAGCAAATCCCGCCAAAGCGCGCGCCGCTTGAACGAGTCGTGCCGGAAGGACTGTTGCAGAAAACCAGGCCTGTGCAGACCATCAGTGTATAAGATTTATTCAGATATACAGCAACAAATATAGTCAAAGCTAGAAACGTGGAACCGGCACAAACTCGCCTGTACCTGACGTCGCTGACTCTGCGGTGACTTGCAGGGAGTGGCTATCGCAAGCGGCAGCTAGAGCCACATACTAAACAAGATGTTCTTCATACAATTACATGCATTAAGCAATTGTTCTCACTGCGCTTGGATCCAAGCTAACCGAATTCGCAACGGTCAAATCCATTCCCTTTCCAGGGCGCTCGGCCTGGCGGGCGTTTCATGCGAGTGCTCCAGCATTTTAAGACATGGAAGCCATGTATGATGAAGAAAATCATAGAGATAGGTCACTTTATAGGAATGGGGCATGCCTTAGGAACATGTACGCCGAATACCCTGGTTGCCGTCCGTTGAAGCTGGTTGCGGGCCAATACTGGGTACATCTACGGTATCAAGAGATTCGGATTACCACACCAGAAGGCGCTGTGCAGTCTCTCTTAGTTCAAGGCGCGGGCGAAGCGGAACGATCGGCCATAGCATCTTTCCCGCACCCACTGCAAGCTCGGGTTTACGGTGGTTTTTTGTTAGCGGGTGACCAGTGCCCATGCATGCTTGTCGATACCAGCCCATCGCTCCCCCTGTACATTGGGCTCCGGAACGTCGAAGTCGACGCACAGTTCCTGCTTCCGGGGGCCGCGCCTCTTGGATTGCCGCCTGCAGCTAACGGCGCAACACTGCTGGAGCCCCAGTCCATCCTGCCCAGCTCGGCAGCGTTCACCTTTGAGCACGACGACTTAGCAAGGCTGACCCCCCAGCAGCGTGAGGCCGTTGGGCTGGCCCAGTGGCTCCCAGAAGGCAGAGGAGCTAAGCCACGCTTTTCGACACGGTTCACAACAAAGCCCCAGCGTACGGGGGCTGCACAGGCAGCATCAGCGGGCCTGGGATTCCTTTACAACCTGAGGCCTGGGCAAGAGGAGGCAGCCTGGCACGTGGAGGCAGCCGGGCCAGGCCGAGCAGCGCCCGGCCAGGCAGCGACTTCGGTAAGTGCGCAAGCACAGCAAGGGCGCCTAGCCAACTTCGTTCCTGCCTAGCTTGCTGTCAAACGGTCCAAAACTTCACAACCAGCAGTTGTGCTTGCCACACCTTCCTGCGCACAGCTGGTGTTTGCGCTTGTCACGTTGCGCTTACGACTGCACTGGGCGCCGCGTGCGTGCAGGAGGACATACTGGACAGCCTGGACTTCCTGCCGGGCAGCGCCCTCAGCGACGACAGCTTGAAGGAGCTCACCGCGGAGCTGCACAAGGTGTACGAGTGGGCAGGCCAGCCGCCTGTGCAGGACACGGACAGCATACGGGACAAAGCGGTAACAGCCCTGACCCACGCCCTCATGGGTTTGTACGGCGTTTGGGGCCTCAGGGGCAAGGTTCCACCACGGGTAGACCAGAAGCTACAGGTGTGGGGGCTGGACAAGGAGGTCGCCCTTCGGTTCAGCAACTGCAACACGCTGTGGAAGAAGGAGTCGCGTGAGAAGCTTCAACAAGGTGTGTTCAGGTCCAGCTGCTGTGCACAGCCAGGAAGGCGACTGCTGTATGCGTACCAGGAAAGCGGCAAGCCTTGGATCAAACCAGCACTTGCAATTTCGCTTCGTTACCCCCGAAATGCGGCTGTTCGCAGAGACGGCGAAGGCCTTGCAGCAATGCTGCGTTCAGTCGAGCGCGACGGAGGTGCGTAAGGTGCACGGACTTGACGGGTGCAGTGCTTGTTGAGCCTGCACTTCTGAAGGAGAGTGCGTACAGCTTGCACGTTTTCAAACGAGAATGGTAAGGGTTACCAAATGTACTATATATCTGGTTGAATGCTAGTGTGTGTGGGCTTACTCTGATGCTTTGGATCAATGCCTGCAGGCGGCCTTCACGGCGGCGCAGCACCACACCACGGCGGCGGCACAATACACGCTGCAAGAGGCGCAGCAGCCGTCGACGCACCAGCATACCGTCATGAGTCGGGAACAACTCCTGCTGCAGGACCCTGGCTTGCTGCAAGGCGTCCAGCAGCAGCACGGCTTTGAGCAGCAGCCGCAGCAGCACCTGCAACAGCACCAAGCCCACGAACCGTGGCAGGACCAGCACCAGCCGAGGCAGGATGTGCTCTCCTACCCAGGCACGTACCTCGATGACCAGGAAAGCCAGCTCTTGGCCGATGTACTCGATTTGTTTCCGCAGCAGTAAAGATGTCCATCGGAGCGTAGCAGGCACATGTGGACGCAGGTCCTGGATGTCGGTCTCAGGCGCCCACCGGGTGTATTGGCGTCTCGTTCGTGGGCCACGCTACGTAAAAAAACATTACACTGCATGGTTTATCACAGGGCAACACCCTAGCTTTTGCCAACCATATGACGCTAGCGGTACGCACGCGTGGACAGGACAGCGATTATTTGACATGTACGCTTACATGGCTGTGGTGGCACGAAACGGCATACCGGTATGGTAAGGTTTATGGTCGGGTTGGACGCGTGCGTGCATCCAGCCCTTGGGTACCACACGGCGCGCAGGTGCCGTGACACGTGCCATGAGACTTATCACTTGCGAGCACTTGAGGCCGAGGTGTATGGTCCTTGGAGGCAGACTGATCGGGAGGGCACTGCTACAGTATAAGTAAGGCGCTCGTGTTGGTTGACGGTGACGTTTCCCATTGGTAGGTTGCTTGTTACAGCTTGTTATGAGTAACTGGAAACGCATCCTCTACCTGCCATTTGGCTGCTAGGTATCTGCAGGTGTTGAAGTAAATAGTAGTTGATGCTTATTTCAGGTGTAGACGCTTGGCGGTGTCAGTGTGTCGCACCTGGGTCACATCCGTAAGTTTCCCTAGCTGTTGGGACAGAAGCAGGCTTGCGGTCCGCAGAATGAGCGTAACTGGCCCTATTTGGCTCATGGATGTGGGCTGGCTTCTACGCCTGACTCGTGGCAACCTCGTGCTCTAGGTGGGCCCGTATGCAAGTCGGGCCCTCAGGGTAGCACCCCTGCAGTCGGCTCGTCGGCACGTGGGGACCTGGTGGGGACTCCCTTAAGTTGGGGAGCCCTAATGACGCTGGTCCGTGGGATGGTCAGACATGATGCCTTCCATTGCAGCAAGCCCAATGGCAGAACGGTGCATGAAGGTTTTAAGTGTCTCGTATGGGAGCTGCGCAGCCCAAAAGCGCTACACCCCACGGCTCTTTACGGTTGAATCGGAGGCTTCCCTGATTTTTTTTTTTTTTTTCTTCGTGAGAAGGTTACAGGGGCTAGGAATTCGGTGCTTGGCAAGCACTTGTGGGCGGA
>VFQN01005630.1_pt1 | contig 15109 bp, 26 predicted proteins | sample 3512371 | NCBI WGS metagenome assembly VFQN01 (sample SAMN10412370, study PRJNA504923) | tailings metagenome | isolation source: Replicate 2 from Balatoc abandoned mine | place: Philippines: Itogon, Benguet | collected 2017-08-28
ACCCTACCCGGCGCTACTAAAGTTTGCTCCGGGGGGGCGGAGCCCCTCATCCTGTCCGCGTAAGGACACAACACCTGCGTGCGTGCGTACCAAGCGCCGTACCATGACCAGAGTGTCACTGTGTGGAGCCTCTTACGGTATGCCGTCCCGGGCACCACACCTGTCAGCGGTTGCCCTGTGGGCGCCTCGTGCCGTGGCGTGGTGAACGTACCAGCTGCACCTGCACTAGTGATGCACTGATGCTACTGACGCTTCGCAACTGCCTGGCACACGCAATGCATGCTCTGTGGTGCGCACTCGGCCGAATTATGCTGCCCCAATCCTCAAACCATTCCCGTACAGAACGACGATTTCGGCTTCGCAATCAACATCGTGGGAGCGCCCAAGGTAAGCGGCCACTGCAGTGCCGTACAGTGCAGTGTACGGCAGTGTACGGCATGGCACGGTACGGTGCTGTGTCGTGCCAAGCTGCGCACGGCGGCCACCTAGCAGAACCTTAGTGTGGGGGCCCGCTGTGATGAAGCCGTGCTGTGGATGGGCTGCCATCGAGTACCCCGGCCTCACCCCGTGGCCGTTGCTTGTTCCTCGCCCTACTTCGCGTTTACTAGTCCTTTGCCCCCCCTACTTTGCCTCCCCTCCCCACAATCATCAGCTGGACCTTGACATTTCGTTACCATATGCCCTGGTCCTGGCCGTTAATCACGGCTGCCGCAACTATTTCCTCATCTCTTCCGCATCACGCTCCCCCCCCCCTGGTCATGCCTCAACGCGTCCTCCCTTGGCCCTGCAGCTTGACATCGCCAACTTCCTGGTCATCGACCTGTCGGGCATGGTGTCCGCCGAGCTGGACATTGTGTGGTAAGTAGTAAGGGGGCGGGGGTGCATGGGTACCCGTGGATGGTCGGTGGTCCGGAGCCAGCGGCAGAAGAAAACGACCAGCAGTAGTGCGGAATGGCAGCAGGCCAGGCGCTACGGGTAATTGTGTTGAGCAGGGCCTCCATCAAGACGCGAAACAACAGCACGACGTGCCCTCCTACCCTGCCTGTCGTGCCTGCCAGGATGTACAAGCGCTCTGACGACTGGATGCTGGCCGTGTCCCTCACGGAGCAGTTCGACCTGGCGGGGCTCTTCGCCTCCGTCCCCGTCATCAAGAGCGTGCTGGAGAACCTGTTCGACATCAAGGCAAGACAACCACGACCAGAAACGTTTCAAACATCAATCCATGAGGAATTGGTTACTCGCTGCCCGCCAGGAGCGCATGCAGTGTCGTAGGATCACCTAGGGCAACGGGCTCGCCGCCCTGCGCCCCATGCCCCAAACCTCCCCATGCCCACACCACCACCCCACGCCGCCGTTCCCGCCGACCCCACAGGGCCAGATATCCATCGACCTGTACGTGGACCAAAACAACGTTGCGCTGTTCCTGGACTGCAAGGGAGAGATCGACATCCTGCCGGTGCTGGACATACCGCCCATCAAGGGCGAGCTGGGCGTGCTGCTCAGCATCGGGTTCGGCGAGGTGAGGAGGGGGATTATCAGGGAGGCGAGGGAGGAAGGGACGACACCACACGCCCCTAACCTGTCAAACCATTGCCTGGAATGAAGGCCTTATCACTCCGTGCCGCTCCCCACATCGCAGACCGGCTCGTTCGACATCGGCCTCCTCATCAACGGGGAGCTGTACTGCCTGTCATCGTACGGCCGTGACGCCAACGGCGGTGGGTGCCGTACAACCAGCCGTGCGCCCACCCCGTGCGATGCACAGCCTTTGCGTCTCGTGCCAACGCACTCAATCTCGCTGTTGCCAGCACAGATTGCCAAATTGCCAACACCCGTTCTGGGCCAGCACGTGGCATGCACACGCATACTGACGGCGCAAAGTACCGTACGCACCGGTGCCCGGGCAGCACGCCCACGCACTACGCACCGCATGCACCAGGGGAGCGAGCTTCATCCTGTGCTGCACTACCTCCGCATGCCCCAACCTGTCAAGCACTGTATTGCCGTACCGGTACGGCACTGACACACCTCACCCTATGCTACCCGCATCCGGCATAACTCGTAGCCGCTGGGCCCTATACGTACTCCTGACCCGCAGCTGCCAGCAAGCATGCTACCGTACGGCACTGACACGCCTCACCATGCGCAGCGCACGTGCGTCAGAACTCCAGTCTCTGTCCCCATACTCTGCCCATGCCCATGCCCCGCAGTGGCCAGCAACTGCCCTGCCGGGTACGCCTCGGACGGCGTGCAGTGCTACCCCGCGTGCCGCCAGGGCTACTCCCTGGTGACCGGCATCTGCTACCAGGACTGCCCGGCAGGTGTGCACACAGGGACGGGGCATGGAGGGCCTCCTAGGGGCCAACCAGCGTCCCTACGTGTCAACCAGCGCCGTCAGGTGTACATACACCTACGACCATGTTGTCTGTGGTCCTCGCAAATCCTGTCTCTCCACGAATACCATCTGCTGTTCAGAGTAATGCGGGTGGCGCCGGGGTCGAGCTTAGCCCGCGTGTTCCCTTCCGTCAGCTCCCCGGATGCATGCGTGGAGTACGTTGCTGCACAGCTTGGGACGCCCTGGACCTCGAACGACACGCGCCCACACGTGCCCTCATGACACGCGCCAACACGTGCCTGCCTGCAGGCTACCGTGACGACGGCGCCTTCTGCGCCAAGCCCGACAACGCTTATTGGCGCGATGCCTGGTGGGACCTGGTGAGTTGGGGCTGTGGCGGAGTGGGGGCACATAGATACATGTAATCCGGTGTGGGCCTTGCCTTCATTAACCTGTTACCCCAACCCCCGTTTCCTGACGTCTCCCGCGGCAGGACGACTGCAACGCCAACACCCCCCAGGGCTGCGAAGAGTGGGGCTGGTTCTACTACCCCCGCTGCGACCCCGGCACCTTCGCCTTTGGCTGCTGCGTCTGCACGCCTGTGTGGTAGGTGGGGCGGCCGAGGGTGTGCGCGTACGGTACCGTACAGTACTTGTTCGAGGCGTTTGGGAAGCAGGTAATCAAGGCCACCCTAAATGTACATTCCGTCGCATGCTGGCGTACCTGAAGTCACCAACGGTGTTGTTGCCTTCTCCCCACACGCAGCCCCGAGGGCATGACTGACACTGGCGTCAGCTGCGCCATCGACTCGTACATCCCTGGAGATGGCACGCCGTACGTGTGCAACCCGGATGAGGTGCGTGTGCCATGGGGCGGTTGAGTACGGGAGGCCGCGGGCTCAGTTGCAGTGTCAGTTGCAGTTGCCTTTTCTGTACATGGTTAGGCATGGACCCGGCTTCGGGTGACTCGTGTGAGGGCGCAGACTGGTTCTCCCACCAGCTAGGGCACTTGGGGTTCGACTAGTCGCGGTCTCGCCTGGTGGGCAAGCAAGCTGCATCGTGGTGCCGTGCACCCCTGCTTATGCGCTGCACTTGCGCCGCCCTGAGTGGATCAGCTGGAATGCGTTCGTTACGGCAGTTAGGTGATGTACCGAAGCAGCGTTGCCGCGTTTTGAATGCCCAGGGCGCCGCCGCGCGCGCAGACGTTGCCACGTGTCCCCTTGCCACATGCCCACTTGCCACGTGTCCCCTTCCAACTTGCAACGCTCCGTGCGTACTCCCGATGTCCTAGGAGGTGCGCTCCCATAGTGACCTGACCGTGCTTGCCCACTCCCACCTTCCCCACCGCAGGACCAGGAGGCCTTTGTGTGCTACCCCAAGTGCAAGGAGGGCTACACAGGAGTGGGGCCCGTGTGCTGGAGGGTGTGCTAGTCGCATGTACGGCCCAGGTCTCCCCTGGCCTCAAGGGGAGCGGTGTGCACGACCCCACTGTGTTTGGGGTGACGGGGGTTGGAACCCCCAACCGCCCAGCCGCACAACCATGTTTGCATGCTTCAAATTCACCTGAGACACTGCGGCATCCAGGCTGTGATCGGTATTCAAGGTTTTGGACGGCACTGCATGTAATGGGCGGCGTGATTATATGAGCGGTTTATGTTGGAGCCTATAGGCTTGAGGCTCGGTGCACCTCAATACACTTGAGTGTTTTGCATGCAGGAGACCGCTGTGCTGCTGTGTATTGCGTTCGAAGATCCTCCCCTGGTTTTTCTCACGGCACAACCTGTTGCACTGTAGTGCTGGGGGATTATATATGGTGCGTAGCATTGCCAAGCGCGCGCTGTGGGGTAGTATTGCTCTCACTGTCGTGTGATCCTTCCCTTTCGTGCGGGTCTTGATCTACACTACTACACTAGGTTCCTTGCGACCCCAAGCTTGCCGAGCAATGCGCATTTAGCACTATTTGCAGGAGCATCTACGTGCTGCTCAGTCGGCTGATGGAGCCACACCGTGTGGCGTTGTGTGTTGATGTTCGTTGCGGGTTATTGTTGCGCTTGATGACATACATTGCGGTTGGTGACATGGGATGAAGGTTGGGCGCAGTCTGCCCGGGTAAGCACGCGTGTGAGTAATGTTGGTTGTAGGTCCTGCTTTCCGTGTGCCGCATCGTTGCGTTGCTGGACACTGTGCGCTGAGCGTGTCACCGGGTGTCGCTTTCCGTGCGTGCCACTCCGGGTCGACCCAAACTCCCAAAGTCTTGTGGCACCTGCCAACACAAGCTGTTCCCTAATTCTGGATTGTTCTATGGACGCTGCCGAATGGGAAGTACATCACACGAGTGAAGGGATTTCACACTGTGTCCGCAGCTCGTGCGCTCGGCGTTTTCGTACGCGTATGATCATGGCTAACTTGCTCGACGGTGACTGCTTGCCGCCACATGCGGCTCGCGCGGGGGTTGACGCTGCAAGGCTCTGCATTGTGGCTGGTGTAATGCCTGCGTAGATGCGCATACGATTGTACGGTACATACTGGTGAGCCAAACAAAGCAAGATGGCTCAGTTTCAACGTCGTGTCGCAGCCAGGGGAGACCCCTGGTCGCAGCTCGGTTCCTCGTATTTATATGCCACGCACGATGCCGGGCAGGGCAACATGTTACCGGTACTGGGACCGCCCTGTGACCGCCACCGGCGCCTCCGAGACACGTCTTGGTGGACATGGAATCCTGTTGATGTAACGCCCTGCCGTTACACCTGAGCCACGCTGACATTTGGCCAACCCAAAGCGAAAGCCGTGTCGTCAGATATGGCTTCCATGGCAACCGTTAACCACCGTAGCTTCGAAGCCATGCAGCACCCTCTGCGCCCGCTCCCGTTCGTTCCGTACACGGTACGAGAGCAAATGCGCGCCAAAACCACCGAACCGTGCCACGCCCCTTTATTTCGTCGTACCGAGGTGCACACATGGGAACACATAGCACATGCAAAAATGCCTTACGTACACCAGCCCTTTCACAATATGGTGCAGTTGCATGCAGCCCTCCCCCCTCGCGTTACTGGTACTTTGCCCCCCCTACATTCCGTCTGGCAGCTTGTACACATGGAATAGGACTGCCTGCAGCTCCACTCCTACCTAGTGGGCAGCTCCCCTTCAGCCCAGGACAGCTCAGGACAGGGCCCGCTCACCCTCAACCTCCATCCAGCAGCGCCACACGCCCTCCTGCCATCATAGCACTACTCCGACTGCGCCACGGCTCCAACTGCTCAGTAGAACACCCCAGCCCCCGGCGGCAGGTTGGGGTAATACACCTGCGGCGGCGGCTGGTCGGGTATCTGCAGCTTGGAGCCTTGCTGCCCCTGCACCTGCCCCGCCTCCTGCCCCGTTGGCCCCTCCTGGCCCGCCCCCGCCGGCGGCGCCGCCACCCCACCGTACAACCCGTACCCTCCGCCGCTGCTGCCGCCGCCGCCGCCGGACACCGTCGCCGACCCCGGTCGTGACGTCGCCCCTGCCCTCGGCCCCGCCGCCGCCGCCTCCCGTATCACCCTCGCCGCCGACACATGCTCCGCCGCCAGCGCCGCCTCCGCCGGCGTACGGCCGCGGTTGTCCCGCGTGGTGACGGAGGCGCCCGCCGCCAGTAGCCACTGTACGGCATGCAGCGCGCCCGCCTCCGCCGCCTCGTGCAGGGGAGTGCCCCCCGTGGCGGGGTTGCGCTGCTCCAGGGGCAGGCGGGCTGGCGGCGCCGTCAGCAGCGGCAGCAGGTGCACGTGGCCGCGACGCACTGCCAGCAGCAGCAGCCCAGAGCCGGACTGCAGTGGAAGGGGAGTCGTGGCACGGGGATATGGCAACAGTAAGCACGGTATGTGAAGGTCTTAGGCCCGCCGCCCTGATGCAGGCGGAGCTGCTTGTCCGACACAGCCGTGTCTCCAACACACACGTGCAGCTACCCAGTCCCCAAGCCACGTGCCCCGTAGCCCCAACCCCCTGCGACCGCTCAAACAACAATCGTCCTTGGAGTGCCATTCCCTCCGGCCCCCTTACAACCCAGCAACCCGTTGCACATCGCATACCCCCCATGGCTCCACAACACACCCACCCAGAACTTCCAAACCGCCGCACAACACCGCACTGCTACGGTGCGCCCTCTTATCGCTACACCCGTTTCCTTGCATCGTACGCATACGTACACCCACCCACGTACACCCATACGTACACCCACCCACGTACACCCATACGTACACCCACCCACGTACACCCACCGCGTCCGTGCTCCTGCCCGCGTCCGCGCCCGCCCGCAGCAGCGCCTCCACCGCCCTGCCGTGCCCCGCCGCCACCGCCGCCGCCAGCGGGTCCAGCCCGCCGCCGTCCCTCAGCAGCAGCTGCGCCTGCCGCTCGGAGGGGTTCTCCTTGTTGCGGGGGCCCAGCAGCGCCGCAACGATGTGCACGTGGCCGTGGGCAACGGCCAGGTGCAGGGGGGTGCGGCCGGCCTGGGGAGGAGGATGAGGGGTGGGTGGGAAGGGCATGTTGGTGAGAGGCTGGTCACTGCCAGGTGCAGGGAAGGTGCGGCCGGCCTGGGGAGGAGGATGAGGGAGCAAGGAGAGGGCAGGTACGGTGAGCGGACGGACACTGCTTGGGTGCAGGGGCGTGCGGCCGGGCTGGATCGTGTGTGGGTGCGTGGAATGTGCGAGGGATGGAATGGGCGCAGAATAAGCCTGGATAACATGTGCATGGAGTCAGTGAGACCACTACTTCTACGACGACTGCATGTGCCTCACTGCGTCCTGAAGGCCGGTGCGCCAGTGCGCGCTTGTCTGTCCAGCGGCTCGTTGACAACACCTATCGTTTCACTGATACATACGTAGATATCTGATACACGTATAGCGCTACACATTGGACCTCACCGCGTCCTGCAGCGCCGTGCGCGCCTGCCTGTCCAGCAGCTCATTGACCACCGTCTCCCAGCCGCCCGCAGCAGCAAGGTGCAGCGCCGTCTGCTTCTCCTGCGATGGAGCGGTGCGGACGGGCATGATGAAGCAGGGCAGGGGGCAAGGGGGAGCAGGGCAGGGGGCATCACATGGTCAAGCTGCGTGCTGCAAGAGGGGTTGCGAAAACGCGGAAAAGGAGGAGCGTGGGAGACCCGGGCCACTCTGAACCGGGAAGCGGACCCCCATGCGACACGTGCGTCAACCCACGCCTACGGCAGCGAACCAACGACCCTCGCATAACCCATCCCAAGACAGCCCCAGGCACCCGGAGGGGCCCGACGTATGCTCCTTCGGAGCAAATTCAACCCATCAGCCGACAGCCCTCTTCCCACCTCACTATCAGTTGTCGCTTCCCATGGTACCGGTGCCCTCTTCCCCTACCTTTGCCGTGCGCTTGTCAATGTCCGCGGGGCTCCGCTGCACCGCCTGCCGCACCCGGGCCAGGTCCCCCGCCTCCGCCGCCACGTGCAGCTCCGTCCAGCCGCCCATCAGCCGCTTGCCCAAAAAGGACATGTTTACCGTTGCTACTGTTTATCAGCTGGCAGTACTGGCAGTGCTGTTAGTGCCCGCCGGAAGCTTGCTGGGACCGGCGCAAGCTGGGGCTTTTGTGGGGTTGTGCGCTTTCCCCGGGCGTTGGCGCCCCCAAGTGTCTCCTGGCCTCCTGCTCCACTACTTTAAATAAATAGGCTGTGCTGGGAAGGAGTGGTTCCGGGGGCCCTAGCAGACCGCCTCTGGGGGACTGCTTGAGGGGCAGCCGCTTCCACCAGTACCACCAGGAGGACGGAGTCGATGTGCTGCCCCTGCTCCGCTGCTGGTGGAGGACGGACCTCGAGATGTTGTAGAGACGAAGTCAACTACTTGAATTGTGGCCTATGGCTCCTGAGTGGGGGTTCCAGCAGGGGTAAAGGGTTGAGTTGCTCTGTCGGGTCTGGGGCGCTGCCTCGGGGTAGCGGCCCTGACAAGGGCTTCGCCAAGTCGCGCTCAGGCTATGCAGGATCAGTGTTATCTTGCCTTTTCTATATTGTTCTCCGTTGTTGGAGGTAGCGGTCCACGCAGGCGCGTGGGGCAGTTACCGGTAACTGGAGCTGCTTTGGGCTACGATGGAAGCAGCGAAAAGCACTCCTTACGCGTGGCAACAGGATGTAGATTGTATAAGTTGTTGCAGTTGCTTTCAGAGGTACCAACACGTCTTTTTGGCCTATCCTCGCTCTGGTAGCAAAACGAATGCTGTCGCAATGACTTAAGGCCCCGAGCCCGATGACTGCTATGACCAATAGGCCCAAACTGGAAGCAGGGCGACACTGGCCAAGTAAGCCTTTACTTCACCCATTTAGCATTATTGCTACGCTGTTGCCTCGAATGCAAAGTGACGGCCTCGGGATACCAGCTGTTGGCCCAGGGGTCAGCCGCAGCCTAGAGCCTCCGCAACATGTCAGCTCTAGCGGTCATGCTTCCTTCTCCCCCGCTGTCACACGCCTACGTTGGTGCACCTGTATCCGCTCCATGCCCTTGTCCTCTCCGCGTAAGCGCGCTGCATGAAGGCAACAGAAGCGGCCATGGTGTTGACGACTTCACGTGTTGGTATGTGTGGGCAGATACACCAGCCACCCGGGAGAGCGCTCTCCTACCGCCCTCTGTACTTCCAGTAAGCGAGTGGCCTTATACGCCAGCGTGGGGGATGCACGCGTCACCTCTGAAAAATACGAGATACTGGGATGTGAGTGCACGCCTTGCTGGACCGGGGCCGTCTTGTCCACCACGTGGCACGTGGTACTCCTGCGTTCCCCCTGCGCTCGTGCGCTGAGAAGTTTACGTCCCCGGTGGCAGCCCTTCCAGGGGTACCTCTGCCCTAGAACAATGCTGTGAGCGTAGGACATATGCAGACACGGTATTGCTGTGTCGCTACCGGCAATTAGGCAATCCCAGCCCTCGGCTCCTGTGGGCGTTACACTGCATGTACCGACGGCATGCATGTGCGTGCCGTGCCACCCTGGGCCGGTCTGCTCAGCTTGTCTCGGTCCTCATTCTGCTGCATCAGCAACCCACATTGTCAGGCAACAAACACGTTCAATGCCAGACAGCTGTACTGGTCACGCGCTCAATCCTGAGGAAACAACGAAACAGCCGCAAGTATGACCTGGCCCCCCGTTGCCGTGACACTGACGCGCTCCCGTCGTTATACCGTGAAACGCACGAGCAATGGGAGTGGCTCCTGCACTAAAATCAAGACCAGGAGAACTAAGAATCTTCCCTGCCCATCCAGTGCAACAAGCGCCTCGCACGTACGCATCTGCAAGTATGCAGCAGCCGGCCCCTTCCCCCCGCCCAGCCCTCACAGACGGCACACCTTGCAATCCGCATCATGCGTATGCATATCACGCCATATTCGCTCAAGGAATGCGTCCAAAATATGGCCTGCCGTGGACAGTGTGCGTGTTTGGAGTATGTACAGCCGCCGGCACAAAACTGGTCGGCCTGCTACTGGCCGGAAAGGAATGCACGCAACGACCGCTGCCCGCGTGCGCCAAACATGTAAACGCAGGTGCATTCAACCGGAGCAAGCCATGTTGACTAGCTAGCGTTCGGGTGCAAGGAATTCCGCGCGGAGCAACCACGCCTTCAGTTCACAACGTGGGCGAGGGCCGCAACGCGAAGCAGCCACGAATCCCCCGCCGGGGGGCATGCACGGGCAACGGCCACCACGGGGCCAGGACAGCCCTCGTCGTTTGCAGTGCCACCCTGTGTGCGCTGCAGCCGGCGGCGGCCAACAGCCTACGTAGCAGCCAGCAGCGCGCACGCATGCGTCCGAGGCACGTGGTAGGTTGCGCCTGCTGGCTTGCACCATGTGCGCTGCCATGCACCCCGAACCTCATACAAGCGCACATGTCGAGTGTAGCACTACTGCCTTATGTGGCTCCTCCTCACAAGAACACGCCACGACACCGCAACGCCGCTCCCTCGTTTTGCCATCATTGCCATCAGACAAAAAGCAGTCTCAGATAAGCACAGCGTCCGTCCGCCGGGACACACACTGCAGTACCGGACACACGCACAATGCAGTCGCACGAAGTGAGCGCCACATGCAAGCAACGGACCGAGCGCGGAACGCCGGGACTAATGCAGTACCCCGCGTTGTAATGCCTCTACCTAGTCGGGAGCATTCTGCAACGCTATATACCAGAGATAGCTGAGGCACGGGCCACCGTCCAAGCCGCTCCCTCCAAGGACACACTCAACCCAAGAGACGCTCTAACCCCTGATGTACCCACGCACGCGCTCATTGACGCATGCCCCTCGCATATACCGGCACCCATTGTAGCCGCATCAGCGACATATGCTTTAAGTCGTACGTAGGTGTTGGGTCACGTGCGGCAAGCTTTGCTCATTCGTGCGGCATGTGTGTACGGTTATGGAGTGCCACTTGCTTGCCAACGTGCGCCTCACTGCGTCCTGTCGATTTCCGTCGCGCCCTTTCTGTCCTCGACCCCTTAACCCGCCCACGGTAATGAGACGGGTGAGACGGGACGCGCTGGCCCTCGGCCCCGGAGCCCAACGGCCACCGCATGCGGTGCCTGCTACCATGCTGCGCCAGCCTGACCACGGCGCACCACACACTCTCCTGTACACCACGCTCGCCCCACCCACTGCCCCTGGCCTGGCTGGGGGGCACTTGCCCCTTCAAGTCATCAAGGAATACCCACGGCTGACAAGCAAACGGAGGCGCAATCGTTCCGGCTGCCCCCGTGCTTGCCTGCCACAAGGCAGCAGCAGCCTCCACTGGTGCCCCTGCTAGGCCGCCTCCACCGTAGCACCCGCCGCTGCCGCAGCGCTCGCCGTCGCCCCTGCGGGTGGCCGCCTCCACAGCGGCACCCGCTGTCGCTGCAGCGCTCAACACAGCTGCCACCGCTGCCCTTGCAGCTGACCGCTGGCGTCGCCGAACCCACTGAACCCAGCCAACGAGGCACGCGCATCATCGGCTTACGCAGCGGCTCTCTGCCGCCGTGAGTCCCTGCGTGCTGCACTCTACGCACCCGTGGGCGGCATCATAGAGCTGTACCCGCCACGCGCCGTACATCCCACGTGTCATTCATGCCACGTGCAACGTGTCACACCACGGTTGGCAGCCCCGCGTTGGGGAAGATGCGCGGGCACGCCACATAGATCTTCAGCAGCCCGTCCGTCATCATGTTGCGGAACCACAGGTCGATCTCGTGCGTCACGGGCAGCCCCCTAAGCAGCGCCAGGGCGCCCTTGTACGATATCACCATTCCCGTATTCCGGCTGTACGAGAAGCGCGGCCGTACGGGCTCCGCCGCCAGCCGCCGCCGGCCGCCCTGCTCCCAGGTCCCCCCGGGCGTAAGGAACAGGCCGCCGGTGAGCAGCGTGCGGGCTGCCAGGTACGCGCTGCAGTAGTTTGCTTTGCTGTCTAGGGCGTAGACGTCGAAGCAGCGGTCCAATTTGGACAGTGTGCGGTCCAGCTGGGTGAGGCCCTCGCGAGTGAGGACGGCGTCGTCCTGCACAGCGGCACAGCGTGGGATTCCAGCGTGACAGGGAGCGGAGAACGAGGGTTGGTAAGAGTGCGGGGTGCTAGCACGCCCCGAGCACTAAGCGATAGCATGAAGTGGACGACACCGGCGGAACGTGCCGGCGGAAGGCCAGGAGGGAAGCCGTGCGGCAGGGTGGGGCCCGGGGTGGCCACAGGGTGGGTACAGCAGGACGGGGCAGGAGCTGATGCCGTGGTAAGGAACAGTACGAGCATATGCTGCGTTGCATCGCAGCACGTCGCCGCCACCGTGCCCTGCTTATGTTTCCGGGATTTCGCAAGCACACCCGCACCCCCTGCATTCCAACCCACAACCGCACCCGCACTGTTGTGTGCCGACCCACACACGAACTAACCTCCAAGATGAGCAGGTGCCGCTGCGCCCTCTCCACCAGGCCAAGTTCGGCATCGTGCAGCCCCATGGTCCAGTTGTTAACCCCCAGCAGGTGGCTGGCTGCCGTACCCACGTACGACGGATTAGTAATGCTCTCCGTGTCGGGGTCCAGCAGCGGCTTGGCGGGCGTGGCCAGGCCCGTGCTGTGCAGCACGCGCGTCAGCAGGCCCGGGGGGCGGGCGTGCGTCTCTGGTGCCACAATGCGGCGGGCCATCAGGTCTCGGATCTGTGTGCGCGGTGCAGAGGGGCAGCAGCATGCGGACGAAGGGGTTGCGATGGTGCAGGGGCCTTAGCGCCACGGTGCGGCAGGCAGCTGGGCATGGGTGCCAATGGTGTACTTGTAGGGAGGACAGCATCTACAGCAGGGAGTTTGCCTGGGAAGGTCAGGCACGGGGCACTGCTGGTGCCGCCCCTGCCAACACCTGCACCTCCCTAGCTCCCTTCATCCCCCATACCCCTTCCCTGCTTTCCCAGATCTTGCCCCTCTCCCACCTGTTCCCGCGTGGCGTTGGCCGCGTGGAATCCCGGCACCAGGGTGCACGGCACGGTGGACATGTAGTGGTCGGTCTGCTGGGCTAGCCACCGGCAGATGGAGGGGGCCATGTCCTTACGGTCCCGGTGCCAGTAGGAGTGGATGACGTAGACGTCTGTGACTCGAGGCGGCTCGGAGGCAGGTGTGCAAGGCGGCGCTACCCAGCCCATGCGCCCATCCCCCATGAGCAAGCTGCTGCTGCTGCTGCCGCCAGAGTTACTGCTGCCCCCAGAGCTCTGGTAGTAGTAGAGGATGGGTATGAGTAGGAGAGTGGTGGGGAGGAGCAGTATGGAGGGCAATCTCCGGTGGATGCCGTTCTGGCGTGGGCTGCGGCCCCCTGATCCTGCAGAGTGGTGTTGGTGATGGTTGTAGTGCTTGTGCAGCGGCCATGGGCTTGTGCTGCTGTGGAAGTGAGCGGGCTGGTCTTTGGAGCAGAAGGGGGACGCGCTGCTGGTGCTAGAGAGCCTGGGGAAGAGGGAGCCGGAGGTGTTTCCCTGGTGCGAGCCGTTCGAGGTGCGGTGTTGAAGGGGCGCCAGGTGCGCGCTGGCGGTGCTCCAGTCGAGTGGCTCGTAGCTGTCGCCAAGCTCTGAGATTATGACTTTGACGGTCATTGCGGGTATCGGATAGAATATGTCCCGTGTGGCGAAGCTGTCGGCTATGCGGGGATGGGTAAGCGTTCCCGCGCGGTTGACGCCGGGCGATTTAGGCCAAGCGGTATTCTGTGATGGTAACAGTGTCAGCCTGTAAAATGGTGCACTTTAACAGCACGTGCGGTATCACGAGAGTGGTATCATTGAGGGCCGGCTCCAAAACGCGCTGGCGTAAAGCCACGGGAAGCACCGCACGCGAAGCAGTCTGCTGTATACGTGCCCAGGGACGCAAGCGAACAATTGAGTCTATCACAAATTGTTTTGCAGGGAGCTTGTGGATGGGAACGACGGGGCCAAGCAGTCGGTCCATTACGCATTGGGTAATGTGGGTAATGTGGACGAGTCAGACGGAAGAACCCGCCGAGGCGCGTGCCTCTTCGCTTTCACAGCTCCCTCCCTAATTCCTGGTAGTCTTGAAGCAGTCTAGTTTGTGGGCTTGCTTCTAGACGTATGCACAAGGGGCAAGAGCTCGCTGCGAAGAAAACCGAACCGAACGGCGGGTTATCACGAATTTTGCTTGTGCTTTAAACGGCCAAGGAGTCGCACGACCTTGTCTCTATGTATTCACGGCTCTTTAACCTTTGGTACACATGACTTTGCGAGAGTTTATACGCTTCGTCCGTATAAAGCCGCACGCCTTGCGGACTGCAACCGCAGCATATTCTCCTGTGTCAAAAAAAGTATTCTGCGCGTGCAATACACTGTAGAAGTTGGCACAATCATGGGCGGCACGCAAGCCTGCCAACCGTTTTATGCCCTGGCACAGTCGACGACGCGCACAGTGGCACTTGGCTGTGAAGGGATGCAGTTGTGGCGCCTGGCTGTGTGGCACGCCAGACCTTGTTGGCATGCAGTCGGCGCGGCTCCATGCGATCTGTACTTGTCTCATCGTGCGGATTATTGCCACGTGTAGGGCAGCTGCCATGGCCGCGAGAGGGGACCCCTGATGGGAAGCTTCCACCCGCAGCAGGGCACCGGCAGGCAGCAAAGATGCTTCAGTCTGTCAGTTTTGCACTCTGGGCGGACGGAGTGAGCCACTCAGGCTAGGTGCCCCTGTGCCCACAACGCATTGGCATGTTGTAGCCGTGGCAGACATGCGCCTTTACGCACAGGCGCAAATCAGACGGGCACTGCGCAGTGCTGAGGTACGAAACCCTCAGGGTGTAGGCCCTGGTCCTTCTTATCCATTGTGCACATGCCTCCAACGGCAGCGGAGAGGCAGTGTGTCACGCGCTCACGCCTAGTGGTGTACCGCCCAGATGCTGGCTTGGGGCTTGAGCCTGGCACAAGCCCATTGGATGCCAGATCACATCTATTGCGTACCGTAGTCCCACAAAGCGCAAGCCCATCTTACCCATGTCCACCTGGGTCGTCCACCCCCTCCTGTCCTGTCCTGTGCCCTAGTACCGTACATCGTTGCACGAGGCGCAAGCGCGTCCTGCTCCTGCTCCTGCCCGCCCAGGTCGCAGGTCCGTCCCTGTCGTCCCGTCGTCCTGTCGTGCCAACCATGCCAACCATGCCAAACACCAGGGACTCCGCGGGTGCCGTGGGACCACCTGCGCTCCTGGAAAGGCGCTCCTGGAAAGGCGCTGATGCAGTCCCATGCCTAGGTACCGAACTGAATACCGTAGTGGCACAAATTTAATTGCCATGCTCGCCGGGAGGCAATTAATTTGCGTT
>VFQN01005631.1_pt1 | contig 15107 bp, 13 predicted proteins | sample 3512371 | NCBI WGS metagenome assembly VFQN01 (sample SAMN10412370, study PRJNA504923) | tailings metagenome | isolation source: Replicate 2 from Balatoc abandoned mine | place: Philippines: Itogon, Benguet | collected 2017-08-28
CTACTACTACTACTACTACTACTACTACTACTACTACTACTACTACTACTACTACGACTACTACTACTACTACTACTACTTCTACTGCATATTTTATCAAAGAATAACGTTTATTGAATAAGGTTACAAAGCCTCTACTAGCTAGGCTAACCAGATTACTGATGCGACTTTCTATATTCCTTTAATCGAAAGTGACGGAAGATGCCACTGACATCATATCAGAGGGAAGAACAACAGACCTCTTCTCCGCCACTACTCCTAACCCTAACCCTACCCCTAGTCCTCCCTCTACCGCTACCTCTACCTCTACCGCTACCTCTGCTTCGCCAGTTTCCCTCTCTCTGACAGTTTGTCTGTCTCGTCTGTCGTAGTTCTCGTTGATCTTGTCCAGCAGGTTCATCGACGACCATGATGTGGTATTAGTGGCGGAAGGCGGAGGAATTGCGAGGTTGTCCTCTGACGGCATCGCTGACAGCCGAGGCTTTACAACCGAATCATTACCATCGCCACCACCTTCTCCCACTACCTCTTTTACTTCCTCTCTCTGATCCGTCTTCCTTCCACCTCCTCTACCACTACCTCCTATCTTCTTCTGAAGTGAGGCTGAGACTGACGAGGCGGTTTGACGTCGACTCATCCTGTTCTCTCCCCTATCGCTCTTCACCACCTCGCTCCTCCTCACTCCCTTCACTGTATTCGCCACCTCTTTTCCCTCGCTGTCCAGCTGAGGTGTGGCGAGGTAGTGGGAGTAGTGAGGCTTCAGCAGGTCGATGCAGTGACGATTCTGTAGCTCTAGTGCGAGTTGCAGAGGTGTGAGTTGCTGCTTGTTCAGCTTATACAGGTCGCAGCCGTGACGTATGAGGAAGTCGAAGATCTGCGCCACCACTACTTCGTTCGACGAGGAACTAGGTGAAGAGGTGGCGGGTAGGCTGAGAGCAGGGGCAGTCACTGGTCTGCGTGTCTGAAGGGAGTGCAGGGGGTGAGACAAGGCGGTGTCAGAGGGGGTGGCTGCAGGCTGTGAGGAGGTGAGAACGAGGGTGTGTAGTAAAGTGTTTTCGGTGGATAGATCGTAGTCATGGACATCTGCGCCATTCATAATGCAGAACTCCATGACGTGGAAGTGAAGGTGCGTCAGAGCCATCATCACAGGCGACACGCCACTGCGATCCTTCTCGTTCACGTCAGCGCCGAAGGAGAGCAGAAGCGATAGAATAGACACATGGCCATACTGACAAGCGAAGACGACACTACTGTGTCCGGTCAGAAAGGTGGAGAAGTCAGCGCCTCTGAGGAGGAGGAGCTGGCAGAGGTCGTAGTGCCCATAGATCACCGCGTAGTGCAGGGGCAGGTAGCCTACACTGTCCACGTAGTTCACATCAGCACCCTGCTGTAGCAGCTGTAACACCTGCGCACCGTCGTTCTGCTGGATGGCGGAGATGAGGTGTTCGTTGAGCTGCTGGAAGTGCGTGAGGAAAGAGAGGAAGCGACGCTGGTTCTCCTGCTGTCTCTCCATCTCCACCACCGATGCACGCAATTTGAGAATATTTTTTGGAACAAACTTCTTGCGTCCCGACATCTGGTTGTCGAGTTCCATGAGTCGCAACTGCTCCACGTTGCGACTGTGACTCGCCTTGCGTCGCTCATAAGCCAGCGACTCCTGCTCCTGTATAGTCTTCCACTCAAAACTCTTCATACGAGAGAACTCGAGAGAAAAAGACTGGGTCAGTTGCTTCATCTGGCATTTATAATACTCGTTCTGCTGGTAGAGCTGGTCTTTGATCTGTTTCTCTGATTGGAGGATGTAGTGACTGTTCTGCAGTCTTCGACTCAAATCAATCACCATGAGCTTGAGCTGTGTGATATCGTCAGGCAGCTCTGCCTCTGTGATGATATTCATTGTGTATTATGAAGTTTTCTATTGAAGGTCTCAAAACGTTTGTAACGGGTCTATTGTATCGAGAGATCATTTCTTCTTTCGAAAACTCGAAAACACCAAACATCGAAACTTCAAAATCTCGAAAGATCTCTGAATGAGAAGAAAAATCTTTGGTGAAGAAAGTGAAATCTTTGCGACTCCCAACAACACATTAGATATCCCGCTATTAGACTTTACTGCAACAAGTCTATCATTCTTATCGTTGACTTTGTTGCGTCACTAAACCTAGCTTGCTTCCTTTAGAACAACAACGAAAAAGAAACATGGATCAAATTGCTGTGATGGGTTTAAAGGCTTTACAAGCCTACAAAGAACAATTAGACAAGGCGAAGGAAGCTGTTGAAGTTGCTCGAGTTCTTTACAATAAAATCGAACTTTTTGAAGTAACTATTGGGATGATTCCACAACGAGGTAATAAAGATGATGCAGAGAAGATGAAGAAGATGGCAGGTGGAGATGAAGAAGAGGAGAAAGCAGGTCAGTGAAACACTCCTGTTAAGAGAATCAGATTTAACGTTCCTCCTTAGATGCCAAGAAGACACTGGCGGGAAATGCAAAAGCTGTTGCGAAAGATGCTGCGAATTACGCTGCATCGCAGGCAGCAGGAGCGATCGCAACACAGGTCTCTGGATTCCTCGAGGATACGCCATTCGGTAGGTGCTTATACAGCACAACATCCCCCACCTCTTATCCTTTGAATAGGGATCGTCGCGGATTTGATTGGAAGTGTTGTTGGGCAGGACAGAACTCCGATCACTCGCGATATGAAGCCGGCAGACATTCTCGCTGCGATGAGAGCGAACGGTGCTGGCGATCTTGAAGTTTCCTTCGTTGCGATGAGATTCATTATTCAAAGTGCGATTAAAATCGTCAAAGAGGCGATGGGAGATGTGAAGGATGTGCAGATCCCGGAGTGGTACTGGCTGTGCATGCCTTGGAAGGTCGCGCACCAGAACGAAGTGGGCGAGAGACTGCAGGGACACTTCGACGCGTTGGACAAGTTCAACGTTCAGCTCCAGAGTGCAATTTCCATTGCATCGTATTGCGTTAGTTTGGAACAATTGGAAAACGTCCTAAACGCGACGAACATTCTCGCCAGTCTTCGAATCCGCGAGTTCTGGAAGAAGAAGGTGGGAATCAGCAACAGTAGAGTGAAGATGACAGAACTCGCAGAGAGCTTTATGAGTGAAGTTGATACTCTGTTAGTGGAGTATAAGAAGGAACAAAGAAGCTTCCCCGAGAGAATCATCAAAGGTCACGGCTCTTCGGAGGTCGCCTTGAACCGTTTTCTATCGTATTTATGGAACGGCAATGGCGACGAGATCGCCACTGTCTATGAGGTGAACAATGCCACGGAGAAATATGTGCGAACCTTTGGACCGAAGGTTGACACGATAAAGTTGACGTTTCAGAAGATGTTAGAGATCCAGAACGACTTCTTCTCGAAGATCGAGTTCATTCCTCTCAAGGCGAATGCTGGGAAAGACAGACAAGAAGGCACTGACGACGACCAGTTGGTCTATTACGATTCCTCTCAGTTGCCTTCGAACAATGACGCGTTCTCTGGTGTGGATTTGAATCCGTCTGACAAGGTGATCGTCTTGAAGCCCTTCCATCGCCTCCGTGTCGTGTGCACAGTGCCTCAGTTCGAGCCTGAGATCTTCTGCTACGACTTTGTTGCTTTGCTAAAGTACGACAAAGTCAACACTTTGAAGCAGTTGGTGAAGTCCTCGACTGATCTAGTGCTGGAGGAGGTGGCGGGCAGTCGCACTTATGTCGTGTCAGAGACGAACCAAGACTTCTACGGCGACGACCAGTACAAGTGGAATGCGCCGAAAGCATTTAAAGACAAGCTAGGAAAGGAGCAGAAGATCCCCGTCGGGTTCAAAAAGGGAGGGAAGTCTAACTTCGAGTCTAATAAGATCGCTGTCGTGGCGGCCGATGACGAGGCAGTGGTGAAGAAGGATGACGCAGTCACCGCTCCTGGCACTCTAGAGACAGGCGGTGTGACGACTACCACTACCATCCTATACAGTCCCATCGTCTCTGACCCGGGGGTCTACACTGTCCGCTACTGTCTCAACGACCTGACGTTGGATGAAAAGGACACGCCAGGCGCAGTGAATAAGAAGAAACTCGCCCTCGCCCCTCGCACCTACTACTACAACCGCCTTCTAAGCCAAACGAACCTCGACGAGAAGTTCAAGAGCAAGATTATCACCGCTGACGTAGGCTTCGGCGACAGTAACTTCAAACCCTACGCCATCATCGCTCTGAAGAGCCTCGAGCTAGACAACGCCATCGCCAAAGTGAACCGCGATCTCCCCACCTTAAAGCGCATTAACCGTGAGAAATCTCGACTGCAGGCAGCGATAGGCGACAAAGAGGCGGAGGCAGCGAGCATCAAGCTAGTGACGCCGACTCTCTCTCAGGTCCCTGCACCCGCCGCTCTCTCTGCCCCGCCGTCCCCTCTGCCCTCCTCTAACAGCTTCAAAGACGTGGACCCCGGGGAATTCGGAGTGAAGATGGTGGGCAACCCGATGACTCGCTATAAGAGCGCTAAGCTGGACGGCAAGGCTTATGAGGTAACGCCATTGCTCGAGCGAATCGACTTCCTGGGCAAGGGCATCCTCTACCCGCCCGCCAAGACTTCTGACGTCAAAGGCTCGAGTACTAGCAACAATGAAGCACCTTCCAAAGAGACTGACAAGCTGCGAAACTTCCTCCTCGACACTCAGAAGAAGATTCGCTCTCAGCTGGCGACTAAATACCTCGACCTGCTCAACACTGAGATCGCTGTCAATAAGCTAGCTCTAGCCGTCGAACTATCCTCTCTCATTGACCGCATTAACGCGTATCTTGAAGGGACACTGAAGAACTGGAAGGCGAGCATTAACGCTGACGCCATTGACGCGAAGAAGCTGACCGAGTCAGACAATACAGTGAAGCTACTCAAAGCACTCGAAGTCTTCAGAAAGACTCTGATTCCTCCCGAGCTATCGTTAGACCTCCCTGACACACCGCAGCAGGTGAACTTATCTCCTCCAGTGACGTCAGCCTCCGAGAAGAGACTGGAGGCGAAGAAGGAGGAGAAGGAGAAGAAGTCGTCATACCTCGTGGACCCAGAGAACGACCACACTGACGAGGCGAAGGACTACCTCAGCGACCGCCTGTTCTTGCAGTACTACAACACAAAGCTCGCGATACTAGAGCTAGATGCGACTGAGTCCATCTCCCAAAAGAATATTCGTCGTCTGGAGATGTTGCAGGAAGTCATTCGAAAGCTACAGAAGGCGAAGGACGAGAAGCTGCAACTCATCGTCACGGCCAACGTCAGCGGCCCTGACGGCAAGGCGAAGAGAGGCTCCGTGTGCAGCGGGGAGAACTACAAAGTCATCGACCATAGCGTGGCGATGGATCTCCTTCTCAGCGGGAAGGACAAGAAGGCGACGACTCGTGCGTCAGCCATCCAACAGGTCGATAACCTCGTCAGAGACATCAACGACTTCATCGATGCTCTGTTAGAGACTGCGAGTGATCCACGCAAGAAGAACCTGTACACGCAGAACCTGGAGGCGGTGAAGCAGATCGTGAAGGTGTTGGAGGAGCTGGAGAACTATCGTGAGGAGGCGAAGTACCTGCCTCAGTACGGCTACCCCACCACCGAGGAGGAGTTGAAGCTGGCGAAACACCTCGTCCACTCGCCCTACGGACTTATCGTCCTAGTGGAGGACGTCAACGCCCTCGCCTGGGGAGAGAGAGCCAACGCAGACTCCGACGATGACGTGGACGAGAAAGACTCTCTGACGACGTGGCGTCCGATGATCGAGTACAGATACCCTTACAACCCGAAGGCTGTCCTCAAACTGAGAAAGCACAACTACGACTTCGACAACGTCAACGAGGACGACAAGAAGCAACTGACGTATGCCGTCTACTACAACGTCGTGACGAAGAGGAAGAACAAAGCCGCTGACGTGGCGGGAGACAAGACCGCAGTCGCTGCGGTGGAGGAGGCGGCGGAGAAGGGAGGGGAGGAGAAGATCAGTCCCGATCACTTCGGAGTCTTCGTAGGCGACCGCCTCTTAGGCGCTGCGATCAGCGTGGACAAGAACAGCAACTTCAAGGAGGTGGACTTCTACAGTCTCATCGCGAGTGACGCTGACGTCAGAAGCCTCGACATCATCGAGTTAGCTGTGCACTTTCTCCTTCCAGTGGCAGCGGGTGAGACGCCCAGTGAGAAGCTGCCAGGCGGTCCTGTGCTCACTGTGATGGTCTCTGACGACCTCGACGAGTACGACGAGAGCGATGACGAGGACGGTTATTACGACGACGATGACGATGAGGACAATGGAGGCGACGATGACGACGAGGATGACTATGACTACGAGTACGAGGAGTGGCTCGTGAACAATCGCGCTGAGCAAGCAGCTCTGGCTGCCCCGCACCTCCCTGACAAGGTAGAGATCTCTGCCCACGAGGAGCATCCTCTGGTGAAGCTAGAGGAGGTGTATGGCGGGTCTTACGGATGTAACATCTGTGGGAAGAACGGACAGGGCTGGGTCTATCACTGCGACGAGGACTACTTCGATGCTCACCCTCAGTGCGCTGTCTGGAATTTCGATGAATATTACGAGAAAGCTGCTGAGGAGGGAGCAGGTGAGCAGAATGAAGGAGAAGAGGAAGAAGGTGAAGAGGAGGAGGAGGAAGAAGAAGAAGAGAAGGAGGAAGATTGAAACATTTGATTGTTTTGGTTTTCTTGTCAGAGGATTTGTTTTTTGTTTTGATGTTTGTTTTTTGATTTGTTGTGTCTTTTAAGGTCTTATGGGTATTATGAGTATTATGAATTATGATGGGTATTATGGGTATCAATGATTCTTCCCCTTATTGTTCTTATTGCTATTCTTTGTAAAGTGAAAGATCAGCGAAAGTGTGTTCTATCTTAACGAGAGTCTCTTCTAACTAGAGAGCATTGTCTGTTGTATGGAGAGTGGTTTGAATTCTCTGTAACGACCATAACATATATCAATATCATAAGATAACAATACCTCATAACACCTCATAACACCTCATAGATACGAGATATAGAACACAGATGCAGACACCAGAGAACCTCTCCCACAGTGAGAAGCCAGCAGTGAAGAGAAAAGTCAAGAAACTAAAGAAGAAGTCATCGAATAAGACTCCTCTACCACCTCCCCTGACTCAACCCTCCTCCTCCTCCTCCACCCCCACTGTCTCCTCCAACGACCAAATTCAGACGAAATCCGCGAAAAAGACTAAATCCAGTGTGAAGGTGGTGGTGAGGAGGACGAAGAGGATCGCAGTGAGGAAGGAGGGAGGATTGTCTGTGGAGGTCCCTTCCTCCTCTTCGCACTCCTCTCGCCGCCACCTCTCTGAGAGAGACGCTGTCAGAGCCTCCGATGAGCTGTCTCGCACCTCAGACAGTCGAAGGAGGGAGAGAGAGCGATACTCGCCTCAGTCGCCTAGGAGAGTGACGTCACTGTCTCAGTCAGCGATGATGTCACTGGCCACCGACCTGACGTATCAAGGCATCCTCCACAATGCTCTGATTGGGATGATGTCAGTGCTGCTGCAATACACGGCGTCTCGTACGATGTACAATAAGAGTGAGTCGCTGCTCAGTGCGATGGACGTGCAGGCAGAGAACATCGTAGAAGAAGAACTGAGAAAACTCGTCAGCAGCAGCCACGTCACCTCTGACAGACAGCAATCACCCAACCTGTAAGCCTCCTGCACTCCCTCGTTTCTCTGCTTCTCTCACTGTGTTGATAGGATGACGGCATATGCACAGCTGGCGAATAAGCTGACGTCAGAGATCAAAGCATCGATCATACAACACCCCGACAGAGAGAGACTGCACGCTCTCTCTGACAGCCTCACTTCATTGCGTCAGGAGCACCATCAGACGAGGGCAGAGGCCGCTGACGTCATCGCACGGAAGGAGCAGGAGTTAGAGGGAGTGAGGTCAGAGCAGAGGGTGTTGGAGGCGAAGAACCTCTCATTGCTCACAGCCGTGGACCTGCTGGAGAAGGAGTTGCAGGTGAGTCGCATGGCTGTCAACGACTTGCAGCAGCAGAAGGTCTTGTTGAAGTTGAAGTGCTTCCAGTATAAGGGTGACGTGGATCGCATCGCTTCAGTGCTGCACAAGGCAGTGAAGAATAAGATAGGCTTCCTCCCTAGAAACATCGACGAACAGCTCTCTCGCCTCGTCTCATTGCCTGTGAGTACTCTATACACTATACTATGACTAATACCTCTCTCTGACGTCACTTCTGTAGCCTCCAGTAGATGATAAGATACCTGACAACTCTGACGTACCACCAGTACCTAACATATCCGTGACAAGCACAGGCATAGCCCCCGATCATAACAACATAACATCAACCACTATAACCACACCTCCTATAACACCTCCTATAATAACAACACCTAATACAACAACAACAAACTAACAATAATACAATAAATACAATAACATACAATACAATAGATGATGGTAGTAATATATTGTTAATAATAGAGTACAGCATTATATTCATAGGATATAGTAGGACAACAAAAAATAATCAAAACTACTACTAATACCATATAAACTATACCTAACCCTACTACTAATACTACTACTACTGCTATAACAATTACTATGATCACTACTAGTACTATTATAAGAATGAATGAACGAAGGATATAAGCATATCCTACCATATCCCACCACACCATACACAATTTATACTCCTCTTCTTCCTTTGTTTATGATTATTATGATTATTAGATTGTGACTATTGGTAATAGCCCCAGTTGAACAACTCCTCCGACGATTCTCCGAAGACAGCAATTCGATGTATCGAGCGAAAGAGAGGAAAGTGCGACGGATTTCTCTTGAGATAGCCCGACCTCTCCAGCAAGACAATCGCCTCCTTACAGGCACTGACACCTTCTAACTTCTGACCGTGCAACATGTCCTTCTCAATCTCCTCCCACACGATTCTTATTGCCTCCTCACTGTCACTACCACGACCACTACCTTCCTCACTGCCTCCCCCTTCCTCCTCATCGCCACCTCCTCGCTGATCTTGATGTAGGAGATAACGCCGCGTGAACTCAGCGGAGCACAGTCTATTTCGCCCTCCATAACTAGTTGCGATGACGTCAGCGACGCCGCAGGAGAGGAGGAGAGTGTCTGGCTTGTACTTGCCAGTGCTGTCGAACACCTTGCAGAAGAGAGACATCTCCTCTAGGCCCTGACGAATGACAGCAGCCTTCGTGCTAGAACCTAGTTCCAGGCCATCACATATCCCCGCTCCCAATGCGACTACATTCTTCAGAGCGCCACATAGTTCGACGGTGGAGATGTCGTCAGTGGTCTGAGCTCGCAGGTTCTGACTGTGAAACAAGCCCGCCACGATCTGACGCACCTCAGCATCGACACAGGCCACAGTCGTCTCAGCAAAGCTATCGTGTGCGATGTCGTTGGCGACGTTCGCTCCCATGACGGCAGCGACGTGGTCGACCTGCAACTCCTCCTTGATGATGTCAGAGTATCTCCTCAACTCCCCGCCACTACTCACCTGCACCCCCTTGATGAAGGAGGCGCAGATCGTGGAAGAAGGAAGGCCAATCTGCTTGATCTGACGGAGGACAGCAGGCAGGAAGCTGTGAGGCATGACGAAGAGCAGAACATTGGAATCCCGCACCACGTCAGCCAATGAGGGAATAGCCTTGACGTTCTGAGGGATGTACACCCCAGGCAGGTACTTCACGTTCTCTCGTTGTGTGTTGATGATCTCCGTCAGAGGCTTGCCCTCGTACTGCTCCTCGTAGACCCACAGCTTCACCTGATGGTCGATGGTCGGAGAGGCCAATTGACTGACGTTGAAGCCAACCTTCCTAGCCACTGCACTGCCCCAATTTCCACCACCAATCACTGCGACTTTGATCTTATTCTTTAGTTTATCTAAGAGGAGGTTCGGCTTCTCCTCCACAGGCGGTGAGATTATGCTCTGATGGGGGAGATAATAGCGACGAGGCTGTCTCATTGATAGAGAGCCCTTCAAACAAGCTCCAGCCCTCTTTACTCCAAGTCGATGCATATTCATCCGCCGATTACCTCTTAGCTTCACAGATGTCACTGCAATCAGTGAATTGAACGTTATCGAAGGAATGGGTTGTGAGAGGTGCATAAGGTGCATACAGTGCAACAAAAAGCATGAAAGTATGGAAACCTGTTCTGTTCTTTCTAGTGTAAAGATTTATTTTCAAGCATTTTATCCGAGTTCACCACGTTTAGTTACTCTGCCTAAATCAGTGTCCTCCCTGGGTAGTATTAGTATATTCTATGTATATATTATTATGCTTGGTGACGGATTAGAGGGCATATACTGAAGTGTGAGAGGTTAGTAGGAGAGGGTTTGCTTAATATTAGTTTATATTGGGAAAGGTTGTTATACTCCTTTGTCTTAGCTAACCTGATATAAACACTATCTATAGAGGTGTCCAGCTGATCGACTTCGTTTATATAGTGATTAGAGGAGTGTTTTGGGTAGGGTAGGGTAGGATAGAATTATAAGGGTTGTCAGGAGCTCTCTAATACTTCTCCACCACTGTAACAAGAGATAAGACAACCAAAACAAGAGAGAAAGAGAGAAAATAACTTACGATCAGTGTTCAAGATACTTCCAGGGCCTGTGTACTTTCTCTTATCCGCGTCTGATTGTGGTCGCACCTTCGCGTCTGCTGGTCTGTACATCGTCTGATCCCACTCATACTCGTCGTGCTCGATCTCCTCCCAGTTCTTACTCGTTTCGACTGAATGGAACACAGATAACTCTGCATTTTCGATCGAGGCAGCTCTGATGGCAGCGATCTCGTCTTCTGTGAGGTTTCTCTGGAAGGTGGCAGGGACGCCTCCCCACAGCTGACCTGTGGGCACGACCTTTCCTAACGACACTAAAGAACCTGCAGCGACAGCTGCATTCTTTTCTACACGAGCTCCATCAAGCACTTGAGTACCCTCGCCGATGTAGCTACCGTCTTGTATTTCGCAGCCGTGAAGGATGCAGCCAGCCTCCACCACCACATTATTACCAATCTTAGTAGGGAACTCCTTTGGTTGGCTGGAGCAGTGTACCATCACACGATCTCCAATAGTTGTATGTTCACCGACAGTGATTGAACTGACATCTGCTCTGAGAGTGGCGCCGTACCACACAGAGGAAAACTTGCCCACCTGCACCTTCCCTATCAACGTAGCAGATGGAGCGACAAAAGTACCGGAGCTCTTGGGTGCAGCACCTCTCAGTTTAACTGCACGGAGTGAAGGTTGCACTAATAAAGGACGGTGATGATAATATTAGCATTCAATAAGAATTTTTCTCTTACATCTTTCTGTATATGGGAATGGATCGATGCTTTTTCCAATAGTATCTAGAGACTGCCCAGTGATACGAAAGACTTTTGCGAGTGCTCGCTGCAGAACATTGACCATCGTTGCTGTGTAGTCGTGCAGGGAAGTGAATAAGGTTCTGCTAGTAATTTATTGTTATTTTCTCTCATACAGCGACTTTTCGAGTTTTCGGAGTTTCGATCACGAATTAAGGAATTCATTAAGTGAGTGCACGAGAGAACTAAGAAGTGCATAAGAAGCACAGATCACTTGACAATCAATTAGAGCAACAAGAAGTCCTGTAACGAGCTATTCACCGCACCAACCTCCAATCAAAGCCATGGATCATCAAAACCCAATCAATTCACCTCCCGCCCCTGCAGAGGTTTGCCACTTTTCCTCTCTGTGAGCGGAGATATGTCTTATTAGCTGTTACACTCATCAGAATTCAAACCGAAAATTCGTCAAAGACAGAGGCAATGATTTCGAAACATTTCGCAAAAACCGAGAAGAGAAATCTATTCAATTGCGAAAAGAGAAGCGTGCTGACCGGACGAACATAGAGCGAAGGAAGGTGAGCGACTCTTAAACGACTCATTGTGACTCTTTGCATAAATAATCTCTTTTAGTTCAAAATCGACTCCAAAGAGAACGAGAACACGATTAATACCTACAATTTGCGTCGTTTGGATATCTTGCCGAAGAAGGCTGCCTTGCTCTGTGACGTGGATCCGAAGCTGCAGTACGAGAGCGCTGTGTACTTCAGACGAGTCCTCGCAGCAGACAAGAATCCACCGCTTGACGCCATCCTTCAGATTGGAACTGTCATTCCCGCCCTCTCCAGCTTCTTGACTCGCTTCGAGCTGCCTAAGCTGCAGCTGGAGGCGGCGTGGAGCATCACTAACATCGCCTGTGGCGAGGCGAGACACATACAAGCACTCCTCGCATGCAACGTCATCCCTCTCTTCTCCTCCCTCATTGCCCAGACAACCTTTTCGAACATCAAGGAGCAGTCTCTCTGGGCGCTGAGCAACATGTCGTCAGAGGAGACGGCCTGCCAGCTCATCTGCCACCAGACGTCACCGCACCTCCTTCCCCTCATACTCCACGAGATAGGCGTGCTATGTCACTGCCCAGACCCTGCTCACCAGCCAGAGGTATTCGAGCCACGTCACCTGTCAGAGAACGATAATCCGTCGCTATCGATCATGAGACACGTCACCTTCATCTGCGGCAACGTCATCAAGCAAAAGCCTCTGATCAGCCCCTACCTCTATCGCTGCATCTTCTTCGCCTTCGCCGACCTATTGCAATCGCCGGTACGATTCTCCCGGCTCCTATGATCTGACGTCATCACTTGTAATAGGACGAGGAGATTAAGCTTGACATCTGTCAGACCATCGTCATCGCTGCGAGCCAGCAGCCTGACGTCGTGTCGATGCTCGCTGAGGAGGGCATCCTGGGGCGTCTGAGAGAGCTCGCGATACAAGAGACGGCGTCTCTGTCGGCGACGAGAGAGCTCGCGATAGTGGCGCTGTCTGCGGTGTTCAAGTCAGCGCCTGAGATAGTGAGGAAGGGCATTGTGACGCAGTTCCAGGCCTCTGTCTCGCCCTCGCCCTTCCTCTCACTAGTGCTGACGTTGCTCACGAGCACTACGAACAACGCGTCTCGCCGTGACGCCATCCAGGCGATCGTCGCCTATGTAGAGCTAGGAGTGGTTTACAAGGCAGCAGCAGTGACGCAGCAGCTGTGGCAGGTGTTGAGAGAGCTCTCGATACAAGGCAGCTACAACGTCAGAACTGAGATAGGTGAGACACCTCTCTATCTCCTCTCACTGGATGACGTCATGCTGTTGTATTAATAGGGATTCTAATCTGCAAACTCTTTCCCGACGCGCTGAACTACCTCACAACTGACGTCGCTCAGATGGTAAGCCCTTGCCCTTGCCCTTACCTTGCCCTTGTCTTGCCCCTCTCACTGCACTGTATAGCTGGTCGAAGTATGCAGAGATCTGATCAGTGTGAGTGACGGTGACGTCTTACTGCGACTGCTTCAAAGCATCGCCACTCTCCTTAAATTCTCCGCCTCGCACTACCACCCCCTGCCACACCTCCCTGTCCTCCACGAGAAGGTAGAGTTCCTCATCCTACACCCTACGCCATCCATCGCAGGAGAAGCACAGACATTAGAGAAACTCATATTAGCAGCGATGAGACAGCAAGATACTGACTTCGACGAGTATGAGATATAGCAGTGCCCTGCACCTCTCTCTCTCTCTCTCTGTCTATCTTTATATCTGTTTTCTTGTTATTGGCGTGGATAGGAAAAGTCTCTCTCTCCTATGTTTCTCTTTTATGCATCTCGTTTCCTTTTGTTGAATTTCATAGTTCATAACAGTTCATTAATAAATGATTATAGATTGCATCCATCGATAGACACGTCATCTCACACTAATTAGAGCTACCGGTAGTCTACTCAATTTACCGGTAAATGTCCTTCTCTCCTGTATCGCGAGGAAGGAGACTGCAGTATCGAAAGTACGGGAGAAAGACCAACAAACACTCAGAAGAGAAAGAGATCGAAGCACAGCAGACTATGACCTCTAATGGAAAAATAGCCACTCATCCTATGATGATCACACCAGAGATCATTAGAAGGCATCACGTCTTTGGCTGTCAGCTGATTCAAGATGCTGGAATCATGCACAAGTTACCACAGATAGTGATGATCACTGGACAAAGCATCTTCCACCGCTTCTACCACAAGTAAGTTCATTGTCCAGATATCTTTCCCACTTATTTATTGATATAATAAGGCAATCAATCGCGCAATACGACGTGTTCACAGTGGCTATGGGTAGCTTCATGCTGGCAGCGAAGGTCGAAGAGAAAACACTCACTCTCAAGGAGGTAATGCTAAACCACTTATCATAATTGCTTCTGTTAATTCTATTTATATGATAGGTGATCTTCACTTTCCACTACCTCTACTTCCTCAGACGCGGGCTGCGGAGGACTGGGAGGGAGGTGGAGGTGGGCAGCGAGCTATACCTCTCCTGGAAGAACCAACTCATCGCAATAGAGAAGGACATTCTCATCACTCTTGGCTTTGCTGTCTATGAGGCTGTCGACCATCCCCATCAATATTTACTCTACATCATTAAGCTGCTCTTCCCCTCCTCTGCCAGTGAGGGAGGAGAGGAGAGTCAGAGGACTCAGGAATCAGCGCGAAAACTAGCACAGGCAGCGTGGAGCTACCTCAATGACAGTATGCGCATTGATCTCGAGCTACGCTATGACTCGACATATATTGCTTGTGCAGCCATCTTCCTAGCAGCGAGGCAGATAGGCTGCAGTCTGCCTGAGAGTCCAGAGCCTTGGTGGAAGACATTGCTGCGGATAGAGACAGAGCCCTTGCTAGACATCGCCAATGAGATCATGAGCTTGTACTCTACAGGCAAGGTATGCTGACTTAATTCAATCCTTGTCTTTTCTCTTATCTGATAACACCTCTCTCCTCTCACTATCCCTGTGGTTCACTGTAGGTGGATTGGATTCAGCCTTACGTCGAGATGAGCTACCTCAACAACACTGCCCCCTATTAACACACTTATCATCTTCATTACATAGAAGATCACACGATAATACTATAAGACTCTACATTACTATACATTACAAGGGAAAAGATGACGTAGGTGTTAGCAGCACTTGTCACTCTTCTCTTTAACGATGACGTCATCGAGGACGACTTTTTCGAAGTCTCTTA
>VFQN01005632.1_pt1 | contig 15107 bp, 16 predicted proteins | sample 3512371 | NCBI WGS metagenome assembly VFQN01 (sample SAMN10412370, study PRJNA504923) | tailings metagenome | isolation source: Replicate 2 from Balatoc abandoned mine | place: Philippines: Itogon, Benguet | collected 2017-08-28
CTAATGGATCAGTGTGAAGGACAACGCAGCTTTCGCGTCCTGATAGTTCACCACGATCAGGGGCCCGAGATCGTCGGCCACTGCAAAGCCTCGAAACACGTTTGGAGAGATCGCCGTGCGATAGTTGCCGAGATCACCCAACAGGATCACGAAGACGCCCATCGCCTCGACCCGCCGTCGAAGCTCAGCAAACAGGTCTTCTGGCTTGCCCGCCGCCCGCCGAGCGTCGTTCTCGTTCACCATGCCAAGGGCATCGCGGACACGCTTAACCGCCTGCGGGATCGGCGTCTGGATGGACAAGGAGCCAACGAACTCGTGCGGGTTGGTATCCTCGTCGTCTGTCTTCATGTCCCGAAGGATGGCATGGCGGGCACGCACATCGCGCACGAGCGCGTCCAGCCGCGCAGCTTCATCTATGGCGACGGGGGAAATCGTGGTGCGGAAATCTTCGCCCCTGTCAGCAGCACGGGGCGGCTCGCTCATATAGAGGGACAATAACGGCCGGTGATATATCGTTGCCATCTTCGCAAGTTGGGCCGCCGTAGGGATGCGCTCGCCGCGCTCGATGGCTTCCAACTTCTCGACGCCACTCTTTTTTTGCGTAGAGGACAAGCCAATCCGATGCGCGGCGTCCTCAGAGGACAACCCCGCTGTATTGCGCGCCCATTCAAGGACCGCCGGATTGATGCCACTGACCTGCATGTAGACGCCCAGTTGCCGACCTGTCGGAACGTAGAACTCATATGGCCTAAGATCGTGCCACTTTCGAGCAGAGACATAAACACTTTGTCAACGACCCTGTCGTAACGGGCGGCCTCGCAGCCGCCCGCTTCGTGCCGTCTGTTGGCATCCTTGACCCTCTATACCGACAAAGCCGCGCGCGGCAGGGAGGATGCCTCGGGCAAGGACGCAGAACGGTCGCCCCCGGAAGTCGGCCTCGCGCGGCTATCTCATGCGCACGGTCCTAGAACGCAGCGCAGGCACGGCGATTACAGCCACGGCGTAATCGTGACGGCTATCGAGGCACGCGGCGATCATTTCCGCGCCTCCGTGACGCTGAGCGGCAAAAAGTGACAACATCGCATCTTCAGCGACTGCGTGAGCAATGCAGGGCATCGGAAATGCTTATGCACGCTCACCCTGCCGCCTGAAGACTTCTTCCACTGCTGGACGCGAGGTTCATTTCGCGGTTTCATGCACTCGGGAGGGGATCACTATGGCAAAGCACATTTTCGGCGGACCGGACACGTCTAGGAAGCTTCAATGTTTGCAGGAGTATTTGAAGGCCTTCTCCATCGCTCTCCGCAATCAGGAATTCGCTTGTATTTATATCGACGCGTTTGCCGGATCAGGCACCCGCACGGAGATCACGCCGGCGCTTCCACTATTCGGTGAAGAGTTTGCTGAGCCGCAGGAGATAACCACCCCTGGCAGCGCTCGGATAGCCATCGAGACAGACCCACCGCTAAATTCCATCGTACTGATCGAGCAAGACGATACTCGTTTCAGGGAACTTGAACGCCTTCGAGATCAACATTCTGACCGCGCGATAATCGTCCGCAAAGGAGATGCGAACGAATATGTTCAAAGGCTTTGCGCTAAGACTACTTGGCGGGAGCGGAAACTGGGCAGGCGGGGCATTCGAGGCGTGATCTTCCTCGATCCCTATGGGATGGAAGTCTCGTGGCAGACGGTAGAGGCAATCGCGAAGACCGAAGCACTGGACTGCTGGTATTTTTTTCCGCTGTCCGGCCTCTATCGAAATGCGCCGCACGACCCCGCCAAGCTCGACACGGGTAAGCAAGCGAGCTTGGACCGCGTTCTTGGCGCGAAGGATTGGCGCGAACGTTGGTATGAGCATCAAGCTTTGCCGAAGGATATGTTCGAGACCGAAGCGCAGGCGGTTCGGCGGACCGATGTGGATGCGATCGAAGCCTATGTGAAGGAACGGCTCGAAAGTGTCTTCAAGGGCGGTGTCCTCGATCCGGTGCGCTTGCATCAACGCAACGGCGCGCCGCTCGCATCGCTCTTTTTCGCCGTCTCAAATCCAAGTGCCGCTGCCGTCAAGCTGGCGACAGAGATCGCGTCTCATATTCTCAATTCGGGCAGGTCATCCCACAGGCGGCCGCGATAGGTTCGGCCGCTGGCCTTCTTGTTCTTGCCACCCCATTGCTTGAAGAAGAACGCGGCGTCGGCGTCCGTGCAGAGATCATAGATTTCATCGATCCAACGTGGGTCCATCGGGCGGGCCTGCGGCCCGCTCTCGCCGCCGACGATCGCCCAGCTTATTGCCGTCAGATCGCCACCTGCGACGGAGCCGATCAGCGGCTCGAAGGATATGAACCTGATCGCGGCTGGAACGGCACGAAGCTCATCGATCCGATAAAGGACACGTCCGTCCTCTACGCTTGTCCCAAGCCAAACGTTCGGAAGAACGTCGAAGCATGGCGACGTTAGGACCGCCGCCATGCGATCCGGGCGTTTCGTGAGGATTTGATATGTATGATGAGGCGTCGCCTCCATCACCTTCCAGACTTGCAGCACAAATTCCTGCGGCACTTTTTCATGGAAGAGGTCCGACATGGAATTCACGAAGACGCGGCGAGGCTTCTTCCAGTTGAGCGGAGTTTCGAGCGAAGCGCGATCCAGCGTGATCTTGCCGGTCCATTTCGCCCGCCCGCCGCTCTTGCGCGTCAGACCCGCATATTTTTCCAGCCCCATCGCCTCAAGCCGGGCGGCCATGCGCATAGCGTAGCAGTTCGTGCAGCCGGCCGTTAGCACCGTGCATCCGGCAACCGGGTTCCACGTCGCGTCGGTCCATTCAATCGAAGTGTCGGCCATGACTTGCCATCCTGATAGATCGCGCAGAGTGCCCCGACCTTCGTAAACAACGCCCTACGAAGGTGACAGCAACGCGGCATCAGACAGTGATTTGAGCCGCGCTTACGATATACGCGATGCGCGCCAGCGACAAATCGGCGGCTCGCAAGAAAGCGCCCGCCCCTGGGCGGAAGGGCGGGCGCAAGGGGCGGCGGGCGAAAGGAAACCCGTCGCCGAACTTATCAGCCCGCGAACGGGTTCTTCGAGAGGCCGCGATGGTCGATGACCTTCGCGCCGACATCGAGCCGCGCTTTGATTTCGAGGCCATCGACATCAAAGCCCATCCGGGTTTCGGTATACACGCCCTGCGCGCCCTCCAAATACGCAAGCTCGACAATGTCGACGTAGGTCGGCGCGGCGCTGAAATAATAGTTCGACGCGCTGCCGGCGATGCCGAGCCGGGCGATACCGACATCAAGCCGAGGCTCGGCGATGACGGTGATGTTGCGCAGTTCCTGCGGCACTGCATCGGAAGTTTTTGCGGGAACGATAGTGGTCACGAACTTGAGCGCCGCCACTTCGAGGGCCTTCGGCACGACGATGAAGGCGGGCGAGAGGTTCAGCACCGCCCCCTCTTCATCAGGCTTCGGCCGCAGGCTGCGCTGCAAGCCCATCTTGAGGCGAGCCTCGGTGACCGTCGTCTCGCCGATCGCGCCAGCGGTCAGCAAATTTCCGTGGCTGGCATGGAAAAGTGCGGTGCCATCGCCCATCGTCGGATTGGCGAGGATTTCGCCCCAGACCAAATCGCTCTCAAGCTGCGCGGCTTGGATGCCGAAAGACCGTGGGATGCGGTCAAAGGCCGACAAGTCGTCATTGACGATCGCCTGCCTCGTCAGGCCGATGACCCGGCCATAGGTCGCGATCGAATATTTTTCGGCGCCCTCTCCCATGGTCCCGCGCTTGAACTCGCCGTGCTGGTTGACCTTTTCAAAGGTCGGCGCTTCGCCGATCGAGACGCGGGTCACTTCCTTGAAGTCAGGGACCGTCGTGACGCGGACGAGCGGCCGGAAGCTCTGCGGGACTGCCTCATATGCGGCTCGCAGGGTCTTGTTCGTCACGCCCGCGAGAATGCTCGGGAAGTCGGAAGAGGAGTGCAAGCCGCCCATGCTGCGCTGCTCCAGCGCTGCGCCCGCGATCTGCATCTTCGACCAGCCATAGGTGCGAACACCGCGCCCTTCGACCGCCGCCCTCGCGATTTCGAGAAGCGGCATTGCGACGTAGGCTTCCGCACCGCTTTCGAGTTTGAAGTTGGCCGGATCGACCCGATGGAGAATGGCAGACGCCATTGCGGCCGCGCGGCGATTGTCGAAACTATGATCGGCGACCGTTGCCGGAGCCGTTTGATGGCCGGGACCGCCGGGATGGGCGCGGCGCTCATCTGCAACGAGACGTTCGAGCAGGGCCGCGCGGAACTCGTCAACCGGCGTGGCATTGGAGATCGCAGGGCCGATCAGTTCGGGAAGACCTGCGCGGGTAGCGAGATCGCTGATGACGCCGGCGCGGGAGCGCTCGTCTTCGACCGCGGCGGGATCGGTATTGAGGTTCTGCTTAGGCATCGTGGTGCCCTCCTTAAGTTCGAGAATTGCGGGATATGTTTGGGTGTCTGCGGTGCGCACCTGCGCGCCGGGATCGGCGGGGATCGGGACTGCTGAAATTTCCATCGGCTCCCATTCAAGAACCCGATGGATGGGAACGGCGCCTTTGACGGCCTCGGTCTTCTCGACGCGGATGACGCGATAGCCGACCGAAATGTTGCGCACCGTGCCTTCTTTCACCTTCGCGACTGACGAAGCGACATCGGGCGCGTCGGAAAGCTGGACGCGGGCGTAACCTTTGCCCTTCTCAATCCTTGCCGAGCCGGGAATGACCGAGCCGAGGACAGATGCCAACGCGAAGGCGTCGTGCGTATCGAGAAACGGCGCGCCGAGGTTCAATCGGTCGAGCTTGACCGCAGCAGGCGTGACTTCGAGGACTTCATCGAAAGCGCCATCGATCCATGACACGCGGCGCACCGCCGCGCCGGTCGTGAAGATCAGTTCGATACTGTTGTCGGCTTCGCGATACGACGCAGCGCGGATCGCCGCGCTGCGGTGCTGGACCGGCATGCTTATGGTGGCAATGGGTGCGTTCAATTCAGCCCCCGCGCCTTAGCGGCATCGATCGCGCGGCAGCGAAGGATTTCGGCGCCGATCGCTTCGGCGACAAAGCGCTCGGCGACAGCCTGCGCATCCATCCCAAGGGCAGTGACGATCTGATCGAGCGCGAGAGCGCCGGGCCTTTCGGCCATGGCAATCACGACATCGCGCAACTGCCGGCTGAACAACGGGTGCTCGATCGCTTCGGAGAGCGCGACGACTTCAAGATTTTCGGGAAGGTCAGAATTCGGCATTGCGGCTCAAGTCTCCAATAGACCTGATCGCCGACGCGACACCGAACAAAAACAAATCGAAGTCGCCCTTGTCTCGTTCTCGCACGTCAATCAGGCTACCAAGACGATCCGCGCGACATCGTTAATCGTCAACCTACAAAATCGTGCGCAATGACGATTTTTGTCTCACTCGCGCGTTGGGAATTCCAACATCTACTTTTCCAATACGCGTATTTGACTTCTAAATTGTTCTTCGGCGCAGTGCGGTCGACGATGCGTTAGTAGACATCCTCGCCGAGCGCCGCCTTCTTCGCCGCGTCGGCTGCGGTCTTGCTGATGACTGCCATGCTGCGGCTGATTTCGACACGCGCCCGCTCGCGCACATAGCTCGGAAGCGCATCCGGTATTTTCTCGACCTCCCGCCGCACAACGCGGACGACTTCGGCGAGGACGACCCGATGGTCTTCGATCGGGATCAACGTAGCCAGCTTCGCCGTGATGCCCATCTCGATCGCTTCCGTGCGCGCAGCGGCGAGCTTCGTCGCCGCTGCCGCCTGCGCGGCACGGCGGTTTTCATCATGCAGCCAGCGAAGATATGCCTGGATAGCAGCCACCATCGGGTAGCGGTCACGACCGGCCTTTGGGATCACGCCATCGCTGGCGAGCTTCTGCACCCATCGGGGCGTGATCTCAAGCAGGCGCGCAAATTGAGCCGCCGAGATAGTCGCGGGGCCGGATTTCTGGTCGGTCATAGGGGTCTCCTTAGCGAAGCGAAGCGGAAAAATGAAAACCCGGAACATCCTTGCGGATCGGGGCCGTGCTGCCCGCAGAGGGCGGGGGAGCGTTAGAAGTCCCTTGCCCGGCGGGGGGCCTACGCGGGCCGCCGGGGGCCGCAGCGCAGCACCGCGAAGCCGAAGGCGAGAGGACGGCGAGGATCACGCGGCGCGCTCCCGTTTCTCGGCAAGCCGCGCGGCAGCGGCGGCGATGGGCGCCATCTTGCGATTAATTTCGGCGACGGCGATGGCGGTGGCCCGCAGCGCGGGGTCCATCCGCTCCCTGATTGCTACGAGCGCGGTGCCAAGCTCCTTCGCCTGCGCGGCGATCGGATGGGACAGGTGCGTAGCCCTATAAGAGGGATTGCCTTCCGAAGTGGCCTGCTCGGCAAAAGTGGCCAGAGGTGTAGCCGTATTGTATTCCGTAGGAATACGGTTAGCGACCGACAGCCCTGGCCACTTTTCAATGTTGGCCGGAAGATCATCGATCCCCTTTTTCGCGAGGAGGGCGCGCAGCGCTTCCGCGCCGCGCTCCGCAGCTTTGCGGAAGCTCGACCTCTGGATGCCGTGCTTGCGGCAGAAGGCGGCGACCGATCCCGCCGAGACCTCTTCGATAGGCCTCACGCCCTTGGCCCGGCGCTCGGCGGTGATGCGCTCGCGGTCCATCTTGTTCTTCCTCGCCTTCTTGTCGCGCTTGATCTGCGCTGCGCTCTTATCGGCCGGGGCGATGGTCCGAAGGCCGAACCGCTCGATCTCTTCCGAAGAGACATCGAGAAGCGTTCCCGCCCGGCGCGCGGTCATACCGCGCGGCCGACTGGCGATGCGAGAAACGATCGCTTGGGCTTCATCCGCGACGATGCAAGGACACCACTTCGCGATCCATTCGAGCGAGGGCTGATTGTTGATCGACCAGCCGCGCACGATACGGGCCATCGTGAGAGCATTGGCGGCGACAGTGGCGTAGGCGAAGGCGCGCTCGCGGGCGAGGCAAGGACCGTAATGCCGGCCGAGAATGAGCCGTTCAATCGAACGGATGCGTTCGCGATTGAGATTGAAGCCGCGCCGATCTTCACGCGGCCGGTCAGCGGGGTTGCGCGTCCGCCAGGCGACCCCATGCTCATCTACCTGTGCCTGATAGCCGTCGCGGATTTCGTAGTGCAGGCTCCTCCGCGCAATTTCAGCCATTGCGGACGCGCCCCAAGTCGTAGGGCAGCGGCGACGACAGCAGATGGTCAAGCTGCGCGATCCGTGCTTGCAGATAGGCGATGACCTGTTCGGCATCGGCGGTTGCGGCTGCGTCGCCGCAGCCGCGCGACCGCGCGGCGCGATAGGTGCTGTTCGCCGCGTTCTCGATCGAGGCGTTCTTCACGCCTGCCCGGATGCGCAAGGCCTCGCGATCAAGCCATCGCGCGAGCCGATAGGTGGTCGGGAGCGGAACGACAGCCATCACGCCCTCCGCACAAGAATGTTCGGGCGATAGATATTCGCCCCCTTCGCACCGGGCCGGATGATCTCAAGATGTCCGCGCTCAGTGAGCGACTTGAGCAGGCTCCGCAGCGTGCCTTGGGTCACGTGGGCCGTGCGCGCGAGAGGTGTGTGTCCTCGATGACATTCACCGGTCTTCTCATCCAGATGCCGCGAAATGGCGAACGCGACCTTGAAAGCAGCATCCGGCAGATCTTGATCGGCGAGCACCTGTTCCAGCCAATCCATTAGCGCCTCCGCTGGACGCGGCGGCGCAACGCCAGGCCGATCGCATTCGGCAGGATCGCCCGCAGGAGATCGCGCCGCCGCGCGAAGGCGGCGGCGAGCGCTGCAACGCGATCTGCATGGGAGACGATCGCGATGGTCATCACGCTGCTCTCCCGACAGCGAGAGCAGCGATCCGCTCAAGCTCGGCGCGCGGGATCAGACGCCGCCGTCCGAATAGGACAGACCGCAGTTCGCCATCGCGGATGCGATTGCGAACGGTGCCAGTAGACAAGCCGAGAAGCTGTGCAGCTTCGGCCGGCGAGAGAAAAAGTGATTGCTGTGCTGTTTCCGACATGTGCAGCCCAATCGTTGAAGAATTCAATCAATCAGGCCGACTTTTGCGGTTGACAAAATATAGCGCTCGTTCGCGCTCAAAGCAACTTTGACCCGTTTGATTGCTTTGGTAGACCCGCCACCCATGACGGCGTCCGCAGTGGCGCGAAAACATAGGCAAAACAAACACTTATATTTTGGCTACTATCGCCAAGACGCCCCTCCGCTACCACCGATTTCTTGAATTCACATATCAGGCGAAACACGGGGCGCAGTTTTCGGCCGATATGTCGCATCCTTATCGCTGTCGGGTGGCTTCCCGTCCTTGTCGCACCGGCGCGGCAAGCGCGCGAATACATCGAGCGTCACTGGCCAATCAGCCGCTGCCATCATCGACATCGTCGACCTTCGATCGGTCGGCACGCCATGATTTCTGACGAAGCACCTCATCGGATACGTCGTCGATCTCGGCGGCAATCCACCCTCATCGCCTAGACAGCAGTTTATACTACTGTAGTATTGTCATACACTTCATAGGTGGGTTTGGGCTATGGGTTCTTGGGACTACATCATCGTGGGGGCGGGATCGGCGGGCTGCGTGGTTGCGAACAGACTCAGCGATGATCCTTCCGTCAGGGTGCTGCTGCTGGAGGCTGGCGGAAAAGACGACGCGATGCGCTACAAGGTGCCGGTGCTCGGGCCGTTCACCTGCCTAGGCGATCCGCGCTCCGACTGGGACTTCGTGACCGAGCCCGATCCGAGTCGGGAAGACCGCACCGACCATTGGCCGCGCGGCAGGGTGCTCGGCGGATCGAGTTCGATCAATGGCACGGTCTGGGTGCGCGGCAATCGCGGCGACTACGACCACTGGCGCCAACTCGGCAATACCGGCTGGAGCTACGACGACCTCGTGCCCCTCTTCCACAGGGTCGAGAGCAATGTCGCGGGCACATCCGACGTCTATGGCAAGGACGGCGCGATCCCGATTTCACAGACGCGCGGGCCCCATCCGCTTGCAAAGGTCTTTCTCGCGGCAATGGCCGAACTCGGCACGCCCACGAATCCCGACTACAATGGTGAGGAGCAGACCGGCGCCTCGATCACCCATGTGAACCAGTCGGGCGGCTGGCGTGTGAGCGCGGCGAGCGGCTACCTCAAGCCTGCCGCCAACCGGCCAAACCTGAAGGTGCTGACCGGGGCGGCGGCACGGCGCATCGTCGTGGACGGCAAGCGTGCGACGGGCGTGGAATACGAGCGCGACGGCCGGGTCGAGGTTGCGCATGTGCGCGGCGAAGTCATCGTCAGTGCCAGCGCGATCAACTCGCCGAAGCTGCTGATGCTGTCGGGCATCGGTCCCGGCGCGCTCTTGCAACGCCACGGTATCGAGGTGATCCGCGATAGCGCCGGCGTTGGACGCAACCTCCAGGAGCACGCCTGCACCCATATCGTCGGGCTGGTCAACATGCGGACCGCCAATATGGATGTCGGCAAGCTTTCGAGCCTGCGCCATGTTGCCCAGTTCGCCCTCTTCCGTTCAGGCCAGGCGACCTATATCGCCCCGGCCATCGCCTTCGTGAAGACAAGGCCAGAGCTGGAAGAGCCGGACATCCAGTTCCATTTCGGCGCCTACGGCTACAATTTCACGCCCGACGGAGTGCAGATGCTGGACCGGCCGGCGGTGACCCTGCAGCCCAACGTCAACCGCACCCGCAGCCGTGGCCATCTAGAGATCCGTTCGGCCGACCCGAAGGACGCCCCGGCGATCCACCCGAACATGATGGGCGATCCATACGACCTGGAGACGCTTATCGAGGGCGTGCGCTACGGCCGGCGGATATTCCGGACCAAGGCATTCGCACCGCATTTCCTCGGCGAGTACAAGCCCGGTCCAGACATGGGCGACGGCGACGATCTGGTCGCGCACGTCCGGCGCTCTGCGTCGGGCGTGTTCCATCCCTGCGGGACCTGCAAGATGGGGATCGATCCCAACGCGGTCGTCGATCCAGAACTCAAGGTGCACGGCATCGAGGCGTTGAGGGTGATCGATTCCTCGATCATCCCTCAGATACCCAGCGGTAATATCAATGCGATCAGCATGGTGATCGGGGAAAAGGGCGCGGAGGCGATCCTGAAGGCCCGCCGCGCGGCCTGAGCCGCTCAGCCGAGGCCGCAGGCCGCCAGTGCGGCCTCGGCGCAGGCGACGTCATCCTCTTCGCTGGCGCCTGACACGCCGATCCCGCCAATGACCTCTCCGTCAGCCTTCGCAGGCACCCCGCCGCCCCAGACGAGCAGCCGGCTGCGGCTTGCCAATCCGAGCCTGAGCGCGGGGTTCGCATCCATATGAGCGAAAAAGTCGCGTGTGGACGCACCGGTGGTCGCGGCGGTGTAAGCCTTGTCGATGCTGAACTCGACGATCGGAGCCGGAACGCCGTCCATGCGTTCGAACGCCATCAGAGCGCCATCGCGATCGACGAGCGCAACTGCAACGGCGATGCCCTTCCCACGCGCATGGTCGAGAGCGGCGTCGACGAGAGCGCGTGCGGCTTCGCGCGTGATCGTGGCCCTGGTGACGAAACGCTGCATTCGGGTCTCCCTGGAACCTCGATCCGATCCGTCAGGCCGCCGCCTGAAGCGGCGGACGACCTCGTAGAATGTCGGCCGCCTTCTCTGCGATCATGATGGTCGGCGCGTTGGTGTTGCCGCTGGGAATCGATGGCATGACAGAGGCATCGACGACGCGAAGCCCTTCCACTCCATGCACCGCGAGATCGGGTCCGACGACGGCGCTGGCACCCGTCCCCATCGCGCAGGTGCCCACCGGATGGTACACCGTCTTGGTGTAGTTGCGGACATAGTCGACCAGGACCGAGTCCGGCGCGTCGAGCGCGGCGTCGAGCACGAGTTCATCGCCGAGAAGGCCCGCAAAAGCCGCCGCGCGGGCGATCTGCCGGGACAGGCGCAGTCCTCGCACCAGACTTGCCACGTCGCGATCATCCGATAGCGCGTTGGAGAAGAGCTTCGCCGGGCGGGATGGATCGGGACCCGCCAGCCGCAGTTCCCCGCGCGAATGCGGACGGACGTCGCAGGCGCCGATGGTGAGCCCGTGGCCCTCCGGTGGGGCGCGCTCGTGATCTGGCACGAAGACTGGGAAGGAATGAATCTGGAGGTCCGCGCGGCCATCGCCATCGGAATCCGCAAATAGGCAAGCTTCAGCCACGTTGGAGGTCAGCAGCCCGCTGCGGAACATCAGCCACTGGAGGCCGTTGCGGACCGCGTTCAGGCCTCGGTCCTGACCGGCTAGGCTGATGGGGGCCTTGGTGCGGTAGTAGTTCAGCACCTGCAGGTGGTCCTGATAGTTGCGTCCGACCCCAGGCAGGTCATGGACCACCGCAACGCCGGAATCCCTGAGATGCGCCGCAGGGCCCACTCCCGACTGCATCAGGATCTTCGGGCTCGCCAGTGCGCCCGCACACAGGATGATGCCGCGCCCCGCCCTCGCCTGTCCCGCCTGCCCGTGCCGGCGCCAGGCCACACCTACCGCCCTGCGATCCTCAAAGACAATCCGCTCGACCTCAGCCTCGATCTCCATGGCAATGTTCGGGCGCGAGAGCGCCGGTCGCAGATAGGCCGCTGCGGTGCTGGCGCGTTCGCCGTTCTTCTGCGTCACCTGGAAATAGCCGACGCCGAGCTGTGAAGCGCCGTTGAAGTCATGGTTATAGAGATGGCCGGTTTGCTGCGCGGCCAGCACGAAGGCGGCATTTAGCGGATGGCGATAAGGCACGTCCACGACCGAGAGCGGGCCGTCGGTTCCATGAAAGCGGTCTGCCAGGCGTTCATTGCATTCCGCCCTGCGGAAGTACGGCAATACCTCGGCAAAGCTCCAACCGGCACATCCATTGGCCGCCCAGTCGTCATAGTCCTGGGCATCGCCGCGAATGTAGATCATGCCGTTGATCGAGCTCGAGCCGCCCGGCATGCGTCCCTGCGGGACGTGGATGCGCCGGCCGGCTGCCGCCGGCTCGGGCACGGACGCGTATGGCCAGACGCGGTCCGTGCCGAAAAGGCTGACGAAGGCGCCCGGCGCGCGGCTGTAGATGACACGCTCGTCAGGCCCTGCTTCGAGCACGAGGATACGCAGCGTGGGATCCTCGGACAGTCGGTTGCCGATCACCGATCCGGCCGAACCAGCGCCGATGATAATGTAATCGAAGGTTTCGCCGTTCATTGCAGCCCGGCCGGTCAGTTGTAGACGCCGCCGTCGACGGACAGCGCCTGGGCGGTCACGTAGGCGGACTCGTCCGACAGCAGATAGACGTAGAGCGGCGCGACCTCCTCCGGCACGGCCTGCCGCCCGAGCGGGACCATACGTTCGACGATCTTCTCCTGTTCCTCGCGTCCTCCCATGAAGGCAATCGCAGGATTGTTGAATGGCGTGTCGATGAAGCCGGGGCAGACGGAATTGACCCGGATGCGGTCGCGGGCCAGTTCGAGTGCGGTGGCCGTGGTGAACGCCATGACCGCGCCCTTGGACGCCGCGTAGGCGGCAATGCCCGGACCGCCGCGCTTGCCGGCCAGCGAGGACGTATTGACGATCGAGCCGCCGCCTGCGGCGCGCAGATGCGGCACAGCCTCGCGCGTCGCCAGGAAGACGCCGCGCGTATTCACGGCCATCAGGCTGTCCCAGTCGTCGACCGTGATCTTGTCCAGTGCACTGGCGCGCTGCAGGCCGGCATTGTTGACGAGGCCGTCGAGGCCGCCCATCGTCTCCACGGCACCGGATACCATCGCGCGCACGCTTGCCTCGTCGGCCACGTCGCAGCGAGTGAATTCGGCACCGATCTCGCGGGCGGTGGCCTGGCCCTGATCGACAGCGAGGTCGGCAATGACAACGCGCGCGCCCTCGGCAACAGCAGCCGTGGCGACCGCCTTTCCAATGCCGGTGGCGGCACCGACGATGACGAGCCGCTTGTCCTTCAGTCGGGTAATCATGATGCGTTCTGCCTTGTGGTTCTGGACGACTGTTCAAGCCCGCTCGCGCGCCGGGCGCCGAGAAGGTCGATGCCGAGCTTCGCCTTGACGATGCCCCAGATACCGCTAGGCGAGATGAGCATCACCACGACGGCGGCGGCCCCAAGGAGCATCAGGTAGAGATTGCCCGTGCCGGCGAACCAGGCACGGAAGAGGAAATAGATAGCTGTGCCGATGATCGGTCCCTCGATCGTGCCGACGCCGCCGATGATGACGATGAACAGCATCACCACCATCCAGTTCGGATCGAAGGCGCCGCCCGGTTCGACATGGAAGACGGACATGTAGTAGACGGCGCCCGCAAGCCCGGTGAAGCCCGAGCCAAGCACGAAACCAAAGAAGCGCGTCCACCAGACATTGATCCCGATCGCGCCCGCCGTGCCCTCGTTGTCGCGCACCGCCGCAAGCGCGAGGCCGAGCCGCGAAACGGAGAGATAATACAGTCCGAAGACCGCGATCAGGGCGAGCGCACCGGCGTAGTAGAAGGTCGCGGTCGCCACCATCGAGCGTTCCATCTCGCGGGTCGCGATCAATGGGAGGCCGCTGACGGAACCCAGCGCATCGCGCTGCGAGATGAACAGGCGGACGATCTCGGCGATTACCCAGATGCTGATTGCGAGATAGGCGTCGCGCAGACGGAAGATGAAAGGCGACACAGCCGCAGCGAACGCAGCACTGAAGACAAAGGCGAGAGGCAGGAGGACGAAAGGGTTCACACCACTCCAGTTGGAGGCGAGAAAGAGGCTGTATGCGCCGAGGCCGATGAAGAGCTGCTGGCCGAAGGACATGATGCCGACATAGCCCGCCAGGAAGTTCCAACCCTGGGCGAAGGCGAAGACGGCGAAGATCTCGATCATCAGCCGCATGTTGCCCTCGGACACGAGCCAAGGCATGGCAACCACGAGGGCTGTGCACAGAACGGCGGCCGCGCCGACAAGAGTCGATCGCCGGGAGGCAAGAGTGCTGGTCATCGGCGGAAGGCTCCAGCCAGCCCGTTGGGCGAGAAGATCAGGATCAGGATGAAGACGATGTGGCCGTACATCAGGCCGGACGCGGGATCGAGCTTGAGCGCGACGAGCTGGGTGACGCCGAGCACCATGCCGCCGAGGAACATGCCCCAGAACGAGCCGAGCCCGCCGATGACCACGACCTCGAACGCGATCAGCAGACGGTCGGCGCCCGAATAGGGCGTGAACGATCCGCGCATCGCCAGAAGGATGCCCGCGACCGCCGAGAGCGCCATGGCCAGTCCCATCGCCACCGCGTAGATCTGGCGGAAGTTGACGCCCGAGAGCTGGACGATCCGGTGGTCGTCGGCCGTCGCCCGGATCAGCCGGCCCATGTTAGACCGGCGCAGCCACAGATGAAGTCCGGCGAAGAGCAGGAACGCGATGGCGAGGATCAGGACCGGCAGCACGCCGAGCTTGAGGCCGAGGAAGTCGAAGCCCATGAAGCGCAGGTCGCCGACATTGATCGAGCGCGTGTTGGCGCCGAACAGTTCGACCATGCCGTTCCTCAGCACGATGGCGAGGCCGAAGGTCAGCAGGATCTGCGGAATCTGGTCATGGCCGAGCACGCGGTTGATCAGGAGCCACTGGAGGAGCATGCCGAGCCCGAAGGCGGCGACCGCCACGGGCAGGATCACCAGCAGCGGGTGCACCGGGGTCCAGGGCAGCAGGAAGAATCCCAGGAAAGCAGCCGCGACGATGAAGTCGCCCTGCGCGACGTTGACGATGCGCATGACGCCGAAAGCGAAGCCCAGGCCGAGGCCGACGAGGGCGTAGAGGCCGCCGAGAAGCAGTCCGTTGACGATCGTCTCGAGCCAGATCATGCGTGGTCCAATCCGAAGTATGCCGCGGTGATCGCCGTCATGGACAACTCGTCGGTGGGTCCTTCGAGGCTCACCTTCCCTTCCAGCATGCAGTAGGCATAGTCCGCCGCCGAACAGGCCTGGCCGACATTCTGCTCGATGACGACGATCGAGACGCCGCTTGCGCTGATCTCCTCGAAGCACCGATAGATGTCGGAGATGA
>VFQN01005633.1_pt1 | contig 15105 bp, 8 predicted proteins | sample 3512371 | NCBI WGS metagenome assembly VFQN01 (sample SAMN10412370, study PRJNA504923) | tailings metagenome | isolation source: Replicate 2 from Balatoc abandoned mine | place: Philippines: Itogon, Benguet | collected 2017-08-28
ACTTTACCGTCCATAACAGCTCGGTATCCAATGCACACTGTTACTTCCCAGAGTCGCACAGTACAGAAGGAAGACACTGGATTAACCTTTTCAGTTGAAAAGAGTAGTGATACACCTGCTGCCCAGGCCGAATATGAAGTCTTAAGGGCAATCTTGTCTCGAGAAGGCTACTTGAAAAGGTTACAAGAGGTTGTTCGGACAGTAGGGAAGAAATTTAAGCCTGAAATAGCTGATATATTAGATCTCGTCCGGATGGCTAGTTTAGATGTCATTCAATCAATAATTAAATGGAGAGATATAAAAGGAGATTCTGATGCAACCTTTGTTTGGAATGGACTCAATTACATCTTAAAGATGCCTTCTGACTTGGACTATCTTGCAGATTATCTGGCCATTCAAAAGTGGATGGGATTTCCCTTAATTCGAAATCCTTTCTGCATTCCCTATCCTATGGAATCAGCCAGTCAACATTTAGGTATGATATATTAACTTTTTCTTTTCATTGGCTTCATTAATACTATCTAAAACTTTTAACATGATCAGATGAACTGACAAATCCGATCAATATCAACGCAGAGAACGCAGAAACAACAGGATATCAGATCGGAGGTCGTCGAACTTTGGTACAAGGAGGAGGTTCCAAAACTAGTGGCAGTAAAGATAAAGATTCTGGGCTTATTTCTGCATATGATCCAAAGAGAAAATTGAAAGCACAAGATAAACAGTCTGCTCCTAAAGTTGAGAAACGAGATCTTACATCTTACATCTTTAACGAAGATATGAAAAAGATTCGACACGCAGAGAGCGTAATATTAGCGGCTGAAGCGAGATTTGGTGTCTTTAGTCGAGATCCACAAGGTCGTCTTGTCCCTATTGTCCAGGTCAGATGCTGTATCACCTATTTTTTATGATTTTATCAGGTTTTTATGTTCTTAGGCTTTAACAAGAAAGGCTGCTATTGAATTGAAAAAAGATGATAAAAGGCCTTTATCCGAACCCTCGACATCCTCGCTCTTATACGCTCCACACGCTGCAAATTCTGATGTTGGTATTGCCCACGCGAATTGGACGCCGGAGCCCAAATCTACTTCGTTAGGTAAGATAAACTTCTCTTCTTCATCATGCATCTTACCCTTTTCTTTGAAGAGGATATGACATTTGAAAATTCCAAGAAATCGGATGAAGATAATGATGTGAACGCGAGAATTCGTGGTGAAAGTAAACTAGGAGGTGCCATCACGGCGTTCGAAACCAAAGCCTCTGAATCTCGCAGTCGCAAGCCAATCAAAGCTAGTATTTCGAGTGGAATGGACTTTCGAAGGCAAAGAAACATTAAAACCTTAACAGAAAGAATCGAAGAGATTCATCATCTCCGTGAAGAAATTGCAGCTGCTAAGCAAAATCTCCTCCTCAACGAAACTGCGAGTAGCCAGCAAGCGAAATTGCAGGTGATTCGAAGTGCATTGTCGAATCAAACTTCAATCGCCAAAGCAGTTTTAGAAGCAAATGCTATCAAAGGGTTGAATCAAAATCTTGAAAAGTATAATTATTCGAAAGCAGCCGATAAAGATCAGCTTATTGGGAAATTTATGAAAAGTGCAAGTACCAATAAAGTATCCCTATCTACTAATGAATTTTTATCGTCTCCTACGACAACTTCAGTTGAAGCTTCGCCTTTAGTTATGCCAGAGAAGATTTTTTCTGCTACATCAACACCAAAAACAGGAAGATTGAAGAAAGATTTATCAACTTCGGGTGAAATGGAGAGGAAACGAGCACTATCAGTATCTTTCTTGGACAACGACAATAGCAGCAACAATAGCGACAAGGAACGTCGCCAAAGAACTAAAGAACAAGAACTTGAATATGATGATGATAAAGATGAAGAGGCGAATCTCCTTATTGAAATGGCAAAGAATGAATTAGAGAAAGAATTCCAAGAATTGCTGATTGATGAATCGGCTTCTAATCGTAGATTGCATTACCATGTTCATGATCAAAAAATTAGCGATCAATTAAAAACTAAAGAGCGAATTACCCGAACGCATGAAAGATCACGAAATATCGAACGAAAGAGGAGATTATTAACGGAAGAAGAAGGTAAACGAGTTGGGCCGCAGCCAGAAGAAGAGTTGAATGTTTATGACTATTATGCTATTCGCGTTCAAAGTTTGATTCGGGGTTGGTTGGCAAGATGTTGGGTAAGATGGTATCGAGCTAACGCAACAAAAGCATGCATAGTTATTCAGTCCGCACTCCGAGGTTGGTTTGCTAGAATGAGAGTGAGGAAAATGAAGAAAGAAACAAAGGCCGCTATTATCATCCAAAAGAATTTTCGAGGTTGGAACGAGCGAGTAAGCTTCTCCTTCTCATCTGCTGGTAGTAAGATTGAATTGTTAACGTTTTATTAGGGTACCAGTGTGACGATGGCTAAACAACGAAATCTCGTCAAAAAAGCAATCGTACTTCAAAGGGTATGGAGAGGTGTGCTTGGGAAACGACGTGCGAATAGCAAGCGAGCATTGGATAAAGCAGCAAAAGATGCATTTGATGCAGTTGATGCAAAGTCACTCGTTGCAGCTGATGTGAAGGAACTAGCGAAAAGGCTAATTTACGCTATTGAAGAGCCAAGTACTACAACATTTCCCCCTGATGAAGTGCTTCATCTCTTGCGTTTATCTGTTATGATAATTCATTCTTGCCGTGGAAACTTAGGTTTAACTCAATACGACTTCTTTAATGTTCGACATTATGAAGAATATTCTGGCGAAGAGTTGACATGGGAATTAGGTGCGAAAATGGTTAATCGGTCCGAGAGATTTATTCGACTGGTTCGAGCTGTGGCCTATGGTCCAGGTGCAAAACCTCCCCGCCTCTTACAATTATCAAGTGAAGGGAATTTATTATATGCTGCCTTGGCTAAAAATCCTAATTGGAAGTTGCAAACATTTGAAACCATGGGATTAGGATCGAAAATTTGTTGCCAATTATTTAAATGGCTGACTTCCGTAGTTGAAATCGCAATCCGTCAACAAGAATTTCTTTCATTAATAGCAACGTCCTTCCCAGATTGGTTACCCAAGCTCAACGGTTTGCAAGCATCTGCGCGTTACGCAGAATTTGATTATGAATTAAATAAGAAAACCTATCAGTTATTATCGAATCATTTTGATAACCATCAAGAAGATCCTGACTATATCGAAATTCTTGATAAAGAAATGAAATATGTTAAAAAGTTAATGAATGATGCCCGATCGAGATCTAAAGATGTTCTTTATGAAATTAGTAAATTGAAGAGTGATCAATCATCTCGTGAAGTTGTTGCATTAGATGCCATGGAACAGCGTACCTTGGAGGCAGATGAAATGTTAAAGGAGATGGCAGCACAATTTAAAGAAGCGACAGAATTAGCAGCTCGAGGTGATCGTCGTGCACAAGAAAGTTTATCCGAGCTGCGGCATAATTTAACTAATCAAAAACTGAAGTTGAATGAATTAGCTGCACAAAAGAAATTGCTAGAAATTCAAGTAGAAAGTAATCGAGCAAAACGAAAGGATCCTGCTCAATTACCATCTGATGTGTTAGCAAGAACGATTCTTGCAGGCGAAGCTAAAGCTGCTTATATAATTGCAACCGTGGACACAAAAGCGATGTTAAAATCGGCTGGTGTTAAAGACGCTTCTGATCTACCAATTCATCTTTCGGATATATATGAGAATCTAGCTACAACGGAAAACTCTCTTCGCGCGACCGCGAGACATCGATATGTAGAAGCTGATAATCATCGAACCATTTACGATGATACTATAACAAGACAAATTCAAATGCAAGATATGAAAGAGCAGCGTTCGAAAGATCAAATGCTTCCAACAGATGCTGAGTTAGAAGAGGAAAGAATTGAAAACGAGAATGAAGCCGTAGCCGAGAGAATTAAGCATCTTCAATATCTCCCCGATTCTGTAGTTTTTGATACCCCAAAGAGACCCCGCCCAGTAATAATCGCACTTTCTCGAGATTTACCTGGTTACATCAAAAGACACTTAATCCATAATCTCCAAGCAATGATGCCGGGAATATTTGTCTATCTGAATAATACATCGGATAAGGCAAATTTAGGATTTGATTTAGGTGAAATGCAAGCTGTGCTAGACGCTAATCGTTGCATATTAATGAATGTTGATCATGGATTAACAAGAGTAAGTCGACAATCGTTTTTAAATCAATTGGAGATGATGTTAGAAGCTTTATACCCCAAGCCGATGATTTTACTCGCTGTCGGTGATGAGAAGAATATCAAAAGTGATTTAGATGCACAAGAATGTGGAGTAATCCCCGAAGATATGCAGCTTCTCCGTGATGATAGAATAAAGTCATGTTTAGAATGGATGTCATGGTGTTCTGTACAATTATTGCGACCTCATGTTCGAAAGCATGCTCAAATTTTAGCCACTGACCTTGTTCCAAGAACGAAGAGTTTAGGTATTGTGTTGGAAGCTTATTTTATTCTCTTTTCGAATGATGCAACACCAAATAATCACCATAACAATGAAGATTACAATTTCTTTCGCATACCGAATTTAAAGATGCCGACTATGATTTGGCAACGAACTCGTCAGATTTTAATCAATATTAACATTTTATACGAATCCATGTATTCGTTAAAGCGTGGTACCTTACCAATAGCAGCCGTTAGCTGTATAAAGCAATATCTGCAACATGAGTTCTGGCCAAAACCTGCTGATGAAAGTCGTAAAAATGATCTTTTGCTTCAATCTTTAGCAACTTATTTAGAGAAGTTAGTTGAATGTGAAAGTTTGACTGTGGAGTATGGTGGAATTCCTTTACAAGCACTTACCAAGAGTTCTTTAAGAGGAATCCAAACTGTTGTGACAATTAAAGACTCCACAGAAAATTTACCAAAGAATCTTGTTATTCCGTTTGACCCTTCTTATGAAAAGTTTGCTTGGAGACCTTCAGCTTATCTCTTAGTTCGCGGTGCGTTGCAGGATTTACGTGTATTAAAGACAGTAATAAAGATTAGCCAAATTAATTACACCGTTTGCGTTTATCGAGAGAATAATTTAGTTTATTTTGAAATTTATGACCCACAAACTTCAGAAACTCATATGACCAATCTCTCGGCTGATTTAATCCCTTCATTGATCATTCCCAATGGTTACGAAAGAAAGTTACATAATTATGCTCTTCTTCAACCGCCTCAATCACCGCAGGCGATGTATGAACAACTTATTCGACTTCTGAAGTTGAAAGTGTTCAAAGATGTTTCTGGCAATATTATCTCAAAGCAATTAATCTGCCATCGTGATTACATTTTATTAGATCAGCTAGTTAGAAAAATTGATGGCTATCATGGAATATTGAAATGTTATGAAGGAGCATATGGAGAATTATATTTTACCTTTTATATTCCTGAATATTCATCACAAATCACTCACACCTTTACCATCACTGATAGAATGGTGCTTCTTAAGTGCGCTGATCCTTTATTGACCGATGAGAGTTCTGTTGTTACTATAAATGAAGCTCGACCACTGTTACCTTACATTATTGATCGATTACATATCTATCCGACTCGTACTATGTATCAAACCATTGTATCAGGAGGATCTTTGTTTGATAATGTTTGGAGCGACAGTCATCCTATTCAAAAAATGGAGTATAAGGTTTATCAAGAGAAAGACGTTAATGGGAAACAAAGAACCATTGTGACAAATGTGAAAGAAGTTGTAAATAACCCGAATATTCAAAATTTATCGCAAGAAATGATAAAGATGAACAGAAATCGACAGTTTTTAGTCAATCAACAAACAAATAAACTATTTGGGCTTAAGTTAAAGTCTAAAGTCCACGGTAAAGCAGGGAAAGTGATTTATCGAAAGGTATTAAGATGGAATCATATATTATTTCATGTTTTACTAAAGATTTCGACCCCCAAAGGAATCGTAATCGTCATTCTTTATGAGCCTATCACTCGAACAACCTTAGAAGTGAGAATTAATTCATTTATGAGAAAGATTTTATTTGATAAAAGTCTTAAAGATCAATATCAGCCAAATAGCACTGCCAACAATTCCGCGAAGAACGGTGGAATGGCTCCATTGCCTTCACCAAAGCCTATCAGTAGTTTGAAGAATCTCCCAGTTTCCAATTCATCTTCTAATCGTTCAGGAGCGACAGCAGAAGAGTACAAATACATGAACATTACTCCTTCTCGCCTTTGGATTGAAAATCTTTTGAAGCAGATGAAGATTCAATGGAATAATAAGATTGGTTTCAATCTTTGCTTTAATAAAACGCTTATCCGTCGAGTAATTTCTATTTCATCTCATCCTTTACCCAATGCTCTGGCTCCAGCTCCCATTGCTGCTTCATCTGTCCCTAAAAGCAAGATTCGCTTAGTCTTTACCCTTTCACTGCTCAATGAGAAGGCAATTTATTTGCATATAAATGACTTGGCATCGTGTATGGAATTTGGGATCGAATTAAATCGGGATCTCGTTTTTACTCTCTTTTTCCATAAGACGAACTTCGAAATCCTTGCCGAAGCAAAGAAGCAGAATCCAATTGATGTCGGAGCTAAATCCTTGAATATACTAAAAAATGAGAACCTCCTTGCAATTATTCATCAAATTGAAAGTGAAGTGAAGCATAGCAATACCGTAAATATTGTAAGCTCAGAGAATAAGAGTGTTTACAATTCACTGGATAATAATAAAGACACTGAAGAAGATAATGAAGAAGAAAGAAAGAAGCAACAGAAATTTGAGGAAATTCTGTTGGATGAATCATTATTATTTTATTTACTCTCAAAGCTTTCCCATCATCTAGTTCCGAAAGAGCCAGGAAATCTAAGTGAAGGTCTAAAGATGATGTATTTTCCTATTCCATTCGAAATACCTCGAGTTAATGAATCTCGTACCTTAGAATTCGAGAATATGAAAGCTACAATTTTAGCCAAGCGACTCGCATTGAATCCTATTTATCAATATGATCTTCAATTACAAGAAGAATTGAAGCAGAAAAAGGATAGTGAGGACGTACTTGTTGTTGTTCATACAGAAGCTAATTTGCCCCCACTCAAAGTTGATACGGAAAAGACATTATTACATCAAAATTATCAAAGATCAAATTATAATAACCCGAAGACATTGAATTTATCCATAGGTGATTTAGATTCTGTATTACGAACACGTTTGCAAGCACCAATTCAAAACTTAGAATACGAGCTGAACATGTTAGCGATACAGAAATCATTAGAAGCGATGGAAAAACAAAAGGAATTCGACAGACTAACTTCAAACCTTACAGATTACATGCAAACTTTTAATAATAACGTTGTTATCTTGAATAAAGAGATCTTTGATACAACATATGATGTTACCAAAGAGATTTTAACAGAAATTGATGATGTGATGAATCAACGTGAAGAAGAAAGACAAAATCCTGGTTCAACGCAAGAGAGATTGTTGCATGACTTAGAAGAAAAAGAAGCGAATGAAGCTAAAGAGAGGGATCGATTCTCTCAGCAATTTAACAGTGAAGAAGAGAAAGAAGCTTACGAACGAGCTCAACGGTCTGAAGTTGAAGCTATTGTCAATAATCAATGGAAGTTAGTTTTGGCATTAGGATGTAAGGTGAACTTCCGAGAAGGTAAAGTTACTTGGCATGGTCATGTCTCTATTCGCATCGAGGAAGATTTATGCTGGATTAGTGATGATGGTTTAGGGAAAAGATATAAATTCTTAGTTTATGAACCAAATGTTTCAATGACATTTGAAGGAATGATAAGATCGAAGAAACATTTAAAAGAAGTTTTAGGTATTAATGGAAAAGATCTTTTAATTGAAAATCGACAAAAGGAAATGTTAATCTTTATATGTCGATATCGATTAGAAGTTGTTGTGAATAAAAAGACTTGGGATGGTGTTGATGTTGAAGAAGGTGCACCTCCATATCGAATTGAATTTCAAACGGATCGTTTATTCACACAAGATAAAATTACTCCAATTAATGCTGGTGAAGAAGAAGATGAAAATGTTAATGCACAAAAACTATTGGAGATTGAAAATGCTCGTGGAAAGAAGATTATTCGTCTTGTTCGTCGTATTTCTGGTTTACTCATGCAGTTGACTGTGTTTGAGCTTCCTTCGGCTATAGCAGAAGCAGCACTACTCACCAGACCAGTTAAAGGGCTTATCATTGAACAAGGTGATAAAGGATCGATTCAAAGTATTAAAGCAATACTGCCTGATGATGAAAGTGTAGAGAAGAAGGAGACGGATGATGTTACCGCTGAGAACAAAGTCACTCCAGTTGCTCCAACCACTAAAGAATTGAATCCAGAGGAAGGTTTAGTTGAGAATCGAAAAGAACTTAAATATCTTAAACGATTCCTTCCACCTGCATTCCGTATTGTTGGTTATGATCCAAAGTCCAAGAGGAAGGTCATTTTACCTGTTGAACCACAGGCGGTGATTGAAATCTCTGGTGGCATCTTCTCTCCTTACCTTGATCCAGAGCGACGCCGTGAACTTGCTCGTATTGTTTCCGAGGCTCTTATTCTATACTTCCCAAATGCATCAAATGCTGTAACAACGACAACAGGAAATCAGAACAACAATAACAACAATAAAGGAGGTCTCTCTAACTTTGAACTGATGATTCCATGGTCAGGCAACGCGCAGAACTCTCAAATTACTACGATTGATATGAAAGCAATGGATGCAAAGAATAATAATAAAAAGAAGAAGAAGGGAGTTATGAATCTTACTAATAATAAAGATGATGATCATGAAGATGACAATACTCCATTAGTTTCCAATGATTTACAATCAAAAAATCCTCGTAAAGCTGCTGATCGTGTGATGAATCGTAAAGGAAGAATCTTTCGATCAGTATTACGTATCTCTAAATATGAGCTTATTGTATCCATTTATCAGTTTTCTTCACCTCCACAACCATCTGGTATCCTTGCTGAGACTCCACCTGCTAATTCTACCATTATTGTTAATTTCTACTCTCCTGCAGTGACGGAGGCAAAAGAGATCGTTCTCAATGAACAAGATCAAATCGATCGTATTAGTCAAACTATTATATCCTTTCAAGAAGGTGCAATACGAACTGCTGCCATTCGACGATTAATGCGTTATTTTAAAGCAGAGATTATTGAAGATATTCTCGATCCAACGATCCGTGAATTACATGTCGTATTATTACCACCAGGTAAAGATTATATTACAGAATATAAAAATATCAATCAATCCATCACAACAGAAAATTATATACGTCCTAATGGTTTAACAAATTTATTTTTCCCATTAGATACATGTGGTATACCATTACATCGTTGTGGTAAAACATTAATAGATCGTAATAATACACAACATGTACGTGAATTTTTAATAACCATATATACAAAGTCAGTACAAGAATTTGTTGATCGAGGTTTGATTATTAAATTATATGATCGATTAACATGTAATAATAGTATATTACATCTTTCACCATCAGAGATGATAAGAATATGTCATTATTATCAAGAAGAATTATTATTACCAGAGATTATACAATCAAAGATACATGAAGATTCTTATCAGATTGATGATATAGAAAAAGGTTTTAAAGAATTTACAGATAAAGGTAAATTAGAGAAGAAGACAAATGATCTCGTGAAGGTATTATTAAATATTATTGTCAATGATTTAGGGTTTTATATGTCACCACAAGATACTGTTATACCATATATGAAATCATCACCAAAAGGAATTTTCCCTCAATAAATAGAGGATACAATCGTTCTCAAGAGAGGAGAAGAAGGAGATGATGATGATGACGACGCGAGGAGAGAATATGCTTTTATGTGGTGTAAAATAAAGGAAATCTCAACTTTTTCTATGAAGCAAAGACACAATTGTGATTATTATTATTTATTATTATTATTCTTATTATTTTTAAAATTTACTTTGTCTATAGATGTAAATATATACGAATATTTGTGATTATTATTATTATCATTTGTTTTTTTTGTTTTTGTTTTGTTGAATTTGTCTACAATAAAAATCATAACAAAAACTCTTTCTCTCTCCTCCTTACAACCTTACATATATATACAATTACCCCATCACTATAGCAACAACATGAATAACTCACTTTAAAAAAGTATTCATTTACACAAATATCTACATGGATATACCAACCAATCTATCTATCCTTAGCTTTGACGAGAGATTGCGACATGTAAGATTTTGATTAATGCTTGCTTTGCTTTACTATCAGGTAATTGATCTAATGCTTCAATTGCACAATTTGCATGAAATTCAGCTAATATATAACTTTGTTCAACACAATTTGTCTTTGCTGCTAATGTTACCGCTTGTTGTATATCACCTTTCTCTTTAAATCGTCTTTCAATTAATGGTTTTAATTCTTTTAAACCATTCTGATATGCGAATAATATTGGTGCAGTCGTTAATCCTAATTCCATATCAGCTTGTGCTGGTTTACCTAATGTTGCTGATGCACCAGTAAAATCTAATATATCATCAACAATCTGATATGCCATACCTAAATGATATCCATAGGCTTCAGCAGCTTTTGTATAAGCATGTAATTCATCATACCCGGTTAATAATGATGCTGATTTACAAGATGAACATATTAATGATGCAGTTTTAAAATATGATTTTCTTAAATAATAATTGATATCTAATAATTCTTCTTTCTTACTACGTGCTTGCATAATCTCACCTTGGACTAATGCATCTAATGCACCTGCCATTACTTCAACCACTTGAAAATGTTGTAATTTAGCTAATAATACTGATGCACGTGCTAATAAATAATCACCAGCTAATACAGCTACTTTATTAGTATACATGGTATGGACTGCTGCACCACCACGACGCATATCTGCATCATCTAATACGTCATCGTGAATTAATGAAGCAACATGAATCATTTCAGTGATCTGCCCAAGTTGTAATTGTTTTCCATAGATAATAGGGTCGGGAAGACCATCTGCGGTTGGGTTGAGAGCTCGAGAGATGAGAGAGACGATGGTCGGGCGGAATCGTTTGCCTTGTCTCTGTTATGAGATAAGATAAGATAATAATAATAAGGTTAAGAAGAATCATGGAACCCACCTGTTGAAAGAAATGGGATGCTGCCATGGTTAAGACAGGGTTTTCACTGACAACGAGGTCTTTCACCACGTCCGACAGCGATTGTAAGTCATTCGCCACGAAAGCGAATGGATCAGGTCCCTCAGGTGCTGGACCCTTCGCGCTGATCCTAGAGTTTGGATTTATTGGGGTAGTAATACCTTTGTTATTGGCACTGCGTTCACTGGAGCCGAATAATCCCTCAGGGAATCTGACGAACTTATCCACTGCTGGTGTGAGGTCAGCTGGTGGCATCACTGCCTTCTGTGGGATGGAGGAAGAAGCCATAGTGGCTTTAATGGATGATGAGTCTAAAGAGTGTGTATTGTGGAAAGTGGAAGGGTGGAAGGCTTGAGAATAGAGGAGAGCCATCGACAGATATAACAGCAGAGATGAACGACACCGCTGAGTTAGAGTAAGGAAAGCCTCTTTCATCCTGCAGATAAACTATTTTCTTTGAATAATTTCAATATCCCTTCAATAACTTATCAATTTTCACTAATATTCTTCAATTCATACAACTGACGTCTGCAACAATACTCTCTTTCAACTAGCAAGAAAAAACCAGAAAAAACCTCAACTAACGCTGCAAATCAACAAGGAATGGACTTCTAATAAACAGAGATCGTATGAAAATCACCAAAGATGTGAAAGAAAGAACACAGTGGTAATTGTTTTATAATCTGATGAGTGAGAGGTTATTACTTGTCTATTGTAACTTCTCTTATCTCATCTGACTGCTACTGCTGACACCTTACCGACAATACCAGCACGGCGTGATTTCTGACCGAGATTTTTCCTTCTTTTTTCTTTAAAAATTCTTTCCTTTTGTTGAGAAATGCAAGTCCCTTGTGACTCATCATTTAGGGTAAAGAGGGCTAGGGAAAAATGGATTTGTGTAGCTAGGAATCTGTAATCCTGTCTTGTTCCTAAACCCTAAACACCATCAGAAATCCTTCATAACAGAAGATATAACAGACCATCATCATTGATCATCTTTCACCTCAAAATCCACTTGCATTCATAAAATAATATCCATTTTGGATACTGTAGGATTTTCCGCGACTGTTTAGTTTATTTATAATTTGTGAGAAATGATTGCTGATGTTCTTGAGAAGTTCCTTAACTTTGGAACAGAAAATCCTTATCGTGAATTTAATTCATTAATTAATAGTTATTTCCTTCAAACTTTCCAATTACAGTCTGTTGGACAATACTGTGATGATAATTTAAGTGTTGATGCTTCCTATTACATGAAATCTTATTTACGTGACTTAATCATGGGAACATTCGTTTACTGGTTAACTGCTGGGATTTGGAGTTTTTTCGAGTACATTGTATTCCGTGATAGTTTATTCACTAAGAAACAACGTCCATTACCAACCTGGGAGACATTAATCGATCAAATGATGTTAGCACAATCCTCTTTACTCGTCTATGCTGCTTTACCTGTATTCTCCGAGTTTTTGATTGAATCAGGTATTACTCATACCTATTTCTATATTAGTGATATTGGTGGTTGGGGTTATTATTTCCTTTATTTTTTCATTTATTTAACCATTGTTGAGATTGGTATTTACTGGGTTCATCGTACCTTACATACGAATAAATTCCTTTACAAGTACGTTCATGGATTACATCATAAATATAATTCACCACAAACATTAACACCATTTTGCTCCATTGCATTTAATCCAATTGATGGTATTTTACAAGCATCACCTTATGTTGTTGGATTATTCTTTGTTCCTGTGCATTATTTCACTCATGTGTTTATGTTGTTCTTCTCTGGTGTTTGGGCAACAAATATTCATGATGCTTTGGTAAGTTTGTTCGTGATCTTTTCTTTTTTCTATGTGTGTAATCTAATATTTTTGTATAGTGGGGTGACACTGAGCCAATCATGGGATCTAAGTACCATACTTTACATCATACCAAGTACATTTATAATTATGGACAGGTAAGACTATAGAACTCTCTCTTTATCTTACCTTATTTTGATTTCCTCTTTTTTCCTCTTCTTTTAGTTCTTTATCTTCTGTGATTGGTTCTGGGGAACATTAAAGATTGACCCAAAGACTAAAACCGATTAAATGACATCATCCCTCATAGACAATCAATATCGAGTCTCCCTCGATTTAGTATTAGTGTTTTTGTCTTCTATCTTTTTCATTCATCACATACTCTTTGTTTTTGTTTTAACTTCGTACTCGCGCACATTTCTCACTTGATTCCATATCAATATAATATAATAAACGAAACATAATTTCATTTCCTTTGACTCTTTTGAGTAGTAGAAATTCCTGCAATAGTTTCTCCGTCAAAAATGATTGCGGACTAAAGGAAGAAATAGTCCAGCAGAAGATAGAATCGTGAAGTCTCGCTAAACCAGACAATTCATAAACAAGAACAACAAAACTTATTATAGAAATTCTCATATAATTATATTAACGGTGTATTAAATATCTTCAGTTTGTGGATTTGCTCGTTGAATGAGTGTGATACAATCTCCTTTTAGTAGAATTCGACCTATAGATAATAGACCGTTAATTATAACAGTTTAACAAAGAAAAAACATAGAAAAATTACCTATCGATCGACGGTTTCCATTCTTAGTATTAACTTCATTTGCTTCATCCAGAACAACATTCATATACTCATCAAATCCCTATGAACGAGAGGAAATAAAGTTAATGCTAAATACTTCAAATTGATTGAAAGATCCCCTACCACAATGATCCCTTCCAATCTTAAAGCAGTATTTTCATACAACCATATTAATACTCGATCTCTCTATATCATATCATAGGATGAAACGGCATGAACGAAGTTTTGTTTTTGACTTACATTTTTAAGGTATTCATAAATAAGGTGTGCAGGTTGTGTCATCACCTTCTTCACCCTTGGTGCACCGCCAGCATTTCTATTCGACATATTTTCTTGATTTATAGATAATTTATGAATGAAGAGTTCGAATTATTTGATAATTATTTCTTTTATGCAAGAAATTTGATGGATTGAGTTAAAGTCCGGGACCTTTCTGGCGGCAAACTTCTCTTTATTATAATACAGCAAGAATGAATGCATTCTTTGCTTATAATAGTAGACTTGTGTGATTGTTAGGAAATTAGACATGTCTCATTCAGTTTATTACCAACTTATACCATGAAGAAGCAAAGTTAAAGCGAAATAGGATTTTTTTGGTACTGAAAAAAGGTTTTAGATTAATATAGAAAATAGTCGTGCTTTTCGTGCACCGGGGAATTAGTCTCCCCCCTTCCTTTTTAATTTTTTCCTTACTGTTGTTCTTTATGCATTATAGTATTCGATTCTGTTTTGTTTTCAGAAAATTATTGATTCGACTATTGATTGTTCTATTATGGTTGCTTTCAGAAAAACCTTGTCTGGTAGGAAAAACTACTTCACTCCTCTGTTTCAACTTTCTGCAAGGTAAATAAAGAGTGCAAGTGAACCACCAAAACTTCGCTCGAAAGTTTTTAAAAAGAAGAGAAATTGTGGGGAATCTCTGTATGATCGACGCAATCTATGTGACTGATTTTCGATTAAATTCCTCCTATTTGAGTATTTTGATTTTCTTAACCTCACACTCTCACACTTTGGGGAACTGTCCATGAAAACAAAATTAGGTAAATTGAACACATTTCGAAAAGACCTCAGGTTTTTATTAAGAAACCTACCTCTTGATACGTCGTGAAGCAGGAGTCATAAAAGTTGAAACAGAGGAGAGAAGTAATACTTCTCGATCAGGTTTTTCTGAAGCAACGATAATAAAACAGAATCAGTAGTTTTCTGAAAACAAAACAGACTCGAATACTATAATGCATAAATAACAAAAGCTGGAAAAAAATAAAAAAGGAAGGGGGAATCCGGGATTCGAACCCGGGACCACTCGCACCCAAAGCGA
>VFQN01005634.1_pt1 | contig 15101 bp, 9 predicted proteins | sample 3512371 | NCBI WGS metagenome assembly VFQN01 (sample SAMN10412370, study PRJNA504923) | tailings metagenome | isolation source: Replicate 2 from Balatoc abandoned mine | place: Philippines: Itogon, Benguet | collected 2017-08-28
TGATTATCCAGCACCCCGCGCATTGCCCGTTGCATCAGTTCGCGACCATTCTCCAGATTCAGCTTGTGGCGAATCTTTTCCCGATGCGAATCCACGGTATGCGGACTGATGTGAAGTTGTCTGGCAATCGCGGCCGGTGTCGTCCCTTGTCCAATCAGTCGAAAAATCTCCAGTTCCCGGTCGGACAAGCGTTCCACAGGATCGCCGGTCTCGGTGTCCTCGCCGCCGATGGCCAGATTGACCAGTTTTTGCAGTATCTGTTCGCTGACATACCGGCGTCCTGCAAGCACCGTCCGAATCGCCAGCAGCAGGGTCTCCTCGCACTCCTGCTTGTTGACATAACCGGACGCGCCGTTGCGGAGCGCCCGTTCGGCGTACAGATTCTCATCGTAGGCAGAGACGACCAGCATCCGGATCGACGGATATCGCTCCCTGACCGTTTTAATCAATTCCAGACCGAGACCGTCTTTCAGGGACAGATCGACAATCAGAAAGTCGGGCTTTGCGGTCGGGAATTGCTTCAGCGCCTCCTGCATGCTGCCTGCCGAGCCGCAGATTTGCAGATCCTTCTCGGCCCCGATGAGCAGCGCCATGCCATCGCGCATGATCGGGTGATCGTCGACCACAAAAATCCGGGTCTTTGCATTCGCCATGAGAGTTCCAGGAGATCGATACTGTCAGATGGATTCTGTGAGGTTGAGCCGCGACAGCGTACAACTGACCACGGTCCCGCCTTCAGCGCCGCGGCGCACGGTCAGGACTCCGCCAATCAGTCCTGCCCGATAGGCCATGATCTGCAGTCCGCGTCCTGTGATCGATTGGTTCGGATCGATTCCGCTGCCGTCGTCTTCGATCACGAGGCTGAAGGTTCCCTCGTGTGACTGGAGGCGGACTGCGATAGTGGCCGGCTCTGCATGCTTGAGAGCGTTCGTGACCGCTTCCTGAGTGATCCGGTACAGATGCGTGGCAACGACATTGTCGTGAACCTCAATGCCGTCGTCGGCAATAAAGTGGCAGGCGACTTCATGCTGGTCACAGATCCGTGCGGTCAGCTGTGTCAGCGCATCGACCAGGCCGTGGGCCTCAATCTGCATGGGCACCAGACCGCGTGCCAGAGAGCGCAGCGACTGATTGGCGTCCTTGAGCCCCTGCACGACTCGTTCAAACCGCGCCTGCACTGTCGCCAGTTCGGGATGAGCAGTTGCAAACGGCGCTAACGAATCTGTGGCGTGCCGGGCAATCATCGTCAGGCCGGCCAGTTGTTGCTGCGCATCATCATGCAGTTCCTGGCCGATTCGCCGCTGCTCTGCCTCTGCAATCTGCAGCACTTCAGCTTCCATGCGTTTGCGATCAGTGATATCGCGCAGAATGCCGGTGAACATCGGTTTGCCATCATAAAAATGACTCACCGCCAGATCCGCCGGAAACAGAGTGCCGTCCCGCCGCCGGGCCTGAACTTCACGACCGATGCCAATGATCCGGGCATTCCCGGAGCGCAGATACCTCTGAATGTAACCGGTATGCTCCGTAGCAAACGGCTGGGGCATCAGGATATTAACATTCAGGCCGATCAGTTCTTCGGCCTGATAACCAAACATCCTTTCGCCCGCCCGGTTAAAACTCTGGATGATACCCCGTTCATCGATAATCACGATCGCGTCGACTGCGGTTTCCAGCACCGAACGCAACCGGCGTTGCTGGTCCTGCAACTGCTGCAATGCCCGTTGATGTTGTGTCAGATCCCGACAAACAACGGCGTAGCCGGAAAGCTGCTGTTGTTCATCACGCAGCGCCGTTAACACCACGTACGCATCGATAATCGCGCCATCCTTGCGAATTCGCCAGCCTTCAAACTCGATCTGTCCACGAACGGCAGCGGACTGCAGGTCGCGCTCCACTTCCTGTCGTTCCCGTGCATCGGGCGCGTAGAAATCGGCAAAGCTCAGGCTTTCCGCTTCGGAGGTGGTGTAACCGAAGAGGCGCTGGGCTCCGCGGTTCCAGGAGGTGACTTGCCCACCGGAATTCAGGGTATAGAAGGCATGATCCATGACGCTTTCAGCGAACAACTGCAGCTGTTGCTGAAAATTAATGGAGTTTGAAGGCATCTGACATCAACTTAATCGCACTGGAGAACGGCGGCGGGGACGTCCCGGAATATGGCCTGAAGTGCACCCCGGTTCCATTCCGGCGTCCGCGAGGCAGAGGTTTGCCCGGCGGGAATGCACCTATGGCGAACCGGTGAACATTTTACACAGAACTTTCAGAAGAAATCACGGCATCGCTCTGGTGAAATCCACCATGTCGGAATGGCTGAATTCGGGATTTGCGGCCTGTCGTGGCGGCACTAGACTGACGTGCTTCCCTCGCTGCCTGAAACCTCGCATTCCTGCTCGTAGAAATCCTCCTTTTGACTATCCATTTATTGATTGCTGATGACCATGAACTTATTCGCGACGGATTACGCCTGACATTCGAGGCCACGGAGATTTCGATTGTTGCAGAAGCGACGAACGGACGAGACGCTTTTGAGCAACTGGGCCGGCATCATATTGATGTCGCTCTCGTGGATATCAGCATGCCCGGCGGAGACGGGTTCCTGTTTCTCGAACTCGTCCGGGAGGCCGGACTGACCGTACCGGTAGTCATGCACTCGATGAATGATGGCCACATCCGCCGCAGCCGGGCTCTGGGTGCAGCGGGTTTTGTTGTCAAAGGCCAGGAACACAAGCTGCTGCCGGCCGTTCGGGCCGTGCATGCCGGCGGAGAATTCTGGGACGACGCAGCCGGCAACTGAATTCGTCTGAAGAATCCAGTTCTGCGGATTGCGCCATTCGGGACGCCCGCTGATATTCGCCCGGCTCGTCAGGACCGCCTCCGGCACGCGGCTGGCAAGTTTTGCGAGGATGGTCGCATTCCGGCTGCCCGCAATCGCAATCCACTGCCGATCAGTCCGGATGCGATGTTCACCATCGTCGTCGTCAGATCCGGTGCTTCCCGACGTTTCGGACCAGGGCACGGGGGAAAAGTCCGCTTTCGGTGTCTGCGCGAATTCCTGCGCGACCGATACCCGGGCTTGTCTGCCATATCACCAACCTGCCTATGCACAACGGCGTTCATAGTGAATTCAATCTGCCTCCGGACCGCTTGCAGGACCGGCTGCGGCAAATGTTCCGGTGTCCTACGTGCGAGCCGGCGAATCTGGTAGACTGGGCGACCAGTTCGGGCCGGGGCAGATTGCGTTCGATCCCATCCCTGTCACTCGAGCATTCCAGGCACTTGAAGTGGTGATGGCTGATGGCAGAAATGGACGTCGCAGAAACGCAGGAAGCGGTGCGTGACGAAGTCCCGCGGTGCTACGTGGTGCGCTACGGAGTCACCCGTCAGCTGGGGGAATTCCTCGTCAAGCCGCCGCAGTGGCTGGCGCGGCAGGCCTCGGTGATTGTGCGGACATCCCGCGGTGTCGAGTGGGGCGTCGTGCTGTCTCCTGCGACGGAACGCACGCGCGAATATCTCGGCCTGAAGGGCGAGCCCGGTCGCGTCTTGCGGGTAGCGACGCTGGAAGACGTGGCGCTGCGTGATCAGCAGGCGGCGCTGGAGCATGAACACTTCCAGACCTGCCGCCGACTGATTCAGGAGCACAAGCTGCAGATGCAGCTGGTCGACGTCGAACATCTGTTCGGCGGCGAGCGGACGGTTTTCTATTACGTCTCCGAAGACCGCATCGATTTTCGCGAACTGGTGAAGTCGCTCGCGAAGGAACTGAAGACCCGCATCGAGATGCGGCAGATCGGCGTCCGGGACGAGGCCAAGCTGCTGGCTGACTATGGCGACTGTGGACAACCGGTCTGCTGCAGCCGGTTCCTGCAGGAGATGCCGCCGGTCTCGATGAAGATGGCCAAGATGCAAAAGGCCACGCTCGATCCCAACAAGATCTCCGGTCGTTGCGGCCGCCTGAAATGCTGCCTGCGCTACGAGTCGGATACTTACGAAGCGCATCGCAAGGAACTGCCGCCGGTCGGGTCGACTGTCGTCACCCGTCAGGGAACCGGCCGGGTGGTGGCCCAGGAACTGCTGGCCAGAAAACTGCTGGTCCTGTACGACGGCCAGCGACAGGTCATGACGGACATGAACGACGTGGTCACGGTCATCAAGTCGAAATCGGGCGGATCGAAGACCTAGGCCCGGCTGCGAGAACCGCCTTGCATGAACCGGCCTCGTGAACAGGCATCGTGATTCAGGATATCCAGACCGGAAGTACGCTCCATGCGATCAATCCTGTCAAGTTGTGTTCTGCTCTGGACGGCTGCTGTCTGCGGCCAGGAACCCGGCAATTCCCGACTGGCGGAGAACTACGGATTTCTGCCGGTCGAAGTCACCAGGCTGTCCCAGCGGATGACCAGTCTGCAGGCCGCCGATTTTAATGACGACGGCCGCACGGATCTGATTCTGATCGACAACGACAAGCACCGGCTGAACCTGTTGATCCAGCGGGCGCTGCCGGATGTATCTGCCCAGGCCAGAACCGTGGGACTGCGGGACGCCAACCGGATTGAGGATCACTGGCGATTCGAGAATCGCAAGATTCCGGTCGATCAGGAAGTCGTCGCCCTGACGCACGGCGACTTCAACAACGATGGTCGCCAGGACATCGCTTACTTCGGCTCTCCCGACCAGCTGGTCGTGCGCTATCAGACTGATGACGGGCAATGGAATTCCAAATGGCAGATCCGCTTGCCGGAAATTGCCGCCGCCACCTGGTGCCTGTCCAGCGGCGACCTCAACGGCGACGGTCGCAGCGATCTCGTGATACTCGGCAAGAATGACACCTTGCTGTTTTTACAGCCGGAAGTGGGCGAGTTCGGACCGCCAGTCAAGCTGATGAATACCTCCAGTCAGCTGGCCCTGATACAGGCGGCAGACCTGAACGATGATGGTCTGGACGACTTGTGCTATCTCGCCGGGGAAGCTGTGAACCGTTCGCTCGGCATCCGGCTGCAAACGCTCGATGGACAGATGGGACCGGAGTATCTGTTTGATCTGGAACGGCCGCGGGCAGTCTCTGTCAGGGATGTCGATGGCGATGGTTCCGCCGAGATCCTGACGATTGACTCCCGGACCGGACGGCTGAAAGTGCTGAAGGTCCGGTTTGCAGATCTGGAAGCCGACCATCTGCCCGATCGTCTGGTGCGTTACGGTTTCGGCAAACGCGGGACCGGCCGGAATCGTGATCTCGCGATCGGCGACTTCGACGGCAACGGCAAGCAGGATCTGGTGGTGAGCGACCCGGAAGCGTCACGGTTGTTGCTGTTCCGCCAGTTTCCGGAACGCGGCCTGGATCTGGGCACTCCGTATCCGGGACTGACCGGCAGCGGAGCACTGCGGGCCGCCCGACTGGAACCGGGCGGCCTGGTACAACTGTTTGTGCAAAGCGATGGTGAAAAAGCGATCGGTCAATCGCACTGGGAACAGCAGCGTCTCAGCTTCCCGCAGGCGTTGCCGCTCGAAATCGAACCGGTAGGCATGGAACTGGTCGACCTGCAACGCACGGGACATCCGTCGTTACTAGTGCTGACACGGGAGAAAGATGGCAGGAATTCGTCCTATTCCCTGGCCGTCTTCCGGCAAACCGAAGGTGGCGTCGACTGGGAGCCGGACCCGGCCTACAAGCAGCCGATTGGTCCGCTCTCGCTCAAGAATGCGCCGGAACAACTGCTTCTGGCCCAGCTGACGGGTGACGATCGTCCCGAGTTGCTGATTTTTCAGGGAGCGAAACCACCGGTCGTGATCGGAGCCGGGACCGGCACGGGTGCCGAAGAATCGGGACTCTGGAAAGAGCTGACCACGACCGGTTCCCTGGCAGCAGGGTCAATTCCGGCCGGCGCTGTCTTCCCGGGTGAATTCAACGGACAACACGGCCTGGTTCTTGCACAGGATAACTATGTGCGACTGATGGTGCTGAATGCTGACTTGCGCTGGGAAGTGGCTGATCAGGTAAACGCTGGCGAGTCCCAGGCCAAAATCGCCGGAGCCGCGCTGCTGAATCTCGACAGCCAGCCGGGCGACGAACTGGTGATGGTCGATACCGGCGTCAAGAAACTGCGTGTCCTGCGTTTGGAGGAAAACCGCTATCAGCCCTGGAAAGAAGTGGAGCTGGGAGAATTCAGCTTCAAGGCCGCCCGGGTGGCCGACATGAACGGCGACGGCCGTCCCGACCTGCTCCTGTTCGGAGAGGATCAGTGCGGGATTCTGTATGCCGGCGGAATCACGCCGGCCCTCGAGGAAATTGCCACCTACGAATCTGTTCTGGAACACAGCTTTCCCACTGACATGCTGGCGGGAGACCTGAATGGCGACGGCCAGTCGAATCTGGCAATCATGGACACCCGCAACCGCCGTATCGAGGTTCTGGAGTACCGTCCGCCGTCACAGCTCGAGCGGGCCATGTATTTCACGGTGTTCGACGAGAAGGGTTTCGCCCACGAGGAAGGCACCGGCAGCGACCCGCGCGAAGGTGTGATCGCCGACGTGACGGGCGATGGCCGGGCAGACCTGGTGCTGCTGGTGCACGATCGGGTGCTGGTCTATCCCCAGGACACCGGCGTACCACAGAAGTAATCTTCTCAAACGCAGGCAATCGCGAACCGGCCAGCGACTCTGATTCACCGCTGGCCGGTTCGCGATTCCGGTGCGATTCCGCGTTCAATCGATTACACTTCCCGCGTTCCATTCACTGTGATGAACTTCCGGGTAGATGAACTTCCAGGTAAAGGAATCTGACTGATGGCTAAACCGTTGCGTATCGGCCTGGTGGGATATGGCTTCATGGGGCGGACGCACTCCAACGCCTATCGCCGCGTGCCGAACTTCTTCGATCTGGAATATACACCGGTGCTGCAGGCCGTGTGTGCCCGCGACCAGGCGAAGGTCCAGGCGTTCGCCAGCCAGTGGGGCTATGAATCGACGGAGACCGACTGGCGGAAGCTGGTCGAACGCAAGGATATCGATGCCGTCGATATCTGCACGCCCAACAATCTGCACAAGGAAATCGCCCTGGCCGCCGCCGCCAATGGCAAGATGATCCTGTGCGAAAAACCGTTGTCGATGAACGTCGCCGAAGGCGAAGAGATGTGCGCAGCCGTTGAGAAAGCCGGCGTGCTGAACACTGTCTGGTACAACTACCGGCGTGTCCCGGCGGTGACGTTTGCCAAACAACTGATCGACGAGGGCAAACTCGGCCGCATCTTCCATTATCGCGCCAACTTCCTGCAGGACTGGACCATTTCTTCGGATCTCCCGCAGGGTGGAAATGCCCTGTGGCGTCTGGACGCGGCTGCTGCCGGCTCCGGCGTGACCGGCGACCTGCTGGCCCACTGCATCGATACTGCCCTCTGGCTCAACGGCGACATCACGACCGTGAACGCCATGACGGAAACCTTCGTCAAGGAGCGGATGCACACGCTCACCGGCAAGGTGGAAAAGGTCGGCATCGACGACGCCTGCGCCTTCATGTGCCGGTTCGGCAACGGCTCGCTGGGTCTGTTCGAGTCAACCCGCTATGCGCGCGGCCACAAGGCCCTGTACACGTTCGAGATCAACGGCGAACACGCCTCGATCAAGTGGGATCTGCACGACCTGCATCGCCTGCAATGGTTTGACCATCGCGACGAAGGTTCCCTGCGCGGCTGGAGTTCGATCCACGTCACCGACAGCGATCATCCCTACATGTCGCACTGGTGGGTGCCGGGACTGCAGATCGGCTACGAACACACCTTCGTGCATCAGGTCGCTGACTTCCTGCAGGGTGTGGCGAAAGGCGAGTCTACCGGGCCGACCTTCCGCGATGCCCTCGAAACCCAGAAGATTTGCGATGCCGTCCTGTCGTCGGCCCAGGATCAGGCCTGGAAAACGATCTGATCCGGCCCGTGCCTGACGGGAATACAAAACCCAGGACAGGCTGAACCTGAAACACGTTGTCCATAGCAGACTTGCAGCAGCCCGGAAGTGTGACTTCCGGGCTGCTGGTCTTTCAGGTCGCTACTGCTGACGTTGCGGTCGAATGCCGTTGCCGGGGGCGGATTGTCATAACCACCGGTGGAATTGATGCAAGCCGTTCCCCCGTGCAGACCGATACAGATTCCCAAGGGGACTTCTTTCTGGTCATGCGAAGGGGCAACGCATGGATCGCCGTATGTTTTTGACGCAATCGCTGGGAACTTCGGGACTGGTGCTGTCGAGCTGGCTGGCTATGGGCGGGCGTGATGCCCGGTCACTCGCCTGGTCGGCTCCGGCGAACTCAAAGATCGCCTGGCAAACCGATCTCTACGAATCGCATGAAGCGGCGGTCAAGAAGAATCGTCCGGTCCTCATCGTCTTCACCGCCAGTTGGTGTGCCTACTGCCACAAACTGGTCAAGGAAGTGACCGCGGATGCCCCGTTGACGAGTCTGATCAACGAGAAGTTCGTCCCCACACTGCTCGACTTCGACAAGGAAGCCAAGGTCGCGAAAGTGCTGGAAGTGGAAGTGCTCCCCACCACCGTCATTCTTTCGCCCCAGGTCGACCTGCTGCTGTTCAAGGCTGGTTATATGAAGACCGATGCCTATCAGAAACTGCTGCAGGAAGCCCTCAACAAGCCCGCCTGAACCGGACGCAGCAATCTGGATCACGGCAACCCGGTGGCAGATTCGCGATCATCTGCCAGTGGACCAGGTTCCATCAGACGCTCTCCGGCTGTCGGCACCACCGACCTCGCCTGGAGAGCCAGTTCCTCGACCCAGCGCAGCTGTGCCTGCTCGTCTTTCACCTCGACGTTCGACGTTTCGAGGTGGCCAGGGCGAAGCAACCACGTTTCCACCAGAGCTGCCGGACCGCTGCCGTCTGTGGCCCGTAACCAGCCGTGCTGGTCATACTTCAACTGACTGGCGTCGGGAAACGTGGCGAGTTGGATCTGCCCCAGCGAAGAATCTTCGGTCTGTTCCCCGGACTTGCGATCCGGTTCGGTCAGGGCCACGCGCACGACATGTCCGTTCCACAGGATTTTCACCGCGGGACAATCCGGCGGCAAAATCACTGCCGGGACGAGTGGACACAGCCCCTCGGCACCACGAATCGCCAGCCGCCGTTGCTCATCAATCTCCAGCCGACCGCAACGTGTATAAGCCGGACCGCTGCTGGTCTCGACCGCGAAAAACGGAACAATTCCAGTTGCCTGGTCACGGTCGGGCGAAATCAGGACATCCAGCGGCCGACCGGTCATCCGTTCTCCTGACGGCCGCAGGTCCAGTCGCTGGCCCAGACAGGTCAACGTCAGCCCGGCCGTCTCTGGCGACCCGGGGAGTTGCGCGGCTGCCAGCACCGGTTCGACTCGCAGATAACCCGGCGTATGCTGCAACAACAGGTTCTGCCGACAGATCGCGCGCAGTTGCTGCACAGTTTGCACATCGACCGGAATCTCCCCCGAATCCGCTGTGACTTTCGCTCCTGTCCCGGAAGTCTCAGGAGACCACAGCGGTGCATCGGGCGAGGTTTCAGGCCCCAGTTGTTGACGAAACCGGAGCAGATCCTCGGCGACTCCGAGCGGCATCCCCTGGAGTTCCTCAACCCAGATCTCGCGTTCTTCGGTCGTCGATTCGGGCAACATGCGTTCGATCAACAGCCGGATCTGGGCATCACCGGTGGTGGTGCCTGGCACGTGAACGGGCCGGGCTGGCAGCTGGACGCGATCGAGTTTCTGCAAATCCGAGGCGCTCAGCGAATCCGGCGGAGTTCCGGGCAGAGCTGGCGAGGACGGTGGGAGTGCTGCGGGCTGTCCCGTCGGAACCGGCCGCAATGGCTGTTCGTCGGCCACGGGATCAGGCTGCAGATCGGCCGACCAGGCAAACCACAGTCCGCCAAACAACCCGAAGGTCAATCCCGCTGTCAACAAACGCCAGAGAGACTGTTTGCGGACCCTGTGATGACCAGACATCTTCGACTCCCTTCGACCCGCGCGAGCGCCGCACGTCCGGGCATCCTGTGGCCGGGCTGTCCCCCGTGCGCACGACTGCTGCCCTAGCGGTATAACCGATTCCCGAAACCCTCACAAGCAGAGATCTTGCGTTCACTGACCGACGACGGTTCCCTGGGCCACTTGCCAGACTTTCAACGCCCAGGTCGCTCCAGTTCCTGAATGACGGCCCAGCGGAGATCGTCCGGACGGACATCGACGGCTGCGATCTTGCCGGTGCGAGAAACCAGCATCAGACAGGGAAGCAGGTGGACCCCATACGCGTTCTCTGCGGTCTCCCGGGCAAGTACCTGACGCCAGGGAAGAGATTGCTGCATCAGAAACTGTTCAACACTGCCGGCATCGCTATCGAAACTGATGCCAAGGATCTCGACGCCCCGCGGCGCCAGTTCGGCATACCGCTGTTTGAGTCGCGGAAATTCTTCCAGACACGGCCGGCAATTGGTCGCCCAGAAATCGAGAACGACCACCCGGTCTGCCATTTCGCTCCAGTCCACGGACTTCCCGACCAGATCGGTCTGCGGGACCGCGGGAGCCGCTTCTCCGACGAGTTTCAATCGCTGTCGTCGGGCATCTGCAAACTGGCGCAGCTCGTCGTTCAGGAAAAACCCGCTGGTCAATTGCTCGTAAACTGCTTCTGCAGCTGCGGTTTCGCCGTGCGACTGCCAGACCAGTGCGAGCGACTGCGCCAGGTCAGCGGCCAGATTGGGCTGACGGAGCCGTAACGTCCGCACGTATTCCTTGAACGCGGCGGCAGATGCCGCAGCATCTTCATTACGGGCTGCAGCCAGAGCTTCTGTCGCCAGTGCGAGTCGCAGGTTTGCGGGATCATCGGCAGACCGGGAGCGAACCAGCGCCGCCGCCCCGGTCGCGTCGGCTTCCCAACCCTGCTCGCGGGCGATCTCCAGCACACGGCACGCGGCCGGAAAACTGTCCGAAGAATCAGGATGATCCGCCACGTACTGGCGAATTGCGTCGAACATTTGCCGGCTTTGTGAGGTCAGCAAGCGGGAATAATCGGGGGCGGAAGCGGCTGTCGCCGGCTCTTGCGCCCTAACACTATTCTCTGAATACATTTGCGTCGCGAGGACTATGGCGGACAGTATTACTGAAGACCAGCGTTGACGGAGAATACCGGGAGACGGGTCGCCGGCTTGCATGGGGGAAGCAGATCTGCCAGTGCTGGTCATAGCGGTCTCCAAAGTCCAGGGGGAATGGTTGTTTGCGGGATGAGCAGGAGTTTGGGAACAGTTGTAGCGGCGGGGCAGTCGCTGGAAATCTCAGCCAGGGTCGTCATCGTACTGGAGAAGCTGTCAGCATCGAAGGGAAGATGCGGACAGGGAAATCGGACTGGCGTTCGCGCTGTTGCCGTTCCACCCGATACGAGAGGCGGCAGCAAAGCAATAGTCATCAGGGACAGAACTGCCCGCACACTTTTTCAAACGACTTCAAACGACCGGATCAACAGCGACAAGACCGGAATCCCGTTGCACTTCGGAGAACGGAGCGGTAGTGTAACACATTCAGGAATGTTCAAATGGTCCGGGCAGATTCTGCCCGGCAGAGACGCCCGCAGGGCTGACACGGGACTGTGAAGGGCTGTGAGTCAGAGCTGCTGACAGACTGGAATCCGTCGTCTGACAGATTTCCGCCGGATGCCCTGAGAATCAAAGCTGCAAGCCATCGGAAAATCACGCCTCGAGAACGGACTGCTGAAGTCCGGGCCAACGCTCGAAGGAGCAGAGAGTGACCAATCGAACGACGTCCACAACAATGACTGACGACGGTTTTGTCGACGAACCCCGGTTCCGTATCCGCGACGTCTCCGCGTGGGGTCTCAGCCTGGGGCTGCACCTGGCCGTCATTGTGTTGTTGTCGATGGTTTACTTTGAGGTCGACCAGAAGGTTACCACCCTGATCGACAGTGCCTTCGATGAGGCCGATCCGAATCAGTTAAAGTTCGATTCCACGGCCGTGGATCAGGTCGGAAACAGCGATTCTGTTGATGCTCTGTCTGCTTCCCAGCAGGCAGCGGAAGCAGTGGGCCAGAATCCCCAGGATCAGATGGAAGCCAAAGTCGACGAAACGCTGGACGTGCAGATTCCGGTGACTAGCGAATTGCCGGAACCGCCGCGAGCGGAAATGCTGTCCTCGGTAGCGACGAGGGGAACCAGCGAACATACCGGCGGCGTGGAGGGATCGATCGACCGCCTCGCCTTTGAAATCGCCAACTCATTGCGAGAAAAGAAGACGCTGGTCGTCTGGCTGTTCGATGCCTCTCCCTCGCTCAGTGCCGTCCGGGAAAAGATCGCCAACCGGGTCGAGAACGTCTACGGTCAGCTGACGTCCCTGAACGTGAACACTGACAAGGCCTTGAGGACGGCGATTGTTTCCTTCAGCGATCGCACGAACATCCTCACCAAAGATCCGCTGGATGACGTCGGCGAGATCGTCAAGACGGTTCGCAACATCAAGTCCGAGGAATCGGGCAGTGAGAATGTGTTTGAAGCCGTCGGCATGGCCGCGAAAACCTTTCTGGTGCATCGCACCAAACAAAACCGGGCGATGATGCTGGTGGTCGTGACCGATGAAGCCGGCACCGATCCGCAAAATCTGGAACAGGCGATCCAGCTGACGAAACGCTACGGGATCAAGGTGTATTGCGTAGGCGATGAAGCCCCGCTGGGCCGCCAGAAGGTGGAATCGGAATTCACGCTGGAAAATGGCGAGACAGTCATCGGCGTGATGGACAAGGGACCGGAAAGCTACTATCAGGATCGCCTGGACCTGCCCTACTGGGGCGTTGCTTCCCGCGATCTGGAATTTATTCCCTCCGGTTTCGGTCCCTATGCCCTGACACGGCTGTGTGCAGAAACCAACGGTCTCTTCCTGATCAGCCAGGCGCATCCCGATCCGGCGATCGACCCGATCGTGATGCGCAGCTATCCGCCGGACTATCGGCCGATCCCTATGATTGACGCCGACATCCGGGCGAATGCCGCCAAGCGAGTGCTGATCGAACTGGCCTCAAAGTCCCGCGACGACCGGATTCCGGTCCCCGAAACCACATTCCCGGCGGAGAACGATAATGTGCTGAAACAGGCCATCGCCGATGCCCAAAAGCCGCTGGCGGTGCTGGATTATCGACTGGATGAATTGCTGCGGGCTTTGCAAGCGGGCGAGAAGGATCGCCAGAAGATCACTGAGCCACGCTGGCGGGCGGTGTACGATCTGGCGATGGGACGCGTTTTGGCGATGCGGGTGCGCAGCTTCGGCTACAACATGACACTGGCGGAAATGCGTTCCAGTCCGAAGGTGTTTGCGACCACGGGCAATAACCAGTGGCGACTGGTTCCCTCGAAGGAAATCACATCGGGGGCAGCGACAAAGAAGATGGCCAAACAGGCCGAGGAGTATCTGAAGCGGGTCATCGACGAACACGCGGGGACACCGTGGGCCAAGCTGGCCGAGCGCGAGTATCAGACGCCGATGGGCTGGGAATGGAAAGAGGGCAAGTACAATCCCGACGCTGCCCGCATGGCCGCCGGAAACAAGAAAGAAGGTCCGAGGTTCGTGGAAGAAGTAGATCCGAAGACGGGCAAGAAGGTCAAGAAAATGATCGGCGGCCCGCCGCCGAAACGCGACATCTAGTTCCACCCCATCTGCTGTGATTGTGTATGCGGGGCGGGTGAATCTGACGGCTGCTCCGGCTTGCTGAGACGATCCTTGTTGCTGAAATGCAAAGCGCTGGCGGAGTCAGCGAATGCATTCCTGCTGATTCATAGGTTCAAGATTTTTAGAACGACGCGTCTGCTTCCGGGTTCCCGGGGCAGCATGTCAGCGGAATTCCTGTGGAAATCCGTGACTTTCGTCCATGCCGGGCAAGGACGCCAGCGTATGGAAACATAAACTGCCTGACTGTCGGCGATGCCGTTCCTGCATCTGCAAACAGTCGGGCGGACGGCAACATTTCTGAGCTGGTCACCCCTGAATTCCTGGCATACCTGCAATGAAATCCAAAAACGTCTCTGCCTTCGCGCTCTCGCTGGGATTGCATGGCATCGTCATCGTCGCCCTGGCATTGATCAAATACCAGGTGGACAATGGTAATGCCAAGATGGTGCTGGACTCCGTCTTCTCCGAAGAACGGGTGCAGGAAGAGTTTGAGCAGGAGGTGGACACCAGCACCGAAGTCGCCGAGTCGATGAACCTGATCGCCGGTTCTATCGCCCCGAATACCTCGGCCCTGAACGGCGGTTCGGGAGCCGTCGCTGCCCAGGTGAAGATCGATCAGTCGGAGTCACTGAAAGAACCCGACATTCAGGTCAACGTGGGGGCAGTCACGATGCCGGGCCTGAATATTCTTTCAACCGAACTCGGTACCGGACAGGTGACCGGGGAAGCCGGGCGCGTGGTGGAAGGTTACGGTGCAGCGCTTGGTCAAATCACCCAGGAACTGATTCGTCTGATGCGCGAACAGAAGGTGATGGCGTGCTGGATGTTCGATGCGTCCGAATCGATGGAGGACGACACCCGCGAGATTCGCGACAATTTCCACAAGGTGTATGAGGAACTCGGCCTGGCCTCCAAGTCGGATGAGAAGTTGCGTCTGACCGAAGAACCGATCCTGACATCGATCTTCGCATTCAACACCAATCCAGTGGAACTCACCCCGAAGCCGACGGCCGATCTGAAACAGATCCGGGCCGCCATTGACCGTATGACCAAGGACGAGTCGGGTGACGAGAATATCTGTGCCTCAGTCGGAGCGGTGATCGGGAAGTACAGCAAGCTGGCGGCTGGCCAGAAGCGCAAGCTGGTGATCATCCTGGCATCCGATGAATCCGGCGACGACGGGGCGAAGATTGAGGAAGCGATCGAGATGTGCAAGCGGGCCAACGTCTCGGTCTACTTCCTCGGACGCTATTCGGTCTTTGGATTCCCCTATGCCCGCATGGCGTGGAAAGATCCGAAATACGGCCTGACGCACTGGCTGAAGATCAACCGCGGTCCGGAAACTCCCTTTCCCGAAAGCCTGCAGTTTGATGGTCTGCATGAACGCTGGGACGTCTACTCCAGCGGCTTCGGTCCCTACG
>VFQN01005635.1_pt1 | contig 15100 bp, 15 predicted proteins | sample 3512371 | NCBI WGS metagenome assembly VFQN01 (sample SAMN10412370, study PRJNA504923) | tailings metagenome | isolation source: Replicate 2 from Balatoc abandoned mine | place: Philippines: Itogon, Benguet | collected 2017-08-28
TCTACAAGCTGTCAGAGCGAAGTGTGAAGTATGATTATAAGGTGGAGTATTATGCAGGGATGAGGGGTGAGTATTCATTGCAGGGGAGCTCTGGGTATTGGAATGGTTACAAGGCTGGTAATACTGATGACTTATCAGCGACCACTACTCATTTCACTTATATTGCAAGCATTGGCATTGACTCTCATTCTAACATTTATGTAGAGGATGGAGGGTCAAAGGTGATTCGAAAGATAGATGGTGTGAGTAGAGTCACTCAAATTATTGTGAATAAGGAGGCCTACAACAATGACGACTGTGATTATGAGATTGATGATGACAATCAGTCCATCTTGCGTCGTATGTATGTGGACAGTGAAGGAGGTATTTTTCTTTATAGTTGTTTTTCTCTTCGCTATGTTGCACCTCATCCATTAACATTACATGCCTCACACTCTTTATCCTTTATTGCTTCCCCAATTAGTTGGTCCATGATTGTTTTTACTTTTATTGGTCTTTCTTTTTTCTTCTTCACTACTTACAGAGGAATCATGAAGTTCAAATAGAATTACAAGATTTCATTTATCTTTTCTTGTACAAACATTTGATCTTTCGATCTTATTGATTTTTATTCTCTTCATTGTATAGTTATTTTAGTATAATATTGGATTCTTTACACGTTACTATCAATTTCCAACAACTTCATTCAATATCAATTTCCATCAATACTCAGAAACTCCAGTTATGCAAAGTTTCTGAATCATTCATTCATCCAAAGATAAAAAGGGATGGATATTATATTTTGTTTTGATTGTTTTTACCCTTCTTTTTTTTTCTTTCTTCTTTTTGTTTTTGATCTTCTTGCGTAACTTGCTCCACTAAATCGCCTAAAATAATTACTTCCATCATCAATTAATTTCGCTTTGGTTTCGTTAAGATAATCGCAATCACAATTCCACTATACAACTTGATAATCATCATTGCAAAGAGAATCGTCGAGGATCATTTCTAAAGAATTGCTGGTAAAGAGATTCATTTCTAAGAGTGGCAGATGCTGCAGCTATCCAAGCATGTATCGACTTTTGAATAGAAATGTTATTATACTATAGTACTTTATCATCTCATTATTTTTTTCAGAATTGTAAGACGATATTTTTAAAAATCAAAGATTGACAATTAATCTCTAACAATATTTTGGGAATTCACAGTAGTCGAAGTGATTTTCTTTTGAGCAGCTTTCTTTTGAATTTTATTCACTTCATTTGCATTTAATGCAGCTTTCATTCCTTCTGATGTAATAGCAAACCCACGACTCACCGATCTTGCTGTAAAGAAACTGACAAATTCATTTTCATATCATTCGGGTCTAAAAATGGAAAGAAGTTTTTATAAAAGCCTTAAATGTATATTTTGCCTTATAATTTACACAAACTGAAGACTCACAGGAAACCTGAATTATCTCTCGGAAACTATTGATAAGCACAGTTAAAAGCAAAAATAGATAAGAAGCGAGAAGCAATTCTGTCAACCGTAGCTCAAACCAACTTTTAGAATTATGTCAACTTCTAACAGATCAATGGGAAAAAATGCAAATGGAATGGCAATCGAAATCAATCATACAATCAAACTTGTTGCCCCTGCCCAAAAAAGAATAAAGAACGAGGATTCTACAGCTCAACAGAGACAACTTTTTGCTTAAGTTTTCTGTCAACATTGTAATCAGAAATATCAACTTCATGTTGAGGTTTTTCTGAAACCCTTTTCCGAACCATCCAAACCAAGTAATTATGAGGAATTTCTGTTTCTTTGTCATAAAATAATTTAAATAGACCATCATCCTGATCGAAGAAGTGGAGAGAATGCTTATGCTTTGAGATTAATTGTGTTGTAATTTGTATTCCAAAAATGTAAACATTATGTGGATTGTTTTTATCCACAACTCTTAAAATGCAATCCACGTATGGGTAATAGAAAGAAGAAGGAATATATAAAACAGCATCGGTAGAATTTAAGCTAGTAGGTTTGCCCGGACCACCGAATAGCTCGTAACTGAAAGGAATATCTTTAATACTTTGAATTTCCTCAGACAAAAATGTTAACGTATTCCAATTTCGAATGATTCTCGAAATACAATAAAGCTCAAAACAATATCCACTCACGGAAGGATTTGAATTATTCAATCCCGTGTGAACCCAATTGTTGTCAATTTGTTCAAGAAATTCTGTCTTTTCTTCGTTCAACAAAATTGCACTTATCAGACGACGAATGAAGCCACAAGTAGGTAGAAGAATGCGTCTCTTATTTTCACAAACATCAACGTAGAAATATCTATGATCATAGGAATCATAAATTGGAGTTTTGGCACAACTGTTTATCGCATTCTTCATGGTTTCAATAAAAGATGCTTTCGTCGCAGGATTGTAAAGAAACTTGTAACTCGAACGTAATAGATATGTTCTAATCGTCCCACCTTCATAATCGTCATATCTTGCAAAGATTTCTTCTATCGGCACTCTGCCCGTTGATTTTGTCAGATTATCTTCCATAATTTTCTGTATGACGAAGAGATATAGCGGTACTGTGCCAGTAAAATCATTTAGTTTCCCTTCGTCTTCCTCGGAGAGTGTCTTAAATACAGGGACATTAGATTTCCAGATTTTCCATTCCTTCGTTGATAATCCCGGATTTTCTCTGAAGTCGGATCGAAAAGTAGGTTGATGGGAACGGCTGCGATACCAGAATGAACTATAACCTGATATTGCAACTAATCGTAACTGGAGGGCAGTTAAACGATTCAAAAAGTCCAGCTGCTCCTTTCTCTCATTTTGAGTACTTTGTAGATCATTTGGCTCAGAGAGCACATAGTTAAAGTCATCTATTATAAAAATAATTGAATGATTCGGGTATTCCTTGATTTTCTTCTCGAAATCTTCATATTTATAGCAAGTTGAAAAATCTTCAGGATAAAAGCACTCAGAAAAGACCTGGCGAAGATTTAGAAGTTCATATTCAAAAAACTGTTTACATCCAGGAATATATATTACACGTCTTGCATTTTCTGGATGTAAGTGATATTTTTGCTTGAGATAGAAGGCTAACGCACATAGATTGTAACTTTTCCCAGCACCTGCAGATCCGTTATAAGTTAAATGAGCTGATTCGCGCTGAGGCTTTTGTGTTTCACCCCAACATTCAAAAAGGAATTTAAGCAGAACAGAGAACGATTCCCTTACTTTATAAGTAATTTTATTACTTTCATTCTCCACTAATAATCTTTCCATTGGAATAGGACTTGTGGTAGATGGGAAAGTAAATGCTAGCAGTAAATTAATATTCTTGAAAGCAACATCGATTTTTTCAAAATCATTCTCTCCGTCCAGATCAATGCTTGTTGATGCTTTGAAAAGAGGGCTTTTCAATAGTTCAAACTGACTAGGGTTGTCCAGATCTTTTTCTTTTTCAGGTTGTTCAATCGGTAATCTACCTTTTGGGCGTTCAGCCAGTTCTGCTTCTTCAGAGCTCCGCTTTTTCGTTCTTGTGAGTAAGCTTTTCCGATAGGCAGGAGCCATTTTGCGATATTTGTTTTCAAGTTTAGAATCACCCCCAAACAAGGTTGTTAAGAACTCATCGCAAGAAATTTCAAACAACTCTAAAACTGATAGCAATTCTGAATTCTGCGTGAGCGCTAAGAGAATAGTCATTCTTTTAACGGCATCTGAATCTGCCAAATTGGTAGTAAAATTAGATCTGATAATATCTTCAATTTTTATCTTCCTAATTTTATCCTCAACACTAGTCGCAATCGTAATCGGTGCAGGGGGGTGACTTTGCCTCTCATAAAATAATAGAGACCAATTAGAAAAAGTATCATTTCTAAAGACTTCAGACTGTGATGAATTTGTGACTATTGCATCATTAAATTGATACCATTCATCTTCTTTCTTTGCAAAACACACATAATGCCCAGAATTCCTAGTCTTTCCGGAATGTAGAACGACAGCATAAAGAGAATAAATGCTTGAACAGAACTTAAAGTCTTCCGAAAAGACGACAGGAGTAGTGACTCTTTCGCCCGTTTCCATAAATATCTCCTGACGTGACAATATGAGGTAATCACTTGCACCAGAAAACGTTGTTTTAAAATTCGCATGACCTTCTCTTTCGACGCTTTCATACGAATTCAGGGCCTCTTGAATGGTTCCGTGGCCTGCTGGAAGAGCGAGGTAATAAAGCTCTTCCGAAACACCGTAATCGGAGTTGGACGAAATAAAAGCAAAGAAACTCGAAGGATGCAGCTGCTCGATTAAACGAAGACCTTGAAAATTAGTTTTTCCAGCAAAGATTAGATCAAGGAACTCTTGAGCTTCTCCTTGCGCTTGTATCTCTTGAGGGCTTAACCGTAAAGCTTGACACATAATGAAAGCACTAGTTTCTAATCCCCTCTCCAGATGAAAAAACAAATACTGCAGGGCGATGATTATATCATTAGGATTATCATTCTCCAGTATTGCTTTTTTAAATCCGGTTGTGTGGAACAGCGCCTTAACACGAAATAAGCAGATGAAATGAAGTGGAGGATGAATACCTGTATCACTGCATTTAAATAGCAGGTTGTTCCAAGGTTTCGGAGTCCTGTTGCTGCTTTCATATGATTCATTTCACTTTGTTTGATTGTTTAAAAATAATTCTCAGATTGTCCGGGTAATTAGGTTGCTTCGAGTTGTTTGGTGGGACTTTGATCCACGAATATTTCTATTTTACGCTGTAGTTAATGTTGCGACACGTTGTTAACAGGTTGTCGGTAATCCTCTCTTTATTTTCTTGTGAAGTGTTTCTTTGGTTCTTCTCTTCTGCTGATGAACTTTAGAGTAGACTAGTCCTCTTATTTGTCTATAATGAATATTGAGAGTCGAAAAATAGGAATATATTCTGAAAACATAATTTATTGATGGAGATTACTTTTCAAATGAGTCACAGTATTCGAAATGATGAAGGAGATGGAAGTTACTCTGTTGAAGTGACACCGCGAATCTCGAAATTCTTGCATTATTCTACCTTAGAGAATGGTTCTAACGTGATTCTTCTTGAGGAAATTGAAAGAAATATTGAGTAAGTCAATCTTGTTGGACATTTTTTGTGTCTAAAAGCCTTGTGAAGGTTCGCTGAATTCAAATTTCAAAGTGGTGATGTTTTAATCGCAATAAACAACCTCCCGATTGTTAGCTTAACTCGTTTAGAGTTAGAAAAGAAAATCAAAACTTTAAGGTTGGTATTCTTTAATTCTATACTCCATTTTGTTATGTCATTTCACCCATAGAAAGAGAAATCCTGCATCACTTGTGAAACTTCGTTTCTACAGTCCAGGTCATCAAGAGACTTCTACTGAAGAGTATATTGAGTTTATTAAATCTAAAGAATATTATACTCTTCATGGTTTTCGTTGTTCATTAGATGAAATGCTGAAAGAGAAAAGAACTTTCCAAAAGCTTTTTAAACATCGTGAAAAACACAGTATAGCTTGGTTTAACTACCTGAAATCAATTGGAGGATATCGAAATCTTATGCCCGGTGGTCTATTCAATCATCATTCGAATGACCTTCGTCAGTTAATTCGTAATGGAATTCCTACAGGTCTCCGAAGTCAGATATGGCCTCAGATCTCTCTTTCAACGATTTATCGATTATCTTATCCAAAAGACTATTATTATCAACTTGCAAATTCAATTGATGAAAGATTAAATATTAAAGTTGCTGAAGATATCGCCAAAGACCTCGGACGGTAAGGAGTTATTCTCACTTCATGTTACTCCAGTTTATCATTCCCCTGTAGGACATTCCCTAATCATCCCGATTTTGATGAAGGTTCAGTGAAAAGAGAAGAATTACAACGTGTTCTTTCCGCTTATGGAATTCATAATGCTCGTTTGGGATATTGTCAAGGAATGAATTTTATTACTGCAACAATGCTTCTAGTATTATCAGAAGAGGAAAGTTTTTGGTTATTAGCAACAGTCATTGAGAAGATATTACCACCAGAAGTTTATGGTACAATGATGATTGATGCAAGTACTGATAGATTAGTTGTTAGTCATTTAATGAAGAATTATTTCCCAGCCATTTATAGGTAAGAAATACTGACTCATGTGATGCAAAAATAGTGTTTGACCTTATCTCTCATATTTTAGGAATGTTGAAGAGGTGAATCAAATCATATTCCCATCGTTTCAATGGTTTATTTGTCTATATGTAACGTATTTACCATTTCCTGCTGTATTACGTATATGGGATATATTCCTTAGTGAAGGACATATAACCTTATATCGTATTATTATTGCATTATTATACCTGTATGACGATCGTTTAAGTAAGGCACAAGATGTTATGGAATTAAATCAAGTATTTGATGATATTAAAATGAATATAGATGTTGATCTTCTTATTCATACAGCTTATCCTGATCGTGAATGTATGGCAACTAAACTTTCACCAACTGCTTTATTTGAAAGAAGTTATCAGAATATCTTCTCCAAAAAGAAAAAGAATCACCATCATCATTCTTCTTCTACTGTAGTAGAATCAAAGAAAGTAATGAAAGTACCTGATAGCCTGATAGGTGTTGGAGTAGCTCATACAGGACCAACATTAGAAAAATTTATATCAACACGATATCAACCTAATATGGATATATCAACACATGAATGGGTTGAAACAAAAAGAATTGATGAAATTGATGAAAAAGATGAAATAACAAAATCAGCACATCGTATGTCAGCATCCTTCTTTAATGAAACTGGTACTTTAATGAGAATGTTAACAAGTCGAGGGATTAAAACAAAGACTAAAAAATTTAAAAAACATCGATTATCATTTCAACAATTACCAATTGTCTTTTTATTAAGTGATGAAGAGATTATGAATATTCGTGCAATCTTTCGTGCAGTATTTGATCTTCATAATCAAAAATATCAATCTGTATTAAGTGATATTCGATCCGTAGTAACGAAGAAGAATGAAGAAAGATGAAAAGAATAAAGAAAAAGATTTATATGGATGTGATTATTCTCATTTTTTTTTTTTTTTGATTTACTTGTAATATTCGTCTATAAGTGTTAATAAAGGTGTTCATAAATTATAGCATGTTCTTAATTCAGTTATTGTTGTTGTTGTTCAAGCTCTTCCACAGTATTTGCCTTAAAAAAAATGCATTACAATACAGAACGAGAAAATAAGTCTTTTTTCTCTGTGACATAGTTAGTTCGTGTAGTTTCATTTTCTATTGCTTTTTTGTAGTATAAGGAATAACTCTTCAGTATTTCTATATGAATTTACATGTGGGAGATTCATGAAAAAAATAAAAGCAGTGGTTCGAAGTCACGGAATAAGGCAAAAAGAAACAAAGAACAAAGAACGAGAATAAGAATTATTCATTTAAACGTTGGTACCATTAAAAAATGCAAAGGAAAATGTTGATAGATTAAAACGGTGACAGTTTTCACAAATTCAAACAATACTCTAATACTTCTATATAATACTAGGGGTTGTTTAGCTCGTGGAAAAAAGGGATATTAGTTTTTCAAAATTACAGAAGAAGTTTGATTAATCAAGGATGAATTCAATAAAGTTCCATTTATCATATCTTCATTCTCTCCATCAATTTCTTCTTCATTTTCATCTTCATCAATACCTGATGATGTCAATTCACCATACTTGGTTCGAAATTTCTTTTCAATATAATCATAAAATAAATTATGTAATAAAGATTGTGCTAATTGTATCTCTAATTGACCAGGATCTTCATGAAATTTTGAACGATATTCTTTACGATATCTATGATGATCTTCTGTACTATGTGTATGTGGTCGACCATAATGAAATCCATCATAAGTTTGTTTCTTCCAAACATCTTTGGATAATGCTCGATTATCCCATATCTCCCATATACTATCTTTCATTCCTTTCATTTTCACTTCTAATGGACCATCCGCACATAATGCACCATATCTTCTATTAATATGATTGGTTCTATAGATTAATCGTATATTTTTCTTCTTTGCAATAGCACTTAATAATAAAAGTTCTTTGATAACTTCAGGACGTGCACGATTTAATGATCTTTCCATTTCATCCATTGTTTCACATCCTTGATAATAAGATTTACCATAAGTTACAGATTTTACAAAATCATAGATACCAGTATTGACTATGACAGCATAAGGACGTGGTTTCGTAGAACTACTTTCTAAAAATTTATGTAGTACATTAAAGGTTTCTTTAGAACGTGAATTAAAACCAAATATATAATAAAATGTAATAATAAATTTAGAATTCATTAATTTCATTTGAAAAGGTTGATATGCTTCTTCTACTGATATTCTTTTCGTGTTTTCATTACCACAGATACGATTACGACATGGTCCATTCCTTTCTGAACCTGCTAAAATTCGGGTTAATCCACAGATTGTATTTCTTGTACCTGAATCACCAAAGACTCCAATATGGATTGCCTTTTCTGGTATATTATCTGTGAGTTGTTTAATCATTGTTGAAAAGGTTTTATTCGTAAAACGATGATAAGAACACTTTTTCGGTAACCATATTTCGGTAAATTTCATTGCTTCACCTGGTCCTTCCCCAAAGAAATGACCTAATACTTCAGCATTTTGTTCTTCTGTTTTAATATCACTTACACTAATCCAATCTCCTTTATTATTATCTTGATATTTCTTACAGAGTGGATACACCGTAGCATTGGATGATGACCAAAAAAGTGAAGTTACAAACTTTACGCTGGTTAGAAGGTTACAAATCAAGATGAACCACTTTGAACTTATCATCTTTTACTCTTTAGTCTGTCCTACTGTCAGTTTCATGCAGTAAAAGGAGCGCCTTTTTGCGGGCGTATAAGGTACCGTAAAATTACTTCGAAAGTCGAATAATGTCTTCGTCATTATTCCAAGAAAAATAGTGACTTTCAAAGAGTTTGCAAACACTCTACTTTAAAAATTCCTTATCGTTCTTTTTCGAATTTGAAGTAAGATAAAATTTGCAGGTATAACAATTAGAAAGCGCTGAGTGAGAATCGCAATCAGAAAAATACAGCAACATTCGAACGACTCCATGCGAAGAAAAAAAGTAATAGGAATATTTATGATTATAATTAAACTGGTAAGCACTTTTTATTTTGATTTCGTGTGCTATTCTACACAACACACAAAGGAACATACAAATTTTCTTCTTTCTAATAAAAACAATTATAAACCATTAAATATAAAGAAAGGAATTTTTGTACTAAAAAAAAAAATCAGAAAAGTCAAGTTAAAGTATGAAACTTTTAACTTTTTCAACCATATCATGAATTGCATTTTCTGTTTGAAAGATATCAACGTTACCATCAATAACGAGTTGATCGTGACAGACACAATCTTCTGTTTTCTGATCTAACATTCGTTCATGATAGGAGTGACAATCTTGTAAATAAGCAAGTGGAATGACAGATTCACCAACACGTGATCGCTTGGCAATACGCTGATGACATAATTGAGGGTCAGTTTTTACGTAAACGACGCGACTTAATTGACATTCTTCAATGAAACTATCGAACCATCTCATGTATATTTGAAAGTTTACATCTTCAATGTGTCCTTGATCATATAACATCTTGGCAAACACCATCTTATCAGTCTATAGAAAAGACTAGAATAAGCACAACGGAATGAGAAGGAAGAAAGAGAGACTTACAAAAAGACTTCGTTCAGTGATAAAAGTTGCATGAGGATGCTCTTTAATAGTATCACGTAAGAGAGCGAGACGTGAAATGTAAGCCATCATTTGGAAAGCAAAGGAATAACGATCTTGATCAGCATAAAACTTTTGAAGCATTGTCTTTCCATCTTTATCACGAATCAGTTCCCATTCATCAACAGGTTCTTTTAAGAAGACAACATTCTCATTATCTTTCAAAGCCTCCTTCATGTGATTTAGAAGGGTAGATTTTCCAGATCCAATGTTTCCTTCAATTGAAATAATTCGATAACCAAAGCGAGAACGAATATGAAAAGGAGAATCATCGATGATCTCCAAATCAGTAGATCGCGAGTTCGGAGTAGAAGGTGATTCTGATAAAGGTGTATTCAAGCTCATTTTCAGTAAGTTGTAGTTTGAAATGGGATTCAAATTGTGTGAAGCAGCAGAGAGATTTGAAAATTTGAATCATTTGATTTCAATTTGAATTTTTCCTGGAAAAAGCGAGGAAAAGAAAATTGGGATTACGGACTGTGAAGATGTTTGGAAAGAAAAGAAAAATGGGGGAGTTTCGTTATGCTATTTCGTGTAATTTGTTGGAAGAAAAGAAGTGGTATGCTAATGCTGAGTTTTCACGTCGAAGTATCAGTAAAAACGAAATGCAAAAAAGGAATGTAAGAAAACAAAATTAAAAAAACGGACTCCCACAGATGCAAAAAGAAAAAGTTTTGGTAAGAGTACACGTTATAAGGCAGTGAAGTAGGAAAAAATCTTAAGAGTCCATAAAGTTGATAAAAGGTATTTCAGGGAAAGGGGGAAAATCATCCTCTTCCGTCATTCACTTTTTCACCAACTTTCGCCACTTCATACTTTCCACCAAATTAACACTGCTTACTAACGTGCACTGCTTGGCGTCACCGGCACATTCATCGACGCCTTCTTCTCCATCTTGGTCATTGAATGCAAGAAAAAAACTAATAAGACTAATTCCTATGTCAATATCTCTCAGTAGCATAAGAAAAGGTAAAAGAAAATGCTACTGGAGTGAAACAAAAGCTTTTGGTAAGAGTACACGTTGTAAGACAGTGAAGAAAAGAAATTGGAGAAACAAGTGTCTAAAGGACCCGCAAAGTCGGTGAGAAGTACCTCAGGTAAAGGAGAAAGTCATCCTCTTCCGTCATTCACTTTCGACCACCTCCGCCACTTCAAACAGTTTCAACCAAAATGCTCTGTCCGCTGCTTACTTACGTGTACTCGGCCTACGTCAGCCGCCGGCACATTCATCGACGACAGGTTCAACAGGTACAACAGGTGCTTGCACCTCTTTCTCTAAGGCGTATAGTTGCCTTTCCGACTCACTACGAGTGTCAGCACTCTCCAACCATCTTGCAACATCTAAAGATGAAACAAATAAGGAAAATGAACGAAACTAAAATAGCACTGACCTCTCGGATCATAGCGCACCATAACGATAGGACCCTTCCCGCCTTCATGAACTACAATTCCATCTTGGATGATTAGTAAACGCTCCGGGAAAGCTTCGTAACGCTCAAGCGCTTCATTTTTCATACTATCACAAATTACTTCCCCAGCCGTCCATCCAGTTTCTCGGATCATTCGATTGGCAGCAGCGACTCTTTCCTCAATATTTCGATGGTGATTTTTCACAGGCTTAACACTATTTAAAGCCCCCTGACCATCACTACTTTCTTCGATGTAAATTGTTAATATGCGAGCGAAGGGCTTTGGACCCGAACAGAAGCGCCGATGAATGTCATGAATGGCCTTCAGCTCGCTCATACACATGGATCAGTTATACGAACCCATATGGATAACTAACGGCATATGTGGTGGCATCTTCTTTACATAATCATTAAGTAAAGAAAATTCATTTTTCCCATCCAATGAAATTAATTTCGCATCTAATGCGGGATGATATAACTTAGCAACAGGATACCATGAAGGGAATAAAAATTTTAATATTTTTTGTAATAATTTCCACCAAAACCATTCATTTAATAATAAAGCAATAAGTCTTTGTAATGGTGATCTTTCAGGCGGTTTGTAATGGATTTCAGTTGTCATCTCGATGACAAATGAATTCAATTCAATCTTTTTCTAAATTCACATTTTCAGCTTGAAGATTGGCTGCCCACGCCCTCCCTGCTCCTGGGCTTTAGAGTCTTTCAGAAAATTCAAGTCAAAATCTTTTCGATTTTATATCCAAAATACAAAATGAAGACAACCCATAAGGTTTCGACCATTACCTTAGCGATTGCTATTGCGGTTTACTATTATTATTCATCCCTCGCGAAGGGGCGAGCGACGTCAGTTATCGTTCAGGCTTTACACTTTCTTGCGAGACCTCATGTAACTCCTGCTCCAGCAGAACGATTTGAGCCAATCCAACTTCCAAGTGCTTGGAATGGTTCTTTCATGAGTCAACATCCCCATTTGTGGACAGATATCTTAACAGATGACGATAAAACCGCTTTGACGAATGCGATTCGTCATTTCCAGAACTTGAAGAAGCCTTTAGAGGAGTTAACAGTGAATTCCAATGTAAACGATTTCCCTTTGTCATCCTCACTGCAAGAGAAGGTTGAGAAATGGAAGCATCATCTAAGTCCGAGAGGATACGGGTTCTACGCAATCAAAGGAGTTCCAGTTGAGCAATGGTCTTTGCGGCAATCTGAGATATTTTTCTTCGCATTGGGTAAATACTTGGGAACTCCAGGTGCACAAGATACTAACGGTACTTTACTGGGCCATGTGAAAAGTGTTGGCTATGCTGATGATAAAGAACGACCATATCGTCAAACTGTCGATATTCGTTACCACTGTGACGGCGCTGATGTTGTAGGTTTACTGTGTATTCATCCAGCGAAGGAAGGGGGAGTATCTCGTATAATCTCTTCAGTCTCGGTGTATAATCGTTTATTACAACAACCCAAAGGTCAAGAGTATGCTGCTAAATTAACAGATGAAATCTTCTCATCTGTTCGAGGTTCCACGTTTGGCTTAGGAATGAAGTTATTGCCTTTCACTCCTTTGAAGATTGATCAAATGGGTGTTTTACGCTCCTTTTGGAACGAGGAGTATTATTTGAAAGCTTATAAATTTTCAAACGGTTCCTTGACAGACATTGGACGAAAGGATCCTTTAGCTGTCGAAGCAGTTGAGACTTATGATGGTATTCTGGCAGAAGATATGAAAAGAGGCTATGTACACCGAGGAAACTGCAGTGATGTTGATGAAGACACCTTCAATGATTGTGTGAAGTTTGATCCAGAGGATGTGTTAGGGTTGGATATGGTGTTAGAGAAAGGAGACATTCAATTGGTATCGAATCACTTTATTCTGCATGCTCGGACGGAGTTTGTTGATTATACTGATGATGAGATCGCAGAAGCTTCGAAGATCCGAAATCTGGAAGGAGAAAATGTGTCGGTGTTGGGGAAGAGAGAACTCTATCGTCTTTGGTTGACTCAATCAACAGATGATTTCACATGGGAGCAATATTTGAGTAAGCAGATTGATTTATTGAAAGTTTTCTCGAGTTTCATCAGAGGGTTAGTCATTTACCGATGAGAAAATGATATTTCTCAAACAACTTGACTAAAAATTTCTATTTCTTTTAAGTAGTCGCGATGTCATTTCTATAGCAATAACGAATGTCATTATAAAGGGGAAAATGTATTGAGATGAATTCCCATAGCTTAGCTAGTTTGGCTTTTATAATATCGAAAAAAAACTAACAAACAACTTGTAAGTATGCCCAGGCCCGCCCATGGGCTTTGAAGAATTTTCATTCATCAACAAACTTCAAGGTCGAAAAAAGTGTGAGTGAGATAAGAAGAACAAAATCCACAATACTTTGGAGATGAAGACAACTCCAGTGCTTCACAAGGTTTCTGTCATCGCGATTGCGATTGCGATTGTTGTTTATTATTTTTATTCATTACTGGCGAAGGGGCGAGCCTCGTCTGTCGTCATTCAGACTTTGCAGTTTCTTGCAAGACCTCATGTAACTCCTGCTCGAGCAGAACGATTTGAGCCAATCCAACTTCCAAGTGCTTGGAATGGTTCTTTCATGAGTCAACATCCCCATTTGTGGACAGATATCTTAACAGATGACGATAAAACCGCTTTGACGAATGCGATTCGTCATTTCCAGAACTTGAAGAAGCCTTTAGAGGAGTTAACAGTGAATTCCAATGTAAACGATTTCCCTTTGTCATCCTCACTGCAAGAGAAGGTTGAGAAATGGAAGCATCATCTAAGTCCGAGAGGATACGGGTTCTACGCAATCAAAGGAGTTCCAGTTGAGCAATGGTCTTTGCGGCAATCTGAGATATTTTTCTTCGCATTGGGTAAATACTTGGGAACTCCAGGTGCACAAGATACTAACGGTACTTTACTGGGCCATGTGAAAAGTGTTGGCTATGCTGATGATAAAGAACGACCATATCGTCAAACTGTCGATATTCGTTACCACTGTGACGGCGCTGATGTTGTAGGTTTACTGTGTATTCATCCAGCGAAGGAAGGGGGAGTATCTCGTATAATCTCTTCAGTCTCGGTGTATAATCGTTTATTACAACAACCCAAAGGTCAAGAGTATGCTGCTAAATTAACAGATGAAATCTTCTCATCTGTTCGAGGTTCCACGTTTGGCTTAGGAATGAAGTTATTGCCTTTCACTCCTTTGAAGATTGATCAAATGGGTGTTTTACGCTCCTTTTGGAACGAGGAGTATTATTTGAAAGCTTATAAATTTTCAAACGGTTCCTTGACAGACATTGGACGAAAGGATCCTTTAGCTGTCGAAGCAGTTGAGACTTATGATGGTATTCTGGCAGAAGATATGAAAAGAGGCTATGTACACCGAGGAAACTGCAGTGATGTTGATGAAGACACCTTCAATGATTGTGTGAAGTTTGATCCAGAGGATGTGTTAGGGTTGGATATGGTGTTAGAGAAAGGAGACATTCAATTGGTATCGAATCACTTTATTCTGCATGCTCGGACGGAGTTTGTTGATTATACTGATGATGAGATCGCAGAAGCTTCGAAGATCCGAAATCTGGAAGGAGAAAATGTGTCGGTGTTGGGGAAGAGAGAACTCTATCGTCTTTGGTTGACTCAATCAACAGATGATTTCACATGGGAGCAATATTTGAGTAAGCAGATTGATTTATTGAAAGTTTTCTCGAGTTTCATCAGAGGGTTAGTCATTTACCGATGAGGAGGAGCCCATTTTTAAGTTCAAGATCTCTACATTCTTTTTGTTTTTTCTTTTTCGTGGAACGAATGGCATTTTTGTCTTACTGAATGTCATTATAAGGGAAATGCATTGAGATGAATTCCCATAGAATAA
>VFQN01005636.1_pt1 | contig 15097 bp, 26 predicted proteins | sample 3512371 | NCBI WGS metagenome assembly VFQN01 (sample SAMN10412370, study PRJNA504923) | tailings metagenome | isolation source: Replicate 2 from Balatoc abandoned mine | place: Philippines: Itogon, Benguet | collected 2017-08-28
GGCGGGGGGGGGGGGGGGGGGGGTGATTGGGGGGGGGGGGGGGGGGGGGGGGGGGGTGGGCGGGGGGGGGGGGGGGGACCGGGGGGCAGCGCACCGGAGCAAGAAGGCAAGCGGGGGTCGTGGGCGGTGCCTGTCCAACACTGGGTGGTATGGCGTTGGCCGCTAGGTTGCTATATGGGTTATGCTCTGAATATTGCATGCGTCCCCCAAGGTCGTGGTGGCATGCACATGTCAGGTGGACCGGGGGGTGTGTGGGGCCACCGCACTCAGCCGTGCACTGCACCGATGCCACGACGGCTCCTACGATGAATCACAGTTTGCAAGGCGAGATGTAGGTGTTGTCACAATACCGCCGTACGGAAGCCCCCACTCACGGTTCAGCTTCTGCGCAAACGCAAACGAGACGGCTCCCACGGCGGCTCCCCGGCTGCCGCGGACGCCACTGAGCCGGAAGCCGCCCCCTGCAGGCACTGCAATAGTGCCACCGCTTGTGAATCCCAAAGCCACCCCGGCCCCTGCTGCATCCTCTCCCTGCAGCGCCAGCGACTCGCTTGGGGTGGTACCAGGACAGGTGCCCGCGCTGGTCACGGACCCATCGGAGAAGCTGAAAGCCACCTGAGAAACCGCGCCATCTTGCCCGCAGCACACGCTAATAGCTGACAGATCTCTACTGCCAGAACGCTGGACCTCTACAATAGGCTTCGCGCCCCCTGTACCGCTGGTAAGGTTGAGCCGCTCTTCGGTGATGGTTGGGCTGTCGCTGATGAACGCGGAGCCGCCTTCTGTGACGACACGGGCCAGGAAGCTGCCGCTGCCGTACACGGACCGTACGGCCAGTACGGCTTCTGGCAGAACGTCGTCGTACAGCAGGCTGATGTACTGCAGGTCGCCGTATGAGTCGAGCAGCTGGGGCGTGAAGGTGCTGAACGGGGCGTCGCTGGGGCTCCCGGCGCAGAAGGAGCACGAATATACCACCTGGGGTGGGGACAGCGACAGAAAGCGGACAGCGTCCATGAAAGAGGGCATTTGGTCCGCTCCAGAACTCTGTGCGGTGACCCGGTGCTCGACCTCCATAAGGAGACATTGTCATAGCGCGTAACGCAGGCCGCTGTCGTACGCAAAAGCCACCGTCAAGTGCCAAACATGTTGTGATGCTGGTGCTGCGTTTATTGGGGCCTGCAGCGGTGGACAAGCAGTGGCCGCCCCCCACACGTGGTGATGGTTGCGTCCGTGTATCTCAGCTTTGGGCAGGGGCAGTGTAACAAATGAAACAAAGTCAGATCCATCTCCTCCTTACCTCATAGTGTCCAGCAACCTCGGGCTCCGTATAGCAGTTCTGCGGTGGCGACGGATTTTCAGGAGGAGGGTACAGCGGAACACCGGTGTGGGGTGCAGGGTAGGCCCCGTAGGGAGGTTGCGGCTGCGGCACATTGTAGTAAGGCGATGGGGTTGGAAGGGAAGGGGGACGGAGAGGAGCATCACCTGCCGGTGGTGGGGACAGGGATTGGTAAACAGGGGGCTGGAACTGTGGATATGGTTGGTTGTACGGCAGCAGCGATGGTGGAGGTGGTGCAAGTACGGTTGGCGGCAACGGTGGCGGCGAGTTGTCAGTATCTGGCTGGGGGGAGGAAGGAGGTAACTGGACGGGGCTCTGCGGCGGCGGGTACAAAGACGCTGTTGGGCCGGCTGGGGGCTGCGCTGGGGGTGGTGGAGATGATGGTGCTGGGCTGGGAACACCAGGGCTTGCGAGCTCAGGGGCAGGGGCGTCCGGTGATGGCAAGCTGGGCGGACTGGGCAGAGGCGGCGGGTCGGTGAGTTCTGTGGAGGATGGCGTTGGCGGTGATGGAGTGGGAGGATCTGGGCTTATCGGACCCGGCTGCAGCGGCGTATTGGGAGGATCTGGGCTGGGAGGAGTGGAGGGGGGCCCCGGGCTGGGAGGCGTGGAGGGAGGCTCTGGGCTGGGAGGCTCCGGGCTGGAGGGCTCTGGGCTGGGAGGTTCCGGGCTCGGAGGCGGTAGCCTGGGAGGCTCGGGACTAGGAGGAGGTGAACGGGCACGCGGTGGAGTAGGGGGCTCTGGGCTTGGAGGGCTCGGGCTGGGCGAATTGGGGCTGGGTGGTGGCTGCTTGCCGGTGCATGCTGGTAGGGCGTTGGGCACCAGGACCTTGATGGCCTTCCAACCTACGATGTGCAACGCACACAGCACAGGCTCCAGTTAGCTGTCATCTGTCCACAACGGCTCAGCGTTTGCGACGTAAAGGAAGTGCCACCTTTCCGGGTTGTCAGCGCAACACAGCACTTGTCGCTTGGGCAGGAAGCGTGCTTGTACGGGCGATGGGGCGAGCATACCTGGCGGGTAGGCTCCGCACAGGTCCGTAGAGTCCAGCAACACCTCTCGCAGGCTGGATCTAAGCTGCTCGTACTGAGTCGGAACTGTGCCACTCAAGTTCTGGTTAATCTGCAAGGAGAATGCTGTCAGCGCTGTCAGCCCCCTCCACTCCACGGGGAGCTCTCCAGACAGCTCGTTGAAGGATAGGCGGAGCTCCTGAATCGCGGAAAGCAGGGGCACGATCACTGGTTTGCCCTGTATCACATCACTGTTGCAACCGAGTGCTGTACCAGCCAGCCATACTCGCCAGGGAGGAGGCAGTGTGATGCCTTAGGTGTGCGCACATCAGGACACGTACCGCAGGTCCATGCATAGGCTGGTCCGCCGTTACCCCCGAGACGGCGACATGGAGAGGGTGTGCCTATCGCATGGAAGGCAGTTGCAGCTACGGCGCGCAAGGCTTACCTTCAGTCCTGTGAGGGTCGACCAGGCGGGCGGAAGCGTACCCTGAGGCCGTGCAAGGGGTCCGAGTCAAGCCGATCAAGGCCTACGACACGAGGGCCCGAAGGCACAGTAAGAGGAATCGTCGAGAAGGATGTGGATGCGCTTTGGTGTCTGGGGATCGGGCATGCGGAGGGACCAGGTTGCCGGGTTTTGGCCGCCGTTGTTGCAGTTTCCCTCTTTGTCCACTTGCGGCATTCCCAGCCTCCCGACGACACTTACAGCCCCATATGTTTTACTAACATTTTGAGCACAGGCAACGGTGTCTCCTCGGGCCGGCTCGCTCGGAGGAGCTCCGAAGGATGGAGACCATGCCGGAAGCTGCCAAGCTGGCCAGCTCCATCAGGAAGCAACTCACTGACGGCTATTTATGCAATACTCATAATGGGAGGCAGGTTTGCCTTCCGCAAGTTGTGACTGTTGCCAGCTGTTGCAGCTCGTAGGTTGAAGCGCTCTACGGTACCAAATAACTGGTCCATTCTGTGAGGATCTGCTTCAATGTTTGTAGCGTAACACGTCTGCGACCGGTACGAGGGGCACAGGGATGTGGCGCAGGGCTGGCCACGATGTCGTGCCGCGAAGTACTGGTGCGACCCACACAACCATGCGTCCGTTTTCTTTGGGTGGCGGTAAGGCACGCGGCAGGGGGGTGAAAGTGGTCGGCATGAGGCTGAGAGCGGGTCAAGGGTGCGAGGAGAGGAGCAGGTTCCGGTAGCTGCTCCCCGTTGAACTCACCCCAACGTGGCTGCCGATGAAGCGCATCCTCGTCAGGGTGGTCAAAGCGCCCAGGCTGGGCTCCAGTTCCATAAGGGGCCCCGTAGCAGCCGGGAAGCATCCGTCCAGAGAGATGGACGTGGCGATGTAGCCTCCACCGGAATACAGGCCGCAGCCAATGCCGTACCAGGTGGATGAGCCGCCGGGGCACGCAGTCCCTTTCCACGTGGTCAGGTCGCACAGGGTGCCACCCGCTTCGGCTGCAGCCGCATCAAACCGCGGCTTGAGGCGGGTGAGGAGGAGGGCGGACGCAGCTGCGTCACCTGTTGAGGTATTTTAGGGCAGGCGTGAGGGTCACAGGGGGGCAGGCTGGGCTGGGGGAGGTGTGAGACATGACACCGGCCAGCAAGCGGGTTGCCATGTGTGCTGACATGATTGGCCTGGTGAAAAGCCCGGGACCACGTCAAATATGGAGGAGATGCAGCTAAGTGATTGGACATATGGCATTGTTCCTGGGCAATGGCGCAACTCCTGGCAACTCCACGCAGCACCAGCGTGAAGCTGGGGTGCACACGTGCTAAACCGTGGCCAACCTCCAAGCGACCTGGCATGCTTAGACCCAGCCCGCATACCAGTGGGCAGCAAGTTGGCTCCTTGGGCAAATGGAACCTGCAAATTCACGGGGCATCCTACTATTTGGCTCAGGAGCGCTCAGGGAATGCCGGTGTCGGTGCGTGGTGCTGGTCGCTGCGCACCGCCACGACGGTTGGGCCCCCGACACCCGCTAGCCCTCACCAGCACAGCGATCACGCCAATCCATAAGGCTGCTCTGCAACTGATAAGCATTGCTGTCAGGACCGCCTCCAAGGAGGCTGGCTCTCTCGCCCAGCGCGCCGCGGTGCAACTGCTCAAAAAGCCATGACGTGACGACCCATCGCTGCCTCACTCTTCTCAGGCCCTGCTGTTAGTCTCAGCGGAAACAGACATTACGATGCAATGGACGAGACTTGTTGCGAAACATACGAGTACTTGGAGCAAAGGGAAGTGGCCTTTGATGAGCACCTTCGGTGCCTAGATGATGTCGCCAGCCAACTGGTGCAATGTCGATCGTGTCGGTCGCCGGCACGTGTGGGCGTTGCGTCTTGCGTGGGCGGAAGGACGCTGTGCTATTTGTGTTTGGTCATCAGTGAAGCCTGTCATTCATCCTCATTCATCATTGACTGCAGCATACCGCACAGGTGCAGGGCCGAGGAGCACCATGTACAGGCACCCGCCTGACACGTGTGCGTGCCTCGAGCGGAAGGAAGGAGGCCCATGCCTGCAAATTCCTGCGCCCCCCCCCCGCAGGGCCCGTGGCTGATGACCATGAACATTTAATACGAAATCAATGGTGACAGCAGTGCTGCTGAGCAGCTAAAACGAACCGATGCTTTGGAATTTGCAGATTGGTCCGAGCGGAAGAACAGGAAACAGGAAAGGTACTGCGACCGGGAACGCCCCCTCATCCGATCCACCACTGGTCCACTGCTCAACGCATGGCAGTGCATGCTGGAGCAGCAGCGTTTTGTACAGCAACGAGCTGTGATGTGCCCCACGTGCCAATCCAATTCGATCAAGCTGCGTCTTGCCTACGGTGCATTGCATGACCAGTACCACACACTCGCTGCTACCGCCGCACATTCACGCAAGCTCCTTGTGCTCTCCCCCTGTTGTGTTCTGCGTAGGTTCAGTTCCATAGGTTTCGAGCAGCCAAACGCCAGCGGCGGATTGCACTTCACACAGGTATGACATTGGATCTTAGCACGACCGGTCGCAACTAGCAGTCACCCCTTATCAGGCAAGGACGCAAGGTTCAGTTCGCCATGGCAACCACCTCGGCACCTATCTCCCGCCGCCCTTGGTGAGTCCGTGAACAGCATGGCATTTTGCCATTTGCCAAACGAAAAGCATGCAAGCGCACGTCTCCAACGCTCCTTGCTGCGCCGCACGTCTAAAGTACCCAAGGTAATGTCGCGGTGGCCAAGGAACACTGCTCAGTTCCATCATGAAAGCCCGTGCTATCAATGCTACGCGCTGCACGAGTCAGTGCACCAGAGTTTGACTGCCAACCATCTGCTTCATGCCAAGGCACGAACGGCATAATGACTCATTTTAACGAGGCAGCACGGCTACAGCTGTATGCACTCCAGCCATGCTTACACCACTCTTCAGCCTCCACCCTGAGCACGCGGCCTGCGGCTAGGCCTCCTGCCCGGCCCCCCACCGCCCCCGCCCCCCGTGCTATCACCAACGTCCAGTACCCTAAACAGCGTAGCCAGCGGCTGCGTGCCGTTGCTCGGGCCCCCGCACCGCTGCTCCTGCGCCCCTGGGCACGGCAGGTAGCAGGCCGTGTCCTGCGCCTTGGCCCGCACCAGGGCTGGCGGCAGGCTGGGCGCGCACAGGCAGGCGGCGCGCTGCAGCGCCACGAAGGCAAGGCGCTGGGAGGTGGAGGCACTGAGGTTGCGGGCGGCGGCCAGGCAGCGCTGGAGGCTGTTGGCGCGGTCGGCGGGGAGGACGGTGGTGAGGGCGGGCGGGTCAGGCAGCGGGAAGCAGCCCACGTAGGACACGCCGTCGGGGAGGGGCGCTGTGGGGGAGCCAGCAGGGCAGGGGAGCAGGCAAGGGTAAGTGCGGGGGAAACAGGACATAAGCGACAAGAAGGTGAACTTAGCCTCAGCTTCCACCCCTCAGGACACAACGCGCGGACAGCACCTGCAGGAGAGTTTGGGGGTGCTAAAATCTGTGGGGGTCACTGGCCGCACACTGTTGGGCTTTCCGTGCCACACCCCGCGGGAGCATTGCTGCACACCCATGAAGTCGTTAGCCCCCCTCCACCAACCTGTGTACACGGCGGGTGCTCGCGCTGGCTGCGTCAGAACGAGAGGCGGCGGCGGCGGCGCCAGTCCCACCGGCGGCAGCGCGGGCCGTGTTGCCGCCAGCTGGTCCGCCATGTCCAACAGGGCCCAGAACCGCCCGGCGCCGGGGGTGTTGCGGGTGGTGGTGGCACGCGCCCTGGCAATGCTTGACGTGACAATGCCCAGCTCCTGAGGTGATAGTGTCCTTGCGTCCCTCAGGTACTGCAGGTACGCCTGCGCTGCCAGCTCTGCGTTTTGCAACTCCACGGGAATGTCGACGGTGAGGACGGACCCGGGGTTCGACACGAGGCCGGAGAAGAACATGCCCATGGGCCCAGACACCTCGTTGACCTGGGGCGTGGAATGGCATACCGTTTTAAAGTATGGGGAACGATGGCGGTTCGTATGTGACATGGGGCGGCGCAGTCAGTGTGAGGGTCACCCCTGGGCACATGTGTAGTAGGATCGCGGTGCAGTGCGAACCAGCCGGAGCTGGGCATCACTGTACAGGGGGTTACCACGTATCTGCGCACATGTTGCTACACGATTACGCCCTTGTGAACTTACAGGTATGCTTGAGGCGTTAAAGACGGGTTTGGTGGCCTGCAGCAGCTGGCGCCCCCTGCTGCGGGTCAACTGGGGTGAAGAGCTCCCGCCCTTGTCACCAGGCAACACGGCGTCCGAGCTAGTCGCGCCAGAGGCCCTGCCGGCCATGGGCCTAAACGCGCTGGGTCTGGTAGCTTCCCCTGCACCATCCGCAGCAATTGGCTGCACACTGTCCGGGGTGGAGTAGAGCTCCCGGCGCATGACGTCCGGGCCCGCGAAGATGAGCGACTTGCCCGACGCGGCGAAGTCCAGCAGTACGCGTACGGCACGGGCGTCGTAAGTGTCGTACGGCCTGCGGGAGGTACCAATAACGAGCATCGGTCGGTACGCAGTCATGGTACCGGTAGCCAAAGGGCGTGTGCGAGCAGCATGCTGGTTAGCACGTGCAAGAGGGGCTGCTGAGCCAGGCTGCGCCAGGCCGCAGTGGTTCTGAGTGGCGGACGGTGGATTGTACGAACACTATCAGCACAACGGCCCGGATGCATTTACAGCTGAGTAAGCCAGGCAATACACTGCAGCGTCACGCATATGCTATCTTACCCAACTACATATATGTCCACGCCGGCCCCCTCGCTCTGCACGAAGTCCCCCAGCGGCAGGAATAGCTGCTGGTTGGCACGCCGCAGGTACCGCTCCAGCAGGTTTGGCAGCTGGTTGGAAACAAACCTGTGAGCAGCGAGGACGTACAAGCGGTGCAGGATCAGGATCAGGGTACGCCATTGTGGTAGCCTTGCCGTTTCCCCCCTGTACCCTAGGTGGCCTATACCACAGATTAGCAAGGGCCCGTGCACGGCGTAGACGCGTACATTGCCGCACACACGAGCACCATCCCCTCGTCGTCACAGGCCTAGCGTACTCACTTTGCCATGCGCAGGTACGCTCTGTCCGCCACTCGCAGCACGGTACTGCCGTTCCTTCCGCTGCCGCTGCCTGGGGTCCCCGCCGCCCACTCCACCAGGTTGCGCACCACCGTGTCAAAGCCCGGGTCGGATTTACGGTACCCCAGCCGTCTGGCCTCCGCTGAAGGCCTGGGCCGGCAGCAGCCCGTAACCCACTTGTCACCGCCAAACGCGATGCCGCGGCCAGCAAAGTACCGTACCGTTCCGAGGATAATCTCCTTTGCGTCGTTGACAGCGATTGGGATGGAGGGACCGAGCAGGACGAGGGTGGCAGCTGGGAATTGGTTGGAGACTCGGGCTGGGATGGGAAGGCCCTGGGCGATGATCGGGAGGTCAAACTGGACGGACTCGTTGAAGATGGCGGCTATCAAGTCCGTTGTGGGCGATGGGGGTGAGGGAGGGAAGGGGGGCTGCTGTGGGGTTGTGGAGGGTGGAGGTGGTGGAGGTGCTGGGGAAGGGGGAGGCGGCGACGGCGGGTGCGGCGGAAGGAGGGGCGAAGGTGGTAAGGGTGGGGAGGGAGGCGCTGGAGGTGCAGGAGGCGGAGAAGGTCCTGCAGGGGTGCACGGCAGGTGGGGAGCTTACATGTTGGCAAACTATGCGTGACCAACCAGCAGATCCCTCCACCCCTACCCCTACCCTTGCAGATGTATCACACGGGTCCATTGGCCTGCTGTCCTGGTTATGCCCGCAATGCCACGTAGTATACCGAAGTAGTTTAGATAAGCCGCCGTGCGACGCTCCCGGCCGACCACACTCCTGGCGCTACACGCCTAATGCATCGCATGTCACACGCCACGCTCCCTGCCACCCCTGCAACTCCATACCACTCGTGCCAGCCACTCGTTCACAGGTGCCCAAATCGTCAGGCATGCCCCTATTCAAGCCATGGAATACACTTACGATTGAGCTTGCGTGCAAACGCGAAGGAGAGCGACCCGACGGCGGCTCCTCGGTCGCCGCGGACGCCACTCAGCCGGAAGCCGCCCCCTGCCGGCACTGCGATAGTGCCCCCGCTAGCTCCTACGCCCTCTGCGCCGCCGTCTGGTTGCTGCTGTGGCGAAGCACCTCTGGATGTGGCATCATAAGGGCAAGTCCCCACGCTGGACTGCGTCCCGTCCGTAAAGCCAAACGTCACTTGCGAGACCGCTCCGTCTGCTCCGCAGCACACGCTAATGACAGACAGCTGTCTATGATACGCAGCGCCTGGTCCTGAGGTACGATCGCCCGCAGGCGCGCCAGCCACGCTGAGTTGTCCCTCGACGACCGTCAGGCTGTCGTCTGCGAAGGCGGAGCCGCCCTCGGTGACGACACGCGTCGAGGAGTTGCCGCTGCCGTACACGGACCGTACGGCCAGTACGGCTGCAGGTATTACGTCATCGAACAGCAGGCTGATGTACTGCAGCTCGCCGTACGCGTCCAACAGCTGGGGCGTGAAGGTGCTGAAGGGGGCGTCGCTGGAGCTCCCGGCGCAGAAGGAGCACGAGTAGATGACCTGGGGCAGGTGGACAGCGGTAGCAAGCAGTCCGCATGAGAGGATGCAGGCACCCGGTCTCTACAAGAACATGGCGCGGTGACCAGGCGCTCGAAGCGCAGATACTGTCACAGCAGGGTGTAAACAAAGTACTGGAATAAGCGCAAACCTGCACGCGCTGAACAGCTTGCGGTGCTGGTGAGGTGTACGGGGGCTGGCAAGCGGTGGCGACTTGGGGCTGGCGGTTCCTAGGATGGTTCGGCCACACATCGATGCAACCGTACCATTCTCTGGCAGACTTGGCAGGGAGAAGCAGAAGAACGGAATCGAATCAACACCCTCCCTACCTCATAGTCGCTGACCACCTCCAACTCCGTGTAGCAGTTCGGTGGTGGCCTTGGTAGCGGCACCGGGCCTCCAGAAGGATGGTACACTGGAATTAGTGGTTGCGCGGGGTTGGATGGGATGGATGGCGGTGGGATGGGAAGGCCAGGGCTTGCAGGCCCAGGGTGGCCTGGCGCTGGCAAGTCGGGCGAGCCGTTACTGGGCAGACACGGCGGGTTAAGGTCGTTTGGGCTGTCATAGGGGTTGTGGGGTAGCGGCGGTGCCGGCGGGCGTGGAGGCCCTGGGGTTGGCGGTGGTGGTGGTGCTGGGCTGGGAGGCTCCGGACTAGGTGGTGGCGGTGGGGCCAGCGGACTGGGCAGATCACGGCTGGGAGGATCCTGGCTGGGCGGTGGTGGCTTTGAAGGCTGCGGAATAGGAGGTGGGTTAGAAGGCTCTGGACTTGGAGGCTCTGGGCTGGGAGTATTTAGGCTTGGAGGTTCTGGGCTAGGTGGATCAGGGCTGGGTGGGGGCTGGGTGCTGGTGCACGCTGGTAGAACGTTGGGCACCAGACTCCTGATGGCCTCCCAACCTGCGCGAACAAGCGTGCACAACACAGGCTCAGAATGTCATCCAGGCATTTTGGATGTGGCCCCTATGTCTGCAGTATGATGCAAAGCAGTGCTCACAGTCGGCTTCACCAGTACGTCCAGGGCTATCCAGCGTTTGCCGCATGGCGCTGGTGGGAGGGCGTACCTGGTGGGAAGCAGCCGCACAAGTCAGTAGAGTCCAATGAGACTTCGCGCAGGCTCGACCCAAGCTCCGCGTACTGAGTGGGGAGTGTACCCGATATACCCTGGTTGGAGTGGAGGTAGAGCGCTGTAAGCGCTGTCAACCCACTCCACGCCGTGGGGAGCTCCCCAGACAGCTCGTTGGAGGATAGCCGGAGTTCCTGAACAGAGGGGAGCGCAGGCGTAGATGTACATGTCGACCGGCTACTAATGCTACACTCATGCAGCCTGAATTCACACCACTACACGTACGGTAAAGTGCCAGATAGGGATGGGCGTGGGGAGGGGCACCAGGTCTGGAAAGTGGTCACCTGCTAACACACACACACAGCAGCTCTGAGGCCACGAAGCAGCCCCGAGTCGAGTATACATGGAAGGCGTTGCTAGGTATATTTGACACCGTTGCCAACTTCAGTGTTATGTCGCGCAAGGCTAACCTGCAGCCCCCTGAGGGTTGACCAGGCGGCCGGAAGCGGACCCTGAGGCACGGAAGGGGCAAGAGCCATGGGTCAGAGGGTGAGGGATTTATGCGACGGCTCCTGAGCCCGTACGCAGGCCAGCAATAGGTGGATAACAAAGCTTGACTGCGCAGTGTGGAAGGGAGGGACCAAGTTGCTGGGGAGGACCAGGTTGCTGGGGAGGGACCAGTTGCTGGGGATGGTCAAATCTCCGTGTTACAGTTCTTCACTGGTTGATCTGCCGCATACCAGGTCTACTGCTGACTGTGCGCCTCCTTACGTGCTACAGCAGTGCTGATGAAAGACAACGCCGACTCCCGGGCGGGCATGCGAGGAAAAGCCGGTGCCGAGGCCAAACCGCGCGGCTCCAATCGAGCAACTCGCTGACGCTATCCTCATGTTCTTCTTAGACAGAGAGGCAGGTGTGCTCACTTGCTTGCAGTGATTGCGCTGTGACTGTTGCGAACGTTTGCAGCTCAAATATTTGAAGATCCCGTCGGTAGCAACAGCACCGTTAAGTAACACTGCAACATGAACAACACTTGGCTGCATCCCGGAACGGTATGAGCTGCCAGGCATGGTGTACCGGTACTCCCCATTCCACGTCCCATGTGTCATTTCCTGGCTGCTGCATGGGCTCCAAGGGCAATGTGACAAGCCTAAAGCTAACACGCGTCAGATACCCGACGTGCGGCTCTGGCAGGGTTTGGGATGTGCAAAGGGGAGGGTGTGCCGGCAATGACCGGCAGGCGGCAGCTGCTGCCCATGGAACCCACACTTACCCCAACATTGCTGCCTGAGAATTGCAGCCGCGTCAGGGTGGTCAAGGCCCCCAGGTTGGGCTCCAGCTCCACCACAGGCCCCGCCGCATCCGGGAAACAGCCGTCAAGAGCAATGGACGTCACCGTGAAGCCTTCGCCAGAGCACGGCCCGCAGCCGATGCCGTACCATGTGGATGTGTCGGCTGGGCACGCAGTCCCTGTCCAGGTGGTCAGGTCGCACATGGTGCCGCCTGTTGCTGCTGCTGCTGCGTCGAACCGGGGCTTGAGGGTGGCGAGGAGGAACCTGGACGCTGCAGCGTCGTCTGTTGAGGTATTTTGGGGCAGGCATTGGGTGCGCAGGGGTCGGGACAGATCCAGGCCGGGCCGGGGGTGAGCGCGAGGTGCGTGATGCATGACACCGGCCAGCTGCCAGTCCGCTTGTTTGCTGAACCATATGGCCTCGCAGAGCGCTGAAATGCCACAAGAGGAGCTGGGCATTGTCCTTGGCAATTAAGCAACTCCTTGGGCGTGGCGGATTCAGTGAAACGCTGGGGTGCCCACGTGCTGCCGTACTGCACATACAGCCAAACTCAAAGCAACCAGGTGTGCGTTGACCCACCCAGCATACCAGTGCCCAGTGAAGTTGTTACTTGGATCAGTGGAATCTGCAGTTTTATGGGGCAATGTGGCATCCTTTTTTTGGTTCAGGGGCGCTCCGAAAGGCGAGCTGCACACCGTTGCGGGTTGGGGCCCCCGGCACCCGCTAGCCCTCACCAGCATGACGATCGCCCCAATGCATAGCGCTGTCCTGCGAACGGTAAGCATTGCTGCCAGGGCTGCGTTTAAGGAGGATGGCGCTCTCGCCCAGCGCGTCGCGGTGCGGGTGCTCCAGGGTGCACAAGAAGCGACGCGACGACCAATCACTACCCTGCTCAGGCGGCCCTGCCTTTCCTTTCAGCGCGAAGCACTCGCAAATGTGGTCGATAATGACTGTCTGCAACTGATGCTTGTATTTGGAGCGAGCGGAAGCGGGTCCTTGGAGCCTGCCTTGGAGGGCACCTAAGGGTGCGTGCCTAGGTGATGTCGCCCGCCAGCCGATAGGATGCCGATCGCGTCGGCATCCACCACGTGCGGGCGTTGCGCAGGTGTAGCGACGCTCTGCTGATCATGTCCTCTATTCACTAGGCCTCCGTACTTTGGAAATGTGCGCCCTCAACAATATATGCAACATCTGGGACGGGTGCCAAATAGATGGGGCGGCTGCACTTGCACACACTGCACGTGTTCTGACACGTGTGCATGCCGCGTGGGTGACGGCAATGGCTACATGCTCCTGCTCCCACCGGCAGGTCCTGTGGCCGGTGTTCACGGAATGTTGATTGTTGATGCCATGTATTGTCCACTGTGCAGCGTGCACAGCTGTGCGCCCTGCTGCGCTCATTGCTATAGGCTATAGGAGGCCTCAATCCCTTAGCGCTTATCGCTGCAGTAGTTCGCACGCACAGTTATTAGCTGCCGTGGGACACGTAAACAGGGCACACGCGCCCTACCCAGTCGTGGCGTGACAGCACGATACTAAAGCCCGCACTCTTCCGTTACAAGAGGTTAAAAGCTCAGCCGTGAATTTTGGTCCGGCCCAGCGAACGGGGGATCCTATATATGCCGAATCCCTGGCCCACGTCCACGAAAGCTTACCGACCCTCTGACCCACAGCACAGCCACCAAAGCGCGTGCGGGCCAGAGAAGCAGCACGAGGAGGGTAAGTACCAGGACCATCAAAATCTCGACATCCATACGGCACGAAAAAAAAGTACAAAGCTACGCATTGTGGTATCCCTTGGGCTCGTATGGGAAGTTGCACCTGCCACGTGTAACGACTGAACTGAAGTGCGACTTGCTTGGCCCAAGCTGGAAAAAAGGAGACAGCAGAGCTACTGCGAATGATGTTCCCGGACCCCGCACTACTGCTAGCTAAACGGGCACAGTAACGAATGCTGTAAAAACAGTGTAATTAGCGAATCACATGTACTGTACCCTGGAGCCCCTGGCTCGTACACGGGTCCTTACGTGCCGGATTCCGGATCCTATCATGTAAGAAACAAACCTAAAAAAATGTACTGCCCAAATCAATCATGACAGCGCGTTACCCACAGTGCATGACCAGTCCCACACAGGTACTGCTATTGCGCGCATGTCCACGCAAGCTCCTTGTGTTCCGCACAGGTTCAGTTCCATGGTGTTGAAGCAGCCAAACACCAGCGGATAGCAATGCAGCTCACGCGGGTGTGACATGGAATCTACCATTACGGATCGCAACTACCGTAGTCACCCCTTATGAAGCAAGGTACAGTTACCACGACGACCTCCAGCAGGACGCACGGACCTGGACTGACAGCACCTGCCCCCCAGCCCTTGGTGAGCCCGTAAACAGCATGGCATTTTGCCAATTTCCAAACTACATCCATGCAAGCGCACGTCTCCAACGCTCCTTGCTGCGCCGCACGTCTAAAATGCCCAAGGTAATGTCTCTATGGCCAAGGAACACTGCTCGTTTCTCTGATTAAACCCGGGCGATCAATGATACGCGCTGCACGAGTCAGTGCACCCCAGTTTGACTGCCAAACACCTGCTTCATGCTTAGGCACGAACGGCATAATGAATCATTTTAACGAGGCAGCACGGCTACAGCTGTATACACTCCAGCCATGCTTACACCACTCTTCAGCCTCCACCCTGAGCACGCGGCCTGCGGCTAGGCCTCCTGCCCGGCCCCCCACCGCCCCCGCTCCCCGTGCTATCACCAACGTCCAGTACCCTAAACAGCGTAGCCAGCGGCTGCGTCCCGTTGCTCGGGCCCCCGCACCGCTGCTGCTGCGCCCCCGGGCACGGCAGGTAGCAGGCTGTGTCCTGCGCCTTGGCCCGCAGCAGTGCTGGCGGCAGGCTGGGCGCGCACAGGCAGGCGGCGCGCTGCAGGGCAACGAAGGCAAGGCGCTGGGAGGTGGAGGCGCTGAGGTTGCGGGCCGCGGCCAGGCAGCGCTGGAGGCTGTTGGCGCGGTCGGCGGGAAGCACGGTGGTGAGGGCGGGCGGGTCAGACAGCGGGAAGCAGCCCACGTAGGACACGCCGTCGGGGAGGGTCGCTGTGGGGAAGCCAGGGCAGGGGGGCAGGCAGGGGTGAGTGCGCGGTGAGAACAAGCGGTGTCAGCTTTGCAAAAGCTGGGAAAATGGGCCGAGCCCTGTGCTCAGGGGCGTCTGATGAAGTGCCAACTCCCAGAGGCGGGCCCATTGCCTCGTGCCACGTGCCAGCCTGCCCCTTGCCGAGAGTGGTTGCGGGATGCAAGTGCACCTGGCCGCGGACGGT
>VFQN01005637.1_pt1 | contig 15097 bp, 15 predicted proteins | sample 3512371 | NCBI WGS metagenome assembly VFQN01 (sample SAMN10412370, study PRJNA504923) | tailings metagenome | isolation source: Replicate 2 from Balatoc abandoned mine | place: Philippines: Itogon, Benguet | collected 2017-08-28
CCTGGAACCGCGAGGATGCCCAGGAATGGGCCCAGGTCTACACGAAGATCTTCCCTCCCTATCAGTTGCTGATCGAGAGCTATCTCAAGGCGCAGCAGGTGGAGAAGGACCACGAGCAGCTGGACTCGCAACGGTCCTGAACCAGCGTGACGGTATGGCGGCGCCGAGCGCCGCCATACCGTTTCTCGCTCGGCGGCCCCCGCTTGCGTCGAGCCTGTGCTTGAGCCAGTCCGTTTTTGGAAGCGCCGACGCGTTCACTCGCTAGAATCGACCTCGACCACGAACGGGATGGAGAAGCGAAGGTGGAAATCGCGTCGAGACTGGCTTGGTGCATGCTTGCCCTCATCCACGTCCCGCCGGCTGCAGTCGTCTTCTCGCCTTCGCTGCTGGGGCGCCTCTACAATGTCGATGCGGGTGGCGACATCGGCGTGCTCCTGATCCACCGTGGAGCGCTGTTTCTTGCGCTGGCGCTCCTGTGCCTGTTCGCGGCCTTCGATTCGAACATCAGGCGCGCGGCATCCCTCGTGACAGCGATCAGCGTGCTGGGATTCCTCGTCGTCTACATCCGTGCCGGCGCTCCGGGCGGCGCATTGCGCAATATTGCGATCGGTGATCTTGTCGCGCTGCTTCCGCTCGCCCTGGTGCTCTGGACCGCGTGGCGTGCCGACATGGGATGAAATTGAACCTGAGCAGCAGCACCGATCTCGCCGAAGCGTCAGCAAGGGAACAGCGGATGGACACTCAGGTTCCTGATGGTATCCACCCAACCGATGTCGCGCCGCCCGTGGCCGGCCTTCTTGAAACGCCGGTGCGCGCAAGGATTGCATTGTCGGGCGCCCGTGCCGTCTATATCGGCCCGCGCCTCGACCTTGCGCCCCACCGCAATGCCGCGGCGACACTTGCCATAGCGCTGGAAGCACCGTTCGAGATCGCATTTCCCGCGGCTGGGCAACGGTCCGACGAAGGGAAAAAGGCCGAGATCGTGCTCATCCCGCCCGGAACCCTGCACCATCTACGCGCCAGGGGAGACATGGCTTTCCTCTATCTCGATGCCCTTGGCGACGACCTCGCGACACTCGCCGACGCGGACCTGGCGTCAGCGCGGCGCCGGCTGTTCACAACCGGTTCCGCTGCCATCCGCACCACCGGTGTCGACCAACTCTGCGCCGCGCTCGGCCTGCCCCGGCGCCACCGGGTCGATGCCCGCATCGCCGACACCGTGCGATTGATCGACCGGCGTCCCCAGGACTTCGCTCACGTCGAGGCGGCGGCCCGATTGGCTGGGTTGTCCGCCTCGCGCTTCCAGGCGCTGTTTCGACGCACCATGGGCGTACCGTTCAGGCGCTACCGGCTATGGCGACGCATGGCCGTGGTGATGAAGGCCGTCTCGGAAGGACATGCCCTGACCTGGGCAGCACATGAAGCCGGCTTCGCGAGCTCGGCCCATCTCAGCACCACGTTCAAGACGATGTTCGGCATCACGCCTTCCGGTCTGTTGGCATCAGGCGTCGACATTACCATCGGCGATGGCTTGCCCGAATTGACGGACTGATATCTGCGCGCGGGGCCGATCCATGGACGCATTGTCCCGCCATGGGCGCCTCCCGTGGATCGACGTCGTTGCAGGCAGGCCATCACTTCGCCTGCGCTCTGACGCTGCGCGGCATGAGACTGACGAGACCGAGCAGCGCCAGTGCGACACCGATCCAGATCGGTGACCGCAATCCGTAGCCGGCGAGGATGCCGATGCCGCCGAACCAGGCGCCTGCGGCAAGGCCGACGTTGATGACCGACGTGTGAACTGTATTGACCAACGGCCCCGGGTGGGCCGTCTTCATGACTCGAGAGATCATCGCCGGGTTCATCGGCACCCCCACCAGCCCTATCACAACAAACGCGATAACGCTGACGATGCGGTTCTCGGCGAACACTGCGAACATCGCGAGTGTCACGGCCAGTACGATCAAACCGCCGACGAGGATCGGGATCGTATGCTTGTCGGCGAAACGACCGACGATCGTATTGCCTATCACGTTGGCGGCGCCATACACGCCGAGCAAAAGGGGTATCGTGGCAGGAGAAAAGCCCGTCACATCCGTAAAGATGGGCGAGAAATAGCTGAACGCGGCAAAGGTGGCGCCGATGATCAGGCCGCTCGTGGCATATGCCGCCCAAAGCTGGCCGTTTCGGAACGATGCCAATTCTGCGCTCAAGCTGACCTGGGAAGACTTCGGCGAGGGAGGAACCAGCATGGCGATGACCACAGCGCATAGCACCGCGAGCACGACGACCAGCCAGAAACTCGCGCGCCAGCCGAGGTGCTGATCGACGATGGTTGCGGCCGGCACGCCGAGGACGGTCGCCAGCATTAGCCCGGCGAGCACGATCGAAGACGCTCGCCCTCTTGCTTCCGGCGCGACCAGGTCGGCGCAGATGGCCAGCGACACACCGAAACATGCCGATCCAGCGACACCTGTGATGATGCGCGCAGCGACCATGACGCCATATCCGTCGGCCATTGCGGCGACGCCCCCGCCGACGACATAGAGTACGAGCAGGCAAAGCAACGCGCGTTTGTTCGGCACTCCGAGCTTGAGAAGGGCGATGGTCAGCAGCGGCCCGCCGACCACCATGCCGGCCGCATAGATCGAAATCAGGTATCCGACCTCGGCGATCGAGACGCCGAATGCCGCCGACAGCGAGGGCATCATTCCGGCAACCATGAACTCCGACGTGGTCAGCGAGAAGATCGTCAGGCCCAGTATGTAGACCACGAGCGGCATGCCCTGCCGAGCCTGATCCCTCTCCGGAATTCCTGATGCCGCGCTCACCGGCGTGCCGGGATCGATCGTATCCATTGCTCGAAATCCTATTCTATAAATGTCGCTATATAATTCGCTATCCGGCTTGTTTATCGCGGTCAAGCGAATTATATAAATGACGCTATAGAAAGGAATGTCATGGCGACCCGGGGCCGGCCGCGCAGTTTTGACCGCGATCACGCACTTCAGCGCATGATGGAAGTGTTCTGGGCGAAGGGCTACGAGGGCACGCAGCTCAACGATCTGACCGCGGTGATCGGGATCACCCCACCGAGCTTCTATGCCGCCTTTGGCTCGAAGGAGGCGGCCTTTCGCGAGGCGGTCGATCTCTATCTTGCAACGGTGGGATCACGCCCCCTGCGCGCGCTCGATGAGGGCACCACGACCCGGGAATCGATACACGCCATGCTCATGGCCAGCATCGAGACGGCACTCAGCGCGCCGCATTCGGGCGGCTGCCTGCTCGTCCTCAGCGTCGTCAACTGCCAGATCGAAAACGAGGCCCTGCGGGACCTTCTCAGGGGTATCCGCAAAGACACCGAAAGGCATGTTCGTGCCCGTCTGCAGCGCGGTGTCGCCGAGGGTGACCTGCCCAGTTCGAGCAACATCCAGATATTGGCCAACTACTACGCCACAGTGATGCAGGGCCTTTCGATGCAGGCTCGCGACGGTGCTACGAGAGAAGAATTGCAGGCCCTCGTCGCCCCGTCGATGGCCGCCCTACCGTAGTGGATTGCGGCGTTCCGACCCCGGAAGCCACCGTAAGGCTTTAAGACAGGATCGAGGATTTCGATGGCAAAGGTGCAGCCGGAAAGTTGTGGCCTGGGTCCGGCCTTTCAGGTGATCGGCGGCAAATGGAAGGCATTGATCCTTTGGTTGATCCGTACGGAGCCGCGCCGCTTCGGCGAGTTGAAGCGGCTTGTGCCCGGCATAAGCGAAAAGATGCTGATCCAGCAGCTGCGCGAAATGGAGGCCGACGGGCTGGTCGATCGCAAGGTTTTCCACCAGGTCCCACCACGGGTCGAGTACTCGGCCACCGAACTCGGCATCTCGCTCGACGACGCCTTGGCCCCGCTCGCCGGCTGGGGCAAGAAGCATGGCACCCGCATAGAGGCGAGCAAGGTGAAAGAAGCCCGCCCCTGAAGGCCGGCCTGAATTTCACCGACATCGGCAACAGCGATGCCGCGGTCGCCACTGCCGGCGCACTCCGCTGCATTCAGCTGCTGGGCTGTGTTGAAAAATCTGCACGTTCCAACGTCAGGCTTACAGCGACGCCCAGCACGATCCCCCAGAAAGGTGCGCCGATTCCGAGTATCGGCAGGCCACCCAGCGTCACCAGGAATGCGACCAGAGCACCCAGCGAGAACTGTTTATGGAATGCCGTCTGGAATGCTCCCTGCAAGATGCGTAGAAGCGCCAAGCCGGCAAGCGTTGCCACGAATGCCGGTGGTGTGGCCAACAGGGCCTGCGTGACCAATGGCGAAAACACGCCGAACAGGATCGCTAGTATGCCCAGGGATACACCGGCAATCCAGTGCCGCCTCTTATCCTCGCTGGAGGCAAGGATGGCACTCGACGGTCCGGTCAAGCAGGTCGACACACAGCCGAAACACGCCGCAGCCGCCGAGAAGATGCCGCAGGCATTGGTGATCGCGTTGACGGGAGGCTGATGGCCCGCCTTTCGCAGCAGCGTAACGCCTTGTGGCGTGTAGACTGCAACCACCGTGATCGCCAGGGGAAGGACCAGCTCGAACGCTGCCGGCCACGAGAAGGCAGGCGTGTAGAGTTGTGGCCTCGCGAAGGCCGTGGCGAGTGTCACGCCCTCCATGCTCGGGGTTCTTCCGACGAACATCAGCGTGACTACACCGGCGATCAAGACGCCGATCATGGGAGGGAAGCGCCTCTGAACGGATGGAAAGGCCGAGAGCACGAAGAAGGCGGCGGTCATTGCGGCCGCGAGCCAGGGGTCGGATGCGAACGACCGTATCCAGTCCAGCCCGAAGCTGAGGAAGACGCCCGTGACCATGCCCATGACGATCGGCAAGGGGATGCGGTCCATGACGATCTTGACCCATCCCGTCAGCCCCAGAGCAAGGATCAGCGCGGCGGTGATGAAATAAGCGCCGATGACCTCGGCAAATGTGAGGTGCTGGAGGGCGCCGGCGACTAGCACCGTCCCGGGAATCGTCCAGAAGAATGCAAGCGGCTGCCGGTAGATCACGGACATTGCGATCGTCAGAACACCATTGATTGCGAACGCGGCGAAGATCCACGATGCAATGTCGGACTGGCTGAGACCGCCCTTCGCGCCTGCACTTAGGATGATCGCCACCGGCGCAGATGCGGCGAATAGGAAGGAAACGAAGGCATTCGTCAGTTCGGTGAGCGGAAAGCCCCTTGCTGGTACGGCGCCTTGGGTGTTGCCTCGGTCAGCCATTCGCGACAACCGCCTCCCCAAGCAGGTTTCGCGTTGCCGCCTCGATATCGCGATGCCGCATCAGCCCCTCCCCGACGAGAAAGCTCGTGATTGCGTGGTCGGCAAGGAGCCGGCAATCATCGTGCGTGTGGATCGCGCTCTCGGCGACCACACGGCGGTGGGCGGGAACATGGGGCGAGATCCGCAGGGCGACATCGAGAGACTGCTCGAACGTTCTCAGGTCGCGGTTGTTGATGCCTATCAGTGGCGTTCGCAGGTTCAGCGCACGCTCGAGTTCGGCCTCGTCATGGACCTCGACGAGCACGTCCATGCCGTGTTGAACAGCGGCGGCTTCGAGTTCGCCGGCCAGCTCGTCCGAAACCGCCGCCATGATGACGAGGATCGCGTCGGCTCCCAGGCAACGGGCCTCGACCACCTGATAGGGATCGACGAGGAAGTCCTTCCGCATGGCAGGGAGTGCACATGCGGCCCTTGCCATGCTCAAATGCTCCGCCGCGCCCTGAAAGGATGGCGCGTCGGTCAGCACCGAAAGGCAGGCCGCGCCCCCTCTTTCATAGGCTCTTGCAAGCTGATCCGGGGCGAAATCTTCGCGAATGAGGCCCCTCGAAGGGCTCGCACGCTTGATTTCGGCGATCAGTCCAAACCGACCCTCGCGCGATCGTGCAGCGAGTGCGGCCGCAAAGCCGCGCGCGGGTGGGGCAAGCACGGCCGCCGCGACAAGCGAAGCTTCCGACTGGCGAGCGCGGGCGGCACCTACCTCCTCGCGCTTGTAGGCAATGATCCGTTGAAGAACGTCAGGCATTGGGCCCACCTCCTGCAAGCACGAGCTGGGCGAGCGCTTCAGCCGTCAGGTCCTTGGTTTTCGTCGACAGCACCGTGCGGCCGGCGCGCAGGATCGTCACGCGGTCGGCCACCGAGACGACGTCCTTCATGTTGTGGCTGATGAGGATCACGGTCGCCCCGTTATCCTTGAGCTGGCGGATCAGGCTCAACACCTGTTCCGTTTCCCGCACGCCGAGCGCAGCAGTGGGCTCGTCCATGATGATGATGTCCGCCCTCCACCGCAGCGCCCTGCAAATCGCGACAGCCTGGCGCTGGCCGCCAGACAGGCTTTCGACGGAGAGCGTCATATCGACGAGACTGGAACTCAGCCGCCGCAGATGGCCGCGCGATTCTTCGATCATCGCCCTTCGGTCGAGCACGCGAATGCCGAGGAAGCGGCGTTCCAGTTCGGAGCCCATGAAGATGTTCTGGTAGATGGCCATGCGCGGCGCGAGCCCGAGATCCTGGTGGATCGTCGCGATCCCCGTCGTCAGTGCGTCATGCGGACTGCTGAAAGCGACGCTCTGCCCTCGAACACGGATCTCGCCGCCGTCGAGCGGCTCGACGCCTGCAATCAGCTTGATCAGCGTCGACTTGCCAGCACCATTGTCGCCACAGATTGAATGGATTTCGCCCTCTGCGACTTCGAGATCGCCCTGCCGGAGCGCTTCCACCGCGCCGTAGGATTTTCGCGCGGCGATGACGGAGAGAATTGGCTGCATGTCGTTGTCCCCAATGCGCCGGCGGACACCTCCTGTCCGCCGGCGCCGATTTGCGCCTACTTGATGAACTGGTCGACGTTGCCGGCATCCACGAGCACGGCATCCATGTAGAGGTAGGGTCCGTCGGTCACCGCGGACTTGTCCTCTCCCTTCACGGCGATCCGCTCCATCGCGTCGACCGCCGCGACACCCATTTCCTCGAAGGGGATCGCGACCGATGCCATCAACATCGAATCCGCAGCCTTGATGCGTCGGAAGGTTTCCTTTCCGCCGTCGGTCGACACCAGCACGACGTCGCCCTTGGACATGCCCTGCTCGACGAGCAGATCGTCGATGACGAAGGCCTGGCCATCGAATGACGCCCAGACCCCCTTGAACTTTCCGGCGTTCTGGAGGAGCAGCGCACTCATGCCGCTGCGCACATCGTCTTGCCAGCTCTGGGTGCGCGCCATCGAATGACTGCCGACGACAGTCACGGCGTCGTTCTCCGCCAGCACGACGTCGAGCACCTTGCCGCGTATCCGCGTGCCTACGTTGTTCTCGAAGCGTTGCGTGAGGATTGCGCCCTCATACCCGATCTGGCCGAGCAGATAGAGGGCAGCCTGTGCGCCCACCGCATATTCATTGACCTGGATGTCGAACAAAGTGTGGGGGCTCGTGCCGCTCATCACCGAGATGACAGGAACTCCGGCAGCCTTCGCCGCAGCCATCGGTGCGTCGAACTCGACGGGCTTCGACATCGCCAGGACAATGCCGTCCACGCCACGTTGAATCAGGTTCTCGATCTGCTCCGCATGCGTCGGCAGCGCGCCGTTGGAATTTAGAACGATGACATCCCAGCCCTTCTCCTTGGCAGCGGCCCCCGCAGCGTTGGCGACGCGGGCATGCGTCTCCGAAGACATCTGGAATGCGACGATGCCGAGTTCGAATGCGTGCGAAAGGCCTGTCTGGAGCAAGAGCCCCATCGCGGCGATGGCAAGGGTTCTGAAGTGCATGGTTTCCTCCCTTTTCTTCAGATGGTTGTGGTCACACTGTGAAGGCAGCCTTTTTCAGGACGCTCGCCGACACGCCGACTGATCCGATCACGATCAGTCCCAGCACGATGTCCTGCAAATAGTAGGGGGCCCCGAGCAGCACGAGGCCGTTGTCGAGCGCCGAGATCAGCAGCGCGCCGACGAAACTACCCATGACGTTCGGTCGCCCCGGATCGAACATGGTCATGCCGAGAAGCACGGCGGCGATGCCGTTGAGCAGGAAGTCCCCGGCGATCTGCGGCGCGGCCGAACTCAGATTGGCGACGAGGAGCACGCCTGCGATGCCGGCCGTCAGCCCGGAAAGCGCCAGACCGATCAGCTTCATACGCGATGTCCTGATGCCGGCGCGGTGGGCCGCGTCGCGCGCCTCGCCGGTCGCCAGCATGTGCACGCCCAGACGGGTCTGCTGCGCCACGAACCATGCGAGCGCGACCGCGGCCACCATGAAGAGCACAAGAACCGGAATGCCCAGGAACCGCCCGCGCGCCATCGACAGGAAGGTTTCGTCCCAGCGGCCGACAAACGCGACGCCGCCGGTGATCATGAATGCAAGACCGCCTGCGATCGACGCCGTGCCGAGCGTGGCGATGAGCGAGGGAACCTTGAAGACGGTGACCAGCACGCCGTTCGTCATGCCTGCCGCGGCCGCGATCAGGATTCCCGCCGCGGCCGCTACTTCCCATGGCTGACCGCCGCTGATCAGTGCTCCCGTGATCACCGCCGCAAGGCTTGCGATGTTGGCGAAGGAGAGATCGAGTTCCGACGTGATCAGCGCGAAGGTGAAGCCGACGGCCATGATGGTCAGAAAGCTCGCGTGCTTGAGCACGTTGAGCATGTTGGCGCCGGATGCGAAATTCCTGGCGAAGAGCACCAGGAAGATCACGACCGCCAGCCCGGCGAGCGCGGTTCCGTAACGAGCTACGAACGGTTTCATGCCGCCACCCTCGCTATGTCGCCGATCGGCGGCAGCAGTTCGAGCCCGCCGGTCACCGGGATGACCGCGCCCGTGATGAAGGACGCTCGCTCCGACATCAGGAACGCGACCGTCTCGGCAACCTCTTCGGGGCGACCGAGGCGCCGGAGCGGCGTTCGCGCGGATGCCGCCCGATCGAGACCGGCGAACCCTTCCCCCTGGAAGGCATTGCGCACCATGGCCGTGGCAATGATGCCCGGCGCGACGGCATTGGCGCGTATCCCCGACGGACCAAGCGCCTGGGCGATGTTGAAAATGAGCGTATTCACCCCAGCTTTCGCTGCGCCGTAGGCGGGATTGGCGCCGCCACTCAGCCACGCGATGGATGAGATCAAGACCATTGCCCCGCCGCCGGTCATGAGGCCGGCGGCGACACGGGCCATACGGAAGGCACAGCCGAGGTTGACGTCGACAAGATGGTCCCAGTCGTCGAGATCAAGATCTTGCAGCGATGCGATCTTCGACTGCCCCGCGCAATGCACAAGGCCGTCCAGGCGTCCAAACCGTTCGATGCATCGCTTCGAAACATGCCCGGCAGCGCTGCGGTCGCCGAGATCGGCAGCCATATAGGCGACCGCGGTTCCCCCGCGGCCGTTGTCATCAGGAGCATCCCCGAGGCCCGTAGCGAACACATTCCAGCCGTCGCGGAGCAGACAACGCACGACTTCCGATCCGATGCCGCCGTCAGCACCCGTGACGATACAGGTGCGCATGGTCAGGCCGCAAAAGCATGAATCAGCGCGTCTGCACGCCGGGGGTCGACAGGATTGAGTGTCTTGCCGTCCACCTTGATGGAAGTTCCGATGATGAATGCGTCCGCGACGGAGGCGAGGCTGGCGATGTTCTCCTTGGAAACCCCTGTTCCCACGACGACCGGCGTCTCGGGCACCGCATCTGCGACCGACCTCACCATTTCGAGGTCTGCCTCGACCCCTGCCGCCGATCCTGAAACGCAGACCGCATCCGCCAGACCGAGGAAGACCGCGCCCTTGGCCGCGGTCGCCACCGACCGGTGATCGAGATTGATCGAGAAGCCGGCCGTGACGTTGGAGATGATAGCGATCTTCTCTGCGCCGATGTCCGCCCGCATGCGCAGAACACCTGCTGCGTCCGGCACGTACTGCCCGAGATCGCCGACGTAGCAGCCGGTCAGAAAGCAGCGTATGAACTGGCCGCCGGTCGCGTGCGCTATCGCGATGGACGAGAACGGATCGATCAGCATGTTCACGCCGTGCGGAACATTCACCTCGGCCTGGCACTCCGCGATGACATCTGTCATTGCCGCGATCGTTTCCGGCCGCATCCGCTGCTCGTACGGCATGTCGGATTCGTTGCAGTACATGATCGTATGGAAGCCCGCATCGCGAAGGATCCGCGCCTCCAGAAGTGCCTGCTTTGTCACCTTTCTCACGCCCCCGACACGATCGTATAGCGGCGAACCGGGCAGCGGCAGCGTGTGCACCATGCCGATCAGCAATTTGTCCTGCCCGTAGCGATCCTTGAACACAGTCTTCATTGAAGTTCCTTTCCTGATTGTGGTTGGCTCATGTCGGCGCCCGCCCGGCCATGCCCGCCAGTTGGCGCGAAATCGGAGCGATCGCCTCATGCGCTGCGTTGTAGAGGCGGTAGAGTTCGTCGTAGCGATCGTGCCGTTCAGGCGACGGATCGAACCGGACGAAGCGCGATTGCTCGTCGGACTTGCCCGAAGGGAGCGGCTCGCCGAGGGCGGTCAGCGCTGTGGCAAAGCAACCGGCAAGCCCCGTCTCCTCCTCGGTCGACGCCAGCACGGTGCGCCCCAGGACGTCGGCGCGAATCTGATTCCAGGCTGTGCTGCGTGCGCCGCCGCCCCCAATCCGCAATTCGGACGAAACGCACGCCGCAGCCGCTTCCGCTCGTTCGAGAACGGCGCGATTTACGTAGGCGATGCCCTCCATGACGGCCCGTTTGATCTCGCTCGGGCGACTGGCGGAATCCAGGCCGAGCAGCGCGCCTCGCAGATCGCCGTCCCAATAAGGGGTCCGTTCGCCGAGCAGGTAGGGCAGAAAGATCAGGGGGCGAGGCAGGCCGTCGTCCTGTGTCTCACCAGTGTCGCTGCCGGCAAGGACCGAGTTCGCCCAATCGACCGTGTTCGACCCGTTCTGGCCCGGCCCTCCAAGTTGCCAGAGCTGCTCTCCCCAGCGCACCGTCGCCAGCCCCGACGCGTGAGCCTCGCGGGCGGAGATCATGCCCGTCACCTCGGAAGAACCCGACACGCAATAGGCGCGCCCCGGCACCAGCCCATCCATCCCGGCAACGGCCGACCATGTGTCGTTCGAGCCGAGAACGACATCGGCTGCGCCGAGCCAGGGCATATCGCGCGCCACGCCGGTGCTGACGCGGCCGACGAGGGCATGGGGGTGGTCAAGTCTCGACAGGACTTCGCGATCGATCCCGACATTGGCCGCCAGGGAGTTGTCCCCGCCTTCGAAGGTCCTGGCCAACCAGAAATGCGACACCGCGTCGGACACGGCATTGCCGGTCAGCTTGAGGTTCAGAAAGTCCTTAGGCTCCAGAACGTAGCGGATGCGATCCCAGTTCGCAGGTTCACGCTCACGTAGCCAAAGTAGCCTGGCGAGCGGGTGGAAACCGTTGAATTGCTCCATGTCCGGATGGTCCGCGGGAACATTGGCGCGCATCGTCGCTGCGAACTCCGCCGCGCGACGATCGCGAAATCCGATCGCAGGACGCACGGGACGCAGATCCGCATCGAGAAAAACTTGCGTGCGGGTAAATCCGCATACTGAGACGGCGCGAATATTGAAGGCGGAGCCCACCTCGCTCGCGATCGCCGTCACCGCGGCGCAGAGCGCATCCCACCATCGCAAGGGGTCGGCCTCCGACCAGCCTGAAGGTGTCTCGTCGAAACCCAGATCGACACGGGCGTGCGAAACGACCTTGCCGCCTTCGTCGAACAGGCACGTCTTGAGAGCCGAGCCGCCCAAATCGACCGCCAGGATGCTCATCGTTCGAATTCCTCGTTCGCACCCGCGTAGGAGAAGTAGTAGCAATCTCCCCGGACGAAATTCGTGGATAGCTCGATCACGGCCCCGCCCTGGGTTGACCCTATCCGCTGCACGCGGAAGACGGCCGCGCCGGGCGCGATCGAAAGCAATTTCGCGATGCTTGGCGGCGCCTCCACCACTTCGAGTGTCTTGCTGATCCTGGGTATCGTCAGCGAAAAGTGACGACGCAGCATGTCGTAGAGCGAGACCTTCTCGAATTGCGAGGCGCTGAGGTCTTCCGGTCTCGGCAGGCGCAGCACAGCGCGCTGATGGATCGTCGGCCGGCCTTCGAGTAGAAGCAAACGGCAGAGATCGCCCACCAGTTGACCAGGCCTGCAACCGAAATGCGCCGCCTCCGCCGTGGATGCTTGCCGCGCAGCGTAACCAAGGACACGGGCGTGAGGGCGCATGTCGGCCCCCCTCTCTTCGCTTCGGAAATGTACGCGCGAGGCGATCGGTTTGTTGATCTTGTCTGCCAGAAAATGCGACCCGATCCCTCGCCGCGTGACGATCATCCCGGCAGACTGAAGCTCTCCCAGTGCCTTGCGGATCGTCGTGCGGCTGACCCCGAACGCATGCTGCAAGTTCGCCTCCGAAGGCAGCGCGATATCCGTGGAACGGTTCCCGCCGGAGAATTCGCTCAGCAAGCGCTCGGCTATGGTTCGATAAAGTGGGGCCAACGTGTATCTCCATGGGCGAATGGTCGAACGCCAAAAAGATACAAGTAAATATCGAAACGGCGGGGCTAATGGAGAATTAGTGCAACCATTTCAAATACATGCACCTCAGGCCGACCGATCACTTGTATCTGTTCCGGCACATGTCCGCGAGAATGGGCTGCAGCACTGTCTGCTTGCGCCCGCAGTGCGGCCGGCCTGCCGTCATCGCTTCACGGAAGTCGGCTGTCGCGTCGAGCCGCTGTTCCCACGCTGCGGCGGGGTCCGGCTTCGTTCAATTTGGGCGTCCTCGTCGGAAGGGCCAGCCGTTGCGTCGATGCCTTGACGAGGAAGGCTTGAGAACAGAGTTCCAGAAAACGGGCACGGATATCGTGGGCGTAGCCAAATTGTACAGGCATATGCGTGGCTCGAGTGTTTTCGGGCCATTTGCACAATACCGTACCGTCCGGTCTTGAAGGAAATTGCAACTGAGACTTTGCCGTTGAACAAGATCCGAATCGTGTGACCTGACCTATGCGATCTTGGTTGAGCATCGCATAAGCCGGCGGCCAGAGCCGGCAACAACCGGCCAGCGACAACATGCGAAGAGCGGTTTTGCGTCCGGAATTGCGTAAGAACAAACAGCTGGAGAACTTCCGCGCTTCGGAGAAAAGCGGAACTTCTCTAGGCTGCCAGCCCGGCGTCCATTTCCTGCAGACTCATGTGACCAAGGAAACCACCCGCAGATGTCGCGGGGTTCTCGTCCTCGATCGCATGGGCAAAGATCACGGCCGGATCGGCCTCGAGCTTGGCCATATGTTCATGCAAGCGCGGATATTCCTTGGCGATGTCGAACAAGCCGAGGTCCGCGCCCCAACGGGCAATGCCGATGAAATAGGCATCGGCCACCGTCCGGTGATCGCCGACGAGCCATTCGCGTTCCTGGAGAACGGATTGTAGGTACGCGTAGTCGCGAGCCGCATTTTCGCGCGCCATCTTCCTCAGCAGCTCTCGGCCGGCATTGTCATTCTTGGCCAGCTTGTAGGTGCTCCATCCGTAGCCGAGATGGGAATGGAACGAGGTGTGCAGGTAGGACAGCATCCAGTTCAACCGGTCGAATTCTCTGGTGCCCTGAGCGGAGCCCAGCCCTTTGTCCAGGCCTTGCGCTGCAATGTGATGGAGGATCGCCATGCTTTCGCTCAGCGTGTCGCCATCTCCCGTGAGGAGCGCCGGCGTCTGCCCGAAGGGGCTGGCCCTGGAAAATGCACCCTCGGGCCTCTTGGCACTCATATCGATGCGATGCAGGCGGTAGGGCCGGCCGAGCCATTCCAGAGCCACGATCGAGCCGAACGAGCAGCCGTGCGGCACGCCGTAGAAGAGCACAGGTTCCATGTCTTGTCCTTTGTCGTCGACCGCGAACCGTCGCGGCATGGCTCGGAACCTACGCGGCGATTTCGCATCGGCAAGTACCTACAAATTTGTAAGGTACTGACCTAAAAGTAAGAATTCCGGCGCCCCGGCAAAACCGCAGCCGGAAAACATGCGCCTGCCTCCTCCGGCATCGACTGCAAATAGACGTGGAGCGCTCCGGCGTTTTCGATGCAGTCGCCCATGTCGAGCGCCCGGTGACTTCGTCACCTTCGGAACCCTCGATTTCGGCACGCCGCTCCTGCGCGTCGAAGGCGTAGGCCAGGTTGTGGGGCCCGGCATATGATCGAAGCGAAACGAGGCAAGTGCCTCGATCAGACCCGCCGTCTCGTCAGAAACAGCGCCAGCAGACAGCACAGCAGGCCGAGGGACAATGGCAGCCCCTGACGCCCGATCAGTTGCATCGTGAGGCCAGTCAGCGGCGAGCCCAACACGCCGCCGGCGCCCCATATGGACGCGAAGGCCGCAGTGCCGGCGATCAAGGCTTGACCGGTGAAACGCTCGCCGAGCTTGATCAGCGCCATGGTGTAGATCCCGAACGAGACCCCGCCCCAGACGAAAACCAGCGGCCAGACGAGCCACGTCTCGAAGATCGACGGCAGCAGCAGACAACCGGCCAGCGAAACCATGACACAGAACAACAGGGTTCGCATCGAGCCGAACCGTTCGGCCAGGCGCCCGAGCACGATCTGCAGGACGGCATTGCCCACGATGAAACAGGTGATGAGCGAAGCGATGCGCTGCTCGGCGCTGCCGAGCGCGGAGCCATAGACCGCGAACAAGGAAAGTATGACCTGTTCGAAGGCGGCCGCGACGAAAACTGCGAACAGGAGGAGCGGCGCCAGTGCGAAGAAACCGCCGACCGACATTGCCTCGCCTTCATGCGGCATCTTGGGCAGGCGCGGCGCCACCGCGAGCACGATCAGGCCGCATAGAAGGAAGGCCACGATGCCGATGATGAAGGGAGGCCAGCCCGCGGTCCCGACCAGGCCGAGCGACAAGGGGCCGATCGCGAAGCCACCCGAAACGACCGATGAATAGAGGCCCATGATGCGGCCCCGACGCGGCGCGGGCGTGATCGAGACCAGCCAGGTTTCGCTGATCACCGAAAGCGGGTTGGCGACGAAGCCGAGCAGGAAGCGCAGCGGCATCCAAACCCATA
>VFQN01005638.1_pt1 | contig 15092 bp, 20 predicted proteins | sample 3512371 | NCBI WGS metagenome assembly VFQN01 (sample SAMN10412370, study PRJNA504923) | tailings metagenome | isolation source: Replicate 2 from Balatoc abandoned mine | place: Philippines: Itogon, Benguet | collected 2017-08-28
TAGCGTAAGTGTGTGTTAAGGAGGCTGTGGGGGCAAGGTGGTGGTGGTGATGCCGAGCTCCCAGCTGTCCACGATCATGTGGTGCAGCTCCAGGTTGGGGTCCAGGCCTGGAGTCCGTGATCAGTTTGCAATTTGAGTTACGGTTTGCCACGGGTTTTAGGTTGGTACCGGTTGCGTGGGTGTGGCCTCAAGGTAGTGTGGGTTAGAATGCTCATACAGCTTCACACCCGCCATCCGCGTCCAGCCCCACACGAACGGTATGGAGAAAGGGCAGGAAGGCGTCTCGGAGCATGTGTCTTAACAAGACAATGTGTGTATTAGCCACCAGCACCACCCACCCTCGGCGTCCACGCCCACGTGCAGGTGCATGAAGGACGGGCAGGCGGGCGTCTCAGAGCATGTGTCTTAACACGACCGTGTGTATTACGGTAGCCACCAGCGTCACCCACCCTCGGCGTCCATGCCCACGTGCAGGTGCATGAAGGAGGGGCAGGCGGGCGTCTCCACACAGCTCCGCCGCCACTCCTCGGGCACCGCGGAGGGGGGAAGCAGCTTGAGGGTGTCCCACACGCTGGCGTTGCTGATCACAGCCTGCGGCAGTTGCGACGGTTGGGTGTTTTACTAATACTTTGTAAAAGCTTAGCTACGTGAGCGTGTCCCATGCGCTGGCGTTGCTGGTCTTAGCCTGCGGCGGTTGCGAAGGTTGGCCGCTGCTAGCTGTTATGGCCTAGTGCTTTGCTCACGCAGCAGCAGGTAGTGCTGGCCCTGCGTCCCCTACGTCGGTGCACATATTGCCGTGCCGCGTCTGCTGTACAGGTTTGCGTCACGCCACACCTTGCGCGCCTTGATGGTGCCACCACCCCGCAGCGTCACGCCGGTGGCTCGCCCCGAGCCGCCGCCTTCCACTAGCACCTGAGAGGTATGGCCACATGTTGGCATGTACACATGCGGGGCCCTGAGCAATGGACGGTACGTCGTGTTGATGAACGGTGTAGTGTGCGGCTAACGCGTCTGATGCAGCTGCAGCAAGCAGTGGATGTGTGAGGACCTCTGCTCAAGAGCGTAAGCAGTACCGTAGGGTCCTGTTGCCACCACGGCAAGTCGTTGGAAACAATGGAAGGAGCAGTCGCGCCAGAGCACGCTGTAAGGTCACCAAGGCGCCGCCTGCCACACAACCCTTCGTAAAACACGCTTGCGCAGGCTCGAGCGTCCCACACCGTCCACGTTCTAAACGCACAACCCATCAGCACTCCTCCGCACACTCCCCCGCGCACCTGCTCCACGCAATTCCGCAGCACACCGTACGCCGCCCCTCACAGCACTGGCGCCGCCCTTTACCTCCTGACTGCGCCCAACCCACATATGCACCTCTACGCTAATACACACCCACCTGCTCCACGTGGCTGCGCAGCAGCAGCCGCCCCCCGAACTTCTCCAGGCCGCGCACCAGGGCCGCCACCATGGCCTGGCTGCCGCCGCGGGGGAACTCCAGGAAGCAGTTGGGTCGGTACCACTCGTTGAACATGTAGGCCTGCGCCAGGACACGGTACAGAAAAGAGTGCCTTTCTTACTTTTAAGAGGCTCCGGAGGTTCTGGTTCCCAACAGCACAGCAGGAGCGACAGCAGGTCAAGCCCTACACCTATCCACCTGCCACTAACCCACACGCCCCCGAACCCACGCACCACTTCCGCGGCAATGGTGCCGTTCGAGGGCAGGCCGCTGAGCAGGAACGACAGCAGGTCGAGCCAGTTGCGGATGAAGGGGTCACGGATGTTGGCGCCGTCCAGCACGGCGGAGAAGGGGCCCGACAGGCGGGAGGCGTTGGGGCCAGACTCCAGCAGCGCGGGGAGGTAGCGCGCGATGGCGGTGATGGCGACGCCAGGGTCGTACCTGCGGTGGAAGGGTGTGTGTATTAACGAGGTGGTGTGGGTTAACAGCAGGTGGCCAGGTGGTGCAAGGGTGGGTGAATCTGGCAGCAGAGGTGGTAGACACTATTGGTGCACGTAAACAAAATAAAACAGGGCAGCAGGCCCATGGCATGTTCGCAATAATACTTAAATAAGTGCTCTCTACTGGCTTTACTTTTCACCGCCAATCGGATGACCCACCGGAAGGCCGCGGGTGGCATCATGGCCGCCGCCTTGGCCAGGGGCCGCATGACCTCCTGCCACGTGTGCATGACACGCGCGTCGGACACGCGTGCCACGTGTCAGGCACGCCACGCGACACGCGCACGCGTGCGGCCCGGGGCAGCCGACGTCACGCCCGAGACAGTGGGAGTGGGACAACGAGGCCAAGCAGGGCGGTGGAGAGGTGGGCGAACAAGGGGAACGGGACAAGGGGAACAGAGAACAGAGGGCGATGCGCTAGTCAGTGTTCCTTGCTGAACGATCATGGCTTGGTGCCTATGCTACCAAACTAAAATGTTGTGCAAACTCTCGCGACACTTGCATTAAGCGGTAGCATGCTAAGTTGCCCGTTCACGAAGTCGAAGTCCAGTCAACGTACATGTCGGCAACGGTGGCAGCCGGGCTGTCCCTACCGCTCTTACCACCGTCGATCTTGGCACCCGTCCCACACCAAATTCCTATGCACCCAAGAGGGGACACAGCTGCACACGTGCACGCGCCCTGACCCCAGCGGCGCTGAGGCAGTTAAGTGCAGTTGCCAGCGTTGCTCCATGGGCCCTTGATACCTCTGGAAGGCCACCAGGGATCACCCACCTGCAGCCGCTTCCACTCGGCGATGGCCTCGGGCCCGCGGATCTGCATGGAGCACGGCGCGTGTACGGCACGTGTACGGCAGCGAAAGAGTACCGAAGGGCCGGCAGGCACGTGGGTACGGCAGCCAGAGGTGCGGCACTGTACGGCAGTACGATGCGCACCTGTGCAAGCACCTCATTGAAGTTGTCATTGCCGATCTGAAAGGGAAATACGGGGGTCAGGTGCAGGGCGGTGGGAAATGGAACGGGGTGATTGAGGGGCAGAGCGGGTGAAAGGGGTGGGGTTGGCGCCCACGGATAAGACTGGGCCATCGGAACTGCTCCAACCTGCTCCAATCGAAGTAATCCGCAACGTTTCACCGTTCCAAGTCGCAGCGCGTAACACGTATCGACGTATGCACTCATCATGCCACAACAAGAGCCTATCAAACAGCACCCAAAGGTCTTGGCGACTCTTGAAAACAGCCAACCGCTTGACGAACACCACAGATGCAGGGATATTGTATACTACGCTGGCATGCCTGCCCAGAATGGACTTGACAGTTGCGCAGCCCTGGGGATAGCCCATGACCACCAATCACCTCCGCCCAAAATAAGCTCTAGTCCCCTGACCCTACTACTCGGGCGCAGCCTTGTCACCCCGTCGTGGCTGTCCCCTCCGACCTCAAAATGCCCAAGCTGGGTAAAGCCTGTCCATAACCCTTCACACAACCTCTACAGTTTGGCAGCAATTGCACGGCGTTCCTGGCTTGCCTGACTAACATCACACATCTCAATCCGTACAGTGCCGTGTTGCTCAATGCAATGATGCAGTAAGGAATGGACAACACCGACAGGCTCACAGGCGCACATAAACGCTGCATTGATAACGATGTAGCAAGAGAACAGGGTTCAGCCGCCCCTCAAGGCGGCAGCAACCAGCCCAGCGCAATTGAGCAGCACGCAGGAGCTGCGACAAGTTGCAAGCGGCTCCACAGCGCTGGCTTGCTGCAGCTCCTGCCGCTCAGCTGCGCTAGCCTGATTGCTGCCGCCTTGAAGTGCGGCTGAGCCCTGTCCGATTGCTACATTCTGATACATTAAACGTCTATGTGCGCCTGTGGGCCTGTCGGTGTATATGGGCTAGTCTTTACTTCCTGTTGCACCCAACGACAACATGACGATATCGTACTGAAAGGTAACCCACAACTTACAAAGGAAGGAACGGCCGTGCAACTCGTTCTGCTGCTTGCAGGTTGGTTGCGTGAGAAGGCACACAGTTGCGCTGCACAATCCGTTTATACACCCACACCCTACCCTACCCGCGTGAGGAAGGTGCCCTCAGGCACGATGACGTTCCACGTGTTGTACTTGATCAGGTCCTGCGAACGTGGGAGCCGAGTTGGGGCCACACAGTGGTGACGGGGATAGGGATGCATGGGAAGGCGGTGGGCTCTGTGATACGCGTAAGTCAGCGTGGCTCCAACTGTTACTGCACACCCATGTGCAGATGAAACGTGCGAGCACAAGGCCGCAACATAGCAGCATGGCCGTCCGTGCATGCCGGTATGAACTTAAGTGGCAGGCAGCACGGTGCCCATGCGTCGCCGTTCCTGTTCGCTTGCCCCTTGTAACGATCCCCCAAGCCAACCACCACCCGCTGACGTGCATGCATGCATTGCCTTGGACAACACGGCACGTGCCGTACACGTTGCGCACATGGCCCGCTGCCCGAAGTCTGCTTCCACCTACGTGCACTTATCCTCGCCGCCACTGAAGTTTCTCCCCCAGCGCAGCCTTTAACTCTTGCCGCTGAACCGCGCTGACAGCTCCACAGCCCACAGTTCCTTAGCTCCACAGCAATCCCACCCGCGCCCCGGAGCCCTCAAACCGCAGCTCCTTCCTCAGCGCAGCCGTCTGCTCTTACACCTGACACGCGGAGATAGGCCTAGAACACCACAGTCCCACAGCCCCGCTGCGCACGCCATATAACCCCACCCTACCTACCAGCTCCTCCCCAATGGCGGTGAACACGTGCGCCAGCGGGCTAGCCTCCTTACCCTTGCCCGCCATGCCTGTACGGTAGGTCCAAACGGCAAACACGCATAGGCACATGTACAGCTGCAATATGAAAAAGGAAGAAGCTACGTTGGAGAGGCTAGTCGTGCATGGTGCACACATGAGGAGAAAGCAGCAGGCAGCAAGCCGAGGCCTTAGGCGGCGAGCCGGGCATAGTGGAAGGTTGCTATGGGTTAGGCCCGGTGAATTGGAGCATCTTCAGCACCCGTCACGATACCGGCACATCGATGCTACAGCCTTTCCAACCCGGCCCTTGCGTAAGGCTGGGGCAAGGCATGTACGATGCGCCCTTGCCCTCAGCACCCGCATCCCAACACACCTGCTTAAGGCCGCAGGTAGAGCAAGGAGCAGCAAAACGCCTAGCCAAGTCCTATTTTCATGGCTCCATATGCCCGGTCCAGCACACATTAGTACACGCCGCGACAGCTCAAACCCACACCCAGCCCTACGCACTGCTAGCTCCACAGCCTGCTGCACAGGCTGCCACCGTTTGCATCATTAGTCCGGTTGTCCTCTTATCCCGTATCCCGTACCCACCCACCGGAGTACAGGGACGGCCCCGATTCGAAGTGGTATCCGTCGCGCACCCATGCGTGGGCAGCACCGCCAGGGATGTCGTGCGACTCGCACACAGTCACCTGATGGGTAACAGGTGGGGTACCGTGCGGTACCGTGCGCGCATGACAGGGGCAGCTGGTTTTGGCCTTGGTTTTCATTACGCTATATGGCATACGGTGAGCACAGGACAGATGCAGGCGGTGGCGTGCATACAGTAGCTGGCAGTCGCAGGGGGTTTACGGGTGCTGCTGCCAGGCTACTCGTGCCACGTGTGGCTGTTAACGCAAATGCCCTGCTGCCACCGCACCTTGTAACCATACTTGGCCAGCATCGCGCCAGCGCAAAGCCCGCCGATGCCGCTTCCGATAATGACCACATCGGTCTCGTGCGACCGCGCCTCGCCAGTCAGCCGAGGAGACGATGGTGTCCCAGCATCGACCACAGCCGTGCCAGAGCTGCTCCTCGCCTCCGCTCTGGTCCGAACACAGATACTTCTGTTGGTGTAAACAGGACGAAGCTTGCTTGCTGCAGCGCGTGGTGCCACGCGGTCAGCGGGACTGCCCGCGAAGGCCTTGCGCGAAAGCAGCATCCTGCCGGGTCCTAAGTGCGGGCTTAGCTCCTTCTACCACTTGAACAACCCAAATAGTTCTTGTACCAAACCTCTCCTCAGGAGACCAACCAACCGTCAACAGCAACCGCTGGATTGCTGCTGCAACTGAGAGGCGCAGGCTTGAGCGCAAAACGCTCGTCAGACATGTTGTAAGCAGTAATCGATTTTAGTGCCCTCCTGGCGGGAGGATGAGGTCTGCTGTTTACCAGTCGGGGTGCCACCCTGGCGCGACCCCTGGGCGCCTTCCTCCTGCGAAGCCATGTACAAGGCATCCAAGCCACTGCATAAATTCGCGTAGCTTGTGCATTGCTCGGAGTCACATCAAGGATGTCGACGGCAGGAACCCGCTGGCTACCCCTGCGGAGCTGCCCTTGCTCGGAAAGCGGATCATCGTTACAGGTGAGGGCTGTGTGCACCAACCCCCCTGCACAAGTGCACAAACGGCGCTGTTGCTGCCTGCGAGCAGCCTGCATGGCACAACCTGCATTGACGCCTGGACAGGCCCCCGTCCCTGCCCAACCGCTACCAGCACGCCAATCAGTACAGCCACACCCCTGGGAAGGCACTGTGGATACACCTGTGGTGCACACCGTTGCCACACGCTAATACACGAGCATCTCCCTATTGCAAGTTTCGATACTGGTTTCCTCGCGGCTGATCCATGCCGTACACCCGATGCTGTCAACCTGTACGGCACGCTACCGCAGCGCCGCGGCAGTACAGCCAGAAGCTGTCGTCCAAGCTGATCAACGCCGGGGCGCGGCCGCTGGTGGTCCCTGCCGTACAGATCTCCGGACTGTACGGCGATGACCTGGTCAACGTGAGTGCGCATATCACAGCAGCCAGTGTACGGGGCTTCCTTTCATCTCTCTACCCCAGCTGGACTTCGTCCTGCATCCCACAGCACGTACGGAACAGGGCCAACGGTGCCAACACCGTACGGCAGCTACTCTGACGCCGACGTACTCGGCCGGCAGTGTGTGCTACCCTCCTCTCCGTTGCAGCGAAGGGAGGAACCAAGCAGCTGGCACAGCGGGCTTGTGTGTATTGACCCCACGTGTGCTACGCTTCCCCGCCCGGCAGCTCAAGGAGCAGCTGCGGCAGCTGCTAGTGTACCCGCCCCCCGGCCAGCCGCCCATCACACACGTGGCCTTCACGTCAAAGAACGGCATCCACGCCACACTGGAGCCCCTCAGCGAGCTGCTGGGAGGTGGGTTAGCTGCATGATCCGTGCATCATCTGTGAGTTGCAGGGAGGTGGGTTAACTGCTCTTGTGCGGCGTCCACGCCACACTGGAGCCCCTCAGCGAGCTGCTGGGAGGTGGGTTAACTGCATAATCCGTGCATCACCTGTGAGTTGCAGGGAGGTGGGTTAACTGCTCTTGTGCGGCATCCATGCCACACTGGAGCCCCTCAGCGAGCTGCTGGGAGGTGGGTTAAGTATGGCACTCTGTGGTGGGAGCTTGCCAGGTTGTGCCACCCTTTGTAACGGCTCGTGTCCGCCCCAGCAGTGATGACGGTGTTGTGCCGCCCGAGCGGCTGTGGGGAGTGGGTTACGTTTTCGGGCAGATGCAGATACACCTTGTCACAGGCTATGCGAACAGGGCGAGCCGCCGATGGCTTGTATGAATGATAGTGCGTGCATGGCCTGTGTCTACAGAATGTCGGGTCGGGGGTGTCTACGGAGTTCCAGAACCGTAAGACATTCAGCGAGCTGCGGGGGATGCGCGGCTGTGGGTGCAGCTTGGGGGGTAGCTGGACGCATCGCTCCACACATCCTCAGCACCTCTCGACCCTTGCCGCTGGTGTAGCTGCCAATGCACACCCCCGCCGCCCTCCACCTCCCATCCACGGCACCTACCCTGCAGCCCTGGACGATGCCCTTCCATGGCCTGCAGCGGGCTGCAGCTGCTCTCCCGCAAAGTAGCATGGGCAGAGGCAATTCCATAAAATTAAGACTTAAAATTAAGACTTACTAATTCCTTCCTTGCAGGTCTTGACGCCGCCTGCGCGTGGCTGGCCGGCAGCGGAGTGCGGCTGTGCGCCCTGGGGGCTGACGGGGAGGTGCTGGGGGAGCTGGGCCTGCCGGTGCACGTGTCACCGCCAGAGGTGAGGCGTGCGCAGGGCAGTATGCCGTTAGCACACAGGCACATGTGCCTCATAGTTGGACATGATGTGTACAGTTGGGGGAGCTGGGGCTGCCGGTGCACGTGTCGCCGCCAGAGGTAAGGCGTGAGCCGTGGTGCCGTACGATGTGGCAAGATCTAGGCCTCATACGAGCGTGGCTGCCGTACAAAGTCGGGATTCGTAACATATTTTATCAATTTATTTATTTTATTTTCGTAATATAAGGACTCCAGACCACTACCGTGGCTGCTGTACAAGGGCAGGTGAGCTGTGCCTGCCGGTGCACGTGTCGCCGCCAGGGGTGAGGGGCCAACGCCGTAATGCCGTACGTTACTGCCTGCGTGAGTTAGGCGTTGCGCCTTGTGCGTGCGGCTGTGGGAGCTGGGGCGGTGCACGTTGCGCTGCCCCTCTGTTGCGTGCGTGTCAAGCAGTAACAGTCTGTGGAAGACAGTGCCTGGCGGTGTGGAGGGACCATGACCAGCCCAAACGACGCTCCGAATATACCTTGATATGCGCATACACTGATTCCTGCCACCTGCCGCTCCCTCTGCGCCCTCACACCCAAAGGCTGCGTCCCCTTCGTGCCCCCCGTAATAACACACACCTGTACAAACCTCCCTCCGCTGCCAGGCCTCCACGTTGGGTCTGGTGAAGGACCTGGTCCGCAGGGGCGAGGCAGCGGGGGCGCGGGTGCTGTGTCCCGTGCCTTTGGTCACAGGTGAGTGGTGTCCCTGGTCACAGGTGGGTGGTGCCGTGGGTCACAGGTGTGTGGGCAGCAAGGTAGGAGGGCCCGAACGTAGCGCCGGTTGTCCTCCTCAGTAGTTTGACTGGGCAGTTAACACACACCCGCCACCCTGCGTGCACTCTGCATGCACCTGCGGTACCAACGCACGCTATTCAGGCCGGATGGCGGGGCCTCTTGTGGCGCTGGCACGCACCTTCCTCGTCCTCCACGCACTGCACGCACTTGGTGGCATATGCGGCACACCAGGCATTGCCGCGTTGCTTGGACCTAAACCCCATCCACACGCACAAGGCCGACGGCCTGATGCACGCAGTCAACGGACTCGCAGCTCACTGCTCCTGGCCCGCGTTGTGAATACACATGACTGCTGCCCCGATCGCAGGCGGGCTGGTGGAGCCCCCGGTGGTGGCCATAGCACACAGTCAGCTAATACACAGCCTGCTGCTCCTCCCCCGCAACGCTAATACACCTGCCCTATGCCCTAAACCGCAGGCGGGCTGGTGGAGCCCCCCGTGGTGCCCCGCTTCCTCAAGGCGCTGCAGGTCGGGGACAGGTCAGGGGCCACTGCCCTGAACTAGGCGCGTATGTGTTGCATGTTTAGAGCGTTTCCACGGCCCTGCACTACCCCCACTTCATCGCATTCGCGCCTTGGAGCACGCTCGCTCAGCTGCTGCGTGCGTGGCCTACTGTAGTAATACAATTTGCCCACAGGTTCGCCACATGCCTCCTTTCGCACAACCCTTCTCCTTATCCCACAGGACGCCGGCGCGCACCCCGTCCGCCTGCCCGCCTACCTCACCACCCTTGGTTGTACGGCAGAGGACTGTACGGCAGAGCTGGCGGCGCTGGAGGGCGGACACGTGGCGGCTGTGGCGTTCTCCAGTACGGCAGAGGTGGGCTCAGTGCGAAATCGAATCACACACTTGCAACCCCCCCCCCGGCCCCGCTTAGTGCGAACGCAGACCGTGCACTTCGAACTTCCCCAGCACCTGCTAACACCTCGAACCCATACCACTCCTATGGTTTCGTGCAGGCTCAGGGCTTGGTCCAGCTGATGGGTGGTCGCGAGCGCTTCGCATCCGCCGTACGTCAGCATGGTGTCGTACTGTCCGCGCACGGGCCGTACACCGCCGAGGGCGCGGGCGCCGTACTCGGGCTGCCTGTCACTGTGGTGTCGAAGCACTTTTCGACGTTCGGGGGCCTTGTGGCGGCGCTGGAGGAGCATTTCGCTGGCGTGGGGAGAGACCAGCAGGAGGCAGCGGGGAGTGCACCAGTGGGGGCAGTGGGGGCGGCTTGAGGGGCCGGCTTGTGTTTGGGGGCTTGTGCGTGGTGGCGGCTGTGGAGGAGAAGCACACGCACGCTGCGGGAGTCCTGTTGCTGGCTGGTGTGGAGGGGGGCAGGGCGGAAGGGCGGCAAGCATCACAGTGGCTGTTGTGCATACCGGTAATGCAGCTGGGGTTAAGCAGGGTTAAGGCAGTGATCGGTACAGGCGGGTACAGGGTGTTGGGACAAGACGCTTGTCGGTGGCTTCCTGCGACTTTCGGCCAGCGACCAGCCGGCAAGTTTCAAAGGCGTTTGCAGGCGTGTTGGAGGCCTGTGCGCTAATGCAGCAGGTGTCTACAGATGCAGGTGCAAGTGTGGATGGAGGTGGATGCAGGTGTGAATCAGCAGTCTAGGTACCCAGGCGTGCACTGTGCACTGGAAGCCGGCCGTCAGGCAACATCGGGAAGTTCACAATTGATTGGATTGGGCTGAATGGCCAGGACCCAAGGCATGCTATGCCACGTGTGTAGGCTCCGGGTCGGGGCGTGCAGGAGGGGACACCCCATCCCTCACTGTGTGTACCGTACCGTGACGCACGGCGCGCGTGTTGCGTCCGTGCTGCTGTCGGGCAGCGTGCTGTGTGGTGTACCGGTGTGTGGGTAGCGGATGCGGTGCGGGATGCAGGCGAAATGAGCCTGATACAGTTGCAGGCATACAGGAAAAGCTGACAGGGTGTGGCGAGGCAAGGCGGTGTACCGGTGTGTGGGTGCACTGAGAGGCGACTGAGTACCGGGTACCGCTGGGCCGCAACCTAGCACGACATCTCGACGTGTAACGGCAAAACGTGTTAGCTGCAACACGTAACATGCCCGCTAGCTGTGACGTGTAACGCCCTAGCAGGTAGCACAGCCGTACCGTACTTGATACGGTACGTGCTAGGTACACCATCGGATCATCCTGGCTCTGCGCCTCGACGCACGCGGCATATCATCCAGGTTGGCCGCGCGCTGCACCTTGCGCAGTGCCACCCCCACCAGGCCCCAGGAACTCGCCGCCGCCACAGTGACCGAGTTCGCGACAGGCCCCAGCGCGTTGCGAGTCCTCTGATCCATGCGCCACGCAGCCAGGGCCACCCGCCCATCTGCATGCCGTACAACCGTGCGCCCGTGCATTGCCGTTGAAGATCATGGTGTACTTTTACACCAAGCTTCTGGTCCACCCCAAGGCCTGCAACGCCACAGCACACATTGCTGCAGAGCGTCTCCACCCGTCACGGCCCACACGTGCAACACACACGGCGCGTGACACGTGTCGTACGTGCCTGCTCCTCCGCCACCAGCTTTAAGAGAGCCAGAGGGCTTCTGAATTGAGCGGTATCGGCTGCCAGCGACAGCAGCAGGCTTGCAAAGCCCCCAGAGGGTGTCTGACCCGCGCGGACCTCAGGCGATCACCGCGCTTCCTCTCCACCACATCACCACACGCCATCGGACGCAGCGCTGCAAACCCAGCACAGCATCCGCCGCAGCGCCGAAACACAACACGGGCTTGCTTCCTTGTTTTATTTTTCAACAGCCTACACAGCGGCCGCCTCTGCCAGTTCAGGGCCCGTACCAGTGCCGGCCACAAGATCAGTCCTGAGCCACTACTACCTATACCAGCCCCGGGTGCATGCAGACCGTTTAAGGGTCTAACGCATGGGAGATTCTCATTGCAAGGCGCCCCTGCATTGCTGCCCATACGCGTCCTACGCGGCCTGCCATATCCCGCCTCTTCCGTATGCCAACCTGCAACCCGCATCAATACCCTCGCTATCATAACAACGCTAAATGAAGCGCTACCGGCACTCTCTGCACCCGCTATGCCCCTACAACCCCACCCCTCTGCCCCGCACGCAAGTGCTCTCCCGTGCAACCGAGCACCCAACGCAACATCTTGCCAACCCGCCACCTCTCCTACAGCCTCCGCTACACTTCGCAGGCTACCCCGCATGCGTATCAGACCCTCCACCTTACCGTGTAGCGGTGTACGCCCATGCGGCACCCCCACGCACCCTCGCTCGCACCGAAGCGCCAATCGACGCCAATACCAACCGCCGGAACCTATACCCTCACATGCTGCCCGGCGCCCCCGGACCGCCCGCCCCCGCGCATTCCACGCCAACGCAACACCCAGCTCAGCCAGTCCCAACCACCTACACCTATACCCTCTCACGCGCTTCCCGGCGCCCCCGGCCCGCCCGCCCCCGCGTAGGCCACCCCCATGCATACGTACTTGACGTCCTGGAACTCGGCCAGCCCGTACTTGGACTGCTCGCGGCCCAGGCCCGACGCCTTGACGCCGCCGAAGGGCGCCACCTCGTTGGTGATGCCCACCTCGTTGAGGCCGATCTGTGTGGGGCAGATGAGGGTGTGTATTAAAATGTTGTAAGGACGAGTGTGTATAAGGGGTGAGGTAAGGGAAGGGCGCCAGTCCTCGGCCACCTTCGTAACCCACACTCATCCCCGCATGCAGCGCACGTTACTCGCCTGCCGCTAATACACAACCCCCGAAATACACCTGCCCCCCACACACCATGCCGAACTACCGCTCCTCCGCCACCCTTCGTAGCCCACATTCACCCCCGCATGCAGCACATGTTATGCGCCTGCCGCTAATACACACACCTCTTGATACACACGCCCCACACCCACCATGCCGAACTCCAGCTCCTCCGCCACCCGCCACGCGCGCGCCAGGTCCTTGGTGTAGAAGTACGCCGCCAGGCCGTACTCTGCAGTACAAGGCACGGTACGACAATGTACGGTAAGGGACGGCGAGGCACGGCTGTACAACAGGGTACATCAACAGCATAAGGTAGGACAGCGGGATGCCTGTCGCAGCCAGCGCTCTGGCGGGAGATCCCTATCCTCCAATGCTCAGGCCCTGACCTGCTCCTTGCCAGCTACAGCCAGACGGCGCAACTGTCCGCTCGCCGGGCGGCACAGCAGAATCCACACAACACAGAAAGGACCAACTTGACTGTGCATGCAGCTGGCACACTTCGTCTATGCAGCAAGGACCATTGTAAGTCTTACAACGGCTTGCGCTCGTAACCCACCCGTTGTGTTGGCTAGCAGCACGGCCTCCTCGTCGGCCTTGAAGCGGAACAGCGGGATGAGCGGGCCGAAGGTCTCCTCCTTGAAGCAGCGCCTGTGTATTACGTGTGTATTAAGGGGAGGGGGGAGGGAGGGAGGTGTTCAAGAGGATCGGGGACGGAATAGCTGGATGAGCAGGCCGAACGTCTCCTCCTTACAACACCGCCTGTGTGTTGATGCGGTAGGAGGGGGAATGGGAAGGAGGAGCACAAGAGGGTCGAAGAGGAGCAGATTTCACAGGAGGAAGTGGGCCAGGGGCACGCCCCGCGTGCCGCCCTGCCCTGTTCGTGTAATAGCGGGCGCCTCGCCAACGCCTGCTCTCAAACCCTTGGGGAAAACCACATGCCCACGCCCACACCCAAACCCCTACAGCGCATCTGCGCGCGACCCACATGGCGATACCGGCCTCCGCACCACGACACACCGACCACCAAGACACTGCAGCCAGCTGCACCACCAAGACACAGGTGCGAGCACCAGCCTGATGAAAATGCAACAGCCGCACCCCACCAAAGGGCGCACGCACACCCACATGTCGATGCTGGCCTCGGCGATGACGGTGGGCGCGAAGAAGTTCCCGCCCACCAGCGCGCCCGCCATCTCCGCCCGCCCGCCGCCCGCCAGCACCTTGCCGCCCTTGGACACCGCGTCAGCCACGTGACCAGCCACCTGGGGGGCCGGGACAGGCGTTTACCATATCGAGTTGAAACACGCATCCATGCCTGCATGCTACAATTTATGTACGGCTGGCCGTCGCAGTGGTTGCAGTGGGTTCCACTTGCCCTTGGACACCGCGCCAGCCACGTGGGCGGCAACCTGGGGGGCGGAACACGTGTGTCATACAAGACATGAAACTTCACTTACACATATGCTTACTGCAAAGGTTAACCTGTCCTCAGTATCCCTCCGCATCCCATCCCACCGCATCAGCTATGGGGCCTGTGACCTGGAAAGGGGCGTGCAGGGGCACGTGCACACTGCACGTGCCCCTGTACGCCCCTTTCCAGTGCAGTGTGCACGAAAGGTACTATCGGCACCGTGCCAATCCCTGCACTATGTTTATCCACAGCCCGGCCTTCGGCTCAGTGGGACACGGTTACGGCCGGACGCATTGCCTCCAGAGCCGCCTTGCCAAAGAGCACCTCCACGTTGGTGGTATGGTCCAGCCGCAGTGTGCGCGAGCGGTCGCTAACACACGGCCACGCAAAGCGCTAATACACATGCACGCACCTTCTCCAGCGCCGCCTTGGTGATGAGCGGCCCCACGTTGGTGGTGGGGTCTAGGCCGTCACCCACTCGCAGCTTGCGCGTGATGGCGGCCACCGCCTCTGCATACCAGCACGCATAGGGCGAGGCAAGGGCAACAAGACTCGGGCATGTACACATAGTAAGGATACAACCCACAACGGGCAACTGTTCCGTACAGAGTGTTCCCTTCATGGTTGAGGCGGTTGTCCAGGTAGGTATACCCTTTTCCAGTCCTACCTCCAGGAGGATGCTCAAACATGTGCAGACAGGCGTGTGCAGCTTGCGCTTGTGGTTTAGCTTGCGTTTCTGGTGTCCTGACGCCCTGTGACAAACCCCTTCGGTAGTAAAACACAAGCCCCGGCCCGCCCGCCAGTCAGCTTATCGTACGCGCTGCCGTGTCAGGTCTGCACACACAAATTGTTGGCGCCCCGACGCGTACTAGCCCTGTGTGCTAATACACATGCCCTGCCCCGCCCACCTGCCAGCTTGTCGTACACGCTGTCATGCTCAAGACACGGCCACCGACCCAATGTGTATTAGCTCATGTGCATCAATACACATGCCCTGTGATCCAGTGTTACACTGTGGGCAAAAGCCGGGGGTCCATAACCGGACCGAGACACAGCGATG
>VFQN01005639.1_pt1 | contig 15088 bp, 24 predicted proteins | sample 3512371 | NCBI WGS metagenome assembly VFQN01 (sample SAMN10412370, study PRJNA504923) | tailings metagenome | isolation source: Replicate 2 from Balatoc abandoned mine | place: Philippines: Itogon, Benguet | collected 2017-08-28
TAGCCCCAAGCCAGCTGCCAGCTGCCAGCCAGCTGCCAGGCCGTATTTTTCGCGCAGTACGCCAAAAACGCACGTATTCCGTACATGTACGTATTCCGTACATGTACGCGTACAACGTACTGTGCAGCCCAGTCTGACGCAACGTTTGGGCCCTAGAAGAGGCTGTGATGCTCGCGTTTGTGCAGTCTTGTGCCGACAGGACCTGACTGCGTTCACGCCCAGCACTGGCACTTCTGCCCACCGCTCCTGGCTTCCCTGGCCAGGTCTTCCCAACAACCCCCATCTACCAACGCTTCACCGCGAGGCTTACTCAGGATCGATGGCACTGTGGAGCTGCGCCGCGAGGACAGAGCAGCTCCGCTGGTACCGTGTTGCAAAGGCGTTGGCGTCACTCTGCTCCCAGGTAACCCCAGTGCAGCGAGGCAAGGACGCAACACACAACCGTCAGTCCGGGTTAACCCACGTCAGGGGCATAATACTTGTTACAACAAATTGCAGACACGTGGCACGGGGCTGCCGTTCGGGCCAGCCCATGACAACGCCAGGAAGCAACGGCTGGCCAAGCCCATCAGATGCGTGGCGTAAAGCCGCCTGTGTTGTACAACGACTTTTCAGCCTACTGGAACCATTATTGAATCAGCAGTCTCCTCTCGCGCAGTTCTCTACCAAGGTATCGCTAACGCTCCGGCCCGCCATGTGTCGGGATCATATGCAACACCCTACAGCAGGCGACACTGTGTATTACCTACAAACTCGCACAGTTAAACCTGAGCACAGCGTTACGCTACTGCGCCATTACAGCACACCTGGTCTCGGAGCTCAAAGCAATATCACGACGCTACAGATAATAACATGTCCCACGCCGCACACGGTAGAGGCGCCAATGCGCCATAGCCACCGCCGTACGTCAGCCCACCATAAGCCTACCACACCCACGCACGCGCTCTGCATCAACTGGACCGCACCGCCAGTCCGGTAGTCCCTCAAACGAACGCTACGCTACAAGTGTTGAGTAAAGGATTGATGAATGGTCCCTGGGATAACACCATACTCTACGCGGCTACCCACTCTTTCCTGCATCCACACGTTCCGCACAGCTGGGATACCCCCAGACGCATACACCTGACTCCAAATGTCCAAGACCTCGCTCCGCCTCCCACTCGGCTCCATGTCGTCCTTGCCTCATGCCACAACCTCTCCTCAAGGCACAAGGCCATTGTGACAGCCCGCCTCCTCCCCTCCAGTCGCACAAAAGGAGCAACAGGCCATGCAATGTTGCGAGCCGTGCTCCTGACGAGGCGCTCAAAGCACACCCCGCACGTCATGACGTCATACCTGTCTCTCCTTCCCAGCGTCCCGTAATCACCTCTCTCCCAGTCTTGCCCCGCAGAAGCATCAGGGCATTACCCATTCAATGCCAAAGACCATCTCGCACCTCGCCCTGGTCCCTTCGTTCGAGGGGCACCCTCCCCTCCGCAAGCCTCGCCCACACCTCTCGATTTTGTAGAATACAAAGCCATAATACAGAAACGAGCGCCAGCGCCCGAAAGACCTCCAGATAAGCTCTCCACAAACCAACGACAGAATACAGAGACCGGTGGGTACCATGAGTAGTGTTCATGGTCAGGCCAGCCGGCACAACATCCCATCCGTGAGTACAACCCCGCACAACCCCCGCACATGACAAGTTGCTCATGACGAGTTTGGGGTCCGGGCATGCCCACTCAACGCCCAACCAAAGCGCACAATTGGGTTCTGTAGGTCCGGATCAGTGGCGTTTGGAACAGAGCAAAACACTAGAGGGCACACGCACTCTGGCACACTCACACACGCGCACACCCAAGGGGACACACGTGGTTCGTCGTGGCACCATCAAGGGCAGGAGCTGAGGCTCCCGCTGTCCCCATGTGTTGATGGCACCAAGGGAGACTCTTCTTCGGGGTCCGGGCATCCGGGGTAAACGTCCGAATGGATGCAAGCTCGCTGCTGCCCGAAGGCCTCAGCTGTGCAGCATGCGCAACCAGCACACAAGCGACAAGGTGACACACAACGGTCAACCCGCCGCTGCTGGGCACGCCGCCAAAACACGTCCATAATCCACACGGCCAACTGCGCCGCCAGTCCTCCGTCTCACGTAACACTTGACCGGCAGCACAATCTCAATCAACATGCAAACGCAGACCAATTGCATGCCGTCTGCTGCACGTACTCACCCAGTGCTTTGTCTCTTGCCTTACTACGAGAAGCTGAGCCCATTCCCGCCACAGGTCACCATACAGCATACATAGCGCCAAACACAAGCGCCGGACGAGACGGCGCACCATACCTCGTGTAAGGTCCAAGATGCTGGGGCACAGCTGAACTCCACAATACATACCGTAACAGGTCGACTCGGCACCAGCACGTGCCAAGCCCACGGCCGCTCACCGCCACACCCCAGCTGATCCCCTGGGAACTCACGCCCAGCGCAGGCGGCCTGCAGGCCACCTGCCCTGCCCCTGGTCACGAGAAGCTCCACGGTAAAAGCTCCCGCCAACCCGCTGCCGCTCCTGCCCTTGCTGCTCCGGCCGCTCTCCTCTCGCGCTGCTCCCTCTCCCCCTCCAGGCTTATGCCACCTCCTGGCTACGCCACCTCGCACGTCTCCTTGGCCTTGGCGAACCAGGGGTGCTCCAGCGCCGCCTCTGCGCTGAGCCGCCGCGACGGGTCCTTCTCCAGCAGGCCGCACACCAGGTCCTTGAGCTCCTCGCTCACGCCCTTCCACAGCTTGCCCGCAAACAGCACGGGCGAGTAGCGGATCGAGGTGTAGATGCTGTCCAGGTCCAGCTCCTCTAGCGACGACACGGGCTCCAGCCAGAAGGGCAGGCGGGCGCAGATGAGCGTGTACAGCATCACGCCGAACGCCCACCTGGGGGGAATGGTGCGACGGCAGCAGGTAGGAGGGAGGGGAGGTAAGGGACGTGGCGGTCGGGGCATGGCCATGTCGCTGGACGGCTGACGAGCATCTCAGCTAAGCCCGCCGCGCTAGCCGACCGCTACCCCTTCGGTATGGACCTGGTTACTGCTCAGCAAGCGGAGGCGTGACACTGTTTGCCAATGCAGCCGTACTTAGGCTGCGACCCGCTGCACCAGTGCCGAACCCCTCCTTCCCCCCATGGCTGCTACGGTTCGTCCCGGTTAACCCCCCATGGCAGCTAACCGCAAACCGCCCTGCTCACATGTCCGCCGGCAGGCCGTACGCTCCGCCAATGATCTCCGGCGCCACGAACAGCGGCGAGCCGCTCATGCCGCGCAGGGGGGTGCCGGGCACCACCAGCTGGCTGCAGCCGAAGTCCACCACACGCACGTTGAGGCAGCCGCCCTCGGAGCCGCAGGGGTACACGTCCTTGAGGATCACGTTGCCTGCGGGGTGTGCCATGAGGGGAGGGAAAGGTCGGTGGGGGATGATCTGGGTGATCTGGGTTGCGTTGGTGGCAGCCGCCCTGGGAGTTGCAGGGGCACATGTCCTGGGGGATTGCGTCGTCTGTTCGGAGCACAACAAAGCACAAGGGTTGTTGTGGGTCGCTTGCAGGCAGGTGGAAGGGGTTGGGGAGGACAATGGGGCAATATGCCGATGGGGCAATATGGGTTGCTGCCGGGAGCAGCCGGCAGACGTTGGCGTTGCATGCGGTCGGTTCACATGCGTGTGGCTGGCGGGCGGCAAAGACAAGCAGCTAAGAATTGGGTGTGGTTGACGGATTTGGGTCGCACGGGGTGATGTGCGTGCATGGGATGCTGCTGCTTGCGGCTGTGATGTGGGTCGAGCGGCTTACCGGGCTTGAGGTCGCCGTAGTAGATCGAGCCCTTGTGCAGGTCCGACAGGAAGCTCAGCACGCACCTACAGGGTAAAAGGGACGGAGGAGCAGTAGATTTAAGGGAATGCGTCTCGGCTTGGCGCGTGATTGGCTGAGCAAGGCGACGGGGCCTTCCACGTGCGGTTGCCACCGGGGGCACCCCCGCAGTCAGCAGGGCGAGCGTTGCGCAACGCACGGTGCAACAACGCCAGCCTCCCAGGGTAACAATTGTTAGGAAGGAGACTGGTTGTGCTTGGGCCAACATAATGGCTCAGGAAAGGCCTGGTTGGCCTTCTAGGGTTACGGTACAGCCTTTTGGGAACTTACCAAGCGACCTGCGACAGCTCCGCCTCCGAGAGGACCCCTCGCCTCTCTAGCAGGTCCTGGAGACTCCCGCCATCGCACTTTTCCTGCACGATGTAGTAGTTGCCCACGTCCTCCTCCACGGAAAGGAAACGGCACGCCTGTCGACTCGCAGCGCATGCCCGCTTCCAAAGCGTTGCCTACAAGTACCGCCCAATGAGGGGTGCCACATGTAGAGGAAATCAAGATAAGACAATTGAGCATTACAGGTAACCGGGTGCGTTAGGGTTTCCCACGACCTCGCATATTACGTCGCATGGTTGAATTGAAATACCCTAGACCAGAGCCTCAGCCCAGCTCCCCACCTCGCGATGAAGGGCAGAGCGTTGGTTGCGGCTAGCAGCATGCTGTTTTGGCAGCACCTTGACCGCCACCTCCTCCCCAGTGGCGCGATTGACAGCACTATGGACGATGCCGTAGGTCCCCTGCGCACATGCAATTACGGTTGATACAAAGATAGCTTGCACACACGGGCCCGTAGTCGGCTGGCAAGCTTGTGCCCCAGCCGACGAAGGCCAGCCCGAAGGGCCACAATCGCGGCTCACCTGCCCGAGCGGAGTCCCCAGGGCATAGCGAGCAAGGAAACCCTCTGGCTCCTCATGCTTTGGCATCACAAACGTGCTGAGAGGTGATGTTGGGGCGGTGAGAGTCGCTGCTGCGCCGGACACAACGGCTTTCCTTGGGGACCCGGCTCCATGCGAGGGCGAGCGCGGCGGGAGTAAACACAGGGCCAGCGGTGGCGGCCGTGGAGCACTGGCAGAGAATGAAGCTGTCCGTTGAGGCTGCAGCTTGCAAGTTGCCATGGTTGCTTCAAGAGGTTGCAGCAAGCGGAAAAGGAGGACGCTTGCAATATGTTAGGATCAACGAGTAAACAAGATGTCGATGTAATAATCAATAGGTGGTAAGTGCAGCTTGCCTTACTGCAGTAGGTTATAATTAGGATGGCATGACGCTGGAGGTCGAAGCCACCTTGGATGTATACGGCAGGTCGCCCAAAAAGCGTTTTGCCTCGAGCTGATCGACCCAGATGGCGGCAATCTACAGGACGACACAATAAGCCAGGATCTATTGTACTAAAGTGTTTGTAGCGCTATCGCTGTCACCTCGAAGGCCATACTTGCAACCCTACCTCGCCTCGGCCGCAGGTAGCGCGCCGACGTCAGCGGAGCGTCATCAACTCCTCCATTCGCGCCTTCTATTGCAACACGAACAACGTAGCCACCAAATTCAAATGAGTTCTGTATGATGTCATAGTTGTACTCCAAGATGCAAGAAGAAATGAAGAATGCCCTCTGCTCGTTTCAGGCTAACAGGGGAGCTCCGTCGCCTGCACGCCTCCAGCACTACAGCCGTCGGCCCGTTGTCCCACCCCTCGGACCAACTGTGTGCTAGCCGCTGTCAGCGTGGGAGCCCACCTGGTTTGTGGCGTACTCCGTATGGCACATATGCTGCAGAGTGGGAAAACGTGAATCGCACAGCGATCCACCTCCGATCCACTCCACACACAACAGGCGCGAAGGGTGACAACGCCCCGGCCCATCGCACGTTCGCACCCATACTGAAAGCCCCGCTGATCCCGCTGGGATTTCCTGTATATCCACAACCGCAGGTTGGGTGGGCTTGGGTCGCCACACACATTATGACGGGTCCGGTCCTCCGGTGGCAGGTAAACGCCGTTGTCCCAGATTGGCCTCCGTCAGCTCCCCACCAGCAGGTCCCCAGCTGCCCTCCTTAGGCATGCCGCAGAGCGCAGCAGCACACTGAGGATTCAATGGAATCGCAGCGCAGTCAGGGAGCTCCCATGACCGCAGCACTGCTGTTGTTGATTGCTGCAGGCTTGGTGGCTATCCCTATGCTATCAAGAATCGATAAAAGGCGAAGGGGTCACGAGGTTGCGGGCATTACAGGTATACGGTATATGTGGTAACACCATGTGGGTAGGACCCTGGCGGTCTTGCATCGACGATGAACGGTGTCTGCAATATACCTGATACCCTACCAGGCACGTAGCAGTCTGCTTGGCGCTTCACACACTACGTTACCGCAACGCGCTCTGCCTTCCCAGCTCTTTCACCGTCACACGTGGAACTTATGACTGTAGAGCAGGGCTGCATGCACATTCACCAGCACCACGCTACTGCATCCGTATGTTGACGCGCACCGGCGACGGCAGCTGGATATACGTCACAGGACCACCAGCGCCGCCCTCTCCACCACCCTCCGCCTCATCCCACTGCGGGCTCGCCGCCCCATCACCCCATGCACCCCCCTCTCCCCCACCAGCTGCAGCCGCCGCCCTGTCTCCTGGCGGAGGCGGCGTGAGCCTCTCAAAGCGCACCACCTTACCCGCCTTGCCGCCTGCCCCAGCCCGATCGACCAGAGGCACCACCATCGCGGCCTGTGTCTTAGCTGCCACCAGCTGCTGCTGCCCTGCCAGGCCCGCCACACCGCCATGCATGCCGCCGGTGGCGACAGGTCGAGCAGCAGGTATGGGCCCGCCGCCAGCGAAGGCATCAGCGTCGACGTCACCAGGGAAGCCCTGCAAGGACCGCTGGCGTGGAAAGGAGAAGGAGCTCAGGCCGGGGGCTGGCTCGGGGTCCAGGGAGGGGTCTCCCCTGCGCCGCATGGGCAGCACGTGGTGGGGTCCGGTTGGGGCGGCGGAGTCGGCGGTCGGGTGCGGCCACACCAGAGCCGCGGCGGCGGAGGGCTGGGCGTCGCTTGCCGCTTCCCCGGGCGGAGCCGCTGCTGCCGTGGATGGGGCCCCTGCAGTGCGGCGGACCGGCAACCATGTCATACCTCATGCGCAGCGCAGGGCCTCGTGCAGCAGCTCTTCACACCAACAAGCACACGCGTAGGATGGGCCTTGTGGCTTTTGCAGGCTGTCGTGCGCACTTCCAGCAACATTGCGACACCCCGTCTAAGGCTGCCCTGCCTGGCCCCCATTTCTTAATCCACCGTGATTTCGTACCCTGACACCATCAATACTTACCCGCTCACCACCTCGAAGGCCGAGGCCGTTAGCGACCCCTGAACTAGGCCCGCTGCACACAAAACCCATATACCACAACCCTGTCCGCCCTGGTCCCCACGTCCAAAAGTACTCACCCGGCACCACCTCGAAGGCCGAGGCCTTGAGTGGCCCCGGCACGCCGTAGCGCGGCGGCAGCAGCGTCCCCAACGGCATGGCCATGGGGTGCAGCCCCGGCGGCGGCAGCGCCGTAAGGTTGACGGCGCCACGGAGGTCGGGCGCCGCGCCGCCGCCAGCGCTGCCGCCAGCAGCTGCGGCCCCTAGCAGCTGACCAGGGCCTGCACGGCTGCCGCCGCCCACAGCAGGAGGTGCCCCACCAGTGGACGTCGACAGCTTCTTCTTGGCTATGGTGCTGACGGTTTCCTCGTGCAGTCGGCTGGACACGTGGCCGTAGAGGGAGGAGGAGGAGTGGGCGGCGCGAGAGGCGGCAGCGGCGGCGGCTGCTGAGGGCACAACGCGGGTGACGGGCGCGGGGTCGCCGCGCACAGGCCGGCCGCGGCCTGCAGGAGGGAAAGCGAGGGCGGGACCAGCATTGGACGCAAAGGCAGCGGCACGCGTTAAGAGGAACTCACGATCCAGTACCGTGCCGTGCCCTCGCCTTGCTGCCTACACTACGGTACACTGGAATGCGGCCAGCAAACGGTCATCAAGGCAGCCACGCACAGCGCAAGGCAAAGGCCCTATTGTGCATACCTCCACAGCCTTTCCTACCGTGCTTCCGCACCCACCTGGCACTCGGCTCAGAAGCATCTGCACGCTGTTCATGGCCTGCGCGTACGCCCCTGCGGCAGCCGCATCGCTGCCACCCGCGCCTTCCCCTCCAGCAGACCCCTCCCGCTCCCGCTCCTGCCCCGCCCCAGGCCCCTGCCCCGCCGTGGACGCCACGCGCGACGCAGTCGCCTGCAGCGCCCGCAGCGCACGTGCTGCTGTCCCTCTCGACGCCGTGGATGCACCCCCAGCCGAAGTTCCTGCCGCTGTTGCTACACCCCCGCGGGACACCAGGGCTGACCGGGGCCGGGAGGGCGGCCTCCCTCCCTCCGACCCGGGCGGCATCCCGGCAGAGGACGCAGGCCTGCTCCTCTGCGCACGTGTCGGTCCCTGTTGCTGCTGGTGTAGTGCAACACTGCCACCGCCAGTGGAGGTGTGGGCGGGATGAGCCCAGGATTGGGAGGTGGTCTCGTAGGAGAGGGCACCGCCTGCAGAGGGCGAGCTGCTGGCGGGGGCGGTGGCGGGCGCGGTGCGCGTGGGACTGTACGGCGGGCTGATGGGCTGCGCGGCGGCGCTGACGTCGGTCACGCGGCGTGAGGGCAAGCTGTAGTGGGGGCTGCTGGGGCGGGTGGCGGTGTAGGTGGTGTGGGTGGCGGTGGAGTAGCCGCCGTAGGAGCGGGAGGTCTGTGGGGAGGTTCGTTGGCGACGGGTAAGGGCCGAGAACATGGCATGATGTGTGTGGGCACGTCGGCGGTTTGTGCATGTATCGGTATGCTTTATTACATGCCATGCAGCCAGACCGTCATGTTGTGAGACGAATTTGGATGCTGCATCCTGGCACGCAAGATCCCGCACCTCGCCGGGTTCGCCCCAGCTCTAAGGGAACTAAGGCGACATGGCACACGTGACAGAAACACGGCGATCGGGAAGCGCTTGCCAGCATTTCCCTCGGTTCCAGAAGCCTTAGCCTGGCCATGCCGCCACCCAGGGACACCCCGTACGCTAGCGAGCATGGCCCTACACGTACCGGAGACGCATGTCGCGGGTCGTAATCCACGGCCAGGGTCCCGTCTGCTTGGAGCTCCCGCCAGGGCTGCGGTGACGCGGGGCGGGACGGCAGGCGACTGCCGGTGCCGCCATCAACGTCGTCGTACTCGGCGCCTGCAACCACACATGCCCCCAAAGTTCAGCTTCGCCGTTGATATGGCCGCCCTTACGCAGGGCCGGCATTGGGTTGTGCATAATGGGGGACAGGGAGCAACCAGCCCGCCCTTGCAAGCTGCACCTCCAACAGCATGTCATGCAGCCCTCCAGCCCCCTGGCAACACTCACCCATCTCCGTTGCAGAGGTCAGGGCCGCCTGCGAAACCGATTGGGGAGGGGTAGAAAAGGGGGCATACGGTTCCAAGTGAAGCGCATGAGTTCAAGCAGTCGGGTACAAAGCAGGATAGCACAAAGTACAAGCTACATGTAGCTCCGGCTGCTGAAGGGAACCACGCTCACGTGCCATACCACACCTGCAGGAGCTTGGTCCGCGGGCTGAGCAGCGCCTGTGTGTCCGCCACGCCGCCGCTCAGCGCCTCAGCCGCGGCCACCAGCCGGGCGGCGCGGTGGGCCAGGGAGGCCGCACCGCTCGGCACAGCCACACCTGCGGCAGCGGGGCGGGGCAGTGTGCGATCGGGAGGGTCTGATCGAGTCCGAAACGGGTACCAAGGAGACGGACGACTTGTGCAGACACCAATCCTTCCATGCAATCGTCGGGTTTTCGGCTGCAGGGACAAGCCTGTCCCGCACCACGACGAAGCACTGCAGACACAACGTACCTGCCGCGGAGGACGCTCGCCGACCGCCATCGCTTGGCCTCTCCCGCTCCACCCCAGCCGCGCTGCGCCCCCGCTTGACGTTGCCCGCATCCGCCACCTGCCGCAGCGGGTACCGCCCGCGCTCCGCCGCCGCCACCGCCCGGCCCCCAGACAGCGACCTCCCTCCTCCTCCCCCGCCACCCGACATCCCTGCCTCCCCGCCCACAGCCCCAGGGGCGCTCAAGCGGCGGCGCTGCGCCATGAGCGCAGCCGCCTGGGCCTGCGTGGGCCCTGCCACAGGGGGCAGGGGACCTCCCCTGGTGCTGGCGGCGGCACCGACCCCTGGGTCACTCGCTCCACCGCCGTACCCAGCGGCAGCGGCAGGGGGCGGGGCTCCGCCCCAGCTGCTGTACGGCTCTGTGAAGCCGCCCTGTGACGTCTGGGTAGAGTACTGCTGGTCGGGACCTGGTGCCGCCCAGGGGTGTGGAGGCTGGTATACGGGCGCCGGCGGAGGCAGCTGGCCCGGCTGCGAGGGGGCAGACGGCAGAGCGTCACATATCCACTCATACCGCCGGATCCGGACGTCTGTGCTAGCATACTTATACCGCAACAAATAGCTGTGCTTGAACATGGCCTGTGACACTTACTTGCAAGGGGAGGAAGTGCGCGTGGGCCCCGTGCGGCGGGCCCTGCAGGTGCTGCAGCGCGGCGCGCAGGGGCCGCACGGCCAGCGGCAGCCCCGCCGCCTGCGCCGTCGCCACAGCCTCCTGTGCCGTGGCGTGCGCGGGGGCGGCGGCTCCGGGGGACAGCACCGTGTGGGCGTTGGGCAGGTAGTCGCCCTGGGCCAGCACGGCTGCGGAGGGCAAGGGGTGGGGACAAGGGGCATCATAGCGCACAAAACGCATCCAACACACGGAGGCCACATCTAACACACTGGTGGCCAACAAACGACAACAGCTTCAGAGCGACGCCATTGGCAGCAGAAACGCTGCCACGGACGGTGTTACCCTCTGCAAGCTCCGCACACGAGTGAGATACGACCAGGCTTACCATCCTGGAAGCCGCCATAGGCTGCCCCCGGCGCACCGAAGCCTCCTCCTCCTCCACCTGCTGCACCGAGCCCCGCCGCCGCTGCAGCTTCCAGGTCGTAGCCGGGCGGCAGCGGCAGCAGCTGCATCGCTCCCGCAGACGCCTCAGCGGCCGCTGCCTCCCTGCAGGGCGGGACAACAAGGGGTACGCAGAGCTTTCGCAGCAACCCAGCTAGTACGTGACGACCTACGGTATGTTGGTCTCCACTCAACGGTTGTGAAGTGCAAGACCTGCGCTTTTTTTGCCACTTTCAAAAAACGGCACCCCCGCCACCTTGTCCCATTCCCGGCACGTAAGCGCATGGAATGAATACCACACCACCCCGCTGGCACATCACCCCAGCCGGGCCCTCTTTCTTACTCCCCCAAAGGCTATGAGCGACCTTCAAGCCCTGCGCCCTATCCCCTCCCCTGTTTCCCGGTCTTACGCTGCTCGGAGCCGCTCCTGCTCTTCCGCCTCCGCTGCTGCCGCCTCCGCCGCCGCCTCCACGGCATCTCGTGCCGCGCCGTACTCGTGGATGGCCTCGTGCGCGCGGCGCGTGGCGGCGCCGGCGGCCCACAGCCGCAGCCCCAGCCAGCCGCGCTCCAGGCGGCGGCGGTCGCCCATGTTGGCGATGAAGGCTGGCAGGGCCTCGGTCAGGGCGTCCATCTGTGGGAAAGGTTGATTGGGGCGCGAGTTATGGAGCATTGCAGGCACATGGGAGTGTGTGGTTCTGGGCCACGGGGGGCAAGGTGTTCCATGTTGGCGATGAAGGCGGGCAGGGCCTCGGTGAGCGCTTCCATCTGTGGGGAAGGGCAGTTCAGGACTTCAGTGAAGGGCACGCGAGAGTGGGCAGAGCACGGACGGCACGCGGGGCTGACAAGCTGGTGCATCGTAATGGCGCGCACTGTGGCAACGTGGGTGGGCTTCTTGTACGGACGGTGCAAGATGCACACCTTGTGACGCCGCCGGTGAGTGCCAGTACCCTTTTGCCTTTGCACCCCCCGCCCCCACCTTCTGCGCCTGGCGCTTGATGTAGGCCCAGCCGCGCCACGCCTGTGCAAGGGAGGTGGATGGGCATGAAGAAAAGCGGTGTCAGCGACTCGCAATCCACATCCAGCCGCACCCACCAATTGCAGCAGTACGGTATTAAACACAGCGCGGCTGCCGTCCTCCTCCTCACTCATTCACCTGCAGCACCATGCGCGCCACCTGCGCCCCCGTCACGCCGTGCACCGCCCTCATGTCCCCCTCGTCCGCCGGCCTCCCACACAACCAGCACCCACAGCCCGCAACCACCCACCTGCAGCACCATGCGCGCCACCTGCGCCTCCGTGCGCCACCCTCAGGTACCCCTCACCAGCCTTCCCCCACACCCACAACCCACCCGCCCTGCAGCACCATGCGCGCCACCTGCGCCCCCGTCACTCCATGAGCCGCCCTCAGGACCCCCTCGCCCGCCGGCCTCCCACACAACCCACAACCACAACCTAAATCCACCCACCTGCAGCACCATGCGCGCCACCTGCGCCCCCGTGACCCCGTGCGCCGCCCGCAGGTCTCCCTCGCCCGCCGCCCGCCGCCGCGCCAAGCGCCGCGCCACGGTGGTCCGCGGGCCGTACAGCAGCTCCAGCCAGGAGGGGTCGGGGTGCTCTTCGGTCGCACGCAGCCGCACGGACAGGTCGCGCCAGCGCGCGCGCGCCTGGGCCTGTGGATTATGTGCGGCGGGAGCGTCAGTGCCTGGTGATCTGAGAGAGACAGTCATGGTGGGGTGTGGCGGCCGGTCTTCATGCCCGGCACCCGCCCCCAGTCAGATGGCTGCCGATGCAGGCAGTCCCCATACCGATTGTAGCGGGCAGACAACAACAGTGGGCAACTGGAGACCGGCAACCCCTAGCTCTCCAACTGTTTCTGTCCCCATACCGGAACGCCAACCCCCCTCCACTCCCACCCACTTTCACTTCACGCACCTGCTTCATGCACCTCACACGCCAGTAGTAGAAGGCGCAGTAGGCCAGGCTCTCGCGGTAGCGGGAGGACTGGGGGAGAGGAGGGGAGAGCATTACACATGCTTAGTGTGGCAGTAAGGCACTGCCGGAGCCAAAGACCGGGGATGGAAGTGTGCGACACGCATAGTCCCTGTGCCAAGCCCGCAAAGGATCCAAGCCCGCAAAGGAGTTTGCTGGTTGTAGACTATCGGAGTCGGCGGCACGTATCTGCTTCGACCGAGGACGGTACACCGGCAGTGTGCTCTCAAAACGCCAACAACCCACCTGCTCCTTGAACGCGCGCCGGAGCGCCTTGACCCGTGTCTCCGCCACCTGCATCGCCTTGTCCTTGGCCTCCTTCCACTCCCGCTGGTGCTCCGCCGCCAGCGCCTCCACCTCCGTGCTGTGCGCCTGCGTCAGGGACGCCACCTTGTCCTGGTGCTCCTGGGCCATGGCGGACAGCTCCGAGGCATGGGCGGCGGCCAGGGCTTGGGCTTCGGCCTGTGGTAGGAGGGGGAGAGAGGCGGAAGGGGGCAGGTCATGGGATATGGTAGCCATCTGCTTTTGGAGGTCCTGGGCCAGGGAGGACAGCTCCGAGGCGTGCGCGGCGGCCAGGGCTTGGGCTTCAGCCTGCAAGAGAGGGAGAGGCGGGGGGAAAAGAAGTTACTAGCACGTACGATCGGCTTGACATACTGCAGGCGGGGCAGGGATGCGCGGGGCTAGGATACGGTGGCCACCTTGTCCTGGTGGTCCTGGGCCAGCAGCGTGGGAGAACGCGTGGGCAGCCGCCTCGGCCTGGGGGCTTTCAAAAGGTATGCGCACGACACACAGCTCCTCTACGCACAAATGAATGTGCCCCCCGGCTCTCCAGCGCACAACTCCATGCGCTCCTCCTCCTCCGCCGCCGCCTCCCTGCGTTTCTCCTCCCGGCGGCTTCGAGCTATGCCCCTTCATTCCGCAGGTCCACGCCTGCCCAGCCTGGTCATCAGCGCACGAGCCCCACTGCTCCCTCCCTCCCTGACCCACCTCCATGCGTGCCTTGTCCCCCGCTGCCTGCCTCCGCGGCCTCACCCTATGGCCCATTCTTCTGCGGGCCCATGCCTGTCCAACCTGGTAATCAGCGCACGAGCTCAGCTGCCCCCCTCCATACCCACCTCCATGCGCGCCTTGTCCTCCGCCGCCTGCCTCTCCGCGTCCGCCTGCGCCGCCTGGGCCTCCAGCATGGCGCCTTGGGCACGATTCGCCTGTGCAAGGGAGAGGGCACTAAGGTGGTCATACGTGCTGTACGACAGTCACAGGCTGATGTACAACAAGACGTAAGGCATGGGCATCGCCTGGGCCTCCACATGGCGCCATGGGCGCGGTTCGCCGGGACGACGGGAGAGGGCACGCAGGCTATCAGGCGCGATGTACGACAGCTACACCTACCCTGATGCTCGCCGCCGCCGCCCTCCACTTGCACAGCACCTCGGCCTTCTCGCAGCCCTCCCTCAGGCCCGCCATGAAGTTGACCAGCCGGTGCCGCGCCGCCACCAGCCGCACGCGCTGGTCCACCAGGCGGGACTGCAGTGGCGGTAAGGAAGGCGATATATCCCGTACATGCAATATCACAGTTAGGATGATGCAGGAAGGGGATATAGCCAGTACATGCAATATCATGGTTAGGATGATGAAGATTAATGTACCAAGGGAGGTTTGGAGGAAGGCCGGATACAGGGGCTTTTGCCCCAACATCGTTCCCCTACAACCCTCCAAACACGACACCTCCCCACGTGCCTTACCCCCTGCCGCCCCCTACCCCACCTGCAGCGCCGCCTTCTCCCGTGTGACGTCGTCCCACGCCCTCTCCCTTTAACCACATGCTGTACGGGTGCTACAGTGCTGCTCTGTGCCCCCTACCCCACCTGCAGCGCCGCCTTCTCCCGTGTGACGTCATCCCGCGCCCTCTCCGCCGCGTGCAGCGCCTCCAGGGGTACCATCTTGACAGCGCGCTTGGTGGGGGAGCCGGTGCTAGGGGCGGGAGAGCGGGGAGGGGGGGAGAGATGAAGGGTTATTCTCTCTTGCGCATGCCCCCGCACTGGAGCAGTGCTGCTACAAGGGCAGGAAACACACATGAGGACTGCCACCTCACCGCATTCCAGTGCCCACCGCCCCCAGCGCCTCTGTCAGTCTGCTACGCTGCTGCTAGCATGCCCTTGCTTATGCCCCCCCCCTTGGGTTCCTTGCTTTCTGTTGCAGCCACTAACCTCGCTCTCCACAGGCTGTCTGTTTCCGGTTCCGTTACTTTGCGGCTCTGCCGTT
>VFQN01005640.1_pt1 | contig 15088 bp, 19 predicted proteins | sample 3512371 | NCBI WGS metagenome assembly VFQN01 (sample SAMN10412370, study PRJNA504923) | tailings metagenome | isolation source: Replicate 2 from Balatoc abandoned mine | place: Philippines: Itogon, Benguet | collected 2017-08-28
TGATTGGATAACTTATGATCGTTGTTGCAGTGTTTACTTCGAAAAGAAAGAAGGAAAAGAGGAAAGGATGAATTTCTCTCTTTCTCATCTTCTTTCTTTGACTTGGGAACCTTATTCACGTAGTCAGTTTTCCTCCAGTAAGAATAAGAATAGTTAAGAAGTTTTCATCGATTTATTGACTGGTTCAATTTATATCTTTTATCAAACAATGCATCCTGCTAGACAAAGTACACATTAACCTAACGGTAACTACAAATCTTTGCTATGAATTCATTGAATAATTCATATAACAGAAGATGAAAACAACAGATCATGGGAAACAGGTGATCTCAATATCAGTAAAACAAATATCAAACAATCAAAAGCAATCAAATCATCCTCAGAGGGATTTCAAAAGTGAGTAACATTATCCCAAATGCTTGTTTTGTTTATTCTTCAATAGTCCCAAGATCAAGATGAAATTCTTTCCCATTTAATTTATGATAGTTCTTCAACTGTTGTTGAAGAGATTCGATATTCTTTTCTTTCTGTGCCATCTCATGCTGCATGTTCATCAATTTTCTTTGGTAGACTCCGCCAATGGAATCATGATCAAAGGAGTCAAAGGAGGCGGACTTAGAGCGAGTTGTTGGATCTCTTAAGTTCTTCATTTCGTCAATTTGGGATATCAACTAAGAGAGCAAGTTAAGACATGTCACAGCTCCGATTGACACTATTCTTACCTTATTAACTAGCATCTCTTCTTCCATTTCAGTCGAGTTATACCATTTCTCGCACTTCTTTCTCAGATCAAGGAGGGCAGCGTGTAATTCCTCATTCTTCGCATGTTCTCTTTCATAAAGATGATGATAAAAGTTGGATAGTTGCTTCTCCTTTGCTAGTTCCTGTTTAATGGTATCTAACTCGTTACTCATTGTTCCCTTCTTTTATTTCAATAGTTCAATTTCTTTCCTTTCAATTTGATTAATTTATATGATTCCCTCGGTAGACTTCCTTCTCATTCATATCTTTTCCCCTCAAACCCTCCTAAAAGAAAGTTAATCCTATCTCAATCCAAGTACTTGATTCTCCTTTCTTCCCAATGCTGTCTTCTTGAATTAACTAGCATTCCTCGCTTGATGTTGCCTTGAAACTTCAACACAAAGTGCATACTTTTTAGGAGGATTCAAAATCCGAGCTTTTCCAATCGGAATCCACTAAAAGCCGATCGAAAGTAAAGGTTCACGTCATCATGACGATGTTGTTGTTCTTTATTAAGCATTCCCTCTATAAGCCTTGCTTATACTCTCACAGTTTATTATTACTATATCAGACAATTATTATGAAGCCTTTCCAACTCTTCTCTCAGTGGACCTTGTTTGTCATCTCCATAGTACTGCAGGTCTTGCAGATCTTTCATTGTCATGCATATACGAGCTCGAAGTTCGGATCTCTGATGCAATCACATCGACAGAAGATTCATACTTTCTTTCAAACGAACACTGATTTTACCGTAGCGAAAGATTACATGAAGGAGAATGTCAACGAACTGACAGTAAACCCTTTAATCGATGTCACAAGAGACGGGAAACAAGCAATCTGTGTGATTGGTGGTGGCTTCGGTGGACTATATACTGCTTTAAAGCTTGATTCTAAGATTGATCATAACAAAGCCGTGGTTTATCTCATTGATCCGAAGGATAGATTTGTTTTTCTGCCTCTTCTCTTCGAGCTTTCTGTAGGGTCAGCGTCCATGGTCGAAGTCGCGCCTAAATACGAGGATCTGTTATCAGGCAGTAAGATCAGATTCATTCGAGGAAATGTTTACAATATAAACCTTAACGAGAATGTTTGTGATATTATCACACCGAAAACGAACTCAAACGATCCAGGAAGCTTGCAACCTCTAAAATACTCGAAGCTCATCCTTGCTACTGGCAATCAACCTCGCAGTGATCTCATCCCAGGAGCTCAGAAAAATTCGATTCCTTTCTACTCGATTGAGAATGCATACGAGTCTAAGAATCGTTTAGATGAGATTATGAGGAAATATCTGAATAAGAAGTTCATTCAGATCTCCATCATTGGTGGTAGTTATAGTGGGGTAGAGCTCGCATTAAACATCGCAAAGACTGTTGGAAAGAATAATTGTAATGTCAATATTATTGAACGTGGTAGTAAGATTCTTCCTTTCTCTAAAGAATATAATCGTGATGTCGCTCAAAGGTAATGAAAGTCCTTCTCTTCTCTTAGACTTTATTCTTACACTGTATACAATAGGGCTTTGGACTATAGTCGAGTTACTGTAAGATATAATAATCAAGTGAAAGAAGTGAAAGAGGATGGTTTAGTTCTCCTGGATGAAACGCAGAATGAATACTTCCTTGCCTCTGACCTCATCCTCTTCACTGCAGGCAGTCAACCTTCTTCTATTATCAAGCAATTAGATATCGAGAAAGATCCTCGAAGCCAAAAGATTTTAGTCACGGATTCTTTATGTTCCAAGCAATATTCGAATGTCTTTGCTTTGGGTGATTGTAGTTTGATTGAAGGGAATTCGGTGCCTGCAACAGCTCAGGTTGCCGTGCAACAATCGTTTACAATCACAAAGAATATTCTGAGACAACTTAACAACGAGGAAAGAAAGGAGAATAAACCATTAGAAAAGTTTCAATATTTGGATCTAGGAGAGATGTTGAGTTTAGGGGATTATGATGCGACGATTAGCAGTTTGAATGGATGGTTTGGATTGAGTGGACCTCTTGCGTTTGTTGGGAGGAGAGCAGTATATGCTTTAAGAATGCCTACAACCGTTCAATCGGTGAAGGCTGGCATTGCAGCAGGAGCAGTGACAACAGGGAAATTCATCTCGAATGTCTTCTCCTTTCTTCATCACGAGGAAGCTGATGGAAGTAAGAAGAGTAGCAGCAATGATGGAAGCAGGGGTAGTACGGTGACTGTAAATGAAGCGAAATAGAAGGAGGAGGGCCTTCTTGTTGTTGATAATTGTATGTAGCTGAAGTAATCGATTTTGTCATATTTGATTCTTCTAGAATTGTTTAATTTTAATTTCTTTGATACAATTTTGAAAATATTGAAAGAGAATAAACTCAAAAGAGAATAAACTTCGATTAGTTCTGTGAGTGTAATACCATCTGTCCTTGCAAGAACGAAGCTCGAAGGTATCGCGTATTATTGTAAAAAGCACAAGAAACAAGTCTTGTTGTTTGTACTTGTTTTAGCTCGAAAAAGAAGGACAATGTCTCAGTTCTTTGTCAAAGCTTCAGGTTCAAATAATTCAAAATCTGGGTCATTGCATTCTCTCTCCTCATTTCTTCCGAGCCAGCAATTTCAATCGAATAATGCAGCAGGAACTTCTAATCCTGCGAATGACGTCGAGCGAGCGCCCTCAATCCCTTCAGAGGGGGGAACCACTTTGCATTCTCTTCGACAAAAGCATTTACCAATCCATAAGCAGCGAGAGCTTCTTCCAATCTACCGTTATCGCTCGGCGATCTTATACCTGTTGGAGAAGTATCAAACCCTCATACTACTAGGAGGTAAGAACACACCTTTCATCCACTAAGATCCTCTTTTAACAGCTTATTCTCACAGAAACGGGATGTGGGAAGAGTACTCAACTTCCATTGTACTGCCATGAAGGAGGATGGACGTCTAATGGTTCTTCCATTGTCTGTACCCAACCACGTAGACTCGCTGCGATGACTGTTGCTACACGAGTCGCTGAAGAATATGGCTGTTCTATAGGTGAGCAAGTAGGATATGGTGTCCGGTTTGATTATAAATGCTCTTCATTAACAAAAATTAAGTATTATACTGATGGTATCCTACTACGAGAAACCTTATCAGATCCATTATTATCAAAATATTCCATTATAATCATCGATGAAGCACATCAAAGATCATTAAATTCTGATATTCTATTAGGTTTATTAAAGAAAATACAAAAGAAACGATCACAAATGAATATATTAAATGATTTTAAGATTATTATAACATCAGCGACATTAGATGCGAATTTATTCAAACAATTCTTTGAATTAAATCATACCGATGATCCTTCTTTAGATACTGCTACCATATTATCTGTACAAGGAAGGCAACATCCTGTTGATATTTTCTATCTGAATGAACCTTGTAGGAACTATGTTAGTAAGTGCTTAGAGACTCTTATTAATATTCATACTTATGAAGAATGGGGCGATATACTCATCTTTCTGCCTGGTAGTGAAGAGATCGATCTATTGATTCGATTATTTCAAGAAGAAGTGGATAAGTATCATGCTAGTCAATACTATCAGAGTAGCAAGAAAGGTGGAGGTGGTAGTGGGGCTGGTAGTAGTGTGGATAAGTCATTAGACACTCTCTACATCCTCCCTTTATACAGTACATTACCTCAATACTTGCAGGTGAAGGTATTTGAGAGCACTCCCTATCACATGAGGAAGGTGATCGTTGCTACTAACATCGCAGAGTCTTCCATCACTATAGAGAATGTGAAGTACGTCATCGACTCAGGGTTTGTGAAATTAAACTTCTTTGATGTGACATCAGGGATTGAATCACTCATAACATGTCCAGTGACGAAGTCTAATGCGATGCAGCGGTCAGGTCGTGCGGGTCGAAGTCAAGCAGGTAAATGCTATCGACTCATGACAGAGATCACCTATGACGCACTTCAGGACTATCCTCTTGTGGAAATGCAGCGATCTGATCTATCTTTTATGATATTACAGTTAAAGTCATTAGGGATTAAAGATTTATTACACTTTGACTTCCTCTCTCCTCCTTCCTCCGCGTTAATGATCTATGCACTAGAACTCTTATACAACCTTCAAGCTATCAATGAGAAAGGTGATATCACTCTTTTAGGCCTTCAAATGGCTGAAATGCCAATCGAACCAAAGTTATCGAAATGTTTAATTGCTTCTCTTGACTATGGATGTACAGAGGAGATGTTATCCATCATTGCCATGTTATTAGTGGAATATCCCTTCCATCAAATGAAACATACAAATACCATTACAATGAATGAACAAAAGACAGAAAGAATGAAAAAATTAGAGAAAGATATTGAACAATATTGTATGATAGGATCAGATCATTTAACATTATTAAATGTTTATCAAGGTTATCAATCATCGAATTATTCACAATCTTATTGTGATTCAAATTCATTACTTTATCGTCATTTAAATAAAGCAAAAGAAATTAGATCTAATTTATTATCATTAATGAAGAAGTTTGTTGTTAACAATAATAGTAGTAATGATAGTAAAGGGAAGTATGTCATTGCATCGTGTGGTAATGATGATAAAACCATTAGAAAGTGTTTAATCGCTGGATTCTTCTCTTACGTTGCCAAGTTATCGAATCGTGGGAAGTATCAGTTATTGAGAGGAGGGAAGTATGTTGAACCACATCCTTTCTCTGTTCTGACGCGTTATGGGAGTCTCCCAGAGTATGTCTTGTTTAATGACGTGGTTTATAATAACACTTCATCGAATGCTTATTACAATGCAGTGGGAGGAGGGAATGAAGGTGGAGGGAGAGGCAATCAAGATAGTCAGATTGTTTTTATGAGAGAGATTAGTCGTATTGATCCTCTGTGGCTTGCGGATATCGCCTCCCATTACTATGATTTGAAACTATAGAGAATCACAGTAAATCGAACAAAAAGTAACATAATCCAATAACTTCCATGTATTTTTTAGAACTATAGACAGACAAAAGGAAAGAAATAATGATTCTCGAGTTAATTTGTTACTCTAATTACATGATAGTCTTATTGTTATTATGAAGTATTATGATTATTATGAACTAGCTACTAGCAGCTTAGATCTTGTTCATGGAAGCAACCTGGACGGATTGAACCCACTCCTCTAAAGCCTCAATATTCTCGGTAATATCATCTAAGAGGACTAAGGCATCAACGATGGTGGCAGTTAAGACTAACTTCTTGATACCGAAAGCGACTGGTTCAAGCTTGAAGGTCTGACCCCAGGTTAAACCCTCCTGCTTGTATTCGATGATCTTCTTCCAGACAGCCTCTAAATCAGTATCGGCTTCCCATGGTTTAACTTCTAAGACAACAAGGGACTTCTCGACTTCCTTAGCCTTCTTCTTCTTTCCCTCGGCAGCATCCTTCTCCTCCTTTAACTTGCGAGCAAGTTCCATGCGTTCCTTGCGGGCCTTGGTGGCAGCACGCTCCTCAGCAGTCTCACCATCAGAATCACCGAATAAATCAATTTCGTCATCGGCCTTCTTGGCTGGGGCAGCTTTGGCAGCTGGGGCTGGTGTATCCTCATCATCATCACCAAATAAGTCAAGGTCATCATCAGCCTTGGCAGGGGCAGCTTTAGCAGGAGCAGCCTTCTTCTCTTCCTTCTTGTTGTTCTCAGCCTTCACTGGAGCTTGGCTGGAGGAAGGAGCAATGAAGACATAGCTTATAAACGAGATTCAGAATTAGTTTTGAATGGAAAAGACGATCCGAGGAAGCTCACCTCAAAGCAACGGAAAATTCGTCAAATTCAAATCCTGGCATGGTGTTAGAGTTGGTTGTGTTGTTGTTTTAGGGTTAAAACTAGAGATGTTATTAGAGTAATTGATTATTGATTGCCTGCCAGCATGATCACCACAGAAAAACCTTGAGAAAAACAAGAGAAATTCCCTCAGAAATTCACGAGATTTTCGGAATTTAATTTTTCTTGACTTGTTTTTCTATTTAGCACACTACTAGTGTATTAATTCGCGAAGATCGATTTGATTGAATCTTTTATTCTCATCAACGAACAATGTCGACAACGACACCTTACCCTAATCTCTCGCTGACATACAGGAAAGAAATTAATGAAGCAACGGTAGAGTCAATGAAGTGGATTGGAAAGCTAGATCAAGCTACAGATATTATTAGTGAATTGTTAGATGCTAAAGTTGCCAAAATTTTACCAATTCAAGATTTAACAACATGCTCAAAGGATGTTGAAGAAATACAGAAATTAAAAAAGATTTTAGAAATTTTAAGTGCAAAGAAGTTAGATTTAGCGGTGAAAACGTATGATTTTATTGATGTGAATGTGAAGGCGATTGACTTTGAAATGAATGGGATAGAAAAAGCATTAATTGAAGGTGGTGTAACAATACCCATTGAAAATAAGGATGGTTTACAAGCAGAGTCGCTAATAGGAAAGAGAAAAGCAGCAGGAGTGGTCGAAGAAAGCAAGGAAGAGTCGAGTGAGACAGTGAAGAAAGAAGACAGTGAACCTGTTTATTGTCTCTGTAAACAGGTTGCCTATGGTGAAATGATTGCTTGTGATAATGAAGATTGTCCAATTGAATGGGTTCATTATCCTTGTGTTAATTTGTCAAGAAAACCAAAGAATTCTTGGATTTGTCCTTTATGTTCGAATAAACGAAGGAAGTAAACCTTCTTCCTTCTATAGTATCCCTCAACGAACATCGAAACATTGTTTTCCTTCCAATTTAAAAGTTTATGAAAAGTTTCTTTCATTTCAAAATGGAATTTAATTGCAGAGAGTGCGAGTTAGTTAAATTTCAATTGATCGTGTAGTTTCTTTCTTTTTCTCATTTTCTGTTGAGCATCTCTCTGCTTTCTTTCTCTTTTCTTCTTTTTCCAGCTATCTAAGCAATAACCTTATTCTTTCTACGTACAAGGATAACTTCTGAAAAGAAGATAAATTGTAGGAATCGTATCAAAACATATCTCATTCCATCAAATGAATAAAAAAGAATAGAAACTGAGAATGAACAAGAAGGAAATGAAAGAGAAAATTGAATCAAAGTTCTTCATTGATTAGAAAAAATAAGTAACAAAGAAACAAACAAATGATATCGAATAGATCTGATTCCACTTCCATCACATCACTACATCAATTATTGTGAAGTGAAATAAATAGTCAAATAGGTTTAAGTTACTTTGTCTTGTCACTCTGATGAGCTTGAGAATGATGATTCCCATTATTTGTAACAAATTTCTTCTTATCATTCGAAGGAATATTCTTTCGAAAGAGAAAAGAATGAAGAATTTCAGCCGATAAAGCAATACCAGGGATTACAACTTTAGGATGTTTATAAACCCAATACAACGTTGAAAGATACGGAAACATTCTAGATCGATGTCGATCTTGTTGTTGTTGATTTCTCATATTTAATGCATCTTCTAAATTTAATAATGGTGAATCAATAAGACCAGCCCAACCTGTTGGATCACCAATAAAAGGTGTTGCAGCATCTTGTTCTGATCGTAATAAAGAAACGAATTGACGATTTAAGTTACCTAATGATTGAATATTTAATACTTGTTCCATATTACGATATCCAATATAGACTGGTCGAAAAGATTTATTTCCTTGTGCTTCAGCAAAGACCTTTAACATTTCTAAAATACTCATTGTCTCGGGTCCTACTGCATCATAATAACGGAAATCATCCAGTGATTTACATCGAGATTGAGGTATACGATGTGATATTGTTTGCGAGGGTCGGAGTGCAGGATCTGTTAAGGCAAGATAGGCAAATCTAATCGAAGCATCTTTAATCTCTTGAGGTTGTAGCGGAGCACTGCCATCACCCTAACAATTAAAAGAAACCAAATATAAGATGGAATTTCGAAAATTTCATAAACATACCATAATTGGGGTTAGTGGTAAAAGCGCAAGATCAATGAGATTAATAAGATTTTGACCACTTCTTTCCTGTCCGATCGTCGCATCGTCTTTACTGTAGAGCAAGCCCAGACAAGCCACCGTGATCGGTACCTTAGTACGCACCAATGCATAATCTGCCATAGCTTTAGCGCGACTGTATGGTACCTATGGCGGAAGAGATGAATTTAGGCGAGTAAGGAGGGATAAATTACAGACCTGTCCGGCTCGCTCAGAGTTTGTCGCTTGCGTTGATGATTGAATCCAGTGACCAAAACCAAGATATTCACAAGCCTTTGCAGCAGCAGCTGGGGCATGATAATTGATGTGCATCATAGCCTCTGGCTTTCCTTCGATAGGTCCAGCAACTGCCGCAAGGTTAAGGAACACAGCATTTTCTCCCTCACAGCCTTAATTAAGACAAAAATTACAAGAAAAGAGAGAGGGAAGAGGCTCATACCTAAACTTCCAATATGATCAATCCAAGTTTCGGTATTATGTTGGCTATAATAGTCGACTCTAGAAGCACGAACAGTTTTCATTTTATCTGCTCCGTATTTATCATATAATCTTCCCATTAGCTTTCCTGGACTTCCAGATAGCAAAATAACTTCTCCTGGATTGAGACCCGCATCTGCTCGCATCATTTGAGCGTGAAGAATTGATTCAAACACTCTCGAGCCAAGAAAGCCACTTGGACCACTGAGCAACACCGTTTTAGCAGGCGAATTCAAAATAATTTCCTTCGCTTTCCCAGTAAAAAAACACGACATGATGATTAACTCTACAAAAATAATAAAATATCTTGAGAGAGTCGCACAATATCCCTGTAGACTACTAGATGTTGTAGTTGTTAGCTTCTTAATCTCCTTTCAGCGGATTTCGACTCTTCCACTTTCACGAAGTGACTGTTATATCGAAGGGATAAGTCGTTTTTTATAAAACTCGAGATTTACCATGGGGTTGCATAATTAGGTTTTTTTCATTGAAAAAAATTCTTTTGGAGACGGTTTGACTGCAAGAATGTCTGATTTAAAGGATTTGTTAGGGTCAGATGATGAAGATGAAGAGGTTATAAATGAATCTGTCCCCAAAACTGGCGAGGATGAGCTGAACGAGGAAGAATTTGCAAGTGAAAATGTTAAGGAAGAGCCTACAACACCAAGGAAAAATGCCGATTTGAGTAATTTACTTGGTGAGTCAGATGAAGAAGATGAAATGGATATCGATGATGAGAAGATCACAACCTCTCAACCCAAGGAAAATGAATTAGATAAGATCTTTGGAGAGGCTGTCACTGATGTCAATGATCAAACACGAACACGTTCAAAGATCAAATCACAACTCAACCTGCCAAAAGCATATAAAATTCAACCAAAGTTAAAAACAATCTTTTTACGTATGCCTAACTTTGTTAAGATTCAGCCAAATCCCTATGAATCAAGCTATTATGACGCTGAGGAAGAAAAGAGGGAATTCGACGCAGCAACAACTGCTGTCATTCGATATCGATTTAATAAACAGGATAAGATTGAAAGTAATGCTAGAATATTACAATGGAGTGATGGTAGTCAACAGTTAGTTGTTGGTGATGCTGTTTTCGAGATGAAAACTGTTCCAACAGAGAATTGGTAAGAACTCATCCATCATTATTTCTCTTTCTCTTTTTATTCTTTGAATCCCCGAATTCTGTTATTTAGTTATGTTTTCCAACAGCAGTTAACAAAACAGATCAATGAAGAGGATGAAACTGAAGCTCAAAAGTTTCATTTAGAATGTAATGGAGCGATTGAAAGTCGTATCCTGCTACAACCTAGCTCATTAGACTCTGAAATTCATACGAGAATGACTTTGAAAATTACAGAAAAGAATAAACGTGAAAAGAAGTAAGTTTCGTTTATTATTATTTCGTTGTTCTCTTTGATGTAATGATTCGCTCTCTTGTTCACTTAGAATATCTATTCGTGATTATGAGACAATCTTAGAAGCTCCTGAAAAGACTTTACAAAAATTAATTAAACAAGAAGAGGAAGAATTAAGAAAATTAAGAAAACAGCGTGAACAGAATTCTGAAGGTCGAAGTTTTATGATTAATACTGCACCAAGACGAGGTCCAGCGATGACAGCTGACTACTTGAACGATAATGATTACGAGGCTGAAGAACCTGAGGAGGACACAAAACCAGCTTTTAATCTCAAATCAAAGCCAAAGCCTTCGAAAAAGTCGCGTGGTCGGCGTGGTGACGACGAAGCCGAGGAAGACGACGATATGGATGATGAGCGTGACAACTTCTCTCCTGATGGATCTGATGATGGTGAGTCGTTAGGCGAAGAGGATAGTTACAGTGAGAATGAAGAAGATGAGGAAGAAGAAGCTGTTGAAGACGATGAGGAGGAGGAAGAGGCAGTTGAAGATGACGAAGAAGACGAGGAAAGTGTTGAAGGTGAGGCAGATAGTGATGAAGATCGAAAGAAATCCAAGAAGAAGAGAGAGAAGGAAGAATCATCCTCCAAGAAAGATAAAAAGAAAAGAAAGAAGGAAAAGAAAGAAAAGAGAGAGAAAAGAGAAAAGAAGGAGAAGAAAGAGAAGACAAAGCGAAAGCGTGATCTCGAAGATAATGAAGATGGAGAAGATGACGCAGTACCACTTAACACTAGTACTGCTGCTGAACTACAAGAAGAAGATGAGGAAGACTTAAACATTCCTCAAAGAAAGAAGGCAAAGAAAGCTTTTGTTGATAGTGATGAGGAAGAACTATAAAAGCAATGATGATATCTATTCTTTATTTATAATCCATGTGATTGGAGGAAATTAAACACATTCATATTAAATTTTATTTACAACAGTTTTTCCTTACCAATCATCCTAATTATAAGCACTACCAACACTTATCAACTTCAAATAGTATTTGAGAGTTTCGTTTGGTGGTACGAGGCATTCTCCATCTTTCACACAAACTCCCTTCTCACCATAAGCATATTGGCTGGGGATAGTACAAGTCACCTCCCCTCCTGGCTGCATATAACTGATAACGGATTCTAAACCAGGAATGATTTGCTTCTTTCCCATTCGAAATGAAATAGGCTTTCTTCCCTTAGCATCGCTGGAGTCGAAGAGAGTTCCGTTGAAGAGGAAAGCATTATAAGCGATGACGACATAATCACCATCGACAGGGAATGCACCTGAACCTTTCTTCAACTCGATATATTTAATGCCTAAGTCAGTCTAATCGAAGAATTAGAAGTAATCAAGGCGATAGCTATGGGGGATTTACCTCCAGTACTTTTGGTTTCTTGACTTTCTTCTTCGCTTCCTCAGCCTGAACAGCCGTGACAGATGCTGCAATACTACCAATGGTTATAATTGATGGTAATATCACAGATTTTTGAATAGATTGGATCAATGATTGTCGAGGATTAGCAATCTCTCGTGTCGTTTCCGACGAATCATCAAACTTCAACTTTAACCCAGATTTCTTCCAAGAAAGATTTATTGGATGAAATCCCAGGACATATGCAAGTCCAATAAACCCTAGACATAACAACAATCCGTGATTCATTCTCAACCCCGTCAATAGCTATAAGAAAGGAAGGATCTTGTCTCTACAATAACTCGCTGATAAAGAAGTTTCTTCTTTGCAGTATGATGACGTGATTCCGGTGCTACTATCGGTATACTGTATTATATGAAGAAGGTCGAAAGAAGAGCAGCGAAGAAGGAATTACCTGCACCTATCCCTTACTCTGTGCTCAGAGGACATGATAGTGCTGTGAATTCGATTGACTTTGTTGGGGAGAATCATGGATTGATCTCAGGGGATGTGGCTGGATCGTTGTATTATTGGAATATGAAAAGTCTTGAAATCATTAAACAGTGGAATGCTCATACTGCATCAGTCACCACTATACAATGCATCAATTCGGCATCAACGATCACGTATGTGTTGTCTCTAATAGTTTTGCTCACAAGCCATGATCATTTTCTCTCCTAGGTCAGGAAGAGAAGGATGCATTAAACTATGGGACCTCCACACAACACAAGATACTCTCACTTTCCAATCAAACTGTCAGCATTTTTGTAATGTATCCTCCAATGGAGGAGATCTTATTGTCTCATCTGACCATTCTTCTCAGGTAGCGTATGTTTTTACTTCCTCTAACTGTGTGACATGCAATAATATAGATATTACTCTGGGACATTAGAACACCCACCCAACCTGTAGGTCGGATTGATGTCGAAAAGTTAAGTGATCAATCATTGGGTATGCTGATGTCAGTGCTTATGGCGAGTCGCGATGAGGGAAGCTCTTATCTGGTGGTCAGTGGACATGAGGATGGCTCAGTGGCCATCAGTGATCTTAGAACAATGACCAACCTCCAAGTGATTTCAAGACGGCATACCGAGCCGGTATTTGCTGTTGTAGCAACCCCAAGCAACATGTCTCATGTGCTCTCAGGTGGTGGCGATTCTCAAATGATCAGATATTCATTAGACGCTACTTCCCTTACTCCTCACTGGACAGAGGACAATAGAATCTCCTTCCCTCAAAATGGTACTAGTTCGATTACAATGAGATCAGATGAGCGAATTATTGCGAGTAGTCACTGGGATGGTACTGTGAGATTATTCGATCGGAAGAAGATGAAATGTCTCGGGATATTTAGGTAAGACCTAATTTATCACTGATACCTTCCATTCGTTCTTGATGTGTTTGTAGGCATCATCGTGACGGTGTCTTATCTGTGAGGTTTGGAAAGCGAGGATCATCTGAAGAGGCTGTCTTCGCCTCTTGTTCAAAGGACGGACAAGTCGCTCTATGGAATATCTTCTCTGATACTTATGTTAGCTGAATGAGTGGATGGAGGATCTACTCCAATCAAATTAAAGAAAATATTTGAAAGAAGGGGCGAGCAGCATACTTCATTTATTCGGAAAACTACTACAAGCACTTAAACAACAAACATGCGAAAGACGATTATAGGTTGTAGACATCCTTTCGAACATGACTCTACGAAGGTTAGATCGATGATTTCAATGTTGTATAAAGTGAGAACAACTCACCAAAACAGGCATCTTATCTCGAACTTCTTTCACTTTATCCTTCGAAAGCTTCGCATAACAATAACCTGATGTTTCACCTTGTAATTGTCCAACTAACCAAGAATCATTCATAAAGTTTTCAATGAAAGTATAAGAGTTTAATCCTTACCTATACTACCCCAAGGATCGATGATCATCGAGTGACCATAAGACTCTCTCTTCTCATTATGTCTCCCTGACTGAGCCGCAGCGATGACATACGACTGAGTTTCAATCGCTCTAGCTCTCAACAACACCTCCCAATGCGCCTTCCCTGTGGGGACAGTGAAAGCAGATGGCACAAGAATAAGATCAACATCTCCGTATTCTCGAAGCGTTTGATAGTAACTAGGGAATCTGACATCATAACAAATACTTAAACCAATCTTCCAACCACGAAGATTTAATACTTTCATACTATTACCAGCATCAGTAAACTTTGATTCTTGTAATTGTACTAATGGACAATCGAATAAATGAATTTTTCGATAGAGACTATCAGGTTCAATCTGTCCTGAAGGATTGATCATAATATGAGTGTTAAACATCTTCTCCTCATTCTGTGGTGTTCGTTCAGGGAAACCTCCAATAGAAAGCCAGATATGATGTTGTTTAGCAAGATCACAGAGAAGTTCAATCGTTGGAGAGATATTCGTCTTATTTTCCTCTGAGAAGTCAAGAGTCTCTGACTGAGATAAGGTCTCTTCACTATTCTTTCCCATGAACACACAACACTCTGGTAGACAGACAAGATTCACTTCTTCCTCTTCTGAATCTTCTTCTTCAAGTTGTTCAAGAGGATCTTTTGTCTTTCGTAATGGGAAGTGTTTGGAAGAAATCTCATCAAGTGTTTGTTGTATCTTTTGAAGGTTTTGTAGTTTATCGTTCACTGAGCATAACTGCACTGCGAAGACATTCAAGGACTTCACTGGTTTCTTGTAGATCGAGGTATGTAATGATCTCTTAGGAGGAAATAGCTGGTAAATGAGTTGTTGAACTTTTCCCCAATCAGTGACACGGTACACAATCTTATCTGAGATGGTAGAGGTAGGGGCAGTGAAGAGGTTCCCATTATACTTCACAACCTTCACATCATCCACTCTCTCCACATCACTGCCGCGATAGTCATTGCCTAAATCGTCATTAACACTATCCTTTTTCACTGGTGGAGTATTGTTGGGATTGGTAGTGGTGGTGATAGTGGAGACAGTCGCGAAAGAGGTCGAGTGATCAGAGGTGGTGGAGGTAGTAGTCGTCGCCATACCAATCATACTCGGATTATAATCCTTTATAATATTAGGATTTACCTGATTCCATGCATAATTTCCAAATAAAATCACAGGTA
>VFQN01005641.1_pt1 | contig 15087 bp, 10 predicted proteins | sample 3512371 | NCBI WGS metagenome assembly VFQN01 (sample SAMN10412370, study PRJNA504923) | tailings metagenome | isolation source: Replicate 2 from Balatoc abandoned mine | place: Philippines: Itogon, Benguet | collected 2017-08-28
GAGCAAGGCCAGGCAGGGATGAGAAAATCGATCATCGCGATGAGTCTTGGTCTGAGCCTGTGGGCACCGAGCCTTCATGCCGAATGCAAAACCGACGAGCTCTCCCTGCGGTGGCCCATGGATGGAAGGGACGGTGTGCGGTGGGTCATCAACAACTACGTCGATCTCGATGCCACCACTGGCCTTCGCGATTACCGCGGCAATACCGGCAACCTGGCGAAAACCTATAACGGTCACAACGGGATCGACGTCGACCTTCCGAACTTCCGGTTCATGGACGCCGGTACCGTAGTTCGTGCAGCGGCAGGCGGTACCGTTACAGAGACGCAGGACAACCTGTTCGACCGCAACATGGTAGCCGCGCCAGGCTGCGGACCTTGGAACCATGTCTCGATCCGCCATCCCAACGGGTTCACCACCATCTATGGCCATCTCCGGCGCGGCAGCGTCCGTGTCGCTGTCGGCGACAGCGTCACGGCCGGGCAGGTTCTGGGCCTGATCGGCAGTTCGGGGTGCTCCTCGACCGCCCATCTCCACTTCGAGGTCCGCAACTGCACCAACCAGGTGGTCGAGCCGTTTCTTGCAGGCATGTGGAGCAATCCACCTGCCTATGATGCGCCCTTGCGGGTCATGGACATCACGGTGCGCAAGGGTGGTTTCCCCGACCCGGCAGCCGTGACGCCAGCGGATGCCTTGCTCAAGGACCCGCCACTCAATGCGCTGACCATCCCGTTTGGCGGCCGGATCGGCATCGGGCTGTCCACGGCAGGTGGTGGCAACGGCGACCGGATCGACGTGCTCGTCCGCCGGCCGAACGGGGCTGTCCACAACGCCTTTGCACCCCTTACCCTGACGACGCCCTGGCGCCACGGCTGGCCCCGCTGGTGGGTCAACCTCCCCGGCACGGGTGGGCTCGCCGGCTTCTGGCGCGTCGAGGTGCGCGTCAACAACACCCTTGTGCGGACCCATTCCTTCAGGATGCAAGCTACCGGGGACGAGGTGCCGCTTGCCGTGCACGAGACGGCTTATCAACATACGTTCCACTCACTGACCGATGACTCTTATCGTCCTGCGGTTGTCGACGGCTCCGGTGGCCCTGACGGGGATGCCAGGCTGAGTGCGATCTACCGGCGTGAAGGTGGCGGTGCCTTCCGGACCTATCACAACCTTCGAGGCAGTGAGTATCAGGACGTTTTCGATCAGGCAGTAGCGGACCGCCTGCAGCTGAAGCATGTCGACAACTATGTCCGTGATGGCGAGCCGCGGATCGCCGCTGTATTCGGGGCACGCACGTCCAATGCCTGGCGGGCCTTTCACTTCCTGACCCGCGACCAGCACCAGCAGCTGTTCAACCAGCTGGTTTCCCAGGGCTTCCGCCCCTACGTCATTTCGGTGACCTATCTGAACGGCCGGCACTACGTATCGTCGGCCTACGACGATTCACACTCGCGCAGCTGGGTAGCACTCTTCGGCATGGATGCCGCCGGCTATCAGGCGGAGGTGAACCGGCAGCAGTCGCAGGGTCGTGCGCCTGTCTACATCGACGCCTATGAACAAGAAGGGACGGCGCGCTTCTCCGCGATCTGGACGGCCGAGGCCAATGACCGGCCATGGGCTGCGCGTCATGGCCTGGCCGAAGCCGAGTTCTTCCGGTTCAGTGCTGATCGCGCGCGCGCCGGCATGAGGGCCCGCTCCGTTACCAGCTATCTGTCGGGCGGCCAGCGCTTGTTCGCCGGCATCTGGTCATCGGCTTCCTTCTGATTCTTCTGCGGGCCCCTGGAATTATCGCTGTTGCAGGATTTGGGTAGTCACGGCGTTCGCTGGAGTCGGATCCGGGGTCCTGCAAAATAGTAGGATCGGCTTTCCTGCCGATGATGACATTTCCGGTCTACTGATCATCATCTGTGGTCATGGTGGCAGGTTCATAGCAATGACAACCCATAACCCCATCGCCCCAGACCTTGGTGCAGCAGTTCTTGGACCCTGAGGGAGGATGCATCATGGCAACCATCGATGGCACGCCAGGAAATGACCGCCTGACCGGCACGGCCGCAGCCGACCTGATCAACGGTCGCGGCGGCGACGACACCATCCGCGGCCGGAGTGGCGACGACGAGCTGTTCGGCTCGAGCGGCCAAGACCGCGTCTTTGGCAGCACTGGCACGGACAGGATCTGGGGCGGCAGCGGTGGCGACCACCTTCATGGTGGCGCGGGTAACGATCTGATCAGCGGCGAGAGCGGCGGCGACCTGCTGTACGGCGAGGCCGGCAACGATCAGATCCGGGGTGGCAGCAGCGAGGACCGGCTCTATGGCGGGCTTGGTGACGACCGGCTCTGGGGCGAAAGCAGCGATGACCGGCTCTTCGGCGGCACGGGCAGCGACCACCTCGATGGCGGCAGCGGCGATGACTGGATCTGGGGTGGCCGTGGCAACGACACTGCCCTCGGTGGGCTCGGCAGCGATCGCATTCAGGGCGAGAGCGGGGACGACTCCCTCACCGGCGGTGCTGGCAACGATGCCCTCAGCGGTGGCACCGGCGCCGACGTTCTGAACGGCGACTACGGCAACGACACGATCCAAGGTGGCGATGGGAACGCCAGCATCGGGGCCGATGCTGATCTGGAAGATTGGGGGGATGACTTGTTCAATGGGGACGGTGGCGATGACAGAATAGGCGGGGGTAACGGTTTTGACCTCCTCTATGGAGGTGCTGGTGACGACTCCCTGTTCGTTGGATCGGCACTCAATACCGGGCGCGAGTTCGACAATGACCCCAATTACGCCGAAGGCGGTACCGGAAACGACGGACTCATTGGTGCCAGAGGCACTGATCGCCTGGTGGGTGGTTCAGGCGACGACAGGCTCTTTGGCCATTTCGGTGATGATCACCTGGACGGCGGCATGGGCAACGATCTGCTCAACGGCGAGGTCGGCAACGACTGGATGGCGGGGGGCGCCGGCAGCGACCGCTTCCAGCATTTGTTCATCGACTACAATGATGAATATTTCGACGGTGGCGCTGCAGGCAACGATCTGATTGTCGATTTCCAACAAGGAGAGGACACGATCCAGATCGGGGCTGCGTTCAGCGCAAGCATCATTGATGATCCTCCGCCGGTACCTGTCTGGAATCTGGATTTCGGTGATCTCGACAGCAACGGGAATGAGGTACTCGACAACGATGACGCGTTCGTCGACATCAAGCCGCTCGTCGACGAAGGCCAGACCCGGCTTTCTACCGTGATCCAGACGAGCCAGCTGCTGGACGCGATCAACGAGGGCGACCCGGTGCATTGGGATCCATCCAGCCTGACCGTCTATGGCGTGACCGGCATGAAGCGTGGCGACTTCACCTTTGGCATCGAGCCCTGATTACCTGTAGGGGCAGGAACTCTATTTTTATGACCTGAACGGCGGATTGTAGATATTGATCTGGCGGGCCACGGCATCGGGACAGGCTTTCGAGCGATGCTGCGGCCGATCAGTTTTCCCCGAGGATCAGCCGGGCGGTGTTCTCGTCGGTGATCAGCCCGTTGGCGAGGCGGCCCCTAAAGGCGGCCTGCACTGCAGGGGCGCGGTGGGTGCCCGAGGCGACGATGATGGTGGGCCGGTCCGGCGGCGGCCGCAGCGCGAACGAGGTGAGGCGCGGGTGGTAGGCCGCGTCGACGATCCGGCCGTCCGCGTCGATCGCCCGGCCGAGCAGCTCGCCCACGGCGCCGCGCTCCATCGCCTGGCCGGTCTCGGCGGCGGTGATGAAGCCGTCCACGTAAAGGGACGCCTCCGGTCCCCAGTAGCCGATGCCCATCATCAGCAGGCTCGCCTCGTCGACCAGCGCGCGCAGCGTCTGGTAGCCCGGCTGCGCCTGCAGCACCTCGCGCTCCTCGCAGGAGCCGGTCACGACCGGCATGGGCAGGGGATAGCATTGCGCCCCGATGCGCTCGGACAGCCAGGTGACCACGTCGTAGTGGCTGGCCCGGCCGTCGCGCGTCAGGTTGCCCATCAGCGACACGCATTTGTGCTGCGGGCGGCTCATCGGGCGCAGCCGGCGCGAGACTTCCCGCATGGCCTTGCCGTTGCCGATCGCGATGGTCAGCGGGGCCTTCTGCTGCAGCACCGTCTCGAGATGGAGCGCCGCGAGCAGGGCGACCGACGGGATGTCCTCCGTCGTGCCGAGCTCGTTGAGCGCCACCTCGCAGTACTGCAGCTCGAAATGGTCCTTCAGCCGCTCGGCCAGCTCGATGCAGTCGCTCAGCGGGTGAACGAGCTGGAAGCGGATCAGCCGCTCGCTCTGCGCCAGGGCGATCAGGCGCTGGACGATCTGGCGCGATACCCGCAGCTCGGCCGCGATCTGATCCTGGGTGCGGCCCTTGTCGTAGTAGAGCCAGGCCGCACGCGCCGCCATGTCGAGCCGCCGGTCGCCGGTCACGTCATGCCGCTCGCCGGTCCCGCTCATGCCGGCAGGCTCTCCGGCTGCGGCACTGGCGGCCTGCTGCCCTGTGCCCAGCCAGCCATCGCTGCCGGGCGCGCGGCCGGTGCGGCGGGGCAGGTCACAGCTTGAGCAGCCGGGCGATGTTGCCGCCCACGATCTTCGCGTAGCCGTCGCGATCCGCGGTCGCCCGCTCCATCTTCTTGAACTCCCATTCGTAGTCCACGAACGGCGAATCCGTGCCCCAGATCACCTTGTCCGGGCCGAGCTCGCGCACGGCCGTCTGGATCTCGAAGATCGGCGCGCGCGAGGTCTCCAGATAAAGGTTCGGATACTGGCGGGCGAAAGAGATCGCCTGCTCGACCGACCAGAAGAAGCCCATATGCGCCATGAGCAGCGAGACCTTGGGGAAGCGGGCCGCCATCAGCGCGAACTCGGGCGGGCTGTTGTACAGGTCGCTCGCACCATGGACGATGACCGGGATGTCGAATTCCTCGGCCACCTGGAACAGCGGGTCGACCAGGCTGCTGTCGGACAGGTGGAAGCCGTTCAGGGTGGGATGCAGCTTCAGCCCCTTGAAGCCCCACTCGACGACGCAGCGGCGCACTTCGGCGGCGGCATCCGGCTGCCATGGATTGACCGCGCAGAACGGGATCAGCCGGTCCGGGAACTGGTCATGGGCTTCCTTGATCGGGTCGTTGGTGAAGTTGCCCTCGACGAAGGGGAACATGACGGCCTTGTCGACGCCCACGGCGTCGATCTTGGCCACCAGATCCGCGCCGGTCTGGCGGGCGCCCGGGCGGATCCCCAGGTGGTTGTGGGCGTCGATGACGAGCATGGCGATCCTCCGTGTCAGTTCCGGCGCTTGAGCGCACCTACGGCCATGGCCAGCAGGATGAAGCCGCCGTTCAGGGCGAAGCGGTAGGGCGCGCCCAGGCCCATCATGGTCAGGCCGTTGCCCAGAAAGGCGATGAATAGGGCGCCGATGCAGGTCCCGAAGATGTTCATGTCGCCGCGGCGCGAGGCGAGCGTGCCCAGATAGGCGGCGGCGAACGCATCCAGCAGATAGGGCTCAGCACCGCGCGGCATGGCGATGCCGGTGCGCGAGACGAGCGCCACGCCGGCAATCGCGGACAGCAGGCCGGCCGCCACGAAGCCCAGGCCGAACACCCGGCGCACATCGATCCCGGCCAGGAAGGCCGCGCGGACATTGTTGCCCACCGCCCGGGCCCGCCGCGCGAACGGCGTCAGATGCATCAGCACGAAGGTGAGCAGCAGGACGACCGCCGCCAGCAGCGTCAGGACGGCGACCGGCCCGAGCGAGCCCTGGCCCAGGAACAGGAAGGGTGCCGTGACCCCGCGCGGCAGGGTGAACAGGATCTGCGGCTCGGCGCCGTTGGTCGCGAGCAGTTCCCCTGAGCGGATGACGAACATCATCCCGAGCGTCCCGATGATCGCGGGGATGCCGACATAGGCCATGAGGATGGCATTGATGCCGCCCACCGCTAGGCCGAAGCCCAGCGGCAGCAGGAACGCCAGCCAGACGGGATAGCCGTTGATGATCAGGATGGCCGCGATCAATCCTGCCGCGTCCGCGACCTGGGCGATGGACAGGTCGACGCCCCGCATCGACATGACGATGGTCAGGCCGATGGCGAGGATGATCAGGATCGTGCTCTGCCGCAGCACGTTGGCGACGTTGGCCGTGCTCAGGAAGCCGGGCTTCAACGCGTAGAAGATCAGCAGGACGATGATCATGCCGATGATGGCGCCGTAGTCGCGCAGGAAATCGGTGGTCCTGCCGAGTGCCGGGCCGGCGGCTGTCGTGGAACTCATGCGCCGCACTCCTAGAAGATGAGCACCTGGCCGATGTCACGGCGACGGATGACACCGAGGGTAATCGCGAGGATGAGCACGGCCCCCTGGATGCCGGGCAATGCCTGACTGGAGATGCCGATCAGGATCAGGCCGTTGGAAAGCGACGCCAGGAACAGCGCCGTCACCACGGTGCCGGCCACGTTCAGCTCGCCGGAGCGCGACAGCGTGCTGCCAAGGAAGGCGGCCGCCAGGGCGCTGATCAGGAAGTCGATGCCGGTCGCGAGCGCCGAGGCGCCGTAGCTGTAGGAAGCGAGCACCACGCCGGACAGGCCCAGGACCAGCCCGCCCAGCATGAACGACGCGACCGCATAGGCCCGGCGCGGGATGCCGCGCAGCTCGGCGGCCGCGAGGTTCTGGCCGACTGCGTACATCCGCATGCCGAGCCTGGTGTGGCGCAGGACCACGTGCAGCGCGGCTGTGACGATCACCAGCAGGACGAAGACGAAGGGCACCGGGCCGACATAGCCTTGGCCGATGAAGAAGAAGCCCGGCTGATCGGCCAGGGTCATCGCCTGGCCGCCATTGTAGAGCAGCGTGGCACCCATGGTCAGGAACATCGTGCCGAGCGTCGCCACGAAGGGCGGCATGCCCAGTGCCATGACGAGCAGGGCGTTCAGCGCGCCGATCACGAGGCCGGCCAGGCCGCCCACCAGGATCGCCGCCGCCGTGCCCATGCCGGCCAGCAGCACGCCGGCCGCGAGGTTGGTGGTCAGCTGGCTGACGGCACCCGCGGACATGTCGAACCCGCCGGCCACCAGCACGACGGTCAGCCCCAGCCCGATGAAGGCCAGCACGCTGCCCTGCTTCAGGACGTCGAAGACGTTGCCGGGGTAGAGAAACTGCGGCGCCAGCATGGCGATGACGGCCAGGACCAGGACCATGCCGGCGATTGTGCCCCAGCGGGTGAGCGCCCCGCCGATGGTCGGCAGGGTCGCACCGGGCTCGGCCGGCAGCGCGTCCGGGGCAGGGGGCGCGCCGTCTCCCGCCGCGCCGTCCGCCGCCGTGCTGCCCGAAGCCCAGTACAGCAGGGTTTCCGGATCGGCTTGGTCGCGCTCCAGCAGCTGGCTGATCCTGCCCTTGTGCATCACGGCCACGCGGTCGCACATGCCGGCGATCTCTTCGAGATCCGAGGAGATGAAGATCACCGCGGCGCCCCGGCGGGCCAGCTCGGTCATCTGCCGATAGATCTCCACCTTCGAGGCGACATCGACCCCGGTGGTCGGCTCGTCGAAGAGGAAGATCTCGGCATCCCCGGTCAGCCAGCGGCCGATTACGACCTTCTGCTGGTTGCCGCCCGAGAGGTTCTTGGCGGCCTGCCGGATGTTGGGCGGCTGGATCGCCAGCCGGCGCACCAGATCCAGGGCATCGGCCTTCTCGCGCCTCAGGTTCAGCAGGCCGAACGGGGCCCAGCGCGCGATGTTGGGCAAAGTGAGGTTGTCGCGCACGCTCAGCTGGGTGATCAGGCCCTCGTGGCGGCGGTCCTCCGGGATGAGCGCGAAGCCCTGGCGCTTGGCGGCGCGCGGGTTGCGCGGGGCCGAGGGCTGGCCGTGCACGGTCACGCTGCCGCCGCTGCGGGGCAGGGCGCCGATCAGCGCCATGGCGAGCTCGGAGCGCCCGGCGCCCATGAGGCCGGCGATGCCGAAGATTTCGCCGCGGCGCACCGTCAGGTCGACGCCGCGCACGGCGGCCGCCTGGCTCAGGCCGTGCACCTTCAGGAGCGGCGCGCCGATCGGCACCGGCTCCTTGGGATAGAGCTGGGAGATCTCGCGCCCGACCATCATGCCGACGATGTCGGCGCGCGACATGCCCGCGGCATCCCTGGTCGCGATCAGCCGCCCGTCGCGCAGCACCGTGATCCGGTCGACCAGATCCAGCACCTCGTCCAGGTAGTGCGAGATATAGATGATCGTGACGCCCTGGTCCCTTAAGGACCGGACGATGCCGAACAGCAGCTCCGCCTCAGTCTCGCTCAGGGAAGCGGTCGGCTCGTCGAGCACCAGGACCTTGGGGTCGCGCAGCAGCGCCGCCGCGATCGCGACCTGTTCGCGCTGCGCCACGGTCAGGTCGCGAGCCAGCGTGTCCGGGGAGAAGCCGGCGCCCACGCGGGCGAGCACCTGCCGGGTCGCCTCCCGCATCGCCGCCAGGTCGAGCAGGCCGGCGGCCGAAACGATCTCGTGGCCAAGAAAGGCATTCCGCGTGACGTCGAACTGCGCGACGAGCTGCTGGTCCTGGTGGACGATGACGATGCCATTGGCCTCGGCATCGCGCGGGTCGCGCATCCGGACCGGGCTGCCGCCGACCAGGATCTCGCCGCCGTCCGGCCGGTAGACGCCGGTCAGGACCTTGACGAGGGTGGACTTGCCGGCACCGTTCTGGCCGAGCAGGGCGTGGATCTCGCCCTTGCGCACGGACAGGCTCACCGCGTCGAGCGCCACGACCCCGGGAAAGGTCTTGCGGATGGCGCGGCATTCCACGGCAGGCGGAAGGGTCAGGTCCGCGGTTCGTTCGACGGTGTCCGGATGCATCGGTGCGCGCTCACGGCAGGAGGCCGCGCAGGGCGGCCGCCAGTGCCGCCCTGCGCTCGCCGTTCGTCAGGGAAGGATCGGATGGACGATCTGCAGCTCGCCGTCCTGCGGCCAGCGTGCCTCGACATCGGCGCGGTCGATCGCCAGGTCCTCCCACACCGTGCTGCCCCAGCGCTTCTCGGCGGCGGCCACCGCATTGGCATGGGTGGCGAGCCAGGCATCGGTGAAGAGCGTGCTCGGGAAGTCCGCCTTGCCGCCGATGCCCTGGATCAGGATCTCGGCTGCCAGCGAGCCGATGCGGGGAACGTCCTGCACGACGGTGGCGACGAACGGGCTGTCCTGGTCGAGCAGCATCTGGAAGCCGACGCGATCGCCATCGATCGCGGCGACCTTGATCTCGTTGCGCCCGTTGCGCCGGATGGCCTCGACGGCGCCGGACACCAGGAGGTCGTAAGCCCCCCAGACCGCGGCGACACTGCCCGGCTCGGGATTGGCGACCAGCAGGTCCTCCATCTGCACCTGCACCCGCGCGGCGCTGTGCTCGGTCGGCACTTCATGCAGCCGCACCTGCGGATAGTCCTTCGCCAGGGCCTCCAGGATGCGCTTGCGGGTCTCCAGGATCGGAGCGCCCGGCACCCAGAACACGTAGACGTCGCCCTGGTAGTCGATGCTCGACAACAGCGCCCGGCTCATCAGCGCCGACATGAGCGCATCGTCGCCGCCGACATCGGCCAGGGCGCCATTGGTCTTCGAGCCGACCGAGGTCGTCACCACCGGGATGCCAGCGTCGTTGGCCTTCTGCACCACGGGCGCCAGCTGCTGCGCGTCGCCCAGCTGCACCACGACCCCGGCCACGCCGGAGTTGATGAGGCTCTCGATATTCTCGTTGTGCTTGCGCGGGTCGGCGCCGCCGTCGGTCACGACCACCTCGGCGCCGGCGGCCTCCAGCGTCTTCTGCGCGCCCGCGATGATGTCGCGGTTATAGTCGTTGGTGATCTCGCGCGCGGCGATGCCGATCTTCTTGCCGGCGAGTTCCTGTGCGGACGCGACCAAAGGCACAAATGCAATGGCCGCGGAGACGGCGGTCGCCGCCAATGCGTTCAGAAACTTCATGAATGCCTCCCATGGCACCAGAGGGTGGTCTTCTCGACGACCTCCGGCCGATCAATTGATCGTTGTACGAGTAACTGATCGACAGCTCCCGCGCTGTCAAGGTGTCAAGCCTGTCCGGAGGCGCGGCCGCCTGTGAGCTAATCGGCGGCGATCGGTTCAAGATCCGGCACGGCAAGCCGCCAGATGGTTCCATGCTGTTAATGCTCGCGCATCGAACACTTATGCAGTCTAGATCGTTACCGGGGTGGGAGAGGTCAGGTGATGCAGGACATGGCTGGGAACCTGCTTGACCCTCGCTCCGCCGTGGCAGGCAGGCACGCGTCCTGCATGCTGCCCCACACTGTCCTTTCCCGGTCGGCGGTGGCCAGGACCGCATCCACGCCGCCGCGCTGGCCGCATGGCCGCACCAGCCTCCTAGTCATCGACCGGCCGCGGCGAACCCAGCGGTGCGTTGGCCGGGCTGGCCGTCCTTTCCTGCCAGGACCACAGCAGGGCGGTGGTGCCGATCGTGTAGAGGATGGCGAACAGGATGTAGCCGATCCGGGTCGCGAACGATTCGGGCGTGCTCGAAGGCAGCGGCGAGACGCCCAGGCCGAAGAGGATCAGGAAGATCGTGAGCGCGCCGCCGAAGATCTTCCCGGAGCGGGGGTCGGTGGCGGCGCGTCCGCCGAACAGGATCCCCACCAGCAGGACGGTGAGGAACAGCAGCCACAGCGTCGGCTGCACTTCCAACAGCGCGAAGGCGACCGACGCCACGACGCCGCCCAGCAGGTTGACGACCATCAGGCCGAGCGCTGCCCGCATGCTGTCCGCTAGGTCGAGCTGGCCCAGCAGGGACGCCACGGTGATGGGGATGACGATGGCGGTGTCCAGGCGATCGTCGGCCAGGCACCAGGCGACGATCCCGGTGAGGATGAAGCTGCTGACGACGGCCTGGCGCGTCGGCGCATGCCGGGCGGCAGGCGCGCCGGGCAAAGGCGGCCGGCCGGCCACCGGGTCGGGAAGCAGCGCATGCATCGCCCAGGACAGGAGCACGCCACCTGCCGCCGAATAGGCCAGGATCAGCAGGATGGGTGCGCCGAGGTCGGTCCTCAGGATCTCGAGGATCGGCACGATGATGGCGATGATCTGCACGAGTGCGGGTGCCGGCCCGGCTTTGCGGACGGCCAGCAGCCAGAAGCATGCGAGGTAGACGAGCCACAGGACCGGCAGGAACACGAGCGGGCGGTCGCCCAGGAGGCTGGCGAGCGCCGCCATCACCTGGCCGGTGACGACGATCAGCAGGAACATGCCGAGACCCTGGACGGGGCCCAGCGGCCGCCGGTGCGCCACCAGGAACTGGACCGCGAACAAGGGCGCCAGGAACGGGACGGGGCTGCCGGCCGCCACCGCGAGTGCTGTGCCCGCCGAAGCCGCCAGGGCGATGCGCAGTCCCTGCTGCCGGACCTGGGCACGCCCGGGCTGGTCCAGGCCGATTGCCCGCTCAGCTGACATAGGTCAGCACGGAGATGAGCCGGATCCAGAACGCGCCCAGGCCGTTCATGACCGGGTTGCCGCCCGTGTAGATCACGACATTGGCCTGCGAGCCGTAGCGCGGGCCCATAGGCCGGTCCCCGTCCAGGACCAGGCGGACCAGGAAGCGCTGCGGCTCGCGGATCCAGCCCGAGGCGCCGGACACGGTGGGCAGCCCGACGGATGCGGTCTTGGCATCTTCGGCAACCCCCCAGCCGATGCTCTCGACGCGCGCCGTGAACAGCCGGCCGGGCAGGGTGTCGAAGACCAGCTCGGCCGGATCGCCGGCCTGGATGTGCTCCAGGCTGTTCTCCTTGAACGCCGCGGAGATCCAGACCGTGGCGGTGTCGATGAAGGTCAGGGCCGGCTGCCCGGCCGCGACCACCTGGCCGACCGCAAGCTGGAGATTGGTGATCACCCCGTCCGACGGAGCGACGACGACGGCATGGGCCAGGTCCAGCCGGGCCTGTTCCAGCGCGGCGAGTGCCTGCTTGAGCTCCGGGTTGTTGTCGCCGGCAGGGCCCAGTTCCTGGCGCGCTTGCGCCAGGTTGGCCTCGGCGCGGACGGCCGCGGCTTCGGTGGTGTCGAGGGCGGCCTTGGCCTGGTCGTAGCGCGCGCGGGAATAAACGCCCCGCTCCACCAGCTGCATGACCCGCTGGGCCTGTTCGCGCGCATGATCCCGGGTGGCCCGCGCCTCGACCAGCTGTGCCTGCGCCGCATCCACCGCCGAGATGTTGGCGCCGATCGACTGCCCGACCTGCTCGAGCTGCGCTTCCGCCTCGGCGACGGCGATCTGGTAGGGCCTGGGATCGACGCGGAACAGAACCTGCCCGCTCGTCACCCGGGCATTGTCCACCACGCCGACCTCGACGACGCGGCCGCCCACCTCGGCCGCCATCGGCACCACATAGGCCTGCACCACCGCCTGCGACGAGGAGGGGGCGCTGCGCTCCATCATGACGGACAGCGCGAACAGGACCGCGATCAGCAGGCCGACCAGAAGTGCTGCGCGTCGCAGCGGGTTGGGGTGACGGACCTGCGCCGGTTCGCCCGCGGCTGCGGCGGCTGCGACCTCGTCGACGGAACGCTCAGCCATGCTCCGCACCATCCAGCCATGCGCCATCGGCGCCAGAAGCAACCAACCTCGTGCAGCGCGCCGAGCCCGAGCATCGGCAGCCAGTGACTTCCGGCCGAGGGAGACCTCGACCTGCCTGCGCAGATCGCCCGCCGCCCTGCCTTCCTTACCTGGACTCGATGCGTGCCTGCCACTTCGCGATGGCCTGCTGGACAGCGGCGATGAACACGGCCGTGGTGATGCCGAACATCATCAGGCCGTTCGCGGCCTGCAGCGGCGCCAGGAGCCGTACGGGGCCGCTGAGCACCACGTCGCCATAACCGAGCGATGTGAACGTCACCCCGGAGAAATACATCGCGATCTCGAGATCGACGACAGCGCCTTGAGCCAGGTATAGAAATGCCCAAAACATGATCTGAACAATATTGCCGAGCATCAGCAGGATCATCAGGACGGAAAAATGGGCAAAGACTGCCCACCAGGGCTTGGCTCCCAATGGCCGCCTCGCGGTCCGGGCGAAGTAGCGAATCGCGGCGACCGAGGCCAGCGCCTGGATCAGGAGGCATATCGACATCGCCAGCAGGCCGGTGACCAGATGCCTCATCATGGCAATGGGCCGTCGACCCGGCGTTCACCATCGACCGGCTGCTGCATCCATTCGATCAGCAGCACGTAGCCGACCGCCAGCAGTACCGGTCCCACGAACAGGCCGAGGAGGCCGTCGACGACCATCCCGCCGATGACCCCGATCAGAATCACCGGCATGGGCACTTCCAGGCCGCGGCCCAGCATCAATGGCTTGAGGATGTTGTCGCTGAGCCCGGCGACGAGGGTCCAGACTGCAAAGACGATCGCGGGGGTCGTTGCTTCGGTCACGAAGACATAGCCGATGACCGGCAGCGTCAGCAGCGTCACCGGGACCTGGATGATGCCCAGGAACAACATTGCGAGCGTCAGCAGGCCGGCGGCCGGCAGGCCGATGGCAAAGAAGGCGACGCCGACAAGCAGCGACTGGATCAGTGCCACGCCGACGACGCCCAGGGCCACCCCGCGGATGGTAGCGGCCATCAGCGCCACCAGCCGGGCTCCCTGGGCCCTGCTGCCGGTGACGCGTTCCAGCAGGCGCCGGGCGAAGCCGGCCGCACCCTTGCCGTAGGCGACGAGCACGGTGCCGATCAGGAAGGATACGATGAACGACAGCTCGCTGGCGGCCAGGTTGCCGGCGAACGACAGCAGCCACGCCGCACTGTTTCTCAATATCGGACCATGCTGGGCCAACCCCGCCGGAAGGTCGGTCGCAAGGAGCAGCCAGGCCTCCGTCAGCTTGGCGCCGATGAGCGGGACGTCGGCGAGCCGCGGCGGGGGTGGCGGAATGGTCAGACCCTGGTCCTGCAGTCTGGCAATGAGCGCGTACAGGGAGGAGCCGAGCGACGTCATGGCGATGACCATCGGCACCAGCAGCACCGCCACCCCGACCATCCCGATCAGCAGCGCCGACCAGACATTGCCGAGCCTGGCGGACAGGCGGAGATGCAGAGGATACAGCATCACCGCAAGCATGATGGACCAGAGCAGCATGCCGGTAAAAGGCAGGATGATCCGGCTGCAGGCATAGACCAATAAGGCAGCTAAGCCAATCTGAAGCGCAGCATCGATTATGCTTCGCTGTGGGCAATTCGGATTAAAACTAGGATTTTTCTGATTTATCATCTTGCCCTTCCGTCGCTAGATGCAGCTTGGCACTGTGCCTGTTGCAAGCCAATGCTGGTGGCAGGGGCTATCTATGTCTAATCTATTGAAATTTACTACAGGAACTATTCAGAACTACATAGTAATCCAGCTAATCAATAGATAGCAATAGTTAATTCCTAATTAGCTTGATGGTATCAAGTAAATAAATCTTCAGTATAATTTGCAATGTTGGCCTACCTTCCCAGGCTCGGATGGATGGGAGCATCAGATTGGTCGAGTGACCTGACACCAGTCAACAATGGCATCAGATTGATTGCATAATTCGTTAGCAAGTTTTTGCCGCTGTTCAGTTCAGGATCGTCAAGACGATCTCTTGCGTGTTGGCTGGTGTCCTGAAGCAGCGCACGTTGCGGTAAAGCGCTGGACGCTCGCAAACTGGCAGTCGATCGCGAACTCGAGCAGGACGCATGCTGGCGCCGACGTCTGGCGGTACGTGCAAGCTGGAAGCACAGCGAGGCCTGCGATCGCTCCCGGGTTCAGCAAAGATGCAGGGCGCGGCCGAGCTGCAAGGGGAACGTGATGACGATGGACGCCGTTGCTGAGCCGTTGCGGGAGCCAGTGGGAAGCCCGGCCCATCCCGAGAAGATAGAGGCCATGAGGTCCGTCTCGCTCCAGCAGACGGAGCAGATCCTCCGGCGCTAACACCGGCACCGCCAGTCCGTCCTGGCGCACCGGGCCGCGGGCAGCAACTCCCGGCAAGATTTCTCCCTGGGACGATCCCGATTGGCACGGCCGCTGCTGGCCGTTGCACCGGTAGGGTTTGGCGCGCGCAATAGAAGCTGGATCTTCCCGGACCTGCACGGT
>VFQN01005642.1_pt1 | contig 15084 bp, 30 predicted proteins | sample 3512371 | NCBI WGS metagenome assembly VFQN01 (sample SAMN10412370, study PRJNA504923) | tailings metagenome | isolation source: Replicate 2 from Balatoc abandoned mine | place: Philippines: Itogon, Benguet | collected 2017-08-28
GGCACCCTAACGTGCCTCTAACGTGCCTTTTACGTGGTCACCCGTAGCCCTAGTGCACCGCACGGCAAGGACACCGCACGGCAAGGACAACGCACGGCAAGGACAACGCACGGTAAACACGCGCTTGGCTCCACGCACAATGATGGGGTATGGCGTGGTGGTGGCTCGGGCTTTTACAGGGGGACAGCTTCCGGGCGGGGTGTCGAACCCCTCACACTCATAACCCCCGAGAGGCAACGAGACAACCCTGGCAAATACATCAGCACCATGCCGCTACGGCCAGGTAGGGCCACGCCGCCACGGTGCGGCCGTGGGCCCGCACTGACGCACACTGAACAGCCCCGCACATGCCATCGCGGTCTAGTCATGGGCCTAGTCCTCTCAGCTTTGCTGTGGAACATGCGTTCGTACCTCCCCTCACCGCATCCTGCTACACACTGAAAAGACCCTCGCACCAGCAGCAGGACCAGCAGTCAAACACCACGGCAAGACATACGCAAGGCAGCGTAGCACTGCTGTGGCAACCGGATAGAGACTTTGGAGAGCAATAGGCGTTACTACGACCTGATGCGTACATACGCTCCTCCCAGCATTAGCACTCATCCTTGCCGCGGTCACAGCCCCTCCGCCCATGGTACCATACTCCTCCAGTCCTGTTGCTCCTCCCTCCCGCCCCCTCAGGTAGGGGCACTCCCCTTGCCCTGCTCCTCCTTCGCTCCCTCTCATCAGGTAGGGGCACTGCCCTGGCCCTGCCCCTCCTTCGCCCCCTCTCAGGCAGGGGCGCTCCCCTGGCCCTGCCCCGCCAACCTTGGTGCCCGCCGCTCCCGGCTGCGTGCCCCCAGCGCCCCGGTCCACGCGCGTGACACCTGCAGGCACGCACCCAGGCAAAAAGGGACAAATATAATAGGTAAAACGCGCCAATGCCATGTGGACGCAATGGTATATGGGTTGTTGGCTCATGCCGCCATACGCACGCGCACAAATTACACGGGCACGTGCGGTACGCTGTGAGCACACATCGGCAGTGTTCCGATCTTCCGTGGGGGCTTTCGAGTGGCGTGTCGCTACAGGTGCCTCTGGAAAGTCCAACTTTTGGATGGAGGCTCCGCCCCCCACCCCGCCCCGCCCCCCACCCCGCCCAGCCCCCGTTTCCCCAAAACGGCCCCCCTCACAGGCCCGGGTCTCATTGGTATGGGCACCCTTGACATTTGGCGAAAACAATCCCATAGTGCGCTTGCTTCGACCCAACCGATGAAAATTGGAACGCTGCACACACGGATGCACGTCTGAGAGGGCGCTGTTGCATCCTCCGGTAGTGTGCAGCGCATCTAGGCCTGTGCAGTACTGTGGGGCGTTAGCCCACAAGCCCGTGGGCATGAACCGCAACACACTGTGGCTCCTACCTTGCCGCCCACCTCAGGGGTTGGCCACCCGCGCGCCACCCGCAAGCCACCCGTCACGCCGTTCATCCCTGCCCGTCCACCTGACAGTTCCAGTCCCCAGGGTGCATTGATACCGGTAGCCCATACGTATATACCGTATGCGACTCCTCAGGGTGCGTGGATACCGGTAGCCCACATGCGGCGTGCACCCGGAGGCACCCCCTGCCCACCTGGATGACGGCTGCGGTGGTCCCCAGGGTGCGTGGATACCGTATCCCACATGGTGTGGTCCTGCCTCCTGCCCACCTGGATGCTGGCTGCGGTGGTCCCCAGGGTGCGCGGACATCCCATATGGTGTGCCCCCACCACCCACCTGGATGATGGCCGCGGTGTGGTTGTGCCCCGCTGCCACGCTCCTGAACACCCAGCCCAGGTTGTTGTCCTGGTAGTTGAAGGGGTCGCCGCCGTCATGCCGCAGCACCTCGCCGGGCAGCACCTGCGGGGGGCAGGAGAGGGACGGGGGGACGATGATTCGAAGGAAGTTGGAGGCAGCTGCCGGAAACCGTTGGCAGGTGGCTCCTGCCGCAGCAACTCACCGGGCGGCACCTGCAGGGGGGCAAAGGGAGGGCAAGGGGAGGGCAGGTCGTGGGTGCAGCGGCAGGGGGACGCAGGGGGGGCTCGCTGGGCGGCCCTGCGGCATGGCTGAATGTGGGGTGGCGCTGGGGAAGCTGCTGTAAGGATCAGGGGCGAGGAGGAAGGGTGTAGAAAATGAGGGTGGCCGAAGATGCGATGGGCCCGAGCGGCAGGCTGCTGAGGAAGCTGACCAGAAGCGAAGTCTATGGCCTATGGGAGCTACAGGAAGCCGTTGGGTGGTGCAGTCGGCTGCAGCACAGGGCGGCAGGAGCCAGCAGGGCGGAAATGCGACTGCGGCCAATGGAGGGAGCCGGGGAGGAGGTACCCTGCGCTTTAGCCACGCGTGTGAGCGGGGATACCGGTACTGCAGTGCAGTGAAACTGCACGCTGCCGCCCTACCGATACTGAACCAGTCTAACGCAAAAGCCGGATTGATACTGTAGCGCGGTGAACATGTGCGTTGCAAGCAACCGCCAGCCCACCTCCAGCTTGGTCACCAGCGTGGGCAGGGGCAGGTCCACCCCGCCCCCCACGCCCAGCTGTCCACCGCCCAGCCGCAGCCGGCCCCTCGCCTCCCGCAGTCGCCTCCGCGCCTCCGCCTCCGCCGCCATACTTGGGTCCCGTGCACCACTGCCGCCGCCGCCACCGCTGCCGCAGCCCTCATCTGTGTCGTACTCTGGCTCCTCCAGCTGTGGCGGGCTGTCGGCGCCGCCGAGCGTGCCGCCCCATCCCCACGTGTACAGCCGCCCGTCGGACGATATGCCTGTTGCCGTACAGGTACAACAGCGTAGGAGCAACCAGCTTGACCGCTGCTGCGTTCTATCCTATCCTAGCACAGCCCCACTGCAGGGGCACAACCAGGCAGTCGCCCCCAGGTGCGCCCCGACTGACTCGACACCAGTTCACAACTCCCCGTATTTCGTTTTCAACGCCGTCCATGGGCGACAGCGAGCAGCCCCGTGCAACGCCAACACGCACACAGCGCCCAGGCCGGCACCCCGCCTGCCGCCCACCTGCACTGTGCGCAAAGCCGCACGCCACGTCCGTGAACCAGTAACGGAACATGGCAGGCCGCGACACCACCAGCGGCTGCTGCCGCCCCGCCCCCGCCCCCGCCGCTGCCCCCCCTCCAGCCCCCAGGCCACCGCCTGCCGCCGTGGTCGCTCCCCCGCCAATGGCCCCCAGGTGCGCGCCCCCCAGGCAGCCGGACGCCGCCCGGTCGCTGCCCCACACGTGCACGCGCTCGTCGGCACGTGTCGCCATGGCGTGGCAGGCGCCAAGGGAGACCTTGCGGATGCGGCGCAGGCTGGGCAGGTCCACCTGGGGCGCGGGGACGCACACGTGGGCGAAGCAGGTGGAGGGACACCGGCGGTACTTGTTCGTTGGCAAGAGCAAGCCTAAGTGCTCATAACACGGCCCGGTACGACAAAATCACTAACTTTTTATTTACGGTAGAATGGACATGAAAGCGGGGCTGGTGTTTATTCAAGTACGGAATGCAACGGGTGATGTGGTGCTGACCGTGGTAGCATGCGCTAATAACACAGCCAGGCATGAGGACACGAGGATTCTCCAATTGGGACGGACACGTCTACCAGCTTTCAGTGAAACACGTATAACAAACGGTATGCTGCTGAAGGCGCACATGGCTGCACATGACATGGCTGCCCTCCAGGCGCCGTCCTTCCTCACCAGGCGCGGCGACCACTCGTCCTGCGGCCCCCCATGGCCCAGCTGGTGCGTGCCACCCAGCCCCCACGTGTACACGTGCCCGGACGCGTCGGTGCACGCGGAGCTGGCCAGGCCCCCAAACACCGCAGCGGCTCGTGGCAACGCGTCGGCGGCCACCGACCCGCCTCGTGCCGCCGCGGCAGCAGCAGCCGAGGGCGGCAGCAGCAGGCGCTGCGGCAGCCACGCCACTGCGCCGCCTGTGCTGCTGCTCCCGGCGCCTGGGTCGCCATCTAGGGTTGGGCAGCGAGCGGAGCGAGGCGCGGTGCTGACTCCAGGGTCGAGGTGCTACCAGCGCACACGCGCTACACCCGTACACTGTCACACGCCCCACTACCACGAAGATGGCGCTTCCGTCAATTTTGGACTGGTTCTCTATCTGGTACAGTGCCTACTGTAGCAAGACCATAACGGACACCTGGTAACAACCACAATTCAAGTCCCGTGACCGCGCACCCACCTTCAGTACTGCTCTGCTCCTGCTCCTGCTCTTGCCCTGCCTGCCTCGCCGCCTCCCACCACTCCCTCCCCAGCCCCAGCTGCCCCCTGTCCCCTGCGCCCCACGCCCACAGCCCGCCGTCCTCCGTCACCGCCAGTGAATGGGCGCCGCCGGCCGCCACGGACACGACGCGCTGGCCTGCCACGGCACGTGTGGCGTACGGCAGTCAGGCGCATGCAGAGTACCGGAACCAGCTGGGCAGCTGGCAGGCACGCAGGGATACGACAGCAGCGAGCGAGACGTGCATGGAGGGATCATCCTCACAACGTGTCGGGGTTAACATCCACTACACAGTGCACCGCCAAGGGAAGGCAGCAGGTGCCGCTGTGTGGTTCCCGGCAGGTGTTACCAAGGCGAGCACCTCTGCTTCCCCCGCGGCGAAGGCGGTGCACACCAGGTACCGTGCCATGCATGCAGCCCACGCAGCCCGCTATCCACACCACGGCGGCGGGGTCAGTGGGTCACCACAGCGGGGACGTCCAACCCTGCAAGCAAACTCAGGTCCGCCACCTATGCGCCCGCCCGCCCGCCAGCCCACCTGTAAGCGCCTCCACCAGGCGCGGCCTCCACACCGCATGCGGCCGCTGCGCCCGCCCGCCGTCGTGCCCGCCACCGTCCGCCATGCGGCCCGCTGCAAAGGCCGCCTCCTCCGCCGCCACGTGCGGCCCCAGCCCCAGTTGCCCCCGCGCATTGGAGCCAAACGCCCACACCTGGCCGCTCTCTGCGCAGACGCAACACACAGGAGACCAACTAGCATGCTGAACGTTGCAGAATGCCAAAGTACATGCATGGGGTGCGTGCGAAAGCTCATTGCTGCGGGTGGATTACTCAAGGCAGCAGCATGGGACACGTAGTGTCCTACTGGTGTACATGCCTGTGCACAGCAGGTCTTGGGAGTGCGCATCCCGGTCATGAGTGTACGGCAGGTTGAGGGCGCGGACGCAACGTACGGCACTAGGTTGTACGGCGCGCGGGCGTGTGATTGGCCATGGAGGCGGGGATGCGGCAGCGGCACCTGGACTTGTCCCTCCCTCGCCCCCACCCAGGTGGGTGACACGCAGCTGGCCAAACGGCTAGAACCGCGGCCCACCTGTGAGGCACAGCGTGTGCGCGTCGCCTGTAGCCACCGCCGTGACGGGCTCAGGGAGCAGCACGTTGGCGGGGTCCTGGATGAGGAAACAAAGAAACCCGAATGTGTGCAAGGGCAATACGGTATCGTGTGGACACAGTGCGGGGTCCTGGACATGGGGAGAAGAATATGGATTGTGTGATTTGGTACGGTGCTCCGTACGCCATACCACTCATGAAGTATATGCATGATGCGGCCTCCTCTAAGGTAACACGTCCAGTAACCTCGGTAAGAGCTCTCCTGCTTCCTCTGAAACTAATGGTCTTGTCTGTGTTCGGGTTATGTATCCCGATTCCCGCAACTGCATACGCTACCACTCATGAAGTATATGCATGGACACAGTGCGTGAGAGGCAGGGCTCGTTGCTGGGATCGATCATTATTGGCGAGTACAAGGTGTTGGTACTGGAGCACAGGTACGGTAGGCAGCCCGGTTGGGGTGAGGGTTGTGCCGGTTGGCGCGCTGCAGCTGCCTGGCAGTATCGGACGGTGGGCAGTCCAGCTCCAGGAGCTCATAGCAAGCTGAGGCGCCGCTCCCGTGGATAGGCGGGCCGCCACAGCCATGAACATTCACAGCTGGCTGGCAGTACCGGACGCGACAATTAGGCATTGCTGCTGACACGCCGAACACTTGAGCCGCACCGAGCTGAGGCGCAGGGGGCCGTTGGGCGCGGCCACGATCACGTGCATGAACGCCAGGCAGCTTACCGCCACGCTGTGAGCACCAGGCGAGTGGCCAAGCTGCCCCGAGGAGTTGAGGCCGAAGGTGAACAGCAGGCCGCCACCTGGTGAGGTAACACACACGCACGTGGAGCAGCGGTTCACGTGCATGCACTGCGTCAAGCATCATCATGCCGTACACGCAAGCTCCCGTGCAGGAATACACTGCGGGTCTGGGACGAGGGTAGTGTGGCCTGTCATGGAGGTGGTGGTTGGGGGCCTTGTCACCGTGGTGTGCCAGCCGTGCTTGCCGTACAGGCTGCCCCCATGTAACAACGCGCGCGGCGTGCGTCACATCGCTTTGCTGCGCGCTCCTGTGCTGCCCCCTGGCCGCTGACAGCTGACAGGCAGCTGCGCCCGCCGCACGGTACAAGCTACGTGACGTACGAGCTGCAACGATGTACGCTGTCTACGCCGTGTTTGGACCGAGCGCAATTACCGACGTACAGTCAGATGCCAGGGCCATCCTCAAACACAGCGCAGTGCCACAGGTACAGCACGTCCTCGCTGCTTACGTGTTATGACGGCGGTGTGCGCGCCGCCCGCCGCAACGGCCTGCTAAACAGTTACAGTTACAATTACAGTTATGGTTAGAGACCCGAGGCGGGTGGGGATTGCATCCGGGGAGCTAGGGGCAGGGGCCACGGAAACGAGTACCGGGCTACCGGCACGTGCCTGCAGGTCGTACTTGGCCAGCGCCAGGCAGACCCGTGGGACGGCCACAGCGCTCTGCAGGCCTTGGCATAGGCCCAGGCGCCCAAACTCGGCGTTGCCAAAGCACACCAGCAGGCGGTGCATCTGGTCCGCCACAGGAACCTCTGGCGCGCAAGGGCCAGGGCCAGGGCCAAGGCCGACTGGTGCCTGGCTGGGGCTTTGCGAGTCGCGGCGAGCTGGCTGGACCCGGGTTGGTGTTTGGCGCTAAGTAATTCAGGTTAAATATGATTCGGATTGGTGTTATGGTGATATGATCAAGTGCGCGCAGGCGTTAGCGAGTGACTGGCTGGCAAGCATGGCGAAAGGCGCGGCAAAGCGATCCAGGGCTTGAGTATGAATCCAATTTTGTACAATGGAGGTTGTGAGAAGCTTGCGTGAAGCAGTAGTGCTGCGGTCGAGTGGGCATGCGGTCAAGTGTCGTGCCTCCGCTCTCGTAGGTCGTAGCCATGCATGGGCCATGGGGCTCTTCTTATTCTTGGGCGGCGCCAAGCCTTGCCGCATTCGCTTCTCATCAGGGCTAGGGATGTTTGCTGTACATACGGAGCCTAAGAACGACAGGAGCTTCCGCAATGGTGCTCCTATTCGTACAGCGAGAAGGGTAGGAAACCCCGTGTCCTTGATTGCCGGGACCAGCCGGGACCAGCTGTTTCCCAAGTGGGACGGGGCTGGGCTCTGGAAGGGGACCAAAATTGTAAATCCATACATACAACGCTGTGTGCTAGCCAGCGGCATGGTGTACGTCCCGCTGGCACGTCCTCAAACGCCACAGGGATGCCCCTTCAAGGGCTCATCACCAGCAGCCACCCCAGCTACCACCAGGGGAGGTCTCCCCTGGTCCTAACGTATCCTAACGTATACCGCGCCCGCGCCCAACTCCTCCATCCCGTTCCCCGCCATGGCGGCATGCAACAGGTACCGTACGTCACCGTACACGGTCCCACATGGCAGGGCTGCCCGTCAAGTAACCAACACCCATAAATCCAAACCATCCTGAATCCACATTCCCCCCACCTCAATCCCCTCCCGCGCCAGAGTGGCACACAGCAGCCCGGCGGAACCCCGTCCTCACATGGCAGGCCGGAGCCCTGAAGCTCCACACCACATACAGCCATCGCCTGCAACTCCAAAGTGCCGGTGCTCCCGCCCCTAGCTCCTCCCCCCTGGCATTGCCGCGCACAGCAGGCCGTACGGCGGGCGGCACCAGCGGCACGTGCTCACACGCGGCAGGGACACCGACCTCAAGGTACACCACCGACAGCAACTAACCCAGTCCCTACTCCCTGAAGTACCCCAACCCTGCCCTAGCTCCTCCCCCCCGCCATGGCCGCGTGCAGCAGGCCGTGCGGCACCAACGGCAGGCGCTCCGCCAGGTCCAGCGCCACCGGCACGATCTCGTCGTGCAGCCAGCAGTAGCAGCGCTCCACCAGCACGTACGCACCGTGCAGGGCCTCCTGGGGGCACGTACAGAGAGACACGCAACATGTGTGTAGTGTGGAATTGGAGTAGGAAAATGGTGCAAATGTTGATCCACAGGCACGTAGGCGCCGTGCAGAGCCTCCTGGAGGCAGTTGATCGCATTGGCAACGAGCAGCGCGAGTTTGCTTGTGTGGTTTCACAGCTACGGGCTCAGAGCGGTGGAAAGTTGCACAACGGCGAACGCGTGTGTTGGACCGAAGCTTACAGGGGACGTTTCTAGCAGCATGACAGTGCTCAACCAGGGCTGCGCAACCAAACGCGCCCACGCGCAATCCCCTATCTTTACCCCCCAATCGCAGCTGCCCTCAGAACAGGGTACTGTCCTCTGCTTCCATTCCTGTGCCGCTATGCGGTTCCCCTCCCTCTCCCCCCAATCGCACCTGCCCCCAGTACAGGGTGCTGAGCAGGGGCCGGGCCGCCGTGGCCAACAGGGGGGAGCGCTGCAGTGCGGTGGCGGCCAAGGGCGTGGCCAGCGCCAGCAGCTGCACCAGAGCCTCCTCGCAGGCCTGTCGGGCGGGCGATGGGAGGGTGGCTGGGGTGAACAGGGAGCAGGACATTGCTGAGCCCGGTAGTCAGTCCTTGCCTCTCGTCCTCGCTCTCCAGATAGCTCCACTTGCGGCAAGGAGTCGTTTCACACCTCAACCACCACCATCCGATCCCCTGCAGCCTTAGCGCAACGAAGGCTGGCGCGTGCGCAAGGACCCAGAGCCCTTCCCCAAAGCCTGGCGGATGCTGCCCAGCACCGTCCCACCCACCAATGCCCACCTTACTAGTTCCTACCTCTCCAGTACCTACATCCTCTACCCACTACATCGGTCACATACCCCAACCCATCACGGCATCAGATCATATACCCAACTCTTGGACGCAGCGCAGTACCGGAACCCCAAGCCAAGCCCGCGTTAACCCACCTGGTGCAGCTGCACCAGCGCCGCCCAATAGCTGCCCACCACCCAGCCCAGCCAGCCCATGCCCCAACCCGCCACGGCCTCCACGCCCAGCCGGTTGCGGCGCACCACCTCCGCCACCACCAGCAGCACCTCCAGCCCCATGGCGGCGCAGCCGCCCGCCACCGCCAGGCACGTGTGCGCGGCACGCAGCAGCAGCCACGGCCACGCCACGGGGAGCAGCACCATCGGGGCCAGGATGTAGCGCACGAAGGGGCCGCCTGGGGTAAGCACGTGGGACAAAAGGGCATTGATAGAGGTTGTGGCAGGAGGGGCAGTGAAGCGGGAGGGCGACAGAGTACCGGTATGGCGCAGGAATGTAGCGCACGAAGGGGCCGCATGGGCGGGGGGCAGGACACGTGTGAGGAAGGGGCAGGGTGAGGAGAGTGTGGTAGACAGGGGCAGTATTGAGTGCAATGTGCGAAAGGATGTTGCGCAGGAGGTTCCGCCTACGACCGTGTCACAAGGGGTCAGTAGTGCAAGACGAACGTGGAAAAGGAGCAGTGTGAGGGGAGTGTGGGACAGGATGCAAGCACAAGAAGCGACATACCTGGGCCTCGGGGGCGGGCGGGGGGCTCTGAGGCCGTCCGGCGCTGGGCTCGGGAGGCAGCAGCAGCTGCTGTGGTACCTCCTGCTGCTGGCCCCAGGCGGAGAGGCCCCTGGCCCTGGCCCTGGGCGGCCGCCAGGTGCCCCGCAGAGGGCGTGCGGGCCATGGTGCCCACCGCCGGGCCGGAGGATTGCAGCCTGTGGTGTGCTGCATGGGTTGCGAAGAGCGGAGGGTGCCGCTGCTGTGAGCGGAGCACTGAAAAGGCCAGGTTGGAGGGCTGGGTGCCGGTGGGCGGGCGGCGGTTGTGCAGGGAGGATGGGGCGGTTGGGACGGTTGGGGCGGTAGTGGACCCGTGGGTCATTATCCCGTCGGTGGACGAGGGCGTCGGGGCTCGGGAAGTCTTCGGGGAGCGGCCGGCCGGGATGTCGCCGGTGGTGGATTTGGTCGCGTACTGATCGGTGCTGCCCACGCTGCTTGAGCTGCCCGTGCGCTCCATCGCGTTTTGGGGAGCGGGCTGGGCACCGCCCTGGCCGTTCGCTTTGCCGCTGCTGTTGTCGTCAGGGCTCTTCGGGGCCGTGCGAAAGAACGAAAGGACGGATGGAACCTGGGAGAAGGGTGCTGTGAAGAATGAGCTGAAAATGCTGGTTAGCTGTTGGCCAGCGGGAAATGCTTCCTGCACTGGTCCTGCCTGCGTTTCGCGACTGCTTGGCCGAGCGGACTGTGAACGTGGTGCAGCCCTTTGTGAAAGGGTCAGAGGTTCCTGGTCGAGAGCTTTCTCCGGCGTAGAAGGCGGTGAGCTTCGTGACCTATGCGCATCGGAGTACTGCTCTTCTGTATTGGCAGCGTGGGCATGTAAGTTGTCTGGGCATGGGCGTTTGGGGGCAGCGAGCCCGTTCCCGTTGGGTGTTGCGCCCTCTGCGGTCATGCAGTCTTTCTTAGTTGATGCGTGTGGACTCTTGGTGAAACAGTGGAGTTGTGGTATGTCTGGTGCGCGTAGCTTGGCACCGTGTTCCAAGCAGACTGTGACGGGATGGTGGTGACGCTCGCCTGCTGCGCCAGATCGTCGGTCAGACTTCCTCATCGCCGTAACGCCCACTGGCGACTGGATATCTCGACACTTATACACGTGCATATATTACGACTGCACGGAAACTTTGTAAACTATGTTGTCTCATTTGTTCTGGTCTAAGTCGACTGCCGGCATACAATAAAGCAAATCCGCCAGAGCTTTTCAGCCGGCATTCCTTACTTAGTCAAGCATTGCAGACACAACCTGTTCTTGGAGAGATACAAGCTGGCACCTCGAGTGTCACAGACATCGTAGTCGGAACGGGCCTGTCCTTGACGCAGATACGCCTGCAGCCAGATCATAATGGCTTTTCCGCTGCATGACGCAGCTCGTAATGGCAATCTGCAAGGGGTGCACGAGCTGTTGGCGAAGCAGGCGGACCCCAACCAACAGGACAAGCTGCGGCGGACACCCCTGCACCTGGCAGCCTGGGCGGGCCACACCGTGAGTGCACACACGCGCGCCGCTGCGAGCATCTTTGCAGCACTTCGGGGTAGTGCTACTGCTCGGGCAGGAGGACAATGCTGAAGCAAGCACTGTGTGCTACAGCGTATACACCAACCAATACCCCTGCTGCTGGACTGCGCATCAAGCTGCATGAGACCAACTGCTTCCACTACATCCTGGTCATGCACTCATCCGTTCCACATGTCCCCGCGCCCACTCCAGGAGGTGCTCAAGGTGCTCCTGGCCCAGGGCGCCAACGCCACCACTGTTGCGGTGGACGACATGAACGCACTGCACTTTGCGGCGCAGCGGGGCCACGCAGAGTGCGCGAGGCACCTGCTCAACGCAGGTGGGCACACATGGAGGTAGTCTTCGCTTGGTAAACGGTAGCGGGCAGGCGTGCTGCGTGGCTGCACGCATGTAGGGATGCATCACACATGTTTAGAGAGGGGCCAGGGAGCCGGCAGGTGGCATGTAGCACCTGCTTAACGCAGGTGGGCGCCGCAGGGGGGAGGGTGCCTGGGACCAGCCCAGTGCGTGAGGCAAAGTCTGGGCGCACGAGGGCGCGCACAGGGAGACGGGTGCCTGGGGCATGGCGGCGGGGTGCACGCGGCAACCCGAAGGTACATGGGCACACACATGTAGTAGCAAGCTCCTGGGGCTGGCAGCTCTTTGGTAATGGTGTTATCGCGCAAGGCAGCCAAGTGCATGAGGCAGCTGCGGTGCAGGGGAGGGTGCGCAGGCCATGTAGGCACCTGGGGAGTGGCAGCGTTGTTCCTGTCACGCTCGCTGAGGGATGCATCAGCGCGACCACTTTGGCACACGGCAGTTGCACCGCCTTGCTTTATCGGGCCTGGTGGCCTGGTGCGATGTTGGGTACAGTATCTGAAGCAGGGCCAGCACTGGTTACCTCGCTCCTGTCTAGGGGTTGGTGTGACCCCTCCCATTTCAGACGTGGCCTCCTAGTGTTGCCGGCGCAAGGTACCACCTGGCCCGTGCCTGTTTGCGTTGCGTGCTGAATTTGCAGGCCGCTATTGCCCCCTGCCCCCTGTGCCCTGGTGCCTTGTCCCCAGGGGTGTACATGGACACACGCAACCGCAAGGGCTTCACGCCGCTGCACTTCGCGGCGCAAGCAGGTATGCGGCAGGCAGTAACTTGCCGGCATACCGACTGGTAGTAAAACAATGCAACATATTGTGCGACATGTCCACAACTTGATCCAGTCCAAGTTCCGTTTGAATGACGGCACGGCTTTCGTTTAGGCTGACCAGTATGCAACGAAGCGGCATGGCTGTCTGCATTACAGCCCAAGTGGTATGCGTGGACAAGAGCTTGTTGCTGCTCACCTCCGTCAAGATGAGCGTCAACGTTTCCGCGTGTCATGCTGTCGAGAAAGCACATTCCTGCCACCGTAACGCTTACCCGAACCATACCACACCGCCTCTCATTCCACCTGCGTGCCATAGGCCACGCCACGTGATGTCTACAGGCAAGCATATGAAAAATTAACCACACTCTGCGTTTTAGGCATGTGACAACGGTTGTTTAGCCAGGTTAATATGTGACAACGGTGCCCCTTGCAGGCCACACCGCGGTGGTTGAGCTGCTGCTCCGGCGCCACGCCAACCCCACCGCCCCCAGCAAGCGCCAGGAGACTCCCCTGCAGCTGGCCAAGGACCCGCAGGTGCGTGCACGGCTGTGCAGCGATGCAGCATGCGGGATTTGTATTCCGTAAAGCGGGCACGCACAGGTGTGCGGACGGCTGTGTGCGATGCAGCATGCGGGATTCGGGATACATTGCCACGATACCCACAGGTGCAAGACTGTGGGCAGCTGTGCACCACACCCCTAAACTCAGTAGCTCCTGGGCGCACGCATGGCCGCATCTCTGTGCATCGCCGCACGGGGCCGCTGCTACGGTAGTTGTGGTGCTGGAACGCATCTCACCCCCTTGCTTTACTCGCCAGTACACGCACACGCACACGCACACGGTTGGCGTGTGCGCACTCATCATTGCGTCGTTTGGGATGGGTCACATTGGTGGAGGCGCTGCTACAAGAGGCCGTCGCAGGGACAGCGATGCAATCCATATTTGAGAGCAACATTACTGATCGCACTGCTTGCCGCATCCCTGCACCTCAACCTACTACATTGCTTGCCGCATGCGTCATGGCCTCGCTGTTCAGGTTAAGGCGCTGCTGGAGGAGGCCGTGGTGTCGCAGGAGGCGGCCAAGCGCGCGCGGGAGGAGGCGGGCGAGGGCGAGGGCGAGGGCGGCGGCAAGCGCAAGAAGCAGCGCAACCTGCGGGGGCAGGCCGGCAAGCAGCAGGACGGGGAGGGGGGCCAGGGCGCGGGGGCGGGGGCGCAGGCGGGGGGCTCGGCGGGGCCAGGGGCGGGCGGTGGTGTGGGAGGGAAGCGTACGGCGGTGGCGATGGCGGCCATGGATGGGGAAGACGAGGAGGAGGACGGGATGGTGATGAAGCCGCCGGCGCAGCGGCGCGTCGCACAAAAGCAGCAGCAGCAGCAAGTGGGGCAAGGTGCGCCTGCTGTGGAGCAGCAAGGGCCGGTGGCGGCGGCAGGGTCGGCAGGAGGAGGAGGAGAGGGGGGGCCCTCGGAGCAGCTGCCTTCCGCGCAGCCTGGGGCAGGAGGGGCAGCGCAGCCGCTTCCACAAACCCAGCCGCAGGCGCAGGGACAGCAGCAACGGCAGCGTAAAGTGGTGGCGGTCCCGGCGGCCTTCCTGGAGGACGACGAAGAGGACGAGGGGCCGCCGGTGGCGGCGGCGGCCGCGGGTGCGGCGGGGCCGTCCGCGGCCCGGGCGGCGGCCGGCGCGGCGGTGGCTGCGGCCATGCACATCGGGGGCATCCAGGCGGAGGATGATGAGGAGTCCGAGGATGATGAGTCTGAGGATGATGAGGGCGGGGTTGTGGGTGTTGGTGTGGGCATGGGTGTGGGTGTAGGTGGTGGGGGCAGCAGCGAGGAGGACGAGGATGAAGATGAGGACGAGGGGGAGGGGGGCAGCTATGCGGTGGCTGCCGGGCCGGCAATGATGCCAGCGAGGGCGCCGGGCGGGGAGGAGGATGAGGAGGGTGGGGAGGAGGAGGACGAGGAGGATGAGGACGGGGGGTACGCGGTTGCGGCGGGGCCCGCGCTGCCGCCGGGTGTGTAGGCTTTTGGGTGTGGGGATGAGGAGGGGGGGTGCGAGCGGGCCGGGGCGTGCGGTTAACCGGGGGCAATGGTTGCATGCATGTCATTTGATGGGAAGGGAGAGCCATGGGTTTTTGGTATATCGCAAATCGGACGTTAGCGGCGTGAGTACGTGGGACATGTTTCGCCAGCATTGAAGCCCCGCCCGAACTGCGAGACTCGCTCCGCCTTAACAGCCTCCACAGCCTCCTGGCGGCGGCCCAAGCCCGCCACCAAGAGACACAGCATCGGCTGCCCCAAAAGTGCGTGATCACGCTCGCCGAGCTTGGACTTGACCTTCATAGCCTGCGGACACAGGGCGCACCCGGGCAGGACGGCATGCACCACCTGATTAGCACACACGACCTGGCTCGGATCAGACCTGGGGCGACCGCCCGCCATAAGCGTGCCCTCAACCGTATCAGCCTGTACGTGAGCACCAGCATAGACCCCACCGTGTACACGGGCCCGATCCATAAATATAACAAGGCAAGTCCCCTACCCGCCCACCAGCGTGCTATCCCCCCCTCGTCCCCCCTCGCGCCCCTCTTTGACCAGGACACCCTACCCCGCCCCGACCCCCAACAACGCCTCACCAGATGGCTAGTGCCTC
>VFQN01005643.1_pt1 | contig 15082 bp, 12 predicted proteins | sample 3512371 | NCBI WGS metagenome assembly VFQN01 (sample SAMN10412370, study PRJNA504923) | tailings metagenome | isolation source: Replicate 2 from Balatoc abandoned mine | place: Philippines: Itogon, Benguet | collected 2017-08-28
GTCTCGATAAACATTCATTTCCTCATTCAATAAGATACTTCGCCTCGTAAACACAAAATGAAAAATAAAGTGAAAGTTGAACTACTGAATCTCCCCAATCGAAAGTCTACATCGCGATAAACAAGACCGAGTGATAGGAAAGTTCGATTAGTTCAATTATTAATTTTTGACTGTAAAAGATGATTCAAGCTTATTTAAATTATCTTTTTAAAGACTTACCATCTCATACAACACCTAATGCATTTGATGTTGTTGATAATTTCTTTTTCAAAATTTTTCAATGGACAATTTTCTTCACAACCATTTTCCTATTAGCAAAGTTTCTAGGTCCTAAATTAGCTCCAAAATGGTATAGTCGATTAACACCACGTAAAATTCGTGAATATCCATCTTATATTATTTGTACCATTCATCATTTATGGGTTGTACCACATGGTTGGATTCATTTAATTACTGATCTTCAACGAGATGAATTACAGCTACAAAATATTCATTATGTATTAATTGAAGCAAAATTAGTGCCTTTCATTTATGGTTATTTTTTAGCTGATTTAATCTGTTATGCATTGCCAGAGTTCATTAACTATGGCAGTATAGAGTATGTATTACATCATGTGATGACAGCATATTTATTATATACGGTTATGTTTGGTTCAGGACATTTATTAAAATATGGACCACATTTAATTATCTGTGATACAGCAAATATATTTTTCAGTATTGCATGGTTAATGAGAACATCAGAAAGATTGAAAAATTGGAAAATTGTTTATTATTTTGAATTATTATTTGTGATTTGTTATTTTTTCCATCGTGTTATTAATTTACCATTAGCATTATATGCTGTTTATAATACACCATTAAGTAGTACGATGGGTTATGGGAAATATACTTTCTTTCCAATTGTTTTCTTACAATGGTTTTGGTTTTATAAGATTGTTGCTTCATTAGGTACGAAAGGTAGTGCGAAACAGAAGAAAAACAATGATAAGAAGGCAGGGAAAGATCAGGTTAGTGAAGGAGAAGAAGAGGAAGAAAATAATAATGAAGAAGTATTGGATGCAAAGAAGAAGAGTAAAGACATATAAATATATCCTTTTTATGCTTGTTTGTTTCGCTATTGTCGTTGACTTGACTTGAATAAATTGACTTGAATTACTTTAATTTCACCTATAACAGCAGATCATGTAAATATTCATGTTGTTAGGGGAATTTGAAGAATATCTGCCTTGCCCCAACAATATCACTGTTTCTTTACCTTCATTGATTCTTTCTTTGGAGGTTTTATTGTGATGAAAACATTTTAATAATACAATTTAAATTTATCAAAAGCATGATTTTATTCATTGCTTAATCCATGTCAGCAACACAAATCTCCTCACTTCAGAGTTACAGCTGGTAAAACTGATAACTCATTCCATCGAAGCATTCAAAGACAATAAAGAGGGAAACAAATCAGAAGGCAGAAAAATAAAAAAATATTGCATAACATAACAGAAGAATAGAAGATGTATACACGATTATATCGATTACATGATCTTGTTAGTTGGTCTTTTCTTTTGTTCCTTTGATATATTTGCGGAAAATTCTTTCACTCATACAGATCATCGCCCATTGGTCGTAGATCGGAAAAAGAACAGGTCCAACAGAAGATAGCAAGAGGAGCCAACCGATCATTACCTCGTAGTGCGAGTTGTTCGGAGAGATTGTCGTCTTTTCTACAGTGTCATAGTAATGGTTAGATCTTTTCACCACACCAAAGTCATTGATTCTGACTCCTTGCTCCACCATCAATGATTTAACTTGACGATAAACGATTTCACGAATATAGAAAGGTTGATTGGGGAAATAATGATGAACGATGTGGGTAGCGCCTATTAGACAACAGTGAGTTACTTTACGAGTTGGATTTCTCATGGGAATAAACTTACCGAAATTCATACAAAAGAATTGAAAAGGATAAAGAATCGGATGATCTAAAATTTGATTTTGATAGAAAACAGAATTTTCTGGTATATCACCATAATAATGTGATGTATTACTCATAACTTGTAAACATGATTGTCTTAATAAATTAGGTAAACAAATCACAACATTTAACCAACGGATCCACCACCAATGTCTTTCTGGTAAATAATGAATCCAATTATTACCAAAATAAAACATACATGCAATATAAATCATCCATAGTTTATTTAATCCAAACAATACAAATGCTACAGGTGCTGATGAAAGATTCATTTTTGCTACATTTAACCATGTTGAATCTTTTGCTACTTCCTTTGTTGCTATTAACATACCAAATGGATGTAATGAAACAGCAAAACGTTTCCATCCGATTGGTATACCTAAACCTATTAATCTTTCTTCGGCATCATCTGGTTGTCCTGAAACATTATGATGTTTTAAATGCATTTCACGACGATACCATGGATTACCATGAAGTTTTGAAACCCAAATAAAGAAAAACATAATATCTTGTATTATTGGAATACGTTTAAAATATAAATTATGAATTAAATCATGTTCTAATTCATGTAACAATGAAGTGAAAAATCCAATCACAACAATCAAAACACCACAATAATAATAGTTCATAGGATTCAGCCAGTACAACCACCAACAGATCCCAATCGCAATCAATGATGATAAGAATATGATCATTCCTATGGTATCTTGGTTGTTTAAGATAGGATATGTCTTTCGTAAGTCAATATCTGCTTTCTTTATTGCAGCACATATCACCTTCTGAGGTTTATTACTTGTAGTAGGAGTAACAGTATCTTCAGGTTCTACCATTCTTCTCTTATTGCACAAGAAAGATACGTTTCAATTGCTCATGAAAATTTTTTGTGGTTTGAAGAAAATATTTTTAATTTTACCTCACTGACAATAAACTATTCAAATGAAGTTAAGAAGAAAATCGGAAGCTTTTCCGACATTTTTTAAAATGGCATTCTGCATTAGTGGAAAGACCTTCCCTACTTGTTGATCATAATAACTAATTCTCCTACAGCTTTGTCAATCAATTAAAATACAAATCAGGAAGGTTATCAGACTCGTCATAGTCTCGATCGTAAACAAATTAAATAAGCTGTTTTGTCTGATTCATGTCTCACTTCACTTCAAACGAGTAATAAGGAGGAAGAAATTCCATTTGCGAATCATCTCACCGCATTATTACTTTCAATCGAGGAACATTTGCCAAACATTTATAGTCACGAACCTTATCACATTCAATGATCGTTACAATCGGAACAGTCGCTAAGGTCTTTACCTCTTTTAACGCATTGCAGGATCGAAGTAATACATGATGATTTCTTCCTAATCCACTAATATCAGTTAGATTTTGACAACTTATAAGTTTAATCGTAGGAATATCTCCCAGACCATCAACATTTGTAAGCTTTTCACAAAATTGTAATTCTAATGATTGAAGTGATATAAGTCCTTCAATTTTCCTTTTATCAATTAAATTAACAATAGTAATATTATTAAAAATTCGAAGATGTTTGAAATTACTGAACCCATCAGTATTCTTCAAATCTTTAAAGGAACAATCAATAAATGTTATTGAATTATTTTTCATTTTATTTAAAGTTGTTGGTCTGATTAAATGTGAAATTATTTCTAATTCTGGTACATGTTGTAAAGGAGTTAAATCTTTTAGATCATAACCAGCGTCAATCACCACAGTTTTAGCATTCTTCAAAGGACCAACGTCAACAATTCTTTTACATTGAAAAAGTTTCACAACTTTGGCAAATCTTAAATCGTTAAGATCACTAATTGGGGAAAATGTTAACTCAACATAAGGAACGTGAAGGAGGATTTCAGTTCCTGTCAAAATATCATTATCAAGAAAACGAAGGCAAATACGATGATGTCCACCCAACCCTGATATATCAGATACGTAACGACAGTGGGATAGTGATAAGTCATAAATTCCACGAAGAGGAGAAACATCAACAAGGTTGTCACAATGTGATAGTTCAAGAGTTCTAATACCAGCGAAGTTTACAACATTTGTTAGGTTAGGGCAATTCTTCAGACGTAACATCCTTTGCTTCGATCCATTTAACATGGAATAGTCTTTCACTAATGGACATCCATCTAACCACAATTCTTCAATGTTTTCGAGTGGTCCAATGTTTTCTATCACACTCTCACCACCAATAATGCTCAAACTCGATAAATGACTTAAATTACTCACATCCTTTAAGTCCCTACTTTTATATATCTTTAAACGCTGAATATTAGGTATACTTGGCATTTCCCTCACGTTTTGCACTCCTTGCACTATTTCCACATTCAATCCGATCAAACGATCCACACTAATTGCTGATGTCTCGCTCACAATCTTGTGCAACGGCAAATTATGTGGGATTAGTGGAATATCAAATTCAAAGTTTAAACCGATCTGTTTCCATCCATTCTCAACCTTGCCCAGCAAAAGTTCCTGAAAACTTAGATCCAAAACATACAAAAAGCTTTTCTCCGAATTAAGAGAAAAGTAGATCGCGTGTCGCTTTACTGCACTAAAGTATTCTTTCGAAGTATTCAAAAAACAGCGATAGTCATCATTTGAGATGAAAGTATTGAGAGATCTTACGATAGATTCCGGAAGATCAACTCTTTCATTTCAAAGACCTCTAAAATCCGAAAACCCGCCTCTTCAATTCAATTCAATTCAGAAAGGTGTTCGAGTTAAGTTACAAGGTTACAAGACTATAAAACTATGACAAGGTAGCGAAAGTTAAAACTACACATCCTAAGAAAGAAAAAAAGGAAACAATTTTAATCAAATATACAAAAAAGCGGTCTACAAACGAACAGCAATATCCTTTCTTAAGTCCAAAAGCTTATATGCTAGCAGTGGAATTCTTTCGACTATCAGATAACTCAACATCTCCAGTCTCAGTTTGACGGAAAGAGACTCGATTCCCTTGATTAGCAGCTGCATCACGAAGAGTAGATTGCACTGTTGTATTAATATTATTCGTATGACTAATGCTGTTCGAATGATTACCATGTAACGATGAAGCTAAAGGCGATACAGTTGAAGAATAAAGTGTTCGACCAATTTCACCCCAATTCACACGAAATTCTTGAATTTTATCATCTAATTTATATGTATTTAAATGATAATCAGCATCATTTTGTAAATCTTTGACTAAATTATTTAATGTTGAATGTTCTGATATAGATGCTACACTATCAGAACGTGGCAAACCATTAGCATCTAATATATAATGATAATCTTTCATTTTTTGACGATCACGAGCTAATAATAAGCTGATTGCCAATGCTTCTAATACTTCATCACGTTCCTTTTTACTATATGCTGTTGGTATAATATGTCCTGTACATCTTTGATAAAAATAAATACATAATATAAATGAAATGACAAAAAATGGTGTTATTACTGCTAAATTTGCCCAACTTACACCAAACTGTGTGACAAAGACATCAGTAGATTTCGGATAACACTTCTCATACTCTTGTACTAATGGTGCAAAGGGTGTTACAATTAACTTATTCCTACAGAAAAGAAAAACATTAGAACAGACAGAAGCTCAACGTTGATAATGAGAAATGTACTTACCAATTTTCCCAACTAGTTGAGATAGTATCTTGACAAGCACCTGTTTGCAATTGAAAATAATAATTTGATATAGCCCAATTATAATTAAAATCAAATAAAGAGAAAGTTGCTAATGAACATGTAATATTACCAATTTTACAAAATTCATATGATTGATTAAAATATTCTTCTGTATGTAAATACTCATATTGTGATGATGTTTCACCCCAAAAACTTGATACAAATGATGCATTATATAATAATTCATTAATAATGGTTAAATTATAATGATATTTACCAGCTAATTCAAATAATAAATCAGGTGTATCACTTTGATAAAATAAAAAACCAGCTAATATTTGAAATTTATTACATTCACTATATGCATATTGTTTTTCAAAAGCTGACATTTTTGAACATTTACAACGTTCTGGTAGATTGGTGCTATTACCCTTTTGTAAGAAAAATGGGAATCCAAGGACTGTACCTAATGTTAGTGCACATAATGGTGTTTGAAAACCTTTAATACACGTTAATGGTGTCATACCAGGGAATTGTGGATCATAATAAGAGGATGTATTATAAATTTGACCATTATAAACAAAATAAGAACGATCTGCAGTAATTTCAACAATTTGTGCAAAATTAATGATACCTAAATTCATTGCAATACCTGTCATTAATGTTCTAACATCAAAATAAATACTAAATATTTTACTATTTACACCTTCTAAATAGCCTAAATAAGCTGGATCAACAGCTTTTTGACATCGATCATTCGCTTGATAGCTTCCTATTGGATAATTTAATGTAATATATCCTCGACCTTCATCAAAATTAGCGACTGAGGTAATATTGCAGACACCATGAATCGATGAGACACTCCCTACCACATATTGTCGATTAAAGATCACTAAAGGATCACCTACAAGAGAAAACCTTTGAGCAGCATTCGAATTATCAGGTAATGCTGTAAAACTAGACCAATAAATCAGATTATATCCTAAATCTAAATGTTTTGTAAAATTACCAATAAATACAAGATCATAATAAAGCATTGTCATCACATTCACATACTCTGATTCTGAGAGTGTATAACTAGTTGCTGTCACTTGATAACTAGCCTCAGCGTATTGAAATCCATCAGTACCTTGCCAGTAACCATCTTGAGTTGCAAGGTAAGTTCCAGTATTGGCAACAGAAATTGTTTCACAATCATCAGAGGCGGTGGTACCAGAGAGAGGTGATAAGTATTGAGTTTGTAAACCAGATATATACGAAGTAATAAAAAGAGAACAAAAAATTGCAAATAAACCAACAATTAACGTTATACCAAACCCATATTTATACTTTGGTGGCATATCTTTAATATCATCAGAAGGGACAAGACGAGAGAACGCTATCTCCCCTTTCTCCGCGAAAAACTCTTTAAAACGTTCCCATAATGATTTTTCTTCTTCATGCTTTGGTTTTTCTAATCGAAAGGGTGAATCAGCCGTCATTTTGTCTATTTTAAATGCATCTGCCTTGATACGAAGCCTCGTTGAAAGATACGGCCTCGGAACGATCTTCTGGACGATATCGATAAGCCGCTATCGGTAAGCAACGAAAAATGACCGAAGAAATTTAGTTACCGATTGATTACCGAGTCTTTTTATGGATTGAAAATGATTGGGAAATTATCAAGAAATGTATGTTTGAAGAGGCCATTAAGGATACCATGCTTTACAATTCGTTTATCTTCATCAAAGGCATCGTTGAAAGGATCGTTGTTTGATGGCAAGTTGGAAAAGTATTTGGTTGATATAAAGCAGTAAGTACTAGTATACATTGTGCTTTTTATTAAGGCAATGCTTTCAATTGCTATATAGGCGATACCAGTTGCTTAACGAAAAAATGGCAAGTGGAGGACTTAATTCAAAAGAAATAGCTGAAACAGGTCGAGAAATCTCTCGCTTAAGTCGAATTGTTCCGACTATTGAACTTAGGGAAGATAAACTCAGAGAGATTAGCGATTTAATTAGTTTAGAGAATGAAGAAAAGTCCAAAGGAAATTTTCATAGTGAAATGATACAATTAGCATCTGAAGAAAGGAAAACCTTAGAAGAATCCTTAATAGAAGTCGAGAAACACTTAATAGCAAAAGTTACACCATCTGATGCAGATGATGATAAAAATATTATTTTAGAAGTACGTGCTGGTACTGGTGGTGATGAAGCATCATTATTTGCTGGTGAAATCTTTCAAATGTATGAAAAATATTGTGAAATTATGGGTTGGAGGTGGGAAAGAATCTCTTTATCGAAGACTGAAATTGGTGGATTTAAAGAGGCGCAAGCAAGTATTAGTGGTGAACTAGTGTTTCAAAGATTAAAGTTTGAATCAGGTGTACATCGAGTCCAAAGAATTCCTGTAAATGATACTAAGATCCAAACTAGTGCAGCATCGGTTATTGTCATGCCTGAGGCTGATGAACTTGACGTGGATATAAAGCCTGGTGATTTAAAGATTGATGTTTATCGTGCTGGTGGAGCTGGAGGGCAAAGTGTAAATAAAACTGAAAGTGCTGTCCGTATGACACATATTCCGACAGGATTAGTCGTTGCCATGCAGGTCAGTACTTATTTTAGGTTGTTATCTAAATCTTCATCTGTTGTCCATGAAATAGGATGAAAGATCTCAAATCCAAAATCGTGCGAAAGCATTGAGATATTTGCGTGCAAAGTAAGGCAGTTATTTTATTACGATTAAAATCTGAAATTAATGGTCGTTTGTTTAGGGTCTATGAATACGAAAAGGCAAAACAAATGAGTTCTCGAGCTGAGTTGAGATCTGCAGCACATGGAACTGGAGATAGAAGTGATAAAATTAGAACTTACAATTTCCCTCAAGATCGAATTACTGATCATCGCTGCTCTGTTACTGTGGTAGGGATTGAAAGAATGATGAGAGGGGATCATTTGAATGAGATCATTGATGCTTTGATCAAAATTGATGAAAATCATCGAATGGAAAAATTTCTTGAACAAATCAAATAAAATCCCTTTCGAACTTTGAGTATTGCAATTATGGTAGTGATATGTAGATACTGAATAAGCTAACGCTAACTTGGAAAAGTGAGAACAGCAGGACTATCTCTCTCTTATCAATCACCGAAAATCATTTTGAGAAGAGTTATCTTAAATTATGTTACACTTGTTTACGCTCAGTTAATACTCTAACAATTGATCCTACACCAGCTTTATCTAATACCGCAGCATGTAGCTTGAGTAAGAATGCAAAGTTATTATTTTTATCGCCAGTTTTCTCCATAAACTTATAAATATATTTCATTAATAGATCCAATGCTTCAAGACTTAAAGCATTGACAACATTTGGGATATCTGCTTCACCTAATTGGCTGACAACTCTATCTACTAAAGATGCTTGTAATTCCTACAAAAAGTAAATCATTTTGGTGAAGGTGTTGTACAGTTAGATTTTACCTTTGCTTTATCAGATGCATTGGTGATGTTAGTATTTTGAAGTGAGAGGACTAAAGCATTCACTTTATCCTTTCGCATAATTAGTCGCTCAACTTCCGGTGTTCGTTGTTGGACTTCTGCTTCGTCTGACATTGTTTTCTATGAGATGATTGATCAATTATGAAAAGATTTGAGGATTTTAATCGACTTTGAACAAACTAGAGTTTCGAAAAACCGTGATTCTTTCTTTTTTACCTGACAATCGTTCTGGTGATCATCAATCGTTCATCGTTCATCGTCGTACCAATTCCACGAATGACGCATGCATGCATAAAATATTGCAATAATTTTCTAAAAAAAGTTTGTATATTATCAATTTATTTATGTGCTTATCAATTTAACAAGTTGTTCAAATGATACACATCTTCAAAAAAACGTTTCTGATATGTGAGTCGTGTATATTATGCTACTAAAACTTAATGAAAAAGAAATAAAATCGAAGTTATGGAATTGCAATATATGCTATAGAATGAAGGAACGAAATTAGGCTGAGCAGCCATTAAAAAATTCATCATCAGCCTTTAAGCTTTCAATAGCTTCAGATTGATTGCAACAACTAAAGCAGTAAAAGAGTTGTATGAATAAAAGTCCAAATAAAGAATATTAGGGCGATGTCCAGAAACTACATTAGGTAAAATCCGATCATAAACACGTTGATTGGCTTCAGTAGCGATTTCTTCAATACTCTTATTTCTCAAAACTGAATGCGCGTCACTTAAGGTTAAAGTCCAAGATAATAGGAAGAGACTATCTTTACTGTCTGGACCAGTAAAATTGAAATTCTCCATCTTTTGAATTTGATCAGTCATCATTTTATTAAGGTCCTCAGTTTCGGAGTAACTATCATATACCGAGACAGCAGGAGGATCAGAAGGAATGCTTGCGTCAAATGGAACGGTCTTCATAGCACCTCTATTGATCAAATGCTGACCAATGCTTCCTCTAAAAGGATAGAAGCCTCTAATTGTGTAGTCCGTAGAAGTTCCTCTACCAAGGAAATCATCGGACGTATCAACAAAAACAATCACAGCAGGACGTCCGTTAATAAATTCGCTTAAAGGAATTAAGGTAACATCAGCACCAGTATAAAATAAATGATTTAATCGAGAAGAAAGTAATTGAAGCAATCCTTGGTATTCATCTTTCGTGAAGGAACGATAATTACCGTTACCAAGATCTGTATTGGAATCATGAGAAAGCTTCAAGATGACCAACTCATTATGAGAAGCGGTAAAATCATTAATATTTTGAATAATAGAATCAATCGATTGGCCACGAGATCCTTGGTCAGAACTAATTTGGCTAATGTAGCTGTAATGACCAGTCCAATACTGTCCTCCACCAATAATGGGACGAATATCAAAGTATCGAGATCCACGGATTAATTGGTCATGAATATTAAGACTTTGAGTTTTGGTATTTGTCGCATCTGAGAACGCAGTCGAAGAATGAATTTCACTCATACCCGCATCATGAGATCCAGGAAGAGTAATATCTCGCAAACAACGATCCCCGAACAATGGCAACAACCTAGTCATCCATGACTCGCCAGAAACTGAATTATTAATATAGTAATTAGGATTTGTTCCAGCAACAACGAAACCCATTTTCCCATCATGGTTCCATCCGAGGTCATCGGTGTAGTTCTGGCCATTGACGGTCGTGGTTACTTTAATATTACGAAAGCTGGCATGGACATGAAAGCTTAAATGACCATCAGGTACAGAGTAAGTTACATCACCTCCATCGTCTGACTTGGTTTTGGTGATCCCTTCATCAAACTCAACATATACATTTGCAACAGAGAATGGGGCAATTGTTTCTGGCCAATTGCTCCAATCCATCTGATAAGAATGAATATTGGTGCGTTGCAAGGGCAACTCTGTACCATTAACAATAACTACATCACCACCTTGTCCCATTTTTGTAAATTCAAAGTAGAAAACAAAGAAAAAAATTCACAAATTAAAAGGTATTTAGTCGAAGTCAAATCTGACTGAAGAAATCAAATGCTTTTGTTGCAATTAAATTGTGATGAACAGCGAAATTCTTTGCAACACAAAGGCAACTTCAATCCCTGTTTAGAACTTGCTTCATCGGTGTGACCCATGTCAAAAGATCTCACGCATTTTCTCTCTCTGCTACACATTCAATAAAAGAGATTTCTGGTCTTTTCTCCTAATCTATTTATTATATCGAGAGGATTCACACACTCAAAAAAGGAATATTAGGGAGATAACAGTCCAAGATTAAGGTTGTAAAAGCTTTAAATTACAAAAAAGGAAGAAAAAGAACATTAAAGTTTTATTACTGTCAAAATCAAATATCTCTTTTTGCTTTCTTTTTCTTTATTTCCTTCATTATGTCAGAGAAAATTTAAACTTTGTTTAGTTTGGTAATATTGGTACATTCACAGGACTTGATACTAAAAATTGTATTGAATCAATTAAATTCATATACTGTTGTGATAAATTCGGCAAAGAATATGTATCTAAATTTTCTTTTAATCGTATATCATTGACAGATCTTGGTATAACAGTAATACCTCTCTGTATAATCCATTTTAATATAATCTGCCCTGGTGTCACCTTCTTTTGCAATAAAAACGAATATTTCTTCGCAATATAATTAATAATTGGATCAGAGATTGGTTCCATCACAAATGGATATGCAGAAAATGGACTATACGCCATCAAAGTAATATCTTTCTCACGTGAATAAGAGATAATACTATCACCACGTACATCAATTTGTTTACCAACATGATAGATATCATACTTATTTTGTAATAGAACAGGTTTAATCTGATTAATAATATCTTTTGTATAAAAGGTTGTTAATTCTTTTGAATCAAAATTAGATAATCCTAATCCTTTAATCTTATTACCCTTGGTAACATATTCCTCCAATGCTAACCATGTTTCATTCATTAATTTTAAATTATTATTAGGTGAATGCAACATATATAAATCAATATAATTTGTTTGTAAATCTTTTAATTGTTGTTCTATTAATCGTTGAGTATTCTGATATCCATAACTTTTATCATCGGATATCTTTGTTGCAATGAATAATTCTTCTCTTTTCACTATACCATCTTTAATTGCACGTGAGATAGCATTACCAATTTCTTTTTCATTACCATATGCTTGTGCCGTATCGATTAAACGATACCCTAATTTAATGGCGGTGTAGACGGCTTCCTCACATTCTGTTCCTTCTAATTGCCATGTTCCTAATCCAATTAACGGAATCATTTGACCATTAGATAACTTAAACTCTTGGCTATTTTCTGGTAGAAATGTTTCTTGAATTTCTTCAGTATATTTTTCACCTAATAGATATGGTATAACTGAGGATACATCTAATTCAGGTATACGAGATAAACGTTGGACAACAGCTTCTTCACCTTGACTATTTCCATTTTCATCTATTAATGGAATAGATAAATGATTTTGTATCTCTTGTAAGGCAATGTTCGTACTATCTTGTAAAAAACGCAACCATGATGGTAATTGAAGCATAATTCGATCAGAGGAATAACCTGATTTTAATACCTGTAAAATATGATTAATCTTAGCAATATGTGATGAACGAATTTCATCTGATGTATTTAATACACTGAATAATACTTCATGTAAACGTAAAGCATATAGAAAAGCTTCAGATAATCCTACCATCCCAAGGTATTCAGTAGGTGCGGTCGTGGTAAATCCATTGACAATAGAATGTAAACCACCTAGAAATTTCTCTAAACGATCACGAAGAATACTCGATGCAGCATAAAGATTACTAGCTGATTCTAAAGTATCATGTCCTAATTCTAAATCAGCATGAATATTATCAATATTAAACTGTCGTCGTAGCCATGGGTTCCATGCAATTGCCATCCCACAACTTCGAGGACAATGTAAATGAATATAACCAGGATTTTCTGTACATTCTCCTTCAGCTGCCCATCTTTCACAGTTATCATGAGTATCATGAGCGTACTGTAAACAACTTCCTAAACATTCTGACCACATATAACGTGGATTATTAATACATTCTTGATCTCTTTCTGCCCATAAATCACAATTTTCATTCCTTTTATAATCATAAAGATATGAATTTTGTCCAAAGACAAAGAATGGAGAAATAACAGCGAATACCAAGTGAACAAACATTAGAATTTTCTTTTTGTGAAAGGACTGCGGGTTTTGAGTTTTTTATGCGTTTCCCCGAAACTCACAAAGTTATGATAAGAATTAAATTTAAATTCGTAAGTTTTGTTTATATTTCATTCATTATGAGATTATCTAAAGCTAGGAAATTAATTAATTAATTAATTAGTTAGTTTTAGCAATTAATCAGTGCATTGCTTAAATAACGTGCACTGGACAATGGTGAGGGTTAAACTTCAACATCAAGAGCCATTCAAGGCGCACAACATCGTCAAAGATAAATCCAGCAATGGAGAACAATTACCCAGGAAGAAGTAGGATTGATAAAGTTAAAACTCATATATTTTTCCCCCTTGGATTAAGGCTTTTCTTACCATCAGCAGCATTAGCATTAGTAGTTCTTTGCTTCTGCTCTTCTTCATCTTCCTTCCCTTTGTTCGGAGGATTTGTTTTTGCGCCGTGAATCATTTGACTTCGCACATTGATAATAGCAGTTTCAAAATCACTAAAATCTTCCGGATTGACATGATTGAGAAAGATTAGTGTCGACTTTGGATATTTTTGCTTTACAATTTGGGAAATTACAGATCGTCTTGGATGGATCATCAGGATCTTCATTTCTCAAGAAGAAATCGGCTATTTCGACAGACTGGTATCCTTACAGATCTCTCTTCGTTCTTAGCAGAACTGTCTGATATGCTACATCAGATTGCAGCAATGTAAACTTATGTGACTCTTGGAAACCGGCACCGAGCAAAAACACAGCGTAAAAGGCGCAGGAATGAAAGTGGTACCCGCAATAGAAAACGCATGGTACCAGCGTGAAAGAGGGTTGGATTCGTATTATATAAGTCCGATTGTATAGGTCATAAATAGAATGTAAATGTGAATGAATTTAAAATCCCAGAGGGAAGAAAGAAAATGGCAAGTATGAAAATGCGAAAACACCTTTGTTTGACGCAGCTACTTGACTCAAGATTGGTAATCAAAGAAGCTATTCTAATATTACTATACGATACTAATTACAACTATAGTACTAACTAAATATATGGGGTGGAAATACGTGAAAGGTGTGAAGTACAGGACTATATGAGAATATTTAGATATCCCAAAAGCAAACAGAGGGAATATAAAGCAACAAACTAAATAAGATGAAAGTGATCTCATCCATTGTTTCATAGTGTTCGATTCGACGGAATGTGAAGGCTACGATCGAAGAAATTGTCCAAGTTACTTTCAACTTATCGCTTTGATCACTGTTTATCAACAGTAATTCATATTCACCGAACAATTTTTCACCTCTGTCGTCTTAAAACGGCCGACTGGTGCTCTAAGATCTATCATTTCGAGAGTAGACGGTCCATTAAGATATAACGACTTCAAAGGAGCTCGAATCGTCAAATTTACAATCTTCGCATCCGCAAACAACACAAGTTCATCCATCTCGCGCTCCACCGTAAGATTTTTTAAATCAACACATCCATCAATCTTTAATACTTTCACATTTGGTAAACGATCGAAAACCAAACGATTAATCCCTTCACACTCAAGTAGAAGGAGTCGTTTAAGTTGAGGGAAGAAAGCAGTTGGAAATTCTGGAGGTAATATGCTGCGAGTGAGGACAAGATCCTCGATACCAGACAAATCAGAATAGTTCCGAAGATCGTGATTTAAGACGGATACATGGGAAAAAGGAATTTTGAAATGTTCAAATAGATAATTATCTGAATTCGAAAAATAACCGCCTTGCCCGTTAGGTCCACCGAATGGCCCACCTTGTAAATTCGGTCCACCGAATGGCCCACCTTGTA
>VFQN01005644.1_pt1 | contig 15076 bp, 15 predicted proteins | sample 3512371 | NCBI WGS metagenome assembly VFQN01 (sample SAMN10412370, study PRJNA504923) | tailings metagenome | isolation source: Replicate 2 from Balatoc abandoned mine | place: Philippines: Itogon, Benguet | collected 2017-08-28
GAAAATCTCTCGGCCCGCTCGATTTCTCCATTCTGCGCGGCGGTCGTGGCTGCGGTCGCCACCAGTTCCAGAGCATGTTCGTTGAAAAGCGAGAAGGCGATGGCCTGATCGCGCGCCGCCACCGCTTCGGCAAGCTTGTGCGCGTCGGCGACGGGGATCTTCGCCTGCAACAGCAGCTGGTCGAGCGCTCCTGCGATCTCCAGGCCGCCATACTGGGTGAGCAGGATCGCCGTTCGAGGACTACCGGCCGCATTCGCGAGAAGCTGGGCACGCTCGGCCTCCGAGGCGGGCAGGCCAGTGTCGAAGCCGCCGAGTACCGCCAGCACCTCGTTGTCGGCCAGCGGGTTGAAGCGCACGATCTGGCACCGCGAACGGATCGTCGGCAAGAGCCGCCCAAGCGAATGCGCGATGAGTACGAAGAGCGTGCGCGCCGGCGGTTCCTCGAGATTCTTCAGCAGTGCGTTGGCGGCATTGGTGTTCATGTCGTCGGCCGGATCGACGACCACGACGCGATAGCCGCCGTCATGCGAAGTGAGCGACAGGAAACGGCTTACCTTGCGGATCTCGTCAACCGTCACCGTACTCTTGTAAGACTTGGTCTTGTCGTTGAGCGGGCGCGTCAGATGCAGGATCGAAGGGTGTGCACCGTTGGCGACCTGCCTGAACAGGGACGAGCTAACGTCGGGCCTTACCAACTGCCTTGGCGCCAGCCGATGATCGACATTGCTGAGCAGATAATAGGCGAAATGGAAGGCGAAGGTAGCCTTGCCGATGCCTTGCGGACCGACGAAGAGCAAGGCATGGGGCAGCTTGCCGGCCTGATAGGCAGAGGCAAGCGCATCGCCCGCCTCACCGTGACCGACGAGCACGGGATTCTCCGCAGGCTCGGGGATGCCGTCCAAGGTATCATGCTGTTCGGGCGCGATCCGTTCGAACATCAGGCCTCCGCGGCCGTTTCGCCGCCATGGGTTTCGAGCCTCGCGAACACTGCAGCTGCGACGAAATCCTCCACCTCGTCTACGCTGCCTGCGGCGTCGACGACGATGCAGCGCTCGGGTTCGGCGTTCGCAATCGCCCGATACGCGTCGCGCCGTTTGCGGTGCACGTCGAGTGTCTCCTTTTCGTACCTGTCCACCTCACCCTGCCCCCGCCGCGCCGCGGCCCGGCGAAGGCCCTCCTCCGGGTCGAGATCGAGGATCAACGTCAGATCGGGCATCATGCCGTTGATGGCCACCTCCTCCAGCTTCGCCATGAAGGCTGGGTCGAGATCGTTCGAGGCACCCTGATAGACCCGCGACGAATCAAGAAACCGGTCGCAGAGCACGATCGTGCCTCGATCGACTGACGGCCGGATCACCTGCTCGACATGATCCGAGCGCGCGGCAGCGAAAAGGATAGCTTCCATGATGGGGCCGAACGCCTCGGCGGCACCCGACAACAGCACATGACGTACCGCCTCGGCGCCCGGCGAGCCGCCAGGCTCGCGTGTGACCAACACCTGGTGGCCACGGCCGCGCAGTCTCTCGGCGAGGCGCTTGATCTGGGTGGACTTGCCGGCCCCTTCCCCGCCCTCGAAAGTGATGAAGAAACCTCGCGCCAACGCGGTCTTCCCGTTCCTGCCGGTCGGCTATGCACTGGCCGCCGCCGCTCCTCGATGCCGGATGCCCAGCCCCATGGCGGGACTTCCGATCGTGGTGTCTTAGTTGGATGGGGCCAAAAGGTCCACGGCCGATCGCCGGAGATCAGCGCAGCCAGCCGATCATCAGTTCCGCGACCGCGTCGAGCGCACGCCGGTGAAGCGATCCCACCCCCACCGGCTCTGCCGTGTATAGCGGTGTCTCCTGGCTGAGATCGTCGCCGATCCATACCTTCAGCGAGCCAACCTGGGCGCCTGGCTCGACGGGGGCGGAAAGCGGCCCCTCATAGACGATGCGGGCGATGATCTTGTCACGATTCGCAATAGGCACGAGGATGGCGACGGGCCCCTTTGCCTTGAGCGGCACCGCAGACTTCTCGCCACCGTAGACTTTCGCCTCGCCTACGACCTCGCCGTCTTCGAAGAGTTGGTGACGTTCGAAAGCGTCGACACCCCAGTCGAGCAGCTTACGCGCTTCCTCCGCACGTTCGCGATCAGTGCTCATACCGCTCATGGCGGCAAAGACACGGCGTCCATTGCGGCTCACCGCGCCGACGATCGCGTAACCGGATTCTTCGGTGAAACCGGTCTTCATGCCGTCCGCGCCGATGTCCATCGCGAGCAGCGGATTGCGATTGCGCTGGGTTATCTTGTTCCAGGTGAAGTCCGGCTGGGAATAGAACTTGTAGAATTCCGGATAGCTGCGCCAGATGTGAAGGCCGAGTTGGGTCAACTCACGAACCGTCACGACCTGCCCGTCCGCCGGCAGGCCCGTGGCATTCTTGAACACCGAGGTTTTCAATCCGAGGGTGCGGGCCCGCTCCGTCATCATGGTCGCGAACTTGTCCTCGGAGCCGGCGATGCCTTCCGCGATGATGATACACCCGTCATTCGCCGACTGGACGATCACGCCCTGGATGAGATCCTCGAGCCGGATCGACGACTTCAGCGCAGCGAACATGGTGGAAGTCCGCGACGGCGCACCGCCGGTGCGCCAAGCATGCTCGCTGACGACGAAAGTGTCGCCGAGCTTGTAGCGGCCCGATTTCAAGGCGTCGAATGTCACCTCCATCGTCATCAGCTTGGCAAGGGAGGCCGGCGGGATCGGCTTGTCGGGATCCTTCGAGAACAGGATCGTACCGGTATCGGCGTCGACCATGAAGGCCTGGGTGGCCCGCGTTTCGAAAAGCTGCGCACCGGCGGGCAAAACGAAGCAGAGGGTCGCCAGCAGAAAAACGAAGGCCCGGGGCGCGACAATTCCGGAGAATGCCATGTGATGTCGTGTCCTGCCCGTCGAATCCCCGATAAAGCGCGATCTCAGGCTACCGCATCGGCCCAAGAATCTGAATCCATTTTCGGAGGGCATGAGGGGAAAACGAAGCTTCGCAGGCGCCTTGTGGCAGAGGACCGCGCATCTTAGACGCTTCGCCCGCGTCAGTCGCGGATCGTCATCGCATCCGGCGCGCCATTGGTCCAGGCTGCCTCGAGCAGATCGTCGAGCGAGCCCCTGCCGTCGGCGTAGAGGTTCACAGTGTACCAGGAACGACCGTCGAGTTCCGAAGCCTCCAGCGACGTTCGACCGTAGGCCGACAGTGTCTTCGTCAAGTTGCCCGCTTCTGCTTCGGACGCGAAGGTGCCGACAGAAACATAAGCTGCGTCCCGGCCCTCGCCGGCCGCAGGCCCGCTCTGAGACTTCCACGACGCTACGATACGCTCGTTCGAAAGACCGCTACGGTCGAGCATGGCGAATGCCTGGCTCGCGGTCTTCACCCGGTCGTCGGCATAGGACATGACCGCAAAGGCGACCTGCGTCTGCGGCACAACACCAGCCTCGAGCGGCCGTTCGGGCAGAAGCGGCCCCTGATCCGGTAGCGCCAGGCCGACGGCACCGAAGGACGCCGTCTGGGCCGCGGGCTGCTGGAGGGCGGCCAGCGCCTGCTGAGGCGTCGCATCGGTCAGCGTTCCCGGGAAGGCAGCTGCCGGCTTGTCCGAGCCGCTCGGGGTCGAGCCGTTCATGGCGATCATCACGCCCGTCGGCAGGCCGTCGGAAGGATCGGGCGCCACGTTGCCGGGTCGGTAGGAGGCCATGAGATATTGCTCGTCCCGGCCGTCGAGCGGCGCGCGCCCGACATATTCGACCTTCACCTTGGCGATGCCGGTGTGGTTGTAGTCGAGCATTTCGGCGGCGCGTCGCGACAGATCGATAATGCGCCCGCTGTGATAGGGGCCGCGATCATTGACGCGCACGATAACCGAGCTGCCGTTCTTCACATTGGTGACACGGGCATAGCTCGGCAGCGGCATGGTCGGATGGGCTGCGGTCAGATGCGTCTGGTCGTAAATCTCGCCATTGGCGGTCAGCCGACCATGGAAGGCGTCGCCATACCATGACGCCCCTCCGACCTTTTTGTAGCCCTTGTCTTCCTTCGGATAATACCAGACGCCGCGCACCTTGTAGGGTTGACCGAGTTGGTCCCGGCCACCGCCGCGCGGCAGGCGCGAACGCTTGTCGGTCACGCGCGGGCTCGCCTTCACACCATATTCGGACTCAGCGAAATACTCCTTGGAGCGCTTCGTGTTTGTCATGCTCTTCGTCGAGGATGCCGCACAGCCGGCCAGGAAGGCCGCGGAAACCGCGAACACAACAATAGACGAAGTGCGGTAGAAACGCCCGCGCGTCGATGGAACCATGCCGATATTGTCCCCGGACACTTCCCTTGACGGAGCCGCGAACGCGACCCAACTCGAACACGAACTCCTGCTGCTCGCGCTCACCCCATCTCTCTTGATGCGCAGGAATTATTTATCAGGCTATTAATGGACTGAGGCAAGAAACTGGCAAGATTGTGGCAGGATTTGCCTCAATTGCCGCCGCTCCGAGAAAGCTCCCCCCTGTCACAGCACAACCAACAGCCTGTTGGTGTCGTTCTGCGGAGAGAGGGACCGACCCTATTTCGCGCCCATGCGCATATGGGCCGACAGCGTCAGAAGCTTCCTCTTGACCTCCTCCAGGTCGGACAGGGCGCGCTTGGTATTGCCCTGTTTGATTGCCCTCTCGCAGTTGCCGAGTTCCCTTTCGACAATGCCCTGAATCTGGTTCGCCAGGAAAACAGCGTCCAATGTCCATCCTTTCGATGAATCGCCTGCATTTTTTCCCTCGAAGAAAAAAGTAAGGCGACAGGATTTGGCTGTCCATGCACCATCCGGGCTAAAGGACCGAAAAATGCATAATTTGTTTCCATTCGACGCCTCCGCGACCGCCATTTGTATGGCATCGCGATACGCCCCATCACGATCGCATACGAACGACATGGATTGGCCTGTGGAAGGCGGATCAAACAGGTTTGTCTTCGTCGAAACGGTGCTGCTGCAGCCACAGAGTTTCAACACAGAGAAGCAGATAGGTTGACGGATCGAGCCGCCGGGCGCTAAAGCCGAACTCGCGTCGACATCCCGCATCGCAATTGGCTGCCACGGCTTCCGTGCAGTCGGCGTGAGATGTCTTGGAAGGGTGGCCGAGCGGTTTAAGGCACCGGTCTTGAAAACCGGCGTGGGCGTGAGTTCACCGTGGGTTCGAATCCCACCCCTTCCGCCAGAAAGCTCACAAACAAACTATTGTTTTTACTGTATTATCTTAGCTCAGCAGGCCTTGCCCTACTTTCTTCTCGCCAGTCAGCCGGCCAGCACGGTACCGATGAAGATCACGTCCACCGTGGTCATGCTGAGCGCGACGCCGAATCGCCGCCAATCCTCAGGCCGTCGACGTGGAAGCCTCTGGGATTGCCGAGAAAGCCTCCGACATCGTTCTGCCGCACGTCTAGACGCCGTAGGACAATGCGTGCCGCGAAGCTGCCGCCACCGTCGAACCTAGCGGGGCCGTCGCCCTGTCTCGATAATTCGTCACCAGTGGCGATGCAGACGTCGAGGGGCTGTTGTTCCGACCAGCCGAGGAACGGCTCGTCATTGCCGTCGCTGGATCGTGCGGCTCATGGAGGATGTCGCCGCCGTGTTCGTATTCTGCCGTCTACACACGCTTTTCTCTGTTCTTGTACCATCGTCCAGACAGGCAACGTGACGTTATTATGGAGCGGAATCAAGTAGTAGCGCTCCCACGCTACCGTCAGTTTTCGACGCTTCTTCAAGCATCGGATCGACGGTAGGCGGCCTCGACCTTGTTCCCCACTTCGAGAGCAAGGGCCGCCTCGGCAACCTCTTTCTGGATGAATGAGCAAGCGCTTTTCGCGAAATCGGATCAAGCTGTCATAGGCCTTCGGCTTTCCCGGAATCAGAACTCCAATTTCGCCAGCTCGTCGATCTTCCCGCGAGGCCGGTTGAGCGACCACATGTTTCGGTTCAACAGGCAACGGCTCAAGGCCGAATAGTGGCCATCGCCATCAAGTTCGCCCGATGGACCTTTTCATAAGGCGCGAAATAGGTGATGCGGTGGCTGACGACATCGGCAGCGACGAACTCGATCAGCGAACTGCCGCCCAGACCCTCACCCGAGATGAGGCGCCTGAGATAGCCGCGGTTGGCGGCGATCAGACCAGGGCCGTAACCGCCGGCAGCAATCGTGGCCGGATCCCCATGGCAGGGCAGGATACGCCGGAACGGCAGGGTAGCGAGGCGATTGAGTTCCTCGATATGCCGGGCGGTGTTTTCGGGCTCGGAAATATAGGTGATCGTGTCCTCCACGGTATCGCCGGCGATTAGCAGGCCGACATCGTCGATCGACATCACCGTGCCGTCGGCGCTGTGGATATCGAAATGGTGGAGCGAGACTTGGCGGTTGCCAACCGTGAGATCGAGCTGGTCCTCATAGGTTCGGGTTGGCAATACGAGCGGCCGGATCGGCGGATCACCCGCCTCCAGCCTATCGCGGTTGCCGACCAGTGCGGCTTCAGTCAGATGATGGGCGATGATCTCGCAATCGGAAAAGGCGGCATTGCCGGCTACATGGTCGTCATGCCAGTGGCTGAGGACGAGCCGCAGACGATCGACGCCGAGCCCTTCAAGATGCCGGCGGATCAGCGCCGCGTGGTCGAGCGAAATATGACTGTCATAGACAAGCGCCTCGTGGTTATCCACCAGGGCATAGGAGGCAATGCCTAATTCGTATGCACCGTCGTCCAACCAGTTTGGTTGTGACGAATGCAACCGAACACCTTCGACTCGACCATCATAGTAGGCATAGAGGCCGCTCGACGGCTCAAGGATACGCAAGGTAGAGGTCGAGGTCGACATCGATTGCGGGGCTAATCTGCTCGAGCATCTAATTGATCATACACGTGTCAGATGAGCGGGCATGATGCAAGGTTCGGCGATTGCCGTGCTCACCATGCGAATGGCGATGAAAATGTCTGGTTGTATCCGGCGAGATCGGTTGCGTTTTGAGATGCTCGTCGACGAAGAAAACCCCGTCTGCCTCGTAGCGGCCACCGATCACGATCGAGGCCTGATCACGTCTCGAACCAGCACGTCATCCGCTGCGCACGCTCGCTACGGCAATTTGATTTGAAATTCGTTGCGGCCTCCGGAAGTTTGTCGCGTTGAAGCAATAGAGCGGGCAACAGGGATGAAACGGCGAACATTCGTTGTCGGCGGCGCCGCGCTGGCCGGCGGCGCGATGGGCGGCATGCCGCTTTGGCCGAACGGCAACGTGGCGGCGGCGAGTTTCAACTGGAAGGGCAGCGACTTCCTGGCCGGCGGAACGCGATCGATACCGGACGGAACTCTTGCTGCGCCCGCGTTCCGCGCCGGACCGAATTGTTTCGTCACCGCCGCCCAGACGCTTGGTCCTTGCCATGTAAACGACGTGCCGGTGCGCCACGACATCAGCGAGGGCAAGGCGGGACAGCCGATGCGGATAGCTCTCCGGCTTGTAAGGGCGGACGGCTGCACCCCGATCGAAAACGCGGACATCGAAATCTGGCACACCGATCATCGCGGCATCTATTCCGGCCGCGATGCTGCGTCCCTGTGCACGGGCAATGATCCCGAAGCCCTTCAAGGGCTTGCGTTTCGGGGGCGGCAGGTCACCGATGCCAACGGCGTCGCCACATTCCTCAGCACCTTTCCGGGCTGGTATCGCGGCCGCACAATCCACGTGCATTGCCGCATCCTTGTCGAGGGCCGGGAACTGCTGGTCAGCCAGTTCTATTTCGACGATGCTCTGACCGACATCATACTTGGCCAGCATGCGGACTATGCGAGCCGCCCGCCGCGAGACACCCGCAACGACAATGACGGCCTCCTCCCGACGCAGGACTCGGCCACGTATATCTTCGACGTCGAGAAGCTGGATGACGGCGTGTTGTCGGCCTCCATAACCGTCGGCGTCCAAGTCTAGCCCTTCCATCGACCTCACCCTTCTCGTCGCGACGGCGAGCTGATCACGCGGCTGTGGAGTTCAGCCTGAGCGGCCATGCTCGTCATGACCCGCCTCCCAACACTAAGGATTTGACCTAACTAATTCCATCGCCTATGACTCGGCTTGCTTGGCAGGCGTATTTCGAAGGGGAAGATCGTGACACTTCAGACCAGCGGCATGCAGTCGAGCCGTGAGATGCCCAGTCCAGCGGTCGTGGATCGGGTCTTTCGCGCCCTCTCCGACCCGACGCGGCGCAACGTGCTCGAGCGGCTGACTTCACGGCCGGCGTCGGTGAGCGAACTCGCCACGCCCTACGGCATGGCCCTGCCGTCCTTTGTGGAACATCTGAAAGTACTGGAGGGAAGCGGCCTGGTCCGGTCGCACAAAACCGGGCGCGTCAGAACCTACGAACTCGCCGCAGAACAACTCAAGGTCGCGGAAGACTGGCTGGGCCGCCAGCGCAACCTCTGGGAACGCCGCCTCGACCAGCTCGATGATTACCTGATGAAACTAAAGGAAGAGGAAACCAAATGACACTGCCATCCCTCTCGATCGACCCAAGGCTCGACCTCGTGCTCGATCGCGAAATCGACGTCCCGGTGGAGCTCGTCTGGCGGGCCTGGACGACGCCGGAGCATCTGCGCCACTGGTTCGCACCCAAACCGTGGACGATCACCGCCTGTGATTTGGACCTGCGTCCAGGTGGCGCGATCAACTTCACGATGCGCTCACCCGAAGGCCAGGAATATCCGAACACTCAATGCTATCTGGAGGTGAAGCCGTTCGAGCGGCTCGTCATCACTGACACGCTGCTCGGCGGCTACCGCCCCTCGCCCAACCCATTCTTCACAGCTGTGCTGGATCTCGCGAGCAACGGAAATGGCACGAGGTATCGAGCCATCGCCATACATGGCGACGAAACCAACCGCGCGAAGCACGAAGAAATGGGTTTCCACCAGGGATGGGGAACTGTGGTTACGCAAATGGTGGAATACATCAAGGCCGGCCGCATGCAGGCCTGATCGGCTCAAGACGTTCCTGCTTCAAAGGCGCGCCTGCAAATGGCTGGCGCGGTCGCCACAACGGTCGGCTACAAGGCGAGCAAGCGTAGTCGGCCGAATTCCCGCAAAAGCGCGACAAGTGGAACCGTGCGTTGGGCCGGCGAGTGTCCATCCGTAGTCGCGCATTGGGCACAGACGCGCAGGCATGGTTCCTGCCATCGATATCGACGTTGGTTCTTGAAGTTGTCATGCCCCTCCCGCACCATGGTGTGCAGTCGCTGAGACTAACCTTGGAGGGATGCAGCATGATTACCGGACCAGTTTGCAAGGCCGCACGTGCGCTCGTCGAGATCAGCCGTACCAAGCTCGCCGACAACTCCAATGTGGACAAGGACGTCATCGAGACATTCGAGCGTGGTATCCACACTCCGGATCACGACACCATCGCAGCTCTTCAGACAACCCTTGAAGCGTTCGGCGCTATGTTCATCCCGGAAGAAGGTGCCCAGGGCGCCGGCGTTCGATTGAAGTTCAGCCGCTCGGTCGCGAAGCGGCTCGGGACTTTGGAGAATGAAGGCGGCACCGTGGGCACGGATGATGTCCCCTGAACTCGTCACGGCCCTCGTTCCGACGGTCACATCGGCAGATTTTGGCCTGAACCTTTCCCAACTCCAATGCGTTGTCGAAACGGCACAGGTCGTGTCAATCGGGCGCGACGGTATGGTGAACAGGGAGATTTTCCCGATTTCTCTTCCTGGCCGACGAAATGGCAGACGAGCACCTGACCCGTCCGGCCTGGGCATCAATGCCCGGCCAGGGTTAGCGCTCCCGTCGTTTCGACGGGCGGACAACTACCATGCCAATGCGGTTGCCATCATCTTGGCCGCTCGACCGAAGACCGGCGTCTGAATGGCGCGACAAATTACGTCGCCACGCAGCTCGACTTTGTGGGCGCCGCGATGCCCAGAACGACTTGACTGAACGTCGGGCATTGACAACGCCGAAATACAACCCACGATGGACCGGAGAATTGGAGCACTGGCGGGGACAAGGCCGGGATCAGCGACGAACGGTTGATCCACAGAAAGGACTTGTGACCCATGAAAGCACTGATCGCAGGTGCGGGAATCGGCGGGCTGACCACCGCGATTCTCCTGCACGAGGCGGGCATCGAAGTCGAAATCTTCGAGCGCGCCGAAGACGTACGTGAACTCGGCGTCGGTATCAACATGCTTCCACATGCCGTCCGCCAACTCGCCGATCTAGGCTTGCTGCCGGAGCTCGACACGCATGGCATCCGCACACGTGAACTCTTCTACACGAACCGCTTCGGGCAACCGGTGTGGAGCGAACTGCGCGGCGTCGATGCGGGTCACGACGTGCCGCAGTTCAGCATCCACCGAGGCAAGCTTCTGGGCCTGATCCACCGGGCAGTGATCGAGAGGCAGGGCAGCGACGTCCTGCGAACGGGTTGCCGGGTGGAGGGCTTCGAACAGGACGGCCAATCGGTCTCCGTCGATCTCGCGGGACGAAACGGAACGAGGAGCCGGGCTCAGGGCGATCTGCTCATCGGCGCCGATGGAATCCATTCCACGATCCGGGCCGAGCTGCATCCGGGGGAAGGCCCGCCGATCTGGAACGGTGTCATGCTGTGGCGCGGCGCCCTTCTCTGGCCGACATGGCGTGACGGACGCACTATGGCAATCGCTGGCGGCAATTTCGCGAAATTCGTCTTCTATCCGATCGGCGCCGACCCGGCGCAATCCGGCATGTGCCTGACGAATTGGGCCGTGATGGCCAAGACCGGCGAAGCCGGCGCTTCGCCGGTGCGCGCCGAAAGCTGGAGCCGCGCGGGTGTCCTGGAAGAGGTCCTGCCCTTCGTTCGCGACCGGTTTCGCCTGGATTTCGTCGATCCGGCAGCGATCATCCAGGCGACCGGCCTCTTCTACGAATATCCGAACTGCGATCGCGAGCCGCTGCCACGCTGGTCGTTCGGCCGGGTGACGCTGCTCGGCGATGCCGCACATCCCATGTATCCGGTCGGCTCGAACGGCGCGAGCCAGGCCATCCTTGACGCCAGGTGTCTGGCTACGCATCTGTGCACGGAAGGAACGGTCGAGGCCGCGCTCTCCGCTTACGAGGAGGAACGACGCCCCGCCACTTCAGCCATTGTCCGCGCCAATCGGCTGGGTGGTCCTGAAGCCGTCATCGACCTGGTGGAGGCCCGCGCACCGGACGGGTTCGCCGATATTGAAACCATCGCATCCTACGAAGAACGCAAGGAAGTGGTCCGTGGCTATGCTTCCTTGGCGGGCTTTGCACGCCCCGGAACCTCATAGGCGGGAATGGGGCCGGCCGCAGCTCACGACTGCTGCGCCGAACCTCCTGCAACGCTGGGCGATAACTCCAACCGCCTGGAAATTCCGATCGCCGCAAGAAAGGCCTCGTCATGACTGACGACCACCAGCGCGCCGTCGTAGGCGCGCAGGCCCGCTTCCACCGCCTCGATCGATGTGAGGTCGAGGTGATTGGTTGGTTCATCGAGAAGCAACAACGGCGGAGGTGTCTCTCCACTCAGCACGCATGCCAGCCCGGCGCGGAGCAGTTGCCCTCCGCTGAGGGTTGAAACTATCTGCAGGGCGGCCTCCGCTCGGAACATGAAACGCGCCAGAGCTGCCCTGCAGGCATTCTCGTCCGCCTCCGGATTGATGCGGCGGAAATTGTCGCGGATCGAGAGGGACGGCTCGAGTAACCCGACATGTTGATCCAGCATGGCAAGGCCTGTTGCAACGTGCACTCTTCCGGCCCGGGGCGGGAGGCTGCCGTTCAGGATCGCGAGCAGGGTCGATTTGCCCGACCCGTTGGGACCGGTGATCGCGACACGTTCGGGGCCGACGATGGAGAAGGACAAGTCGCGGATAACAGGCTGGTTGGCTGAATGACCGGCAGTGACCGAGTCCAATTCCAGCACAGTCTTCGTCGGCGGCAGTCCGGTCATCGGCAGGACCATGGAAAGAGGTTGCAGGATTTCGATCCGCGCACGCGCCGCGGCCACCGCATCCGTCGCCTCGCTTCGCCTGACTTCTGCCAAGCGGGTCCGCTCGCCGCCTGAGTTCTCGCTTCGCTCCTTCATTCCGCCCAACAGGATACGCGGCGCCCCGCCCTTCGCGGCCTTTCTGCGACCGGCCCCGTCCTTTCGCGCCTGACGTTCAATCGCCGTCTGAGCCTTTCGCGCAATTCCGGCAGCGGTTTTCTCGGCGTCAACAAGATCCCGTTGCGCAGCCTCAAGCTCCCGCGCCTTGTACTCCCGATAGGCAGTCCAGTTGCCGCCGTAGCGGCGTACACCGAGCGAGGTGAGCTCGACCACGGCATCCATCATCTCGAGCAGCTCGCGGTCGTGGCTCACGACCACGGCGCCGGACCGCCAGGTCGCCATCATTTCATAGAGGGCTGTGCGGCCCTCTCGGTCAAGGTTGTTGGTAGGCTCATCGAGAAGAAGAAAATCCGGGTTTGAGAAGACAAGAGCAGCAAGCGCGGCTCGCGTCCGCTGTCCGCCCGACAGCGTTGCAAGACGGGTCTCCAGGCCGATGTCGAGCCCCACGCCTTGCAGGGAAGCGTTCAAGCGGCCCTCGAGCGTCCAGTCCACTTGTGCCAGTTCGTCGGCGGTCGCCTGGCCGAGGTCCGCCCTGCGAAGAACCTCCAGCGTGCGAGCGGCTCCGAACAGATCGGCGATTGTTTCGCGTGGTTCGACCTGGACGAGCTGGCGAAAATTGCCGATTGTTCCGGATACGAGAACGGTTCCCGACCGTGGCCGCCGTTCACCTGAGATGAACTGGAGAAGGGTCGTCTTTCCGACGCCGTTGCGGCCGACCAAGCCTGTACGCTCTGATCCTAAGCGAAGATCGATATCTTGGAGAAGCAGCCGGTCGTCAGGCGTGGAGAGGGTCAGATTGGACAGAACGATCGAAGCAGTCATGGGTATGGCTTTCACTTGTGACGACACGGGAGAGAGTTGTCGTCACGATGAAATCCATGGCTGCCTGGGTCCTATTGCTTTGCTTGGGTGCAGCTTAACTAAGCGCCCCATGCCGACGGATCAAGTCCCGTGCGGCTCGACGGAAGCTGCCACGACGTCCTACAAACGGATGACGACAGTTCCACACAGATTCTATAAAGGCGAAACTGGTGCGAGCGATACACCAGTCGTCTGGAGTGAGTTTCGCTGCGTTTTTGGAGAGGTGGGAGGCCATACGTCCAAGCCTGATTCCGATCACGCAACGATGGCTCGGCCTCTGCGACAAATGAAGTCTTCATATTCGCCCCGACGACTTCGACCGATCCGTGGAACTGAGCCGGCCCGTGCCTTTGCCGCCCCGCCGAGGCACGGGCCACTGCCCACCGCAGTGGCCCGAATTCACCGGCCGGACCAGCCGGACCATCGTTCATTCACGCTCAAAGCGTATGTCCGCCGGCGACCTGCACCACTTGCCCCGTGATCCATGAAGACGCGTCGCTGAACAGAAACAGGACTGCGCCTGCAATATCCTGCGGCGTGCCCAGCCGGCGCAGCGGGATCGACGGCATGATCGTCTCGGCAAGTGCGTCGTCGATGTAGCCTGTCTGCACCGGTCCGGGTGCCACCGCATTCACCGAGATACCGAGGGGGCCGAGTTCAATTGCCGCGGCCCGTGTCATCGCCTCCAGCGCGGCCTTGCTGGTTCCGTAGAAGACCTGGCCGGGAAAGGCCCGTGCGGAGTCCGTGCTGATATTCACGATGCGCCCGACTGGCTGTCGGCGGGCAATCAACGTTCGAGCGTACATCGACATGAGCAGTGTCGGGGCCGCGAGATTGACGTCGTAATGCCGACGATATCGCGCGAAATCCGCTTCCAGGATCGTGTCGGGCAGTTCGCAGGCCGCTGCATTGTTGGCGAGGCCATCCAGCGGCCCAAGCGCGTTTTCTGCGGCTTCGATCAGTCCCGTGACGGCCGCCTCGCTCGACAGATCGGCCGGAACCGCCACAGCACCGCCCCCCATCCGCTCGATTTCCGCGACAACATCCGCTGCTGCATCCTGGCCGAGAATCGTATGAGCCGCACCAAAGGCCGGCTCGCCCACGGCAGGCAGATAGTGGACGGCGACACGGGCGCCCTGCGCCGCGAGCGCCAGAGCGATACCGCGCCCGATGCCTGAATTTGCGCCTGTTACGAGGAAGTTTCTGCCCGAGAGGCCGAAATCGACTATCATTGCATGATCCAGATCTGAGAATACCAAGCCGGGCCGACGCGGTCCGCGCGCCGACGTCAAGGTCGATACGATCACTCGCTACCGACCTGATCAGCTATGGTTCTAATCTGTCATGCGGTACTCCTGTGCCGAGCTTCTCGGTCGGTCCTATCGACCCGAAGTAGCGATAGCAAGCCCTCGACAGGTCGCTGCAACCCATTCGGGCAAGCGGATCGGGGTCCTAGCGCAATCCTCAAATGCCGAAGGTGTTGTGCAATGCCTCGGCAAAGGTCTCCGCGTGCTGGCCATAACCGCCATGGTCGCCCGGAAACATCACCGGCTCGACGCCGAGCTTTTTTGCGAGCGCAAGCCCGATATCCGAGATCATGTGTCCGGTCGACAATTCGCCGATCCCGACGACGACACGCGGCTGGCCGTTCCGCAACGTATCTATGTCGGGATGGTAGAGGGAAAGCGGCATCAACCCGTGAGCGAAGAAGTAGTCCATGTTCGCCTCGATACGGCCAAATGTCTCGATCATTTCCGGCGGCATGCCTGCCATGTCGGGCATGCCGTCCTGCCCATCCTCGTCGGCCAGACCGGCCATTGCCATGAACTTCGCCGTGGCCGCACCCACGCCTTCCCCACGATACGTTTCGAGGATGTCCTCGTTGGCCGCGATTTCCTGAGAGGGATCGGGCAGTATCGGGAGACATGGCGGCTCATGCGCCACGAGCATGCGCACCAACCGCGGGTGTCGCGCAGTCAGATTAAGGCCGGTCTGGGCTCCGCCGCTGCTTCCGAAAACATAGGCCGGGCCGTTGCCGAGCGCTTCGATCAATC
>VFQN01005645.1_pt1 | contig 15074 bp, 25 predicted proteins | sample 3512371 | NCBI WGS metagenome assembly VFQN01 (sample SAMN10412370, study PRJNA504923) | tailings metagenome | isolation source: Replicate 2 from Balatoc abandoned mine | place: Philippines: Itogon, Benguet | collected 2017-08-28
AAACAAGCGGCAACCCTTTCCATATCAAAGCATTTGCGGCCCCGCCCCACCCTGGGCCACAGGGTCCCCGCACCCCCCAACCCACCCCCCCCCCCCCCCCCCCCCCCCCCCCATCGCACCCCACCCACCTGTCACCAGGGTCACCAGGCCGAACGCCCCGCGGCCCAGCACCTGCTCCTCCACGAACAGCAGCGTGCCGCCCGCGTCAGACACGCCGCCAGGGCCGCCACCGCCACCGCCAGCAGCAGCCGCAGCAGCAGCACCACCACCAGCGCTGGCTGGCCCCGTGCCGCCTGCCGCCCCGCCCGCGGCCGCCCCCGGCCCTCCGCCGCCCGCCAGCGTGGGCGCGCTGGCCACGGTGCTGATCATGGGCGCGCCCGGGCCGCCGCCGGGGGGCACGGGGCTGGTGGCTGGGGATGCTGTTGCGGGGGCAGTGGGCGGCGGGTTGGCTCGCGGGCGGCGCAGTCTGAGGTCCGGGTCGTCCACGTGGCCCTGCGCTGTGGCCAACAAGCTCTCGGTTGCGGGGTCACGGAACAGGCAGCGCAGCCGCAGCGTGGCGGGCCGACGGGGGGCCGGCGGAGGGAGCTGGCTTGCTGGCCGGGCGGGTGCGGGCGGCAGGGCGAAGGGGGAGGGGCTGGGCAGCGAGGCGGAGCTCGCGTGCGGCAGCGGTGGCGCGGGGGACAGGGCGGAGGAGGGTAGTGTGGGTTCCAAGCCGGTGTGCGGCCGGGCTGCAGGGGCGAGCACGGCTGCGGCTGAGAAGGGCGAGGGGCGCTGCTCGACATCCGTGTCTTGGCGTCGACACGACGCTGCTGCCGAGGAGGACGGCTGCGCAGGCGCCGCAGCGGAGGCCGCCGCAGCGGCAAAGCCTGCCTGTGGCCCAGCGGCCGCCGCCGCCGCCCCGCCACAACATGGTTGCTTGCGTCCACCTGCAGTGTCGCTGACGCCACTGCTGCTGCCACCGTTGCTCACCTCGCTGCTTGTGCTCTTGCCACTGTCGCTGCTGCTGCTGCTGGTCCTGCCTCCACCCGGCCCCCCGCTGCTCATCCCGTCACAGCTCGCCCCATCGCCCACCTCCTCCTCGGCCTCGGCCCCCGCCGCCTCCACCGCGCCTGCCACCGCGCCGCACGGCAGGCCCGGCATGTGGCCACGGCGCCCACCCGGACACCGGTGTGACTCGGCGCCACCCGCCCCGCTGCAGGGCAGTGCAGCCCCTGCCGCCCGTTGCCTCGCCGCCGCCCTTGCCGACCCAGCCCCCGCCGCCCCCTCCCCGACCCCCGCCGGTGACCCCGGCACTGTCCTGTTGCAGCCGGCCGAGCTGGGGCAGGTGGATTGGGGCGAGGAGGGTGGCGAGGGGCAGGCGGGGGAAAGGCCGTTGGCGGGGCTGGCGGCGTGCGGGCAGGGCGGGGGCGGCGGCCCAGGCTCAGCGTGCCGCGGCCTGCACGTCGCAGGGGAGACGTGGAGCCGGCTGGGCGCCGCGGGGTGGCCGCAGACGCGCCCCGATGGGAGCTGGCAGGCCTGACACCCCTCCCGGTGCTGGTGGGGATGCTGAAGCTGGTGGTAGTGACCGCCCTGGCAGCCGTGCTGGTGGTGTGGGTGCCCATGTGCGTGCGCATGGCACCCCGGCCGCAGGTCCAGGGCACCCAGGGTGGTCTGCGCCGCAAGGTTGGACTCCACGCGCTGCTGCAGGTCGGACTGGGGGCGGGGGAGGTATCAGGCGGGGAAGGGAGAGCGGAAGGAAGTTTGGCGAAGCAAGCAATCCAGGCAGATGCAAGCAGAGGGAAAGAGGGCTGGCAAAATGTGTCCTGAATCGGGTATCAAAGCTTCCCGACCCTTGTGAGACAGGCAATGCACTCCAGATTGCACTAGAAAAGGCTATGAGTGAGGGTACAGCGCTGGGCAAGACTACCACGTCGCACATCGGTCAGAGCCAACATGGTGCAAGGGAATGTGCCAAACAGAGGACGTGCGCAAGGAGGTGGAACCAATGGCAACATAATTTCAAAAAGATCATCTGAAGGGATTGAAGCGGCTAGCGTCGCGGCGAACTATCGCCAAAGCATTCAAGCGTGCGTTGGCTCGACTGTTGCGGCCGGGCAACGGCACGCTGTACCCATGTATCTCAAACTTACCCATAGAGCAAGCTTTGCGGCTTGTAACGAAGACTGTAATGTGCTGAGCAGGTCCATGGTCCCCGGTGTGTACCTCCCTTCTAAATGCCTGCTGCCTCAGCAGTGCCAGTAGCAAGCTTGCTACATAATCGTGTCTACCGCATGTGCGCTGGCCTTCAGGCCCCAGCGGTGGCAATGACCCGGAGCTTCTCCACTGACAACGAATGATATCCAGTTCTCCCCGGTGCTTCCTTACTGGATTGCTGCAATGTGTATGCAGCCTCGTTCGCGCTGAAGGTGAGGAGATACGCGCGTTTGGTAAGCGGTTGAGAGTGTGTTAGGAGCTTAGGACGTCGTCGGTCACCACGCGACCACGCAACAATTAGCTGGCAGTATTACCAAAGTGAACTAAGCGCCTGACTCGAGGTGGTTTTGCCGGACAGCATCTCGCCGCCTGCGACATAACGGCGTTAATGTGAAAGATGCCACCACGTGGGTTGGTTGTACCGCCCCCATCCGAAGGACCCGTACCCTGAAGAGCAAGCGGCCCGACTAGTGTCGTTCCAAGTAACCAGTCTACTGTTCGTCATCTCATTTGTAATGCCATCGTGGTTTGCGTAAAGGGGTTGCCCAACGCCGCTGACGCACCCGTGACGTAGCCCCCGTTCCTGTGTCCCGTCCAGGCCCCGTCCCTTCTGTCGGTTTGCCGCCTTACTTAAGCCTTCGGTGACACTTGCACCAACTCCATAGGGCTCCCTTGCACGCGCGGCCAGTTTGCCAGCCGTTCAATAAGACCAGCACCGTTGATGTTTTGGGCAGGGGTTTTGGGGGTTCCAGGCGTCCATGGCCTCCCTTGCCCTCAACCCACACAATCCTAGCATACGCGCTGACAGGTGCCTCAAAAGGCCGTGCGGAAGGCCAGGTACAGGCAGGGCCATTGCAGGCCCAGGGCAGCAGGCCGCAACACCCGCACCGGTAGCATCTAGCATGGCACCGCCCACGAGGCCCAAACCTGCTACACCTGCAGGCCCGTCGGCTTGACGGCTGCGCGGCTGAACAGCTCTTCTGCGCATCAGGTCGGAACGGAAAGCGGGATAGAACGGTCACTCCTGCTTCCTTACATGCCTGCCCAACAGGCCGACTGGTTTGGCATAAAGCCACAGGGCTAATGTAACAATATATGCCGTTGCCCCTTCGGGGCAATCCTACCCATCCCACCTACCCACCGCTGCACGCCCGCCGCACGGCCGCGCTCGCCACTGGCAGGGCCCACTGCCCACGCTTGCACACCACTGACCAGGACACGCACCCAACCACCCAACACAACGGTCGCGCTGCAACATCAGCTTCCGGCGCCGCTGCCCGGCCACGTGTCACGCCCTGGAGGCCGGCCGGCCAATGTGGCAGCAGGCGCACCACCGACCCACACGCAACGCAACCGCCTCCCCTACGGCCTGCTGCACCGACCTGCCTGTGGTGTTCTGGAGAGAGTCTGTCCAACCGCTCCACACCGTCACACTACACGGGCACCAAAAGCATGTGCTCCAGGCTTGACGTGCATGGCACATGCGCACGCGCTTTACAGTATACGCTTTACTGTATATGCTGATGTCATAATGTAACACGCCTCCCACTGCCGCAAGTAGACAAAACTAGACGTCTGTCCATGCACCATGCAGTGCGGGCCCAGTGCTGCATGCTGCAATGATGCACAGCTGGTCTTCCGCAGTACCTCCGTCTTTCCCCATCCCGTGAAACCCTACCCTTCACTGCCACAACGCCACAGCGGCGCCCGTGCCGCCCCGCACGCGCACCTCCGCAGTGCGCCACGTCGTTGGTAACGAGTAGCAACCCCTCTAGGCCCAAGGAACCCGCACGACGCCAAACCCACAGGCCCTGCGAGGGCCATATGCGTCGGCGGTCCCACGGTAGCCTCTGCCCCCTGCCCCTGCTACCGGCCCTGCCCCGCCGCCCCCGCTCTCGGCCCCGCGCCGTGCCCCGCCCTGCTCCCTCTCCGGCTGCTGCCGCCCCCCGGGGTGGCGGGGCGGAACATGGCGTTGGCTCCGCCGTCGCCGCCCACCACCTGGCCCTCCCTGCCGCACAGCCGCTCCAGCGCGTCAGCGTCGGCCTTGCCCTGCGGGGGTTAGGGCAGAAGGCCGAGTGTATTCAAGAGGTTCAGGTTGCAGAAAGCAGACTGGGATTGATTGGCTGTGCATGCCGTGACGTAGCGTCGGGCAATGATGGCAAGACGTGGAAACTTAAGCACCGCGGACAGGTGGAACATAACTGGCATGGGCCAGCCCCATGCTTCCCTCGCCCCTGCCCACACCTGTGACCCCGGGTGAATACCCCAAGGCTGCCCCACCTGGCCCATGGGCGCCCTCCCCCCACCCCCACCCCCACGCCTACCTCCGCCAGCTGCAGGAAGGTGTCCAGGTCGCAGTCCAGCCCGTGCTGCCCGTGGCCCTGCACGTGGGCCCCGCAGCCCGGCAGCGGCAGCACCTGCTCGTTGTACAGCAGCCGCACCAGGTGGGCGGGGCGGCCGCTGGGGGTGGCAGGGGCGCAGAGGGGGGCAGAGGTCGGAGCAAGAGGCGTGGGTTGCAGCGCCTGGCCGGGTTACACGTTGCGATGCCAGACATGGGGTGCGTGCACAGGACAGATAGGACTGACTGCAGGAGGACCTCATCAGCCCTGTCGCCTCGGCCCGTGTGCTGGCCCCTGCTACCGCCTCCCCGCCCACGCCCCCTACCCGTCTCACCCCGCCGCCGCGCCCCTGTCCGTGCGCGCGTACAGCACCAGCGCCATGTTGGCGCCGAAGGGGGCGATGCGCGAGCCGGTGAAGGCCCGGGACTCGTCCTGGGAAACGTACAGGGGAGGACAGAGGCAGGCAGCGAGAAGGGGTCATGCAAGGAAGAGCGGACGACGAGGAGTGTACACGCCAAGCTGAGAAGCCGGCGGTGGTGGTTCAGCGTTGGTGTCGCTAAGCGGACTCACGCAAGAGGGTTCTATATGGGCAGTGCAGCATGACGTCCTCCCGCCCTGCCAACACGGACAAGCCACTGCCACACCCCATGCTGCTGATGTTCAAAGGCACGCAGGCGAGCGGCAACACTCACTTTGGGCAGGGGCGGCGTCCACCCCGGCGGCGGGGGAATGGTGTCCGCGGGCCCCGGGAAGGGTCTCCCCTGGTAGCAGGCGTGGGAGTCCTCGCTCCGGAGGGGCCCGCCCCGCTGCTGCATCCTGCAGAGGACCAGGGGGGCCCGCAAAAAGGTTGGACAAGGACGTACTTCCGTACTTCCGTCAGCAGCACTAGCAATGCGCAACTAGACATGATGCAAAGGAGCTTCCCCTGGCCCTGCTGCCCAGGCCTTCGCGCACAGGGCGCACCCCCGCCCCACCTCTGCACCCGCAGGTGGAGGTCCTCCACGGCGTCCACCGCCCGCAGGTGGCGCTGCGCCGCCGCCGCCGCCACGTGCTGCGCCACGTGCTCGGGGGACGCGTCGGGCGGCGGCGGCTGCGGCGGGCGGAACAGCCCCATGAGGGTGGCCAGCGGCACCAGCGTCTCGCAGTGCGCAAACAGCAGCCTGCGGGGCGGCGGGCAGGGGACAGCGAGGGTGCATGGGGAGGCAGTGGACGCGTGTATGCCACACCCTCGAGCTTGCCGCCTGACACACGGGGACGTCATCCGGTCTGGGCGTGTGCGCGTGGGCGTGCGGAGGAAGCGACCCCTTGCGTGGCAAGGAAGACGATGCACCAGCACTTGGTGCAACGTGGTGGCGCGGAAGGGGCTTTGATCATGGTCCGCATTATCAAGCTCAAAAACCGGGGCCCCGCGCCACCCGCCGCCCCCCCCCCCCCCAACCTGGCCGCTGCGCCGCCCGCCGCGCCTCCCTCCCCCCTGCCCGCCGCCGCCGTGAGGGACGCCACCGCGTCCCGCAGCAGCGGCGCCGCTATCTCGTAGTTGATGGGCGCGCCCCACGCCTGCGTCTCCAGCAGGTGCACGTCGTCGATCCACTCCAGCATGAGGACCTCCTGCGGGAGGGGGCCGAGGGGGGGAGGCGGCGGGCCACGGACAGTGTTGTCCATGGGGGCGAGCGGGTCTGTCGGCAAACCGGGGTACCGCACGGGACACACGGTACCGGGGTACCCCGCACGAGACACAGGGGTACCGCAGCGGTAGCGGTAGCTAGGGCAGCGGTTGCACATGGTGTCCACGACGACTCAGACGCCCCTCTCTGTGTGTCGCACGTTGCTACAACAATGCCGCCATGGGTGCGTGCCCCACGGGGCTTTCCCAGTGAGCCTCCGCCTCCCTGCACCGCCTTAAGTTCAGCCCCTCCCGGTCCGTGCTCCCGCTGCCCCCCGCCCCACCCCCTCCCCCCGTTTTCGCTCCCCACCTCCGGTGTGAACAGCCTGCACGCCCGGCCCGCCTCCCCGTACAGCCCCGCCTCCATGAGGCACAGCTGCCACAGCGCCTCCACCTCGCAGGGGGACATGGACCGAGACAGCCCCAGCCGGGACTCCAGCGCGGGGGCAAGGCGGGACCAGTTGCCCTGCGGGGGCGGTTGAATAGGGGAGGAGGAGCGAGGGGGCAGGGCTGCATGTGAGAATGTTGTAGTGGCTGTGCCAGGCGTGTGGCGAGGCCCCTGGCTGCCTGCCAGGAGGGCGTGTGGTGCTGGTGCACGCATAGCGCTGAGCACGCTGACTCCAGCCCAGCAACCTGGACGGCGGGCAGGCGCCGAGCACTACAGCTTGCGCCCTGCACCCACCTCCCATGCACCATCCTTTTTTGCTGCGTCCCCGCCAACTCGTCTTACCTTGCGCCACCGGTCGCCGCCTGCGGCCCCACAAGCCCGGGCCAGGCCTCCTGCGCCGACCCTACCCGGCCACCCCGACTCCTGCCCCTCTGCCTAGGCCACACCTCCCCACCAAGCCCGCTAGCGAGGGCCCCAGTCCACACCCCACCCCCTGCCCCTCACCTGCATCCACCCGCTGATCCACTGCTCCGTGTACTCGTCGTGCTGCGCGTACGCCGGGCAGCAGTCGAAGAAGCGCAGCAGCGGGTCGGCGTCCTTGGGCGCCATGGACACAGCCACCGCCTGGGGCCGCCGCACGCCGCGGCCGGGCAGCGCCGTGAGGGAGGGGTCCAGCGGGGCGTGCGGGTGGAGGGGGTGGAGGGGGTCCAGGGAGGAGGCCGAGAGCGAGCTGCGGGCAGGGATGCGGGGGAGGAGGAACAAGGCACTGGTACCGTGGTATAGCTGTGCAAGGCAGGGTTTGAGGGGTTGCGCGAACGGGGCGGATGACATACCGGTAGGGGAGGTCTCATGGCATGCGGATGCGGCCGGAACTGGACTACGACAGGGCTCAAGACGTTTGCGCACAGGCCCACGGATGGGATTCCAGGATCTGTGCATGCTGCCACAGCGCATTTGTATGGTCGCATATTAGGGTGCACGTGGCACTTGGCACAGCACTGGGGACGCTGCTGTGACCGCAGCTCGCACATCACTATGGAACAGGGGCTACGGGCAGCTGCCTTCTCGGCAATGCGTACTGCACCTAGCGGTGCCGTTGGCACGTGCACGCAACCTTGCAACGCCGCACCCGGTGCAACCACACCAACCGCACCACACGCACCACGAGGGGGTTTGCTCGTCCGGCGAGCACAGCTGGTGCTGGTGCTGGCGCGGGTTCTGGTTCTGGTGCGGACCCTGCACCCACCGCGTCTCCCGCCGCGCGCCCAGGCCCCCTGCGCCTCCCCCCGCGCCGTCCCCGTTCCCCTCGCCGTCCCCGCCCGGCCCCGGCGGCACGGCGGGCGCGGGGTTGACGTCCGGCGCGTCGTCCGCCGGGTCGGGGGAGGTGACGTCGGGGAAGAAGCCGCCCGTGAAGGCGCTGGCGCTGGCGGCGGTGCGGGCCACCTGGCGGGGCACGCGTGGAGAGCGAGGAAACAGCGTGACACATCATGCAGTCGCGGAAACGCTGATAGATGCACGCAAAGGCTGAGTATGTTGAAATGAGTGGAAGCGATAGCAATGGACACTGGCAAGCTGGAGGGGGGCGTGAGTGTGTAAGCTGTTAACACAACAAGCAGTAGCGGGGGGGACCTTGTAGAGGGAGGGCAGCAGGGGTCAAGTCCGGGTGTGTGTGGCTGCTGGCTGCCAACGGCACCGTGTGGCAGGATGCGGGCACGGCGACACTGCGCGCGCCGGCCACAGGCCCCGACCGCATGGCGCCCAGGCGCTGCAGGGGGCCGCCCTCTGTCACCGTGCCACGGTCCCTGAGCTCGGCTTCAGCGGCTGTCCCACAACCTCCGCGTCCGGCCTGCTCCATCCCGCAGTGCTGGTAGGGAGGCGCCTGCGCCCCGCCCGCCCGCCGCCTCCTCATCCCCTCCCCTTCCATTCCCCCATCACTGCTTACCCATGTCCTTCCCCGCCCCCCCCCTCCTTGCCTGCGTGGACACCACGGGGAAGCGCTTGGGCAGGTACTCCTGGCCCGCTAGCTGCGGGAAGCGCTGCCGCAGCCGGTAGGCCAGGCCCCATAGCTCCTCGGCGCCTGGGGGGATCAAGGGGGCGCGGCGCAGATGCGGGCGGTCGGAAACGGCGGTTGCAAATGGCGGTTGGACGCTTAAAGAGGTCAGGGTCGGGCGTGCCGCTGGGTAACCCCTAGCATGTCCAAATCCACCCAGGCGCCGGTGCGCAAAGGTCTCACTGCGTGGGCGCCCTCCCCTCCCTCGCAGTGCCCTGGATGCGAGGCGAGGTCCATACACAGCCTGTCCACCCTCCGGCTCCCATCTCATCCCTCTCCCGCGCGCTCGCCCACGCGGCAGCAGATGAAGCGTCTCCATACCCACTCCAAAAGTGACCGACCGGTCATTCACGTCAAGAGGTGCGGCAGCGGCTGCTTCCCTCTATGTACCATACGACGGACCCCGACCTCCTCCCGCCCCCACCACATCTGGAGCTCCGAGCCACACACGCCAACGTGCGGTGCGTCCGCCGCCACGTGGCGCTACCCCACCTGCGCTGCAGGCTGGCATGGCCACACCACGCCGTGCCCGCTCCCAGCAGCCCCGCCCCCTCCCCGCTGCCTCCCACTTCCCCGTTCCCCAGCCCCCGCCCCCCCCCCTGGCCCACGCACCCACTGGGTGCAGCTCTCCCCCCATGAACCCTATGCTGTCGGCGAAGGGCGCCGTCCAATTGGACAGCCAGGGGTGGTCGGCCGTGTTGCGGGCGTCCTGCGGGGGAAGGCACAGGAGAGCGAGGAGGAGCGTTTCCATTCAGTCGAGCAGGATGCTGTGTGGGGCAGACGCACTTGTCGCTCGTCACCCCTAGGATGAATGGTTGCTAACTGGTTTGTGGGAAGCGGGAGGCGAGGAAGGGAGGCTAGGGCGATGGGGCGGATGAGGGCGCAGGCGCAGAAGTCGGCGCCCGCGCTGGTCCCCAGGTGGCCCATCGGCTGCAGCACGCTTCTGACCCCCAGTGTGGGTAAACCATCGGCCGTTGGCCGGCGCTTACACGTGCAGCTTCAGCACCTTACCTTGAAGAGCTGCTCCAGGCTATTGATTTGCTTCATGCGGTCCGCGGTGGGCCACCGCGTTCCATGACGCGCGACTAAAAAAAGGTGCTTGGGCGCGTAGCCCTCCGGGTCCGGGAGCTTGTAGATAGACGGGGCGCCCGGCACTGCTAACCGGTATGCATATCGAGTCTGACAGCATGGCATGAGAAGAAGAGTAGCGTGTCAATGGTTCCAAGGGAGTCGCGGGCTTGCCGGGAACCGACGTCGTCCGCCTGTGTCGAGCGTGTGTTGCGGTCTCACCTTCGTGCCAAGGTGCCGCCGAACGTCAAACGCACGCGATAATGTCGCCGTAATGCACATGGTCACTACGAGGAAAGTGCGTAGTCGTGTCATGTGGGCAAGCTTGTTGCAGAGCGCAAGACGAGCCATGTTCAATTTTGTGGGCATCCTCCACCGCCCGCTCCAGTCAGGTATGTTCAAGCAACACGAACATTCGTCGCAGCCCAAGGAGTATATCGGGCAGCTGATCCGCCACGGACTATGCGCGCATATTTCGGCACTTTGTACGAGCGTTCAAGTGCACGTCGCGTTGTTGACTGAGTATGTTACCTTCTTATAATAATAACATGGGGCTCCGCTCTTCGCGCGTTCAGTCGGGGTGAGGCGCCAACTGCTTCCGGCCGATCCCCCGCGCATGAGGCAGAACCGCCAGCATGCGCTCAACGTTTATTTAATGCTATGTCTTACTGGCACAAGCATTGAACGGCCTGCCATCCAAAAGGCGCGATAAACATGTTCCGGCGCTGTCTCGCTGGCTCGGCGGAGAAAATGCAGAATATTTGTAGAGCAAAACGTCATACAATAGCGGCTCTATGTTTGACTTCAAGCACTATACCGGCTGCAGGTTGCAGTGCCTCACTGCTCTGGACAGGCGTTCATCTAATGGACAGAACCATGGGACGCGGGAAGTGCATGAGTCATCGTGCGGAGGCACCCCATTCCGACCCTCGTGTTCCTCCTAAGCTTTGATGCCGGGAATGATACGGTACAGGACTGAGCTGGACTGAGGTCATCAGGTGCGGCAAATATATTTGAGTCCTCCATGACAATCCCTTCGACGTCCGGACCAGCGAGGACGTTGTCCGGGCTGCTGAGCCTGGAAGCTTTTTTTTGCTGGAACCGTGCTAGCTGGAACCGTGCTAGCGCCAGGCATCCCGCAAGCTGGCGCCTAGACCGGTGCGAACAGCAGGCTGTTCATCCTGTAGCAGCCGCACTGTGCGGGATTTGGGGCAAAGCAAGAACAGCACTTATGACAGCGTTCACGCACACTCCGTCATCCCCTGCGCAAGTCTGGCTGGCTTTCCCGATTCCCCTTCATGTCACGCCCTAGTTCTCCTCCAGGTATCACACGTGGGTGTGCACGATCCCAAGCTGCAACGGCTAAGGTTTGTAGAGCGTCACTGCTGTGTTGCTGCGGGTGTGTAGCGGCCGGATGTCGGGCGTGAACCAGGAGAGAGGGTGGAGGCAGAGGGTGGCGCGCAACCCTAGGAACGCTCAGGAGACCGGCGGAACACGACGCTTGGGGTTCAGCGAAAAAATTATTGGTTACCCTGAAAGCATCTTTAAAGTCCTTGGCGCCATGGACGTCCATGCCCTGAGAAACACGGTGCCGATGCCGAACCGTTGCGAAAAAACCAGGTCGCTCCGAAGACAAGGGTGGCGCTGTGTGGTTGGCAGGCAGGAACGCACGAAAAGCACATTTTGACAGGCAACAAAGTAGTGTGCACAACTGTGCTTTCAGCTTCCCCGCAACTCTGCTCGGCAGTTGGAAAAGATGCAGCTCACCAAGCTGAACGCGTCGGTCCGCGCTTGCGCTCCCTCGCGCGGCGCTCAGCGCATCGCCTGCGTGGCCCGGCCGCAGAAGAAGGCTGTCGCGCCTTCCACGGCTTTCAAGCTCAACAGCACCGCGGTGCCTCGTAAGTTGCTGGCCCGCAAGGCCAGGTCCGCCACGGGGACATCCGAACCAATATGAACCAATCAGGAAGCCTCTCCAGGAGGCAGTCGCGAGTCCACATCCAAGCTTCTGATAATGCTCATGTGATCATCTTTTCCTTGTATGCAGTGTTCACTCTTGCGGCTGCTGAGGGCATTCGCGAGCTGCTGGCCCCCCCGGCGGAGTACTTCAACACCCTCAACCTGCCGGAGGTGCGTGGGGTTGCGTTATGCCCCATGCATACGACCTCCTTAATTTTACTGTGAGGTAGATCGCTGAGCAGATGCCAAGGCAGTCATACGCTAAGCAAGTTGACAGCATTCTCCAGTCGCTCAGCACACTCTTCAGCGCGCACCTGCCCTGCTTGCCCGCTCCGTCCTGGCCCCGCAGCACAAAAGGATCTGCCCTGCTCTGCTCTTTAGTGAGCATTTGCATTCCTGCTGAGCAGTAATACGCCTCGCACCCCCACCACCAATTCACTCCTGGGGCATGCATCCACCCTGCCTGCCCCTCCCCTCCCTCGCCTCCGCCCCCTCCCCAGGCGCTGGTGCACTGGGGCCACCCCGGCAACATGGCGGTGGTGCTGTTCGCGATGGGGGGTTACGGCGCGGCGTACCTGGGCTGGCAGATCCGCACCGGCACGGACGGGGTGGGTGGCGGGCAGAGGCACCCGGGTCGCGCCTGTGCCTGCAGCCCCGCGCCCTCCGCACAAACGTGGCAGGGGTTGCGCAGTACCGTTAGTCGTACACTGCACACGGTATTCGGCCCAGCGCGTCAGCCCTGTGTTCCACTCATTATGCGGCGCCGGCCTCGTGTGCGGTGTTGGGCTTGCCTACCTCATTTCGGGACTGCCGCCCGCGCACACAGCAGCTGCTGCAGCCTCCTTCCCCTGACAGGCCCCGGCTGGCTCCTCCCTTCCCCCATTGCTTCGCCCGCAGGACGTTGTGGCCAAGGCGAAGGACATGCACCCCAAGGTGCGAGGCGCACCAATCAGGGGTAGCAGGCCACGACGCATCTTTCATCGGGTTTGCTTGCGTTAATGTGGAGTGTTGTTTTCGCCACCAAGACAACAAGGCATGCTTAATGGCTGCCGCGCCCCTGCCCCCGTCCACCGTTGCCGCCCTACCTGGCCCCCTCACCCTCTTCCACCCTCCCCTCCCCCCAGCTTGCTGCCGGCATGTTCTTGTTCTTCGCGCTGGGCGCCGTGGGCGGCTGCATGAGCCTCATCATGCAGGGCAAGCCCATCTTTGAGAGGTGGGGCGGAGGGGGGCGGAAAGGCGCGGTGGGGAGGCGCGGTGGGGCCGGGGCGAGTTGGCAGCTGGGAGAGTGTGCAGGCAAAGCGGATGTCTGTGATGGCCAGGTAGATCACCAGGAAGCGCTTTCGATATGCCAGCTGCACCTAGAATTGCAAAGCACTGCCTCCCAACCCTTACCTGCCACCATGCCTCCCTCCCCCCTCCTCCCCCTAGCCCCCACGTCATCACCGGCATGGCTGGCCTGGCGCTGCTGAGTGTGCAGTCGCTGCTGCCGCTAGCCTTCGCCAGCGGCACCGGGGAGGCGCGCACCGCGGTGGGCGGGGGCTGCTGCGCACAGGGCTGCGTGGCCAGCGTTGCTTCGGGTGTCGGGGACGCGCGTCGCTGGTAGTCGGCAGCGGGCTGTGCCAGTGGCCACGTCGCTGCGGTGATGGGCCCTGTTGTAACCCACGCTTTCTTCGTACCGGCAAGACCCCCCTCACTTTGCAACCCCCCCCCCTCCCCCGCCCTTATGCAGCACGCCTACCTGGGCAGTGCCACCATGCTGCTGTTCCTGGTGCACGCGGGGCTGGGCCTCAACCTGGGGCTCAGCATTTAGAGGCGCACAGCGGAGGAGGCGGGTGATGGCCGTGCGCGGAGAGCTGCGTGCCGCTGCCTTGTAGCGAGAGTGAACTGACTTGAGCGGCAGTGGTCGGGGTGCGAGCGGCGGACGTGCGTTGGCGGGCCTGGCATGGGCGAGCGCAAAGGACCCTTGGTTTGCGTGAAGACAGGGCACATGGGCCGCTTTGAGCTGCGATGGCTTGAAGTCAGTGGGCGGTTTGCCCCAGGTCTCCATAGCCGGTGCGCCGGTTCCCTGCATTGGGGGCTTGCTGACGGAAGCTGGGGCTCCGGTGGATTGGATTCATTTGGTTACAGTTGCCAGCCATTGCTGCGCTACATGGGGCCGATAAGAGCGGAGCGATGAGAGCTGAGAGCTGAGAGCGAGGGCATTGGAGCGGAGTGGGAGAGAGGCACTGTGCATAACTGCTTGAGAGCTGAGGAGTGGTAAGGTCGAGGGCTGGGCTAGTTTTGGTAAGCATAGCGCCAACCTGAATGGAGTCGCATTTTATGTTCAACCAGCACGCTCCACAGTGTGCTGGCTTGTAACACACACAAGTGCTGTGAGGGCTGAGCAGGGCTGAGCAACGCCAGACCCCGTGTGCCGCGATTTGTCTACTGCCGGTACTCGAATAACTCCATTGCACACATGATTTTTTCCCTGTTGCACGCACACTCGCACACAGTGAACAGCTGAGGCAGCAGATGGGCAGACGAGTGAAGACAACCCAGCGCCACCACAAGGCGACACAGGCTGGAGGACGAGCACCTGCCGCTCACCCCGCACCGCGCTGCAGGCCGTGGACCACTCCTGGGCGGCCTGCCATGCTGGACGCCGCATGACACAAGCGCCTCGAAAAGCTGCAACCTCGCTCGCGGGAGGGCAGGTGCGCCACGCCGTCCCTCAGCGCGCGCGTGCCGCAGCATGGGAGCTCCCATGCGCCGCAGCGTGCCGGGCGGGGGGAATGCCGAGGGCCTGCGGGCTGCAGGCATGCAGGGAGGGTGAAGGGAAGCTCATGAAATGGCTTGATGAGTGGTGCAGGTGCAGGAAGCCTGACAGCTACCTGAGCAGGTGCATGCGATGCAGCAGGTAGCACGCCCCGCCGGTTGCTCAGGTAGGGTTGTGCCCTGCCTCCCCTCCTGCACCCCACGCCGTGTCCCACCTGGCACGGCCCCGTTGCCCAGGTACGGCGACAGAAACTGCCAATGCGCATGCCGTGCGGTAGTCCACGCTTTGCATGTGCATTGCTGAGATGATTGCATACGTACCCAGCAGCCCTGTTGCAACCACCGCGGGTCATCCATGTATGGCAAATCCCCACGGCTCGTGGCCTGCAAGGCACCTCAACACGCCCTAGACGTGTGCGCTCAAGTAGCCCCGTCCACCAACCTTCCCACATCTGTGCGTATCGGAATGATGTCGTACAGGGTACAGTACACGCAGTGCACGCACGCAGCGGCCCGCGGGTCGCTGGCGGGGTACAGCCCTGCCAGGGGGGCCACGTGGCGGGCTTTTTTTTCTGTGGAAAGGTTTACAGGTAAGGAGACGGGAAGGGACAGGCCAGCGGGAGTCCAAGGCCCAACCAGCACAGGCAAGCACCAGCACCA